>Ga0307947_1002066_pt1 | contig 16023 bp, 15 predicted proteins | sample OrgLakmetagen232_FD_201840 | JGI IMG/M metagenome (GOLD analysis project Ga0307947, IMG submission 201840) | Saline water microbial communities from Organic Lake, Antarctica - #232 | ecosystem: Environmental > Aquatic > Non-marine Saline and Alkaline > Saline | place: Antarctica: Organic Lake...
AACAATTGGTCCGTTGACGGTCTTCTAAGCCAGCCCTCGCTCGACCCCCTGTCTCGGCTGGTCCGGTGTGCACCAACCCCCCCAGGGACCCGGTTCAAAACCCCTTCCACGGACCGGTTGCGCACCGTGAGACCTAACTGGGAAATGTCCGCGGGAAGGGGATGCGTGAACATCGTGCCACGGACATGCTCGTACATTTCCATGACGCCTGCCACTGTTTTTTAATCTGACAAGTAAGGATTAAACCCTAATCCTCATCCTAAACCCTAGTCCAAGGGTGTGAAAAGCAAGGCAAAAACAAAGTTAGTCAAAAACAACAGCCCAAGTTAGTCAAAAACAGTTAAGGAGCGTTAATGGTGGCACATGCTGCACACGCGCGAGCGGGGTCATGATTCTCATAGTTAAGAAACTTGCTTCCAAGCTTCATCCAGTGTTCATTCTGTCAAACTTGTCCATAAAGACGTAAAAGTTGTACGGTACAACACTATTATCAACTCTTACCAAGAGCCGGTTTCATCCGGTCAATGCCTGCATCCCTCCTATCCCAAGTGATATTTTCTTTTCCTTTGGTGGAGAAGTTGTATGGTAACCGGCATCAAATAGCAAGGATGGTACCCGGCACCATCAAATAGCAAGAATTATTGCTGGTGTCTGTGCAGTACAGATCTCAAATAACACAGGCATCGTGGCAGGATCAGAGAGGGTAGATGGACTGCTATGCTTTAGAATAGGGTACTACAGTGAATTTAAGTAGGGGGATACTTAAGGGAAGTGCTTAAGTAGGGGTACTTAGCCTCCCCCCCTGCTTGAGTACCCTATTCCAAACGCAAATTCTAGTAGGGTACTTAAGTAGGTTTGAGGGATACTTAAGTGCCCCCTGACCCCTGACTGTGGGATGTTGTGTCTCTTTCTTTGCAGAGCATGCTAGTACTAAATTTCATTGGCAGACTCTAGTATCACACAAGAAGCACTCAACATGCTACTACTTCCAGCACTGAAACTTGTGCAGCTTTCTTAAAGGATTGCATGCATGTATATATTGCTGGACCTGATAGGACGTGCACACTTTTATTGGCCTCACTATCAGTTTCAGACAATCAGAACATGCAAGACTGGATTGCGCCTTAAGTATCGACCTGTCTGATCTACATGATATATATCGCTATATGTGTGAAATTGACAATGCATCCATCATCAGAATGACACAATCAGTCTGTTTCCGCCTTGTAGGAATAACGGAAACGAACATACGAAAATATTTTGCACGTCGCAATTGATGTATCCATACAGAAGGGCTGCGGAGCCCTCGTTATGGATACATAATCTTATTCGGACGAACCGAAAGGCTGCCAAAAGTAGTAGCTTGGTATGCTCTATCCCTGCTTCTTCAAGGTGAATAGGTGGTGCGAGGGAGCAGGCACGTATTGCTGTGCAAATTAACTCAATAGTCATTATTATTAGACTATATTACCATACAAGTTATTGTAGGCTCCTGGCCACGCAAAATCCAGATGTTGGCCTCCACGTTCACGAGCAGATGCAGTGTAGGACGTGCTTCTAGCAGCACTCCCCTCAATTCTTTTCCACTATCGGGCACGCAACATCAATTGCAAATGCGGACGAGAAGGAGCCACGGCTCGTCCCCATCGCAGCAGCAGCAGCAGCAAATATGCCGGGCCGAAATCAGTCCACAGACAGGGGAGACAGAGAACAAGGGCAACGCGGTTGAAAAGGCGCCCAGCAACAACTCAGAGTCAGCAGCTGTGCGTCCTTCTTGGCAGGCCTTTTACACAACCGTGTCTCTCGTCCTAGCAGATTCTAGGCACTCACCATCCCTATCCAACACTCATGTTTCACACAGGAGGAATACAAGTCAAGGAAAGACGCAAACACCATAGGGGTGCGTGCATGTGCATGCTGCATGCATCCGTTCGTTCCACGTGCATGCTTTAGTGCAATATGTTCTTGTGCAATGCGCATGACGCACAGTTGCATCCGCAAACATGCATGTATGCACACACACAAGCACACACATACTTACACAAGCACACACACACACACACACACACACACACACACACATACACACACACACACGCACGTACACGCACAAACACACACACAAACACTCACACTTACACACTCAATCACGTGCACTCTCACACACGCACACGCACGCACACATAATAGTATGCGTGCATACATACACATACATACGTATGCACACATACACACCCACACCCACACACACACACACACACACACACACACACACACACACACACACACGCACAAAAAAATCCACACGCGTCTTTAAATGAAAACAGGAGCTCAAGCGGCAGCAATTACCGGTCCAGGCACAGACGAACATTTTGCAGGTAAAAGCCACTCACTGGTTCTTGTGCAGGTCCTTTAGCCTGACAATTCCTTTCACCATTTTGTTGTTCCTCCTGACAAGTAAACTAAAATGGGGTTGTGCACCTTCCTGTTCATCAGTCCATTCTGCCAGAGCAGAAAGCCCAGGGGAAATAAGCAATACATTCCACACCTATTGCAGTGGCAGGGGTGTTTGTGCTTTTCCTAACCTACCAAACCCAAGGAAACATTGCCTCATTTGCACCAGCCAGCAGCCATCTCTCAGTGGCAATGTCCTAAGCTCGTTGCGCGCTTTGTTTAGCGTGAGCACATGCAAGAGCGTGACCTTCGCAGCAGAAATAAGTCACATTGCATACTTCTCTGAAGCTCAATTTGTTATATTTGGTATTAGCTCGTAGCTGTTCATACACACGAAATTGCTAAATCTACTCTGCATAGCGATCATAGAGATATCAATAATTCTTCGAAACAGAGTTGATACAATTTGTGTTGGCAGCTAGTAAAAGCTGGGTCACATACCGCCTTTGAAATATAAAGAAGCACATCTTAGCAGGTTTTTAGCGTCTGACACGAGATGCACGTTATAACCCATCATCCATATTCAAGTTAGTAAGAAATTAAGCTTCCAATTACTGTTGCTGTTACCAGCTTCCCTGCCAAAGCAACCTGCTGCCAGCCCCGGTCCAAAGAGTCATCGAGATACCATGATTGCCATTTCACCCATCTTGCGCACTACACACAACAGGACTGACCAGCAGCGCGCATGTGTTCTTTTTTGCAGCATATGTTGTTTTGTAGCATGTGACTGTAATGATTGACTAAACAGCCTTTTTCCGGAGAGTGGTTTGGCGCTGTTTTCACCTCCACACCCTAAATATCCGCACCACACCTGTTCTTCACGCCTAAGCATCAGCGGATTCACATAGACCGTCTACACATGGGATTTCGTGTGTGTTTTGTGTGTAGGGCGCGCTGGAAGAGGCGCAACTCATTACCTGGCCGACAATAAAAAAGGTACCGTACCGTACTTATATCACCGGGCTACGCGAACTTTTTTGACCCCCTCGCGGTGTGTCGGGAGCAATTTAAATACTAAGTTACAAGGGCCTCGCAAAGCTCGCATTACAATTAATTAATTAATTTTTAAGCATGAACAGGGACTGGCCAGGTAAGCCTCCCAAGGCCCCCAAGGTGGACAAACAGCTTGGGAGGCTGGCCCTCAATGGGTAGGAAGGACCAAGTGGAAGGGCACCTTCATTCCCTTCACATGTGCACGCACGCACACGTACCCGCATGCACACATATACACACACCCCTACGTGCATGCACACACGTACGCGCATGCACACATGTACGCACGCACACACACAAGTACACAACCCACGCACACACGTACGTACGCAACCGTATACACACGCACGCACGTACACAACGCATGCACACACATTTACACACACATACACACAAGTATGGGACATGTATACATATGTATATACACACACTTACGTATACACGTATGCGCACATACACACACGCACACACATACGCACGCAAACACAAGTACGCAATGCATGAACGCATGTATGTTCACAACCGTACACACACACACGCACGTGCACAACGCACGCTCACACGTACGTGCACGCACACACACACACACACACACACACACACACACACACACACACACACACACATACGCACACAAACACGCACGTACGCGCACGCTCGCACACATGCGCACGCACGCATACGTGCGCGTACACGTGCGTGCATATGCATGTAGGTGCAGCTCATAGGGCCAGAAGGCCCTCGCATAGGCTCGCATTGTGTTTACTAATTGTGTGTTGCCCCCCTCGCATTGCTCGCATTGGGGCTTATTGAAATCAATGTCGATTGTTCTGCTGCGAGAGGGGCAGGTTAATAATGACAGCCTTGATTTTGATTAAGTATTTCTGCTATCACTTATAAAAGATTTGTCAGTGGTTACAGTACGCTTAGTTTTTTGAGGAAAGACAAGATTGTTCTGTATCAGGCAAATGTTTGCTCCTTTGGCTGTGATTGCCACCATCACTGTTGGCGAACAGTCCCTGTTACGTGTGTGTGTGTGTGTGTGCGTGCGTGCGTGCGTGCGTGCGTGCGTGCGTGCGTGCGTGTGTGCGTGCGTGCGTGTGTGTGTGTGTGCGTGCGTGCGTGCGTGCGTGCGAATTTGCCAGTGAAAAAAATGTAATATATTCAGCAGATTTGCCACGCAAGCCTAAACTCTTAATAAAGCAGCCCCCCTCTCACTTGCACGCCAAAGTATAATTTCTAATGAATGCTGTCTTCCGTTGCAGGCCTTCTCAGACACCATCCTTGTCCTAGCCATTGTCACTGCTACCGGCGGTCTCCTCTTTGGGGTAAATGTACTTCTTGCTGAGGGCTCCCAATGGTGGTACCATCGATGATGTGGACATCAGTGTCGAATTTTATTAGCTTTGTGCAAGTGCTCAAACGAATTCTTTTAGTACTTAATAATTGGATACGCTACCTTTGAAGACTGAAATTGTTGCTATTAGCACTAGGTGCCTGGACTTAATTATGTCAATGGTTACAATAGTTACAATGGGGGGTGATTTCAGCCAGGTTGTTTGGCTGATCGGCTGCTGACTGGTCTCGGCCAGCCACAAATAAATCCATAAGCTCAGAAAGAAAAAGAAAAAGTCTATTGTTCTGCTGAGAAAGGAAATCATGAACAAGTTGGTTGTTGACCTGTTGCAGCATAAAGGGTTGGACTGCTGAAAAGTCCTCAATAAAAGGTGTAAACAGAAAGGAAAAATGTTTCCTCAGCTCACAAACTCGATGGTCTTGGCAAAACAAAAGAGCATGCACCTCGTTCTGAACATGTTCATCTTCTTCACCAGGACATTTGTCACATACGCAAGAACCATCTTCAAGCCACGCTGCTGCCTCAATTGTCAAAGTATGCGCATGCAAGCGGAATCTACTTATATTGTGCATAACATGTTTGGACAGATCAAGATGGAGATACCGTGGTACATTAGTCGGCATACGCTCATTTTTAGAAAAAGGGATGGCAAACCAAGAATGATAAGTGGCCAGTTTGTTGTTGTGCGTGTTGGGGTCCACCAACTCAGCGTCTCTCCAAACACCTCTCATCCTATGCTTCAAATCTGCAGTAAACTCTTGCATGGTAATAGCACGCCCAGTTTGAACAGATCGTACATACCTATGACTCATACCCGCGCCGTCCTTGAAAAGCACTCAGCAATTGAGCAGTCCAGCAGGCACTTGAATGAGGCTATAAACTGAGATCAGGCTGGACCACCCTCCGTAAAGTTACACTATTGATATTAAGCATACTATTGAAAAGCTTCACAGCTGACCGAAACCAGTAGAATTGTAACGGTTCATGTTCACATTCTCGGAGTACAGCCCAATTAGTGGTAGACTGCTTTACACCTAACGTGCCCTTAAGAAAATGCAAATGAAGCATAGACAGCGGGCTAGAGAACTCCCTGCCTGCCTGCAAGAAACCAGTCCCCCATACTTGACTACCATACATGCCAGCAGGAATGACATACGTCTTAGCGAGCCACAAAGAAGTGTGTGGCCTGTCTGCCAAAGCGTGTTATTCACGCACAAATCTAAGTATCCTATAAGCAGAGGCAAGAAAAGGACAGGCCGTGTTCAGCAGACTTAGCCATGTTCAAGGTCCTGAAGAAAACCATGCTCATCGTATTGACAGGCTACAAAAGCCTCCAAAATATTTACTTCTGGCAAATACAATTGGTAGCGACACAGCAACACTACAGCAGTCTATTCATGCTGTATTGGTGGCACTTGCCACCGATCATTGCACCTTGTGTGTTAAGGAATGGCTTGCTGTAAGTAGTACCGGCCTTGCCCCAGCTAGAAGGATGGCATGGAAGGGTGTTGCGGAGTCCTATCCCAAAGAAGCTCAATTAAAAAGTTTGAGCTTATCGTCAGACAAAACAGGAATCAGTTGAAGTGCGGCTGAAGCGGTTGAATTGTGTTTTTGTGTACAGGAATTTGCAGTTGATTTCATATAACGGCTTATCGGACAGGAGAAGTGTCTGCTCGACACATGATTTTGATTTAGGTGAATATCACATAATTACAATGTTCTCATAATTGCAACAGAGTTCAAAAAGGTCGCAATGTGCTTACAGGCTATCAGCCCCGGACTTAGGGCCAAATATCCAGGAACGGCAAGGATGAAGTAAACAAAGATACCAAAACAACACTTCAATACAAGCATGGTTAACAATAAATAGGAAAAGTATGAATCCAGCCAAGCAAAGGGTAGCAAGCGACCCCCAAAATGTACGAAAAGTGTAGATAGGCCGCAAAGAATGTACAACAAATACAAGAGATCGACCTTTCAAGCAGTATCTAGATCCACGCCTGTCCCTGAATACCTACTTACCTACGGATATATGATATATGAATATTCACAATCGATCACCAGATATACCCAAGCCTGAAGTATGTACACCGAGAGCGCTTTATGTGCACTGATGTGCACATTGTCGTAATAAGTCTTGACCTCTACCTAAAGCTCATGTGTGGCCCGAAATTGGTTGGGAGGGCCCTGTTCTCGGTGGCTGCTTGATGCCTGCAGAAAACGAATGACGTGAACTCAGGGTTTCAGAGGTGGAACGTGTGTTTTAGAAGGCAAATAATCAAGTGCGTCACCAAAAACTGTTGTAAACAGGTAAAATGCATTGCTAATATATAAGCCATGTACTCATTGTGTCAGAGAGCTTATCTCTAGCAAGAGTTCATGACAATGTAAAAAGTTTGTCATTGCATGAATAAATCTTCCTATCACAAGGGCCAATGCTTCTCAATACATCCAGACAAGCTTCTACCCTGAATTATAGCATCTGCAAGAAATGCCTGCCGCCTTATTACAGCGACTTTTACACGCCCACCCCTCCCTGCATACCACTCAGACCTCTACCCATTTAATTACGACGCTCCTCCCAGCCAATAAGAACAAATCACACGCACTCACTTGAGCTGGACCTCCACGTTCCAAAACTGCAGCAGCAGGTTGCAGTACTGCGTCTGCAGGGCATCAAAGTCAGCAGCAGCCTCATGGCTCATAGAAGCCATGTCCACTAGGCCGTCAGTGCTACCGTGTGCGCTACCAATGCCAAGGGTGGAAAGCTGTCCACTCGTACCCCTGTGCATGTGAGTGTGAATGTGTGTGTGATTGTGTGTGTATGTGTGCGTGTGCACAAGTGTGTGTGTGTGTGTGTGTGTGACAAGTCTTAAATTACAAAAATAACAAAGACGTGCATACCAGCAAAGATGAGCGTCCTGCATTAAATTGGATACACATCGAGCTGGCTGTCAAGTATCTCTGCTTAAAAACAATCAAGCACGCACGTAAAAATCTGAACATGCAACCAATTACATCTCCGAAGTATCTCTGCCTGAAGCCAATCAAGTTTGCACTTAAAAATCTTACCATGCAACCAAGTACATCTCTCTCCAATACATAACAAATAACGTGTACGTGGAAGATCCACATGCGAGCACACGTCTTTGCACGAATGTTACACGAAAATGTATACAGACACACACCTTGGCATTACAGGTGCGCGAGCACGGACACTGTTGCCCCTTGAAGTGGGTTGATCGGTCCCGTCGAAGCTCAGTCGCCTGGAGCGTGTACTCAGGAGCTGACGCTGCAATGTACGTCCTCCTCCTACGCCACGGTCTCCACTACCGTGCGGGTGTGGCAACTCGTCTGTGGTAGAGTGTGTGCATGTGTGAGCATGTGTGAGCATGTGTGGGTGCAAGCATGTACTATTGTGTGGGTGTGGCAGCTTGTCTGTGGTAGAGTTTGTGCATTGGCAAGCATGTGTGTGCATTTTTGAGTGCAAGCATCTACTTCTGTGCGAGCGTGGCAGCTTGTCTGTAGTAAAGTGTGTGCAGCCAAGCATGCGTGTGCATGTGTGAGCGTAAGCATGAAACCCAGTCTGTGCATATCTTGCAAACCAGGCTCAGAGCAACAATGAAACCATACACCTGACCCCAAGTTTGAATAGAGGAAATAATACCTGTGGTCTTATGCGTGCGGGCAGCAGCAGCAGGCTTAGCAGGGGTCCGGCGAATGACCTGCCACTGTCGCTGCACCACATCCTGGAGGAGGAAGTATGTGCATGCATTTCATTTGTTTGTTTATATTTGTTTTTTTGTGTGTGCTTGTCTGTATGTGTGCGTGCGTGCATGTGCGTGCACAAACGAGTTTCAGCATAAGAGTGTGTGCACATAACAGTGTGTGCACAAAATAGGGTGTGCACATAACAGCGTGTGCGCACGCATGTATATGCACTATTTGATTCCTGTGACTGCCAAAGGCACGGCCACATCGAACAAGGTTGTAGGCAACATACACCAACACTTGCAATCTCGCTGTTTGACCAAGAGCAGCGCTGATGCACAGGTCTGGCCAGAGTTGCATGCGCACGCCGCACATTACCAGAACCCTAAAAGCTTTTTCTGCGATAACTACAAAATGTGCACTGGGCATACATGGTTCCAGCATTGCTAGAAAGGCAGGCGGTACCTTAATCTTGGCACTCAGATAGGATGCGTGCACCACCAGAGCAGCAGCATTGCTGGGAGGGGGGACGCTGGGTTCAGGGTCAGGTGCAAACACCGTTTCCTCCCCAACCTGTGTATGCGTGTGCGTGCGTATGTGTGTGTGTGTGTTCGTGTGCAGGTGTATGTGCGAGATTCAGCATGCATGTGTAAGATTGCGTGTGCATACTTGTGTGTATATGCTTGTGCGTGTGAGCAAGCTTGTGCGTGTGATGCTGTTGAAGTGTATGAGCGTATGAGCGTGTGTATGCGCTTGTGCGTGCGGTGCTGAATAGAAAAGGCATACACTTCAAAGGCACATCACCATTGTCAAGCGCATCATGCATGTCGCTATGAAGTTTGCAACATAGCGGTGCCTAGGCTGAAACATTTTCATACTCCAGCTTAACGGGCACCTTGCTCTATCTATGAGCTCTCTATGACCACACCCACACCCTCACCCCCATCCACACCCCCATCCCTTTTCACACCCCCATACATCCCCACACCTACACACCTTGCTGCTGGCCAGGATGTCTCTCAGCTCCTGTATCAGGTGCCCAGAATCCCCGGTAGGGTCTCCACCAGCTTGGCTGCTGGACAGCTTGGAAAGGAGCTCCGAGTTCAGGGCTCTCATGGCAGCCAGGTTTGCTGAGTAACGAGCGAGAAGTGTGTGTGTGTGTATTGAGTGTGTGTGTATGTGTGTGTGTGCATGCACATGCATGTGTGTATGGGGCTGATGATGAACACGCATGGGCACTGTCTTCAGAGGTATGAAGACAACTAGTGTTTGCATCACAAACAGCACAGCTCAACACAGTGGGTAAAGCTGTTCCTGGCCAGAAAGGGCAACCTGTCCTGCTCACACATAAAGCTTGACACACATGCACACAAGAGCAGCAGCAGCAGCAGCGACAGCGTAAGTATAAGCACAAGCATATGGGTCCCAGAGAGCAGACTCCTTGCAGAGTCCTTTGTGGCTACTTTCTTCTCGGACAAATCCAGTCCTGTACTCGAATCGCCTGGGAGCCGCATGTGAGCTTTGCAACTTTGTACACAAAAACGCACAGTCCTGAACACGTTACGTGCAAGCGCAGCCCTCACCCGTAAGCTGCCCGATCTGCGTCTGTGACTCCTCGCTCCCCACTTTTTTGTCGGCCACGCGGTCAATGAAGCTCGCAATCTGCTCACGCTGGTTCCTGATGGCTGACGACAGCCTGGACAGGGACCAGGCACGTGTGCTTGTGTGTGCTTGTGTGTGTGTGTGTGCATGTTAATGTGGGTGGGCGTGTTTGTGCGTGTGTGTGTGTGTGTGTGTGGGGGGGGGGGAGGTGGGCGTTTTTGTATGTTGTGTCAGTGTGTGATTTTGTTAAAAAGCACACACTGAGTGGAGCATGATGAGATGCAGTCAGGGGGATTCCCCTTGCCATCAGAGCCTGCTTGACACGAGAAATTGTAACCAACCTGATCAAAAAGCAGTTGAAGCCACATTTGTTTTGTTTTACCCACTACCAACCATGCAGCATGAGCCATACTGTATGGCTCAAGCCTCTCTCATCACAACCCACCACTCACACCTGAGGTGCATGTAAACTCATGCCTTGTGCTTCATCACAACCCACCACTCACACCTGAGGTGCATGTAATCTCATGCCTTGTGCTGCCCGCAAATCGACTAACCCTACGAAGACCTGCATGACATGTTACTTCCAGTGCCACTCAACGCTGCAAAACAAAAACACACACAGCAACAAGAAGCAATAATTACTTTGTGATCTCGCTCTCCACTTGATCATCCACTGCGTCCTCGCAGATGCCAGGGATGCGAAAGTGGGGGTCTGAGCGTCGTGAGGGGCTAGGAAGCTGCCCGCCCTGCGTGTTTAGAGAAGAAGAACAGGGCAAGGCAGTTATGTACTACGTTTGGAGGGGCCGGGGAGCTGCCTTCTCTGCTAGAGGCACAAGAGAGAGGGATAGCTGTAGACAGCAAAAAAGCTCCTTATTTGCACCGAATATTTATGTTGAAAGTCTTATCACTGGGTCAGAAGGGCCTATCTCTAAGGGCTTAACTTCAAGGGCCTATTCCTTCATCCCTAGCAGCTATTACTCAAGTGGGCAGAGGATGGGAAGTTCAGAAATCGTGATTGAAAGAGGGTACCCTGCACGTCTGGTGCCCATAAACACACACATAAAACCCATATCGCTTACCTGTAATGGACCAATTCTTGAGGGAGACGGGCCTTGCGGCATAGACAGGGGTGTACTTCCAACCCCCCTACTGCTGTACACTGTGGGCGTGTGTGCAGCATGAGACAGCAACTCCTCCCTCTGCGCGGCTGCTGATGCTGTTGAGGTGCTGGGTGTGTTGAGCTGGGGGAGGGCAGGCATGCTTGTGCTGAGGGAGGAGGTGTTGCGGGTGCGGGGGGGCGGCGTGCCAAAGTGGTGGGGTGGGTGGAGTTGGTGGGTAACAGAGGTGCTGGCGCCGGAGGTGCTGTGGGGGGCTGGGGGGTAGCCTGCTCTGGAGATTGCAGAGAAGGCAGGGGAGCGTGTGCCCTCCACAGAGCCACTCTGCGCGTATGTGTGAGTTTGAGTTTGTGCGTATGTGAATCTCTGTGTGTGTTTGCATGTGTGTGTATGTGAATATTTGTGTGTGCGTTCGTGTCTGTGCAGATGTGGATATGCGTATGTGAGTATGTGTGTGTGACGTGCCTCCATGAAGCGGCATGATTGGACAACAAGGACCTCCCAACGCTTGGATCCTAGCCCATGCCCATGCAAGCTAGCATTCTTCCTTTACTGTCACGCTCACAGTTAAGGAGGCACTCATAGACAAATTCAGCCAAAACCGTCTGATACATCATGATATGGGACTAAATATATTTTTGTGAATTTCCCTGAGCCTTTTGTGTATGCCTCGATGCGTATGTACATTTGATTGGTTCTGGCTTGTAGGGGTCCAATGATGCAGGGTCAAAAGTCCTACATCTCAACAATGGAAGAACACCCCCCCCCCCCACACACACACAATCGCTCTCAGCTTACAAATATGGAGCACAGTATGACAGAATCGTATATTCATGCCTGCACTTAGTAGCATCCAGACAGGTGGGAAATCATACCCACACCCACATACCCACACCCACACCCCCAATCCTACACCCACCAGCTCTTGCTGCTGGCGCCTGAGGTTTGGCGTAGTCAGGCCATGTGCGTCGTTTTGAGCAGACTGTGTGTGTGTGTGTGTTCAGCAGGTTGGTAAAGAATCGTGAGCAGGTGGTCAGCTTCTGTTTGGGGTGTATGAGATACTGCAGTAAATAAGAAGCAAACAGCCGTGCAAGAGATGCCGCAGGTACAAACAAGTGGGCAGTAGAGCACTCCTTTACTTCATGCACTTTGTTCGCCTCTCTCTCACTAGACGGTGTCGATAGCATACAGTGTGGAGCAGAGGAATATGCTGATTCTATGTCAGGGTGATGATGCCAAAGTTGGTTATAGTAGCATTCATAAACATTACATTCACTTATTGTGACCATACAGTCACAGATGTCAGTGCCAAAAATACCGCACATAATTAATTATATCTTGAACCTTATATGACCAGCACTGATGAAATGTGTGCCAAGATGCCAGTTCAGGGATGGGAAAAAGGGAATGCATACGTTCCTCAACTCGCAACCGAGTGCTTTGTTGACTTTTGACTAGCCCATACCTGTGAGGCCAGCTTCTGCTTCAGGTCGTAAGGAATGCCGTAGATGGAGGCGAAACGCTCAGCAGGGTCGGGGTGGTCACTGCTACGGTGAGACAGAGGAGGGGTGGCACTGCCAGCATGCCTGAAACACAGTACATACACACAAGGTTAAAAGGGGAGGCTCGCATCCGCATGTGGGTGAGGGTGTGACAGGTTTGGTGTACATGTTGCCATGGTATTATAGTAAATTTCTGTCAGACGGCAGCACGCGCAGGGCGATACACGGACATCCCATCCCTCACACTTCACATCCCAAACCTCCACAACCACACCATCACTGCACATAAGAACCACGGCGCCCGCTCCAAAACTTGGCAACTCGAATTACCCACTCCACGCACAGCGCCTCGCTTGTTCACCCACTTTATGACACTACGCCGTTTCGCAACACTCCAAGCACAGAGCCACTTTTAAATTTATATAGTGCATTACAACAATTACAACATAAAAATATTTCGGCAGCAACACGGGAGATGACAACTCAAAACTCCTCCGGTGTCGCCATGACACACTCCACGCACAGCAGTAGTAGCATGTTACTGATGGTGGTGTGGTGGTGGTGGTGGTGGTGGTGCAGGCAAGGATACACAGGCAGCACGGCGACCCACTCCACGCACATCAGTACTGATGTGCGTGTGTGGTGGTGCAGACAAGGACACACAATCAGCACGGCGACCCACTCCACGCACATCAGTACTGATGTGCGTGAGTGTGGTGTTGGTGATACAGACAAACACACAGGCAGTAGTACAGCACAAAACACTCCACGCACAGTGCAAGTCAGCTCAGGGACATATACAATGCCAACATTCCACGCACGGTGATAGCAGTGGTGGTGTAGCGCTGCTACAGGTGGTGGCACAGATATGAGCAGGAGCTCCTGATCACAATCCACGCACAGTGCAAAGCCACACAGTACAGTAGCCCACTCCACGCACTGCAGTGTTACTAATGATGGTGGTGGTGGTGCAGCAGGAGACAAGCACACAGGCTGTATTACAGCACAAAGCACTCCACGCACAGTAACATGTTACTGGTAGTAGTGATGCAGATTAACACACACGCAACGGCAACGCACTCCACGCACAATACTAATGTGAGTGTGTTTCTTTCCGCCAGGCAAAAACCGATAGTGCATCACACGCACTCCACGCACAGTAGGTCACCGCACACCTTGAACGTGCATCTACCTGCACACACACACTCCACGCACAGTACTAACGTGAGGGTACTCTTTCCTGCCAACGCAACCAATACTGCATCACACACTCCACGCACAGTAGAAGCTGCAGTGGCACAGGCACGTGCAGCTGCTGTAGCAAAAATAGCATGCACACATGCTCAGCCACCACCAGTGATACCCACACTCCACGCACAGTACTGTTACTGTGCATGGCACACACACACAGGCATGTACAGCAGCACAGCACGACTTTGCACTCCACGCACAGTAGTACGTCAGCTCATGTATACACACTCACAGCAATACACAGCACTCCACGCAGAGTAGTAGTAACAAAAACACCAAATTCAACGCATAGTAGGACTCAGGAAAAGATGCTGCCGTGATTCTGGCTCCACACTCCACGCACAGGCATCAGTGACATAGACACATACAAACACACACCGGCACACACACATGCACACACCGGCGCACACACACTAAGGCACACACACATACACACACACGAACACACAAACACACACATACACAAACACACACACACGGAAACACAATGGAAACACACACACACGGAAACACACAAACACATACAAACCCAAAGAAACACACACACTGACACATACAAACACGGAAACACACACACACACGGAAACACGCACGGAAACACGGAAGCACACAACTTATGTGCAAACCTTAGGAGAGGGCCTTGTACAGGGGCTCGCGACAAGATGCACTGTCAGGTCAAAGCACGCAACCCGATAAGAACCCATCCCTAAGCGCTGCTATATACCATTGTGCGTGCAGTCCGACAGAGGGTGCGGCAAATCCTGGGCTCAACGCTGCGTTCTCATGCTGTGAGTTTTTACTGTGTTTTCCTTAAGGCCGGCTGGAGTTTTACTTGGAAAGGACGTCTGCAAGCTGCCAGATCCCTTTTGCGAAACTGTAGTGCAAATACTATTTACATAACTGCATCACCAAATCGTGTGTAATGAAGCTAGGTACTCTTAGCATGTAGAAACGACGTCGACAGCTACAGCTCCCTCTCTTCTGCCTTATCATTTCTCACTTTACATGTTTTCCATATGATACTGCTTTCTTGTTACCCTGGTGTCTTTATCACCCACACAGCCCTTTACAGGGTGTGCTGCACTTGCCCCTTCAGTCCCTCGCTCGTTCTGTGGGGCATGACTTGTGATTCACTAGTAAAATGTTCAGCCTGGCAAAGGTTGTACTGCCCTGCTTTGCCACTAGAACTGCACGTGTACATTCCAGATCATGCACATGCACATCCAAGCACAAATATGCACTGATACGTAGTTGCGAATGCACGCACCTGCGGAGATGTGGGGCCTCAAAGGTATAGGGCAGCCCATAAATGGAGGAAAACATCTCAGAAGGGTCGCGCTGCGCGTTACGGGGAGACGAGATGGTGGACGAGGGCCGAGAGGAGCGCAGCGCGGCGTTGGGCGTGTGTGTGAATGCTGCGGTGTGCAACCGCGGAGACGCGTGTGCGTGTTGGTGGAGCGCGGCAGTAGTACGGCTAGGGCTGGGGTGACCCACAAAAGCAGGGGAAGAGGGGGGGAGGGAGGCCATTTGTTTGCGGTGCGCCACCGCTTGGTGCTTGGTTTGGGCAGCTAAGGCCACGCTCAGCTCACGCTGTGTGTGTTTGTGTGTGCGTGCGCGTTAAGTGCGTTTATGTGTAGGCAGCAAGGTTGCGGAAGCGGGATTACAGAGGAAAGTCGATTGGGGGGGTAATGCAAGATCTGGTCTCAGCTTGGTGCAGAGTTTGAGCGGCTTGGGCGCTCGTGCTCAGGAGCATAATCTGAACGAAAGCATTGACGACCATCAATAATAAGCCGTGGCATCTATGCACTACAACAAGTTTTACACTGTACCTGCAAGTGTTGGATTTGGGCAGCGGCTGCTTGCCTCTCGTGCTGCAGCTGCACCACTTCAAGCTCCAGGGGCTCGGTCTTGAAAGAGAATTCACGTGCCTGTCACGTCATGAATGAATGAACGAACGAATGAATGAATGAATGAATGTATGTATGTATGTATGTATGTATGTATGTATGTATGTATGTATGTATGTATGTATGTA
>Ga0307947_1002067_pt1 | contig 16019 bp, 16 predicted proteins | sample OrgLakmetagen232_FD_201840 | JGI IMG/M metagenome (GOLD analysis project Ga0307947, IMG submission 201840) | Saline water microbial communities from Organic Lake, Antarctica - #232 | ecosystem: Environmental > Aquatic > Non-marine Saline and Alkaline > Saline | place: Antarctica: Organic Lake...
GCCAATCATTCAGGTCAGATATGTAAAATTGAAAGGTGAATGAATTAGACTGTTCAGGCAGGCGGTGCCTGATCTAGTTTCCTGATGGTATGGGCCATAAAATGCGTTATAGTAACAGGGCCAAAAAGGGGAGCGAGGGCCCTCATCACCCGGGGGGTAGTGCACGCACTCGAGCGATCACAGCGCGGTGGCCGCCTAGTCGTACAGTAAGCAATGAAAGCAGCACGAGTTTCATTCAGTTCTCGCTCGCTTGTTTAATTTTATGTATCATTCAGATGATGAGTTGATGAAACGGGATTGGAGAGACGCATAGTACTTATCTAAAAGGTAGGATACTTGGAAGACTTGGGAGTGTAAGCATCATTATGCCTAAGATTTCGACCAAAACATTAAGTTGCAGGTACATGTTGCAAAAACCACCATGCCTCAATTCTGAAGACGTGAAGCACTAAAAATGGTATATTCTTACAGGTAAAAGTACACCATTTATAGGGAAGGGAGCAAAACCCTAGACCCCGCTTAGCTTTACATGCCTAGCCATTATGTTTCTCGAACGTGCTGGAAAGGCAGGCCTCGAATCCGGGGCCGAGAAGCTAGCAAAAGCTGGCCTTCTAGCAGCAGATAAGTATGGCCTGCAAGCTGCTGAGAAGCATGGCACCTATGTGCTGCTAGGGCTGTCCCTTCTCTCGTTGGCAACGGTTGCCGGGTTTGGCCTCGTTGCCAAACAGCTGGTCCCCCAACACCCACCAGCATCCCGCCCAAGGTGCGTGCCCCTCGGTCCCCGAACAGCCTGCCTCCAGACTTTTGCTGACTTGCAAACACAACATACTCTTTCCCTCTCTTCTCGTCCTCCAGCAACGAGCAAAGGGACGCAAGTCCCCAGCCCCAAAAGGAGGGCAGCAGCGAGGGTGAGCAATAGAGGTCTTCTCCTAAAGGTTCTGCCTGCAGCTCTGCCTTCTCTGGTCAGGAGTTCCTGCTTCAATTGACGAATACGCTTTCATGCAACTGTCACTTTTCCTCCCTTTCTCGAACCCTCCAGGCTGCAGCTCACGTAGGGAAGATGCCAGCCCTAAGACAGGTGAGCAGAGCAGTTCCTTAGAACCGCAAAAACCTTAGCAGTGTGCAAATCTATTGCAGTCCCCATTCTGTCATGCCTGTGCTGCCCTTCCAAATAATGGTACTTGCATGGATGGCTTGTATTTTGCGTGAGCTGGGGATGGGGATTGGGGGTGGGGTATGCGAGCGCGTTCCAGCGTGCGTGTGAGCGCGTGAGTGTGTCTGTCTGTCTGTCTGTCTGTCTGTCTGTGTATCTGTCTTTCCGACTGTGTACATGCATGTGTGTATGTGTGTGCTATTGTATGAGAGCATCAATATTAGTACAACTTGATTGAAAAGCCTGATTCTGCTCCTTGCAGGAAAACATTTGCACTTGAATGGGTACAAGTAGACTATGCGCCAAATATTGTTTTGTAAATAGTCACGCCCGCACCAGGCAACCCCCCCCTGTTTTGTACATAGTCATGTATGTTATTAGTAACAACTTTGCAGCGTTCAACGTGGTTTAAGTATGATTTGGAATGTGACCGTCCCATTATATTTTGTTCAAATTGGTAAGGAAACGACTTAGTATGGCAATTGGCTGGTGAAACAAAATCAACCAGTGTCAAAAATTGAAACTAAATCTGACACAAACTTGAGGAGTCTGTATGAGTCTTGGTTCAGGAATGCATTGATTTCAAAATCTGTGATACTGTGATGATAAGCCAAGAAAGGAATAAATCCAGAGCTCGAAGGAGCAAACGCATGCAGAGTCTTAAACATCCCTTCAAAAAGGTCTCTGTATCTCATGCGCAGCTCGCACACTTCAGCACACTTGCAAAAGAAAAGCACATGCTTACATTGTGCATAACATGTTTGGACAAATCAAGATGAAGATACCGTGGTACAATAGTCGGCATACGCTCATTTCTAGAAAAAGGGGTGGCAAACCAAGAATGATGAGTGGCCAGTTTGTTGTTGTGCGTGTTGGGGTCCACCAACTCAGCGTCTCTCCAAACACCTCTCATCCTATGCTTCAAATCTGCAATAAACTCTTGCATAAAAAACACGCCCAGTTTTAACAGCTCGTACACACAGCTCACGCCCGCGGCGTTCTTGAAAAGTTCTCAGCAATTGAGCAGACCAGCAGGCACTTGAACGAGGCTGTAAATTAAGATTAGCCTGGACTACCCTCCGCAAAGTGACACTATTGGTATTAAGCATACTATTGTAAAGCTTGACAGCTGACCGAAACCAGTAGTAGAACTGCAACGATTTATGTCCACGTTCTCAGATTAGTCCAGTTAATGGTAGACCGCTTCACACACGTGCCCTTCAGAAAACTCAAATGAAGCGTAGACAGCGAGCTAGAAAATTTCCTGCCAGCCTGCAAAAAAACAGCACCCCATACTTGACTATCATACATGCCAGCAGGAATAACATACGTTTAAGCGAGCCACAAAGAAGTGTGCGGCCTGTATGCCAATGTGTGTTCACGCACAAATCTACGTATCCTATAGGCAGAGGCAAGAAAAGGACGGGATACGTGTTCAGCAGACTTAGCCATGTTAAAAGTCCTGTAGAAAATCATGCCCAGATGCCTTGAATAACCTTTGTGGCTGATGAAGGGTGGCACCGCCAACATCAAAATCAGGAACATTTTCACCCGCGGAGTTGAAGTGCCGTGCACAACCTCGGACTTGGAAGTGTTGACAATTATATGTTTATTCCTGGCGTACAAAACCAATCGACTCAGCATGATTTGCATATCACGGGGCTCATTAGTCAGCAAAGTCAGGTCATCTGCATACAACATGTGTGAGACATGCACACCCGCGGTTCCGGTGGCAGCTCCTGATACCCCCTCAGCAATGTTGTCATTATTGTAAAGGGAAAAAAGCAGTGGGGACAAGGGGTAACCTTGTTTTTCCCCACGAGTCGGATGCACACGAGCAGTCTTATCATTATCCTTCAAGACATAGTCATCACGGTTGTACAACCAACTCCAACCTTGCAGACACCTCCATCAGAACAGCAGGCCCTGAGGGAAATCCCTTCTACAACATCCACTGGCTTGCAAAAGAAGGCATAGAAAACCAAACACAAACCCATAATCATACCCATACAACAAACATGGCCCATTCTCCTCCTCCAAGCTTTGGTACCTACCAAACCACCGTGACGCCCTTCAAGCACACGTGCATCTTGAAAGAAAAGAAAAGAAAAGAAAAGAAAAGAAAAGAAAAGAAAAACAACGCAGGCAGTGAAAACCACTCCCCACATTAAATAAGGATAAAGGAGCCACTTTGGTACCGAGTACCGTAAAGCTCCTCCACCGTGAAAAGGAAAGGAAAAATCAATGGGGATCAGGAGGGTTGCAGGCTTGGCTTGAAACCGGCTCCTGATGAGAGTTGATAACAGTACTGGAAAGGGCACGTCTGGTATGGACAATTCCCCATAAACTGGGAAATGCCAAAACTGAAGCGAACTACCATGTGTACTACCAGACCCTCATAAAGGACGGCTCTGTCATGACAATGGAGCCACTAGCAATGCTTACCTAACATCATCCTATGTCCCCAATAAGACCAAATGCATCATTATGAAATACAGAACAGGCATCCTATATAATAAAAAACATGCGGTATTGTTCAAACTCTCAACCACAAGCCAAACTTGCCCCCTCTGCCCACAAGTAGACAATGCCCTGCATCTTTTCTGGGTGCCAACACACGCAAATAAGGAAATGATCACCGAAAGACATTTAGCATGCCACATGATCTTTAAGGCTATCAGCAAAACAGGCTCTTTAGGATCATGCGTTGTCTCCATGGATATAGGCAGCAACGAACGGATGACCATGCAAAATCTGCAGATTCCTGAAACAGCCGAAAGTAGAATTGTTCCCAAATGGCTCTTCCCACCCCGCCTCCCAGATAAAGACAGATCTACCTCCAGCCACTCAAATGTTGTGCTGGTTACTCCCATCGCTGCAAAAACACACAAAAAAAACTAATGTATGGGGGTGGGTTCTTCGAAGTGGCAGGGGGCAATTGAGGGAGACTGGGAGCATCCAGCAACACCGCCAGCCACCAGTAGAGCCACCAACCCCAGACAGCACCGACCTAAAGACCTCAACAAGACTCGGCGTGCCATCCACCTCGTCGAGATCAAGTATTGTGAGGACACCAGACCTCAGAACCAGCTGAACGCCGCAAGGAACAGCACTAAGACCTTTGCAACATTCTCCAAGGAGCCTCCGTTACTCTCCGCATCATTCTTTTTAGTGTGGGCGGCACCATCTACAACACTCACACTCTGAAGCCTTTCAAGGAACTGGGTCTTGATTCTCAAAAAGTTAAGAAGCTTGCCTCCAAGCTCCACGTGCACTCTGTGAACTTCGCTGCTAAACTTGTCCATGCCATACCAGACGTGCCCTTTTCAGTGCTATTATCAACTCTCATCAGGAACCGGTTTCAGGCCAAGCCTGCGACCCTCTTGATCCCCATTATTTTTCTTTTTGCGGTGGAGGAGCTTTACAGTACTTGGTACCAAAGTGGCTCCTTTCCCTTAATTAATGCGGGGAGTGGCTTTCACTGCCTGCGTAGTTTTCATTTTTTTCTTTTCTTACACGTCTTGAATCACAGACAACACAGACGCAGGCAAGTGAGTACGCCTAAGGGATTTCCATAGTACATCCCTTGGATTGGTGTCACAGGCTTGCTTAAAATTAGTGAAAGCAGCATGCAACCTAGGTGAACCCCCCCCCCCACACACACACACAAACACACACGCCTCCACACGCACACGCACGCACATCAGCACACTCACAGTCACACATGTATGTGTGTTCGTATATGAGTGTTCATGTGTTTTTGCCGACTACTGTACCAGAAAGGGGAAACTGGGCAAAAGCCAAAACATGCTCCTTTTTGCATGAAAGGTGCAACTACTCACACATCACTTCAAATTGGACGCAACCTAGTTTCAAACTGATGATGAGTTTATAAGCTACCCGAGCATGTGCTCAGATTTATACAAATCGCCCTGCGTACAGAATGACGGGACAAAAAGCACACGTCGTGCACCTGTACCCTGGATGGGTGCTTTCCAGGGGGAATGGCACATTATTTCGCATATCTCGCCAACCCTTTAGTCCTTTTGCCCCATTTCTCTTGCAATGATCTTTATTGTTAATAAGGACTTCAAAACACGAAACAACACTCAGTTGGGTGCGCTGGCTGGTCAGATACAGCACATGGCTGCTCAAAAAGCAGGGTTCACGCCGCGGCCGATTAGGTATGGGCCCCCTAATATGCAGTTTCAAGCTCAGCTGCACTGAAATCTACATAGCAGAGCTGAGCTTGAAACGTGCAAATTAGGGGGCTCATACCCTAGGAGCATACAAAAACCGTACCATTTTTGGCCTCAGTGTCCCCCCTCTGCTACTTTACCACAATATCTTGACTGGAAGGATGAGGTTTTTGGTAATTTTACTGCTCAAATCTGACAAGTGCATAGATTATTACTTTGTCAGATTTGAGCAGTAGTAATACCAAGCGTATTATGTCTTACAGAGAGTATAGAAAATGCTGCCTACAGGAAGTTGCTACAGGTGTGTGTTGTTCCTCAATTTACAGAATACGACTTCAAGACTACAGCAGTAACTCAAACCCAGACACCTTCATCTTAGTGACCAACGCAAACTCATGAACCACGTCGGGCAAATTAGACAAATTTTAAACCAGAAATGAAATGCTCGATCCAAGGCATGTCCTGCAAAACAAACATGGCCTGTAAAGATATGACAGCATAACCAATCACTGTCAATATCATGGCAAATTACTGACAGGGCTACGGGACTGAGAAGCTTCAGTGGTATGTTGTATACTACATCTTCTATAAGGAAATTATTATAGGCTATAATCATCTAAAACTTGAAAATCTTTAGAAGCAAAGCACCCATGCATTTAAGATAGATTTGCTGCTGTGGGTAAATTAATCATTCTGCTTCTACAGCTTTTGAAAGCAACACTCTAGTTGGATTCATACCTATATGGTGATCACGATATTTCTTGTTTTTCATGTCCTCATGATAGTCAATTTATTTGAGGTAACTGTCATGCTGATGACCGCCCTAGCCCCTTGCTCGCTTCTACTGTCACGCTGATGATTGATCGAGCCTCTCGCTTGCTACCGTCACCCTCATGATCGCTCTAGCCTCTTGCTCGCTTCTACTGCCACGCTGATGACCGATCTAGCCTCTTGCTGGCTTCTACTGTCACGCTGATGATTGATCGAGCCTCTCGCTTGCTACCGTCACCCTCATGATCGCTCTAGCCTCTTGCTCGCTTCTACTGCCACGCTGATGACTGATCGAGCCGCTTGTTTGATGCTGCTGCTGGTGTTTGTTGGTGCCCTCCCTCACTGTGCGTCCTTTCCGGGTGCGTGATACAAGTGTATTGGACCTGTGACTGGATCTTGGCAGGTCCTGACGAGGCAGTCATCCCAACCGGCAATGGGGAAAAAATTGGATACGATCTGTGGCGCAAACAGTAAACAAACAATCAACGGATTGATACATTGGATACGATCTGTGGCGCAAACAGTAAACAAACAATCAACGGATTGATACATTGGATACGATCTTTGGCACAAACAGTAAACAAACAATCAACGGATTGATACATTGGATACGATCTGTGGCGCAAACAGTAAACAAACAATCAACGGATTGATAAATTGGATGTGTGGCAAGAACTGGATGCAACCTGTGGCGAGATGCAAGCAAACAAACGTCTGCCATCATAGTTGTACAGTGGTTATGCACAACACAGTTTTGCTGGTTTGCCGTACATGCGTGAATGGGACAAAGGATAAGGTTACATTTCAGGTTCCTGCCACGTGTTTTAAAGGTGCTGGAGCTTGGTGTCACCTTCGTGTCAGGACAATTGATGGGTCCAATGGTCTAAATAAATATTGTTTTTATCCAACCACATTTTTGTCAGAACAAAGAGTACTCCAATGGCTTGGATGATTTTCTGTTTCCCCTTTTTCTTGTTAGCACCTTTATGCAAGCCTGGTGTCACCTTTGTGTCAGGACGAAGGGTGGGTCCAATGGCTTCAACGAGTTGTCTGTTCCCCCGGTCTGAGAGGTAGCTGCAGACGCAAAGATTGCAAGAAAGGATGACACTGTCGCAACAGCTACCGGTACCGCAACAGCTACCCGCAGACCAATTGTAGACTAGAGCAGGGACAATGAAGAGACCAGAATAGGAAGTTCAGTATAAGTCAACGCAGGGCAGCTGGCAGGGACTAGTGATTGAGCGGAGTTGTAAGTTCAGTTAACAAGATGAAGGGCAGCTGGCAGGGACAAGTGATGAAGAGGAGTTGTAAGTTAAGTTAAAAAGATGAAAGGGCAGCTGGCAGGGATAAGTGATGAAGAGGAGTTGTGAGTTCAGTGAAAATAGATGAAGGGCAACTGTCAGGGACTAGTGATGGAGCGGAGTTGTAAGTTCAGTTAAAAGGACGCAGGGCAGCTGGCAGGAACAATTATTGGAGCGAGTTTTTAAGCTCACTAAAAAAAGACGCAGGGCAGCTGGCAGGACAAGTGGATGGAGCGGAGTGGTAATACTTCAATTCATAAGCACGCAGGGCGGACGGCAGGATTGTGAGACCAAAAGAGCACCAAACACTAATGGTAATGACGCAATTGCGCTCATAGACATAAGCAACGCAAAGGCCCTGGGCACTCTACTTGCTAGAGTTCCAATGACAATAAAATTGCGTTGACAGTGGAATGAGCAGCAAGTTGGTCAGCTGACAATATAAAAAAACAAGGGCGGCATGTGTGGAACACGGTTTGCACATTGTGATTGTTCATACTTTGAGCAAATGAGGCAAGCAATGCAATCAACATAAAAAAATAAACAGCACGAGTGCCCAGTGCACAGTGCACAGAAAAAGTGGGCAAATGAACAACACGCATTTGCTTTTTGAGGAAGAGGAAACATGCAGCACTGCCAACGCAAACACACAGTAGCGCATCTCTATCCCTTCTCTATTCTTGTTTTTACTCAGGGTGCTCTGTACTGTGGCCTAACTGTGGCCTAGCAGGCTCTACAAAATGCTACCTTTAGGTAAGCACAACTGTGCGCATATGTAATCTGGCCAGTTCAGCTGCATCCAAAAATATCACAGTGGAGGCCTTGGAAACGTCCGCAAAGTGCAAATCTCTTTAACCATGCACGAGAGTGTGCACGACCGATCTGCCTCCGTCAGGCACAGCCATGAACTCACAACCATAAACTCACAGCCACGAACTCACAGCTGCAGCGATGATCTCACAGCCATTATCTCACAGTGCTACGCATGTGGCCCAAGAGACATCTGTGAGGCAAACGCTTCTTTTCACCACGCACGTGAGTATGCACGAGCGAGCTGCTTTCTTCAGGCACAGCCATGAACTCACAGCTGCAGCCATGAATTCACACCTGCAGCTACAAATCCACACCTGCAGCCATTTACTCACAGCTACGAATTCACACCTGCAGCCAATTACTCACAGCTACGAATTCACACCTGCAGCCATTTACTCACAGCTACGAATTCACACCTGCAGCCAATTACTCACAGCTACAAATTTACACCTGCAGCCAATTACTCACAGCTACAAATTCACACCTGCAGCCATTTACTCACAGCTACGAATTCACACCTGCAGCCATTCACTCACAGCCACAAATTCACACCTGCAGCCATTCACTCACAGCCATGTAACTCACAGCGCTATGATGGTGGCCCTAGAAACGTCCGCGAGGTGCAGATCTCCTTGCACCATTTGGCACAACTTGCACACCTCAGGGTTTGGATGCTGGGCAATGGATTGTCTGGCAGCTGCCACAAGCTCAGAGTCCAGCTCATACCTGCAGCGTGTCGTAGAATGTGGCACCCTCTGAATGAAAGACCTGAGCAAGGCAACAAGCTACGGCGCAGGCCTGAAATCTGAACAGCCCAGGTTTGAACGATATCAGAAAAATAGGCATACCTCAGCACAGTATGATTGTGAACTATAAATAGCTGAGCGAGTACCTCGTGCACGCATCTTTCAGCCAGAAATTTTGCATCCAAATCCCACTTTTTAGTTAGCCAGAACCGTATATATACACCATATATGACCGTATATTTGGTGACTTCTCTGCCAAAATCACCGTATATACACCGGACATATGTGGTTCTGGCCAACCCTACACTTCTTTGAGATGTATTTCCTATCGACAATAGATGCATCAGAAAGCAAAATAACCAAGTCACTTGAACGAACAAACAATGAGCACCCAGCGACGGTGGGGCACCTGGAGCATGTTGTGTGTACAACAAGGGTATATAGCAAGCAAGAAATAAACAAGTTACTTGAACTAACAGGGAATGAGCATCCAGCGACGGTGGGGCACCTGGAGCATGTTGTGTGTACAACAAGGGTTTATAGAAAGCAAGAAATAATTGAGTTACTTAAACCAACAGACAATGAGCATCCAGCGACGGTGGGGCACCTGGAGCATGTTGTGTGTACAACAAGGGTATATAGCAAGCAAGAAATAAACAAGTTACTTGAACTAACAGGGAATGAGCATCCAGCGACGGTGGGGCACCTGGAGCATGTTGTGTGTACAAAAAGGGTATATAGCAAGCAAGAAATAAACAAGTTACTTGAACTAACAGGGAATGAGCATCCAGCGACGGTGGGGCACCTTGAGCATGTTGTGTGTACGGCAGGTGTGTATACCAAGTCACTTGAAGTAACAGAGAATGAGCACCCAGCGACGATGGGGCACCTGGAACATGTTGTGTGTACAACAAGGGTATATAGAAAGCAAAACAATCGAGTCATTTGAACAAACAGAGATGGTTACCAGCAACAGTGGGGCACCTGGAGCACACTGTGAATTGAAGACCTTCAATCAATCACGGCCAAAGTGACTCCTTTTTCTTGAATAGCAAATGGAGTGGTTTTCACTGCCTGCGTAGCTTTTTTAACCATGGCCACTGTTTGCAAAAAGTTTCGTAAGCGAGGACGAGGGATTGGTTACTTCGTACGAGTATTCATGTGACGATGCTCACCATCAAAGTATGTCGTAGCACCACTCACGCTTCAAGCATGACAGCAAGACGACCCTCGAGGCATGATCGTATGGCAGTTCTTAAGCATGACCGTATACAGCCCTCAAAGCATGACCGTATGACAGCCCTTAAAGAATAGCCGTATGACAGCTTTCAAAGCATGACCGAATGACAGCCCTCAAAGCATGACCGTACAACTCATCCTCAAAGCGTGACATGAAAACTCACCCTATTGCCTGTGCTCCTCTCTGGGCTGCAGCCATCAACTGTGGGTGTGTGGGTGTGTTCGATTCAAACGATTTGCGTGAAGGTTGTCAGAAGACATTTTATGCTTTCTTTGCTATTTCAATCATGAGGGGCGGTTTCAGTGCCTACACTGTTTTGTCCCTTCTCCTTTTCTTATCTGGTCTCCTCAAAACGCAATCCTGGCAGGCCCAACATCTATTGACTTACACTTATATAGCAGTCCATTCATATGAGGTAGAACGCAGTCCATTCCCCCATATATACGCAGTCCATTCCCCCATATAGTAGTACGCAGTCCATTCCCCCATATATAGCAGTCCATTCATATATAGTAGTACGCAGTCCATTCCCCCATATAGTAGTACGCAGTCCATTCATATGAGGTAGAACGCAGTCCTACACTCTCTACATACATCAGCCGCCCAGCCTGTCTTCAATCCTTCATCACTTCAGGCGATCACCCTCAAAAACCACACAGAGAGAGCAGCAACATTACTCAGTTTCTCAGTACTTCAGGAAGTCACCCACTCAAAGCAGACGTAAACAGAGCAGCTTTATTACAAGGATCACATCCTGCTCAGCCTCAAGTCAGATCAATGCCTGAACCTAGCACCAGGCTTAGGCCGTCGACAAGGTGATACCAGGCTAGAAATTAAGATGTTAACCGGGCTAGAAATTTTTAAGGTGATACCAGGTTAGCAATTATTGTTCATCTTAATCTGCTTGCAGAGGGACGTAAAGTCAGAGTGTGTGGACCAAGCATCAAACTCAGGTCAGATCAATGCCTGGATCAAGCAGTAGACTCAGGTCAGTGCCAGAACATGACACAGTGTTTGCAGTGGTGCGCACACAAGCATCAGGTCGATACCTGATAGGCCAGAACACAACGTCTGGTGTGAAACGTAAGCGTCAGGTCATCATCTGAAAGGGCAGCACGCAGCTGTCTTGTGGCACACTCACCACAACGCCGTTTCCAGCCCCCAGATCAAACAGTGTATCCTTTGACGTGCAGTTTGTGAGGTCCAGCATCCTGAAGGCAGGAGGAGGCAACATACACCTCATGAAGCTTCTCTACGCACAATTGCACAGAAACAGGCAGAAGGCGAAGGACGTGGCTAAGGGTAGGGGCAGCAGAAGAGCATTTCAGGGTAACTGGATCAGTTAAGGATCTCAGCTGTGAGCGTGATCTTGGCTGCGAGTGTGTAATATGGGCTGCTTGTCTGGTTGTCTGGTCTACCATCCTGTTGGATGGCGCAGACATCAGGTATGTGGAGCCCTTCTCAGATTGTTGAAAACGGCATTTTGTTCAACTGCACACAGGTGGTTGTATGCCTCACGTACCTCTCAACTGTGGACTGACTGGATGGGTAGTAAACTGCGGAATACTTGGTAGGAAGCAGAAATCTGCCCCATGATTTCAGCTCGAAAAGGATGCCTCCCAAGGCTGACTTGGACATCGTTCCCTGCTTGAGCCTTCACACGAATCGGAGCCTGTGGTTAGTGGGTGCAACCACACTACTTTCAAGAACGAGTGCGTGCGTGCAAACGGGCGTGCACGCGCGCGTGTGTGTTTGTGTGTGTGTGTGTGTGTGTGTGTGTGTGTGTGTGTGTGTGTGTGTGTGTGTGTGTGTGTGTGTGGTGTGGGTGTGTGTGTGTGTGTGTGTGTGTGTGTGTGTGTGTGTGTGTGTGTGTGTGTGTGTGTGTGTGTGTGTGTGTGTGTGTGTGCGTGTGTGTGTGTGTGCACGTGTGTGTGTGTGTGTGTTTGTGTGTGTGTGTGTGTGTGTGTGTGTGCGCGTGCGTGTGTGTGTGTGTATGTGTGTGTGTGTGTGTGTGTTTGTGTGTGTGTGTGCACGTGTGCATATGCGTGAGTGCGTATGCGTGAAAACATTTTTACCTTTGTCTTACAACTGGATCTGAATTCAAATCATTTTAAATGAGCTGTAGATTGTGCAAGGCTAGGTAGAGTAGAGAACATGAAAAGCAGTGCAAAGAAGAAGACGCCTTTCCAGGTTTGTACGCGCTTTGGCATCATGCGCTGATTTACTGCCAGGATCAGCACTCACACAAACGTTCTTCTTGTGACACTGAACAGAGGCACAAGGAGCAAGAGGAGGAGAGGAAGAGGGTAAGTGTCTTGTACTTGTGCAAGTGGAGGATGGCAGGCACTGTGCTTCTCATCGCAACATCACACCACCATCGCTGCATCTCTCCTGCTATAAATGCTGCCAAACAAACTACAAAAAACACAGAAAGAGGAGGAGGAGGCCGCTCAAGTATACCAGTCCTTCGTGGAGTCCTTCCAGTCGGAGCCCAAGCAAAATAACAACCCGCAGCAGCAAGCAGATGGCACGCCAAACATTCGAGCCTTCGTGCGAGGAGGTCGGTTTTTGACACACACACACACACACACACACACACACACACACACACACACACACACACACACACGTGCGCACACGCACACACACACACACACACTCACACACACACGTGCACACCCACCCATACACACACACACGCAAGCACACGCGTATGCGCGTACACATGCATGCATACGCACATGCATACTCACGAGCACGAACCTGTGAATGCACAACATGCTTGCACACACTCACGATCGTGTGCACGCACGCACGCTCGCAGTTATGCAACCACGCAAATGCATACACACATACACACACATACACACACAGAAACACACATGCATGCGAACACACACACACATGCTCACACGTTCACACGCACGCACACACACACGCAAGCACACGCATATGCGCGTAAACATATATGCATACGCACACGCATACTCACGTGCACAAACATGTGAAGGCATAACATGCTTGCACACACTCACGAGCGTGTGCACGCACGCATGCTCGCAGTTATGCAACCACGCAAATGCACACACACACATACACACACAAACGCTTACACGCACGCACACACATACAGACAGACGCGCCATGCACGCGCACGCACTTGCGCACGTACGCGCACATGCTTACACGTACTCTCACACACCATGGTGACACCTGTTGCAAATAAATGTGACATGCATGTCCATGTATGCGTACATATGTACCATGCACTATTGCTCACATTCACTAATAAGCACTCACAGTATTATACAAAGGCAAGCAGTGGAACACACTTGCATGTACGACATGACACGCACGCACCCACACATACGCTCACGTACACTCGAATGCTATTAAGTACAGCTTTGCCGTCAAACACTGTTTCAAATATTCTTCCCCTTTCCCCCTTCGTCTCTACATGCACACATGCACACACTTGCATTACAGCGCAAACAAGCGCACACGCGCACACACTAATCTTCTGCCTTTCCCCTTTTTTTTTGTCTCAACAGGGACAGTCATGCCGGGCCAGAGAGCTGAGGAAGGTCAGTAGTCAGTAGCAGTGAGGTGACCCGAATTTCAATGCGCTAGTATTGAAAGGATGGTCTACACAACTAGTAAGCTTGTTACGCCACAGTGTTTTTGAACGACATATCAGTGTCAGTAGGAATGGAAAGCCTTGAGTAGAATAGAACGCTGCCTGGTATTGGTCAGCAATGATAACTTTTGGTCACCCGACCACCTCATGGCCAATAATGGACCACCTCATGGCCAATGGACCAATGGACCACCTCATGGCCAATGGACCAATGGACCACCTCATGGCCAATGGACCAATGGACCACCTAATGGTCCATTGGGCCACCTCATGGCCAATGGACCAATGGACCACCTCATGGCCAATAATAACTTTTGGTCACCCGACCACCTCATGGCCACAAAATTATGGAAACCCTGTTTAATCAGCATCTTACTCTACATGATACAAGAAGTTTAATTTGGGGGCACCCGACCACCTCACAGTCACAGAATCATGCTAACCCTGTTTGCTACTGTCCTGTCTCTGCCCTTGCTATCGCTCCTTGCTCGCACATGATGATGACATACACTCCTTTTTCCACACGACTTTGACAAGAAGTTGTTTCCATTCCTTTTTCTACTTAACTTCGACAACAAATGTCACTGTGCAGCTTTCGTACATAACGCGAACGGGTTTGATTAATCTTATGCATTAACAAGTGCAGTTGGCTATACACAAGCTAAAAAGCAAGAAGCTGACCAACTTTTTCGTCTGCCTGCCATTGTCGCTGCATGTCCCTTGCACATCCATGGGACCCTGCACATCCATGTCCCATGCACATCCATGTCCCATGCACATCCAAGGGAACCTGCCATTGTCGCTGCATGTCCCATGCACATTGCTGCATGTCTAGGGTTGGCCAGAACCATATATATACGGTGTATATACGGTATTTTTGGCAGGGAAATCACCAAATATACGGTCATATACGGTGTATATATACGGTTCTGGCCAACCCTATGCATGTCCCTTACACATCCTCAGCCACCCTGCCTTCTTTATTTACAGCTGCCTCCGCCAGTGACCCCAAAAAGTCCACACGCTACGTGCCGTCCTTCCTGCCGGGCATGCTGGACAAGCCCAAGCCAGCAGCGTTTGATGACGACGAGCCGGAGGTAACTACAATTCCTTCCTGCCGTTGTTGGGCGTGCAAGCATAGGCGGTGATGGGGTGTCTACGATTTTTTTGTGCTGTTGTTCTGTGCACATGCATAGGCAGTGATGGGGTATCTGAATTTTCCTCCTGCCCCTGCTGTGTGTACATGCATAGGCAGTGATGAGGCACGGTGGAAAATGTGCGTGCTGCCTGTAGTCTCTAGTTTGGCATCGACGACAAATGAGTAGGGTTGGCCAGAACCATATATGAATGGTGTATATACGGTATTATTGGCTGGGAAATCACCAAATATACGGTCATATAAGGTGTATATATACGGTCCTGGCCAACCCTACAAATGAGTGGAAATAAATTTGGCATCGACGACAAATGGGCGGAAACGAGTCGTTTGTTTTGCAGGCACTGCGTTCGTTGCACAGAACTTTGCGTTGCACAGACTTTGCCTCCAAGCCCGATCGACCCCAATTAGTGCTCATCGTTCTGCAATCAAAATCAGTGCTCGTCGTTCTGCAATCAAACAAGCCCCCACTGTTTATCCACCTCTAGTTTGAACTCACCTCGCGGGAGTTGTGACCATTTCTTTTGTGAAACACCCGGTTGCATAAGAGCGATGAGGCAGTCACAGTTTCTTTGCATAAGAAGGATGAGGCAACCACAGATGGATACATAGGAGCGATGAGGCAACCACAAATGGATGCATAAGAGATAAGAGCGTTGAGGCAGCCACAGATGGATGCGTAAGAGCGATGAGGCAGGCACAGATGGATGCATAGGAGCGATGAGGCAGCCACAGATGGATGCATAAGAGCAATGAGGCAGCCACAGATGGATGCATAGGAGCGATGAGGCAGCCACAGATGCATGCACAAGAGGGATGAGGCAACCACAGATGGATGCATAAGAGCGATGAGGCAGCCACAGATGGATGCATAAGAGGGATGAGGCAGCCACAGATGGATGCATAAGAGGGATGAGGCAGCCACATATGGATGCATAAGAGCGTTGAGACAGCCACAGATGGATGCATAGGAGCGATGAGGCAGCCACAGATGGACGCATAA
>Ga0307947_1002070_pt1 | contig 16011 bp, 18 predicted proteins | sample OrgLakmetagen232_FD_201840 | JGI IMG/M metagenome (GOLD analysis project Ga0307947, IMG submission 201840) | Saline water microbial communities from Organic Lake, Antarctica - #232 | ecosystem: Environmental > Aquatic > Non-marine Saline and Alkaline > Saline | place: Antarctica: Organic Lake...
TCCAACTTTTAAGGTTAGGCCTTTTTCTGTCTGTTCTTCAGACACACTCTTAGCTTGTGCTCTTGCGAGCGTGGGCCAATTTCTCAGACTGTGGTTTTTCAAGGAGGGTTTTTCTGTTTAGGCAGGTGTTTCCTTTTCCCAGTCTTATAGGTTTTTTCCTTCATTCTGTCAGGCCCTTGCTGAGGACCGTGTAACAACCCCCACCAAAAAAAAAAATATGGCAGCTGGTGGCACCCTGGCAGTAGGATCTGGCAACCAGCAGCTCTTTCTTTCTTGACAGTGCAGAAATGTGAAAATGGTGTCCTTTACAGGCTGCTGACCCAAGACATGCCTGACCAACCAACTATAGCTCATTAAACTGTATCACTTGATGTGGGTGACATCTAGATACCTATGTGTGTGTAAGCATTGGACTGTCACGCCCAATCGTTGTCATACTAACGTGTAACCACAATGAGACCAAAAATGTCTGAGTAAACGGTCCAGCTCCGGAAAGTAAGGGACAGCAATGTTGCAGCCGACCGAAGATGAGTAGCACTAGGAGCACAGATAGACACACGCACACAGTGTGAGCAGAGAGCATTAGGGACCACAGGCGTGGATGTACAGAACTGTAGAAGCATTCGGGACCACAGCGATGCAAAGAACTCACTCCTCTGCTGGATTGTTTTTTCACCTTGAAGGCCTCTCGGTCCAAAGACGCACCAAATTATCAATAGGACCAAAATTTCAATAAGTTAGTTGAGTGTCCTTTACTCCTATTTTTTTTTTGGTGGTGTTACAGCTACGGCCCCCAGCAGGGACCTGACAGACAACAAAAAAAAGAAGAGGGAGGGCTCAAGCAGAGGAGAAAGCAAGAGGAAGCTGCTCAAGGAGACCCAGAACCAGGGAAAGGAAACCAGGAAAAAGAAAAGGATCCAAGAAGAGTACTGAGTTGAGGGAGTGCAGGACGGAAGACGCAGAAGAAAACCAGGAGGATGAAAGGAGACGCCAAACACGCGTACGCAGAGATGGTGATATGATCTGACAGGGCAGGACAATCCTCGGGCATGATCAGAAGGAAAGCTCTATTATGGTTATTCGGTTATTTGGCCAACATATTGGTCGTGATTCTTTTAAACCAAAACTAATCCAACACAAACGCCACAGTGCGTTGCTTGAGCCGTCGCATCCTCTTGCCACAGGGACGTGTAATCACCCTATATTTGATAAGTAATTGCATTTAAGAGGGACTGTGGGATCCTCAAGAGAGGTACCCTGTACCGTAAAAAGCTCTGAGCGCAATTTGTTCGCCTAGTCAACTAACATAATGAGACCAAGAATGTTTGAGTAAACAGTCTCAGCTCCGGGAATGGACAGCGGTGTGGCAGTCAACTATAGATGAGTAGCATTAGCAGAGATAGAAAGACAGCATACGAGCAAGTGAGCAGAGAGCACCATGGAGGCAGAGAACTGAACGAAGCATTAGAAACCACAGCGATGCAAAGAATTCATTCCTCTGGATGGTCAGCCCCATGAAATAAACTCTCCTTTGTGTGACCGTTGTGCCTGTGAGCAGATTCAAGATGAAGTGCATACTTCTTTGATGTGAGACACGAACGTTACGAACGTTTGTGCTCTTGGGAGAAAGTCTGCACATGAAGTATGATAACATTTGCCTCTTGGTATCCTCAGTGTGGCAGTCCATGCATTTTTTTGTGCCCAAAACACACAGATGTTTTCCCCTCTTTAAATAATGTGGTCGCTTGGTCCTGGCAGATTCTTGATTGCTTTTACTGGTTTTATTCAGTGCTGCAATGTCACAAACAGCGTCGTGCCTTTTTTCCCCAAGGGAAGGTTTTTTTGGGTGGTGCTACAACAACAATTATCACAATTTTACATACGCAGCCTAGCAGTCGCACGTTCTGACTGATCGCTAAATATGTAAACTGTAATCTAATCTAATTCATCTGCTGGATATTAATTGTCAATTGGAGGCTTTTCCTGGTCCCCCAAGAGTGCCGCCAATATGGCTTATATCTGTAATCCGATTCCATACTTAAGCTGGTACCACGTATCGTAATGATTGCTTTCTCTGCTGGTCGTAATCAAGTGTAAAGAGGCTGGGAGCTTTACACATTTATTTGCTATGGGATCCCTTCAATAAAATCAGCATGCACTATGCTGGTATCCGGTCATAGAAATGGGAAAAAGGAAAGCATTGATAAGGGGGCCTGGCGTGCCTCTACTCGCTCTACAATTTAAATAGCAGAGAAGTAGTCCTTGGAAGAGGCAGGCTTCATGGTCTTCTCTCCGGGCTTCCAGCCGGCAGGGCACCTGTAGGATTGGACGTTGGTGCAAGTGTTTCGTCAGATGGCAATCAGAATATGCATGATGTTGTTGCAGACACCACAAGATGTCGGGCGTTCGTGCAATCAGAAGCAACCAGAGACCACATATGATGTTTCAGGCAGGCAACTTGGAAGACATCAGGAACATTGAGAAAGTTGGGCAGGGCGTTGCTCTCTGTAACGGCAACACACTGACAGACGTGGAGATCTGCACACAACAGGTAAAGAAGTTATCTGTTTGTCTCTCTTTGTGTTACAAAGAACAAGCACGGCTTTCTCTAACTTTCATGAACCAAGTCACTTGGTCGAAACAAACATAACGCAAGCTTATTATGCAGAAAAACAAAGCTCCCCTCAAGCACAAGAGTATCACAGTTTCACTGCAGATGCCATTACCCCAGCAAAAACACGCAAATAAACCATTGAAAACGACACACAGCAGCCTATATCAGCTGTACGCGTGTAAATAATCTGAGCAATAAGCCACCCGCACCAAGATTGAAGTTACTTTATATGCTTGGGTCGTGTCCTGTAATCCAGGTCGTACCTAAACACCCAAACACATTTTCTACATTGGCAGCCTGGCCCTGTACCTCAGTCACACATTGATAGCACACTCACACTTCATCAGGGTTGTTCTGGATGTACTGGATAGCTTGCAAGACACGCTTGGTCTCGTCAACGCTGCGGCCAAAGCCCAGGTTGTTGATGGTGGAGTACTGCGATGGAATGCGTTTGAAAGTCATGTCAGTGCTCAGAGATATAAGGGAGCTGTTTAAGAATTAAGTGTATCCGACAGCAAGGCAGTGCTTCAATGCGGCAAGATGATGACTACTCTGAGTTCCTTTTTGTGTCCATGAAACTGAAGAAGGCTCTTACCTGGATGGTTCCCTCCTTGTCGATAACAAACAGGCCACGCAGGGCGACACCATCATCGCTCAGAACACCGTACTTCTCAGCAATCTCCTACAAAGGTTTGCAATGTAAGCAGGAAGGAGCAATTAACATTCAAACCAAATAGAGGGAAGGACAAACATGAATGAGCATGGCAATATGCACGCAGAATTGCTTGTGTTCATTGCAGTACCACATCCCTGAATACGAGCAAATACTGATGCAGCAGTGCTAGCCGATTGCTCCTCCGCATTCACCAAAACAGGTACGCTCACCTTCTTGAAGTCAGACACCAGGGGGTACTTCAGGTCACCCACACCACCCTCATTACGGGGAGTCTGGATCCATGCCAAGTGGCTGAATTGGGAGTCGCATGACATACCCAGCACTTGGGTGTTCAGGGCCTTGAAGTCGTCGCTAGCATCTGCAGCACATTCGAGGTGGCATTACAATCTATACACTACCCTCTCAAGTCCTGTGCAATGCTCATCCGCGGCATTCACGTTGTCTACTTGTTTTTAGCTTCTTAGCTGCTGATTGATTTGGGCACTAGCATTGTGACTCGGGTTACCTTTTCCAATGCTGCTATATTTAATGAAAAGCGATGTCCACACACACCCATGGTTGCTCATCAGACGCACACCTCGTTCATCTCAAGCACTCACCAGAGAAGGCAGTGATCTCGGTTGGGCACACGAAGGTGAAGTCCAGGGGGCTGCAGTCATCACGCACAGCAAGATGTTCAAAAGGAAGAGAGCACGCTTGCAGGAGGCACACACTCAATTGCATGGGATGTTCATGCTCTGGAGCCATCCCAGGTCTGGAACTCACTAGAAGAACAGGACCACGTATTGCCCCTTGTACTGGGAGAGCTTCACGTCCACGAACTCCTGTGCGTGGAAGCAGATGGTTTGTGTGCAGGATTTGATGCGTCTGCAAACAAACACACACTGAAAGGAACTTCAGAGTGAGGAAAAAGAGGAGTTCCGACCGATTGCCACAACACACGCATACACACGCACGCATACACAACGCACCTGGTCGTACACAGCGGTGGCAGAGAAGTCTGCGGACAATTGCAAGCAATCAGAACGCCAGTCAATCAGTAGTCGAACGAGGGAACGCAAGAGGAGCGTGTGCTAGCACGCTGTGATGGGGCAACTAATGATCCCTCCACCCCTTCTTCCGCAAACACGCACCAGGTGCTGTGTTGCCCACGAGGGGCAAGGCGTTGGCAGACACGTTCATCATCTTGCGCCCAGCAGCTGAGGGTCGGTTCACAGCTGCGCGGGGAGCAGCCATGGACTTGCTGCTCACGCGGTTCATGGGCTTTGCGTTCAGCTTCATGGCCTGCTGCATGGCTGCCATCTTGCAGTCAAGATTATCGGTGTGTGTGAAGAATTTAAAAAAGTGCAGTTCCTGAACACCCTACAACACACAGTGTTTGATGGATAGGAAATTCACACTCTGGTTTGGCAATACTGATGTATAATTGCTTAGAACAGGAGGGGCAACCAGCCCCATGCTTTCCAGGCTTGCTATAAGTAGGCTCTGATGATCTGAGTATGATCTTGAGTTTGTTCTGTTTTGTCCACAAAAGGCCCAAACCACAAAAGGCCCGATAAATCGACCTCTTGATGAGAGACCTACTTATTTGAGTAGGCCTACAACTGGCTGAAGGTATGTAGGGCTAATAAAACTGTCTGCATTGCAAGTAGCCAAAGCGCGCTTGACCAACGGAACAAAACGTGCCATCACCAGCTAGAGCCTCGCATCAAAAAGTAACATGAAAGCCGCTGCATAAAGGTCAAGTGAAGAACACGTGAAAACATGCAGGTTAGACCCTGGACAACGCCATGGGGCGGGCAGAAGGATGCTGATAAACATGCTGGAAATGTGATGTGTAGTGATTGAAAGGGAGTATGATCAATGAAAAAAAGGTGTGAGGAAGAGCCTTTGCTTGTAGGAGGAGCTAAATAAAAAGACAACCAGTAATCAGATCTCACAAGACTGTCTTCATTTTGGTAGACTTTTGAACCCTTCAATGATAAGAACGTTCATCGTATAGCACTTTTATAAGGGCAGTGTGACTTGGTAGGAATTGGGGGAATCATTTGATCGAGTTTATAACTACTGCGGAGGTTAACTTTGGGGAGTGGTTTGTTTTGTTAGAATGAGGAGGTTTGTAAGGTGCCTGCTGTTCTCTTTCAATTTAGATCAAACGTCACAGCTGCCCAACGCGCCGCGTACTGCTTGAGTCACTGTCCCATATTACACTAAAAATGCGTCAGCAACAGGTGTGCACAAAATAAATGTACGAGTCTTACAGCTGCCAGCAGATAGAGAAGGACAAATGCACATCTCCGAAAAGAACAGCTAGGTTGTTTTGTCAACTGCTGAGTTCTTTCCTCTATATTGATCTTCATGCTCTCCTCTTTTCAAGTTTGGAATGCAAATGGCACACCATTTCCTTTTAAAACAAAATCCCAACATTGAGAAAGCCTAGCCCCTTTCCTCCACAAATATTTAAAGCCACTTTGCTTTTATGCAAGCTTAAATAGAAAACATTTTGCCGCACGTGAAGAAAAAATGGTTCAATATAAAAGAGTAGAAAGATAGATAGGATGTCATCTTTCGCTTGTAACATAACACCGCTAAATGGATTAGAGCCACACTACATTTTTTCAGAGTGTGACGAGGTATTTTTAAAAAGAGTACTGTTTCAGCAAAAAGTCTCAATTTTTGGTTCCACAACAAAAGTTTTTTATTGGTGCAGGCGAGAATTTCAATTCAGCAACAAATTTAAGGCTTGAGAGCTGAGCCGATGGCCTGCACATAACCCTTGCAGGCATAAATATCCTCCTCGTAAATCCAGCCACCACCATTCTTTGCTTGTAATTGTACTTTGCCGTCATCGGTGCGATGCACATCCAAGGTCACTGCCTCCTTGCTGCCAGGGTATGCCAGAGCTGTTGGGAGCTTGAGGCCTCTGAGCATCCAGTGCATAAGGAGTGACAAAATGGCGAAAGAGGATCGGAATGTCATTTCGAGGCCAAACTTAGGCTGGGTAAAGCACAGACTTGCTGGAGAGCAAAGTGCAGAGAATGATCGGATAAGCATATGGGGAATTATTGGCTGAACAGGATCCTTATCATCAAAATGGTTAGAACAGCGGGAGGATTGACTGTATATTTAAAGACAACTCACGTAGTAAAGAACGGGTGAGTCCACAATGCACGTGTGACAGGAACAGTAGGGATGATGTGGATCCTGGCCAGCTGCTCCAATTTGTCCCTTCCCTTTGTAACTGCTTCATCCAGGGTGGAGTAGCCTGCGTTTTGGGTGTGCATGATGTAAATGATAGGAGGAATAACCAAAACAGCAATTTATTATAAAAATGGCAAGGAGACCTGTTCCTCCATGAGCCTTACACCAGTTGGTAGGAGAGCGGAGGCAACATCAAAACAGTGTTTTACCACCCATACCTACTTGTGTCCATACGTATGTATGCATCTGTACCTACCTAGGGAAGCAACAGCATCATCGACAGCGCTGTTGTGAGGAGCAATGAGGGTGGCCATGTACCTGCCATATAAGATTTCAGGTTCGAGTTTCAGGTAAGGGATCCATTCTGTCTGAAAATGTGATCTGGGAAATGCATACTCTTTTGAAAATAATGTACACATCAGAAATGCTCTTTGTACTCACCCAGGCTCACGGATAAGGTTTCCAGCATCGGTGGATGATAGGAGCCATAAGAAGGAGGTGAAGCCTTTTTTTTCCAGGACCTCCGCTAGGGATGAGCAGCAACTGCACCTTCCACATGAAATCTGGCAATACCCTACGGAAAAAGCACAGGATGATGTCAAATGAAAAGTATTGCTTGTTTACCCTCCGGACAGATAAAGTCGCGGTAATCAACTCGGTCAAGCTCTGACACAGCACACCTTCTGAAATCTCCTCTTGTGTCTCTGTCGTAAACGGCATGTACACTGTTTATACTATACTATAAGGTAAATACTATACCTTCTGAAATCTCCTCTTGTGTCTCTGTCATAAACGGCATGTCACATTGTTTATACTGGGCCTGTTCAAGGCAGGAGAATTGGACATCCGCCTGCGATTCACACGCGAGAGAAGCTCAGCAATTCCATAGAGTTCATCATACCAAGATTGCACAGCTGGGCAGGCTTGGCCAACCCATAGGCCTTGCAGAAATCTTAGGCAGACACAGACATTGACTCACACACACATTGACTTCTGTGCAACTCATACTTTGGTGAAATAGGAGCGGGGATCCACGTCAGAGCAGTCACAAGGCAGTGGGTTGCCGGTTTTGAAGGGATTTGGAGCCGTCTGGAGGAGTGGAGCAGCGTAAAAGTATTCATTCAGAAGATCAGAACGCTCAAGCTCAGTTGTGCATGAGTCATTTGAATGAGGTACATGGATAGTTGAAGTGAATCACAGTTCATTCCAGACCGCATGGAGCCTGAATCGTTTTTTGACAGGTTCCTTGAGCTTTCACATTGCTGGCTGCATCCTGTTCCTGAGGTGCTGGAAGTATGGCCGTTACGTGGTCAATGCTATCAACAAGGGAATGAGAGACAAATTCATTTTTATAGCAATCAGACGCTACAATTGGTTTGTACTGTGTATCACAAAAAAAGGGTGGATCTTACGAGCTCCACATCTTGGCCGTCCTGTCCTATCTTTGCAACTTACTTTTGACCATCCCTAATTAAGCAATTGCTAAAAGTGAGTGTGTAACTGTGTGCAAAACTGAAGCAACCTATTCGGCAAACCAATAAAACATGTAGGTATACGAAATCCGCACTTCGTGAATTTTTTGTTGTAGATGTCCCCTCTAGCTCAAGGAAAAATGTGCCGAAAACAAATATTTATCTTTGCCTGTCTGCACCATAGCTCCCACGGAATCAATGAATGGATGAGCCTTATCGCGGCACACAGTAGCAAAGCAGTCGTCACTGCACTTTTCCTGTCATGACTTTCATCTTAAACACCTGGTTATAACACACAGCGCGTACCTTTGCTGCCATTGCAACCCAAGATCCCAAACACAAAAAGGTAGCAAGCATCAACGCCTGCACTTGAAACCCTGTGTATGGTGGTATGCGAGACAGGCACATAATAGTTGGTGCGCCATTAGAATCCATTGTTCCGGTGTAAACTGGCTTGTTACCTGTCATCTTCTGCCGTTTGTATGTAGTAACAACGTAATAAATTATATGAAAAAGACGAAAAGGAATAGGCGGCCAAATTTGAAAGGTCTTGAAATGAAAGGTTACCAGTACTAAATGTTTTGAAATTAGAATTTTTTAAGCTACAACCTCTAGGTGGAGACCCCACTTGATGTTCCTACCTCGTTTCCAAAGTAAGTAGGAGGGGCAGTCGATACACCATGTCGTTAACAATGTGCCCGCGAGAGGCAAATGCATCGTCATGCACGAGGCAAGCGATGTTGCCTTGTACCTCGGGCGCAATGACACATGCACATGCCTGCACGCACACAATCGTGCACATCCACACATACTGACACAGACACACACACAGACACGTGCACACAGACATTATAGACATGCACACGCACACGCACACGCACACGCACATGCACATGCCTGCACGCACACAATCGTGCACATCCACACATACTGACACAGACACACACACACAGACACGTGCACACAGACACCATAGACATGCGCACGCACACGCACACGCACACACACACACACACACACACACACATACATTAACTCACACACACATACATTAACTCACACACACAGTCAAAAGCACACACAAACATGCTCTAAAAATCGGTGCCTTGAAGAAACTGAACACAAGGAATAGGCTACTCTTGCAGGTGTGCAAGGAATGCGCATAGGAGCAGCTTCCCCCTCATACAGGGCTTCCCCTGTAGCAAAGAGCCCAGTACCCCGTGCTCCATTTCGTAATGAGAGGAAACGCGTCTGTTCCGTGTGCAGCAGCTCTCACCTAAAAGAGGTACTTGCAAACAAAACAATTGTTTCAAGTCTGCAAGAACAGGAAGCATTTTTTAAATGTTAAACCATTGCCCCAATCATATTTTGTCGTTGTACACAACAAACACGCCAACTCTTTGTCCTTTCTTGCACAACTGAGACAGGCAAGACTTTCAAAAAACACATGAAAATTGTTGACCCTCATCCTTGACCAAGGCGATACAGCTTCCAAAAAGCACACACAAATGCTTGTCCTGGCAAACAGGAGCTACAGCTGCCCTTCCACACTTTTTATGTGGACGTGGAAACGACCGGCTTTGGGCCAAGTGCAAAGATGGTTGAGATCTGTGCGCTGAACAAAAGCAATGGTGAGGCTGACATATAATTTAGATCGGACATTTAACTGAGTTGCTGAAAGCTGTGGTCCAGATGGAGGAATTTTCAAGAATTCATGAAAGAGAGTCCCATATACCATTGCCAACTGCCTTTCACTGACTGGCCTGACCTGAATTGAAACAGTACCACACCTCGGTCACTCCAGCAGGCCATACGATGTGTGTACGTACCCTGTATTGCACACACGTGTAGGAGAGCGCTTTCTGACCCTCGTCAATCCTGACATGAAGATCCCGTACAGAGCAGCACAAGTTCATGGCATCCAAAACCACATGGTGAGCTTTGCTTCTTGCGCCAGCAGAGAGTGCCCGACTCAAGTGCCCTGTCATCATTGTTTTTCTCATTAAAATTCAATACAAACAAGATAAAAATGAGTCTGTCCATAGCAGAATAAAGTACAAAGGCCTGATTTGAGCCTTGATCAGAGCCAAACACTTTCACACAGGACAGAAGACTGCTTCAAGTAATGGCGTTCTAGGTCAATTTGAAAACAATCCACGAAGGATGCTAACACCTGGATAATATTGGTTTAATTCACGCCTGCACGTGCCCCCTTTATGAATAAATACAATACACACTGCCTCATTAATCGGCAGCAACATGAATGCCGCACACGATGCTCCTGTCCTCCATATTTTTTATTTTCAGCTTCAGCTTCTGTTCTCGTTCCTTCATCCTTCATCATTCATTTCCCATTCCCGATGTTTTATTCAAGGTGGAACATTCTCCAAAGGCTGCAGATGCTCTTGTGGAGCTGCAGGCATGGCTCAAAGGACAGCGCATAAAAGGGAGCAGTGCTCCCTCTTTGATGATTGCCCATAACGCAAAGTGAGTAAGCATTATACTTGGATGTGAACTGTCGGGTAGCTGTTTTGAATCCTGGTGGTCTGTACTTTAAAGCCCTTAAGCGAGGCTTTTTGGGTCGTGAATTGAATCCGCGCAAAGCGCAAAAATACCCTCTTTGTGCTTTGCTTGCGGTGTTGTCGCCACTTGCGTCACCAACCACCTTTCTGTGGATACTTCTTGCTTGCTACCCACTTTGGTCTGGTGTTCAAAATAAATCCTGACGTGAACGCTGCATGAAACATGGATAAAAAAGTGACAGGAGTTCTTTGCTTGTAATGATATTGGATCCTGCACTTTTGAATGGGTGTAAAATTAATCGCACATCTTCTAGAGTGGTGTCGCTGAGCTGGAATGTGAGACTGGAGCTCACGTGTTACTCTCATCCCAGCAGTAGTTCAAGGAAGGCTTAAGTTCCTATGTGCACCATCAGGAGTACCTGCGGATATAAATCAAGATAGTTTTGGAAGTGTGAGTGGTGTTATACCTTGCTGGATTTGAATGGTCTTTGTTGTAGACTTTGCGGAATGTAGGAAGCCTTTACGAGACTGTCGTGGCAGTCACACCAAAAGATGCCTGGATTGTGGACTTAAATACCGTGGCAAGTACAGATGGCACTTTTTGATTTAGGTGAAATAGAGCGGGCAGTGGTAATATGTTCTTAAAAGCGTCTTGCCACGCTTGTGCCTTCTTGTGTGTTGAACGAGACGTGCATCGGAGCAGTGTTTTTTCATTCAATAGGTACTTTAATGAAGTAATGTGTCTTTTGATGTTATGGCTTTGGGATATTACATATAAACCATTGATAGATGGACTATCGCAAAGTAAAAAAGCAATTCCAATTATGTACTGCAGGTTTGACGCGCAGGTCCTCTCACAAGAGCTTAAAAGTGCCGGGCTTGACCCAAAACTCTTTCAAATGCAGCTGTGCACTCTGCAAGCGTCACGGGTGGGTGTTTTCATCTAATCGTTAAGCCGACCTCCTGCTTTGCAGCAGAGACATAGATTTTGTCCAAGCCACGTGCAAGTTTCACTAATTCCTGCAGACATGTTTCGACCTGCTACATACTGTCTTTCTCTTTCTTCCTCAGACATTGATCCCTGGCCTCTCTAGCTACAAACTTGCATTCCTAGCAGCCCACCTTGGCGTGAAACAGACAAAAGGTCTGCACCGAGCAGCAGGGGATGTTGCCATCATGGATGCAGTGCTGTCTGAACTGATACAAAGGTCCTTTGGTGGACCCTTGACGCTCCAAAAGGTAATTGAAAATGTGAAATATGAATTGGGCAAAGCCATAAATTGCATAATGAGGATCAGGGGGTTATGTCGTGCAAAACTGTCCAAATCTATACCTTGGCTGTACCTGCAATTTCAGCTTTATCTTTTTGTTGCTTGTATGCATGTGCGTGTGCGTGTACGTGGTTGTTAATGGTTGTGCGTGGCTGTGCGTGCGCGTGCACGGGTGTAGGCTATGCATGTGCGTGCGCGTGCGTGTGTGCGTGTATGTGCATGCATGCATGCATGCATATGTTGAGTTAAGCAAGGGTTTTTTTGATGTGGCTGCCCATACAGGTACTGGATTCAGGTGCCTTGAAGAATTCCATGACACCGTTCAATGGCTGTTAATCGGATCAGTGATTCAATTTCTGGTCTTTTCCCTTTGAAACTTAATTCGGATACAGCCTTTGAACAAGGCTTGGGCTTGGCTGTTCAGCTGCATTTTACAAGTACAACTTGGTTTGATTGACAGGTGAAATTTAGTGGCTGTGTTCATGTTTTATCGACCATTTAAGATGACGTTTAAGCAAAAATGCACAACACACACCGATATGTGTCATTTAATATTCATGTGGTGATTCCAAGGAAAAGCATAGATACGACCCTGGACTGAGTTGTTTGATATGCTCATCATCACATCGCTGACAAGCCACTAGAGCAAGACGTTTTTTTTGGGGAGGCAAATACAGTTTTGGTGATACGTGCATGCTTATTTTCAGTCTTGCACCCAGCGTGTTGCTGAATCTTGGCATGCATGAAGCCTCTGACTCCATGATTTTAAATGCACTTTAACTCTCCCTCCTGTTTTTGTTGGTGCATCCTATCTCTAGAATTAGCGTCAGGAGTGACTCTCCCTGGCTAGGTTTCTTTTTCTTCCCATTTCTTTTCTTCTTCTTTTAGCCCGTGAATCTCCGTGGCTATTACTATTAGCGACAAGCCAGCAGCCAGTTGGCCGACATGAGAACCAAGGTCACCCGTCTTTATTCGTGCCTCCTCAGTAGCTGAGTCAGATGCTTGGTTGGCTGCCAAGGATTGATACTCGATAGAAATATCGTATGTGATTTATATTCAACTGGATCAGGGAGAACTTAACTTGATGCAAACAAGCGGAAGTACTCTCGGCCTAAATGCAATCATTCAGCATTTTAAGCACCACCATCTGTAGTGCACTTGAGCGGAAGCTACACAGCACTTCTAAACAGAACACAAAGCGTCCAAGGCTCCCTATTATACTTTTCCAAGCCATCTCGCTTGGTAGGGGCTCTTGCTAGGACAAGCACTGGTAAAGGAATAGTCTTCGTCAAAGCACGCTGCTCCTTTTGTGTGTAGGCCACAGACAAAAGCTACTCACAGATATACCTAGTTTATAACAATACCAACGACTAATGATACAGAGAACACAGACACAGGTAAGCTGCATTGAAGCACATCCAATGCCCTGTGTGAAGCAACGCAGGGCCCTTGCACTAAGATTGAAAAGTGCTGCATTTGGCACACAAACGAATCTCAGTGTACACTTGTCACACTGCTACAACTACGTTATGTACACAGAGGATGCTAGACCGCAAAAACGAATTACAGCGTACGCTTGTCACAACACATACAACTGTGCTATGCGCAGAGGAAGCTAGACCGCAAAGCCGGCTGCCTCGTCTTCAGAGGCTCCACTCCTGCCTTCGCGAGTTGCATTGTATGCAGCTGCAGAGAGAAGCGGAGCATTGACAATTGACAGTGTTTTTTGCGTACGTGTGTGCGCACACGTGTAGGGTTGGCCATAACTATGCATACGTATGTATTTCTACGGTGTCTGTACGGTATCTTTTGGAGCAAGTTTTCCTTATATACGGTCATGTACGGTGTGTGTGTGTGTACATGGTTCTGACCAACCCTGTATACATGTGCGTGGGACGAGGAATGGTCAATACATAGAGGAAACATCTTCCAAATACATGGTCCCACACTTATGTGTACATGACTTCTGGCAAAGTGCATCAGGCCCACCAACCTGCCACGAGCTGGGTTCGAGGGGTCAAGCCCACGTGAATCGAGTTTGCAGCTAAGGTGCGGGCGACCTCTACGATGCGTGGATCTTTGGCGACTTCCTCAGAGCACAGGTCGCTGCAGTCAACATCCCCTGCGGATGCACGCATGCATGCAGCGCTGTGCTTTATAGAACAAAGGGCTTGGAACTGATGCCACGATTCTGTAGAAGGTGATACCCCACTCTGAAGGCTTGGGACTGTCCCACTTCCACTGAAACTGATACCACGCTCCTGTTGAGAGCCAGAGATGCTCGAGGTTTTGCTCAACAGATCAGTTATGACATGTGAATACATATGTAGGATTACCAACAAACAATGACATTGTTAATACGTTAATACATATGAAGGGTTGTTAACAATGACATCGTAAATACATGTACAGAATTGTTAACAATGACATTGTTAATACATGTAGGATTACCAAAAACCAAAAACAGAAGCATAGCTATACTGAGGCAGCAGCTGAGGCTGCGTGCATTTTGACAGCGTCACGTTTGCATGACAACAGTGCACAACAAAGTCCTTGAGCGATCTCTAAGATTTCCTCTTTTTGTCTGTCTGTCAGCAAACCACGCCTCGAGAGGCACACAAACAACGCATGCAAGCTGTTGCGTTACACACCACATGCAAGCTGTTGCGTTACACATCACATGCAAGCTGTTGTGTTACACACCACATGCAAGCTGTTGCGTTACACACCACATGCAAGCTGTTGCGTTACACACCACATGCAAGCTGTTGCGTTACACACCACATGCAAGCTGTTGCGTTACACACCACATGCAAATTAGTCGAAAAAGCTACTGATGTCCCACCCCCAGTGCTTAATCCCAGCAGAGGTGAACACAGACCCACCTGACTGCTGTTTTTGGCATCAAACACAGACCCATCTGACTGCTTGATTTCAGCATTAAACACAGACCCACCTGACTGCTTGATTCTAGCATGAAACACAGACCCACCTCACTGCTTGATTCCACCATGAAACACAGACCCACCTGACTGCTTGATTCCAGCATTGAACACAGACCCAGCCCCACGCAGGTGCAGGTCGGCCTCAGCAATATCCAGGCCGTTGTGACAGCTTTCCATGACCTAGCATGGAAAGGGCGAGACGTGACCACAATTGTTAAAAGGGCACTACGACGTCGCCATAAGTGTTCACCGGCCAGGCCATAATGACAGCCATCATGACCAGTCCAAGCCAACATCAGGCCAGGCCACCCTGACAGCCATTATGACCAGGCCAGGCCATTCTTACAGCCATCATGACTAGGCCAGGCCATCATGACCAGGCCATCAGGACCAGGACATCAGGACCAGACCATCATGACAGCTCTCTCCGTTTTTCACATCTCACGAGCATTGTCTAGCACGTGGCGGCACGCCTCCGTGGCCTACACCTACAGCCTACGCGAATATATGGCAGCGCAAAACCAAAAAGCGGCATCTCGTGACAGCTCTGACCATGGCTTAGCAATTCATAAGCCTTGTCTACTAGGACGTGGTGACAGCCGTCTATGACATGGAAATTGATGAGGAGGGCCGTGCACCATGCACACTGACCGAACACCAAGTGTGTGTGTGTATGTGTGTGTGTGTGTGTGTGTGGTTGTGTGTGCTCTTATTTGAGCGCCGTGCAGGAGCATGGAGGAGATGGATGATCGCACCGCTGCACTGCAAGGGCAAAGACTGGAGTTGAAACAGCCTTCATTGGCAGGGGGGCACTTGGACTACGTTCTCATTTGTGACTGAACATGCAACCAGCCTGCAACAGTTTGCAAGGAATCCCACGGTCAGGCACCTGGTGACATACACACACACGCGTCTTGTGGTGACATACAAACACACGCGTCTTGTGGTGACATACACACACAAACACGTCTTGTGGTGACATACACACATGCGTCTTGTGGTGACATACACACACGGCTTGTAGTGACGTACGCACACGCATCTTGTCAGGACGTACACACACACGCTCTTTGTGGTGACACACACACACAGAATCTTGTGGTGACACACACACATATACACACGCAAGAATTTGTGGTGACACACACACACGTCTTCGTCTCAGCTAGCCTAGGTGATCATACTTGTAGTCCAACCCACTGAACTGATATTGGGGCTGCAAGGATCCGTTACTCCTTTGTGCTCAATCACGGCAACTTCATTCACGCACACGAATGCACACACGCTCTACACACACAGAAGCACACGTC
>Ga0307947_1002071_pt1 | contig 16008 bp, 18 predicted proteins | sample OrgLakmetagen232_FD_201840 | JGI IMG/M metagenome (GOLD analysis project Ga0307947, IMG submission 201840) | Saline water microbial communities from Organic Lake, Antarctica - #232 | ecosystem: Environmental > Aquatic > Non-marine Saline and Alkaline > Saline | place: Antarctica: Organic Lake...
GTTGTTGTACACAGCAGTGTCATGAGTTAAGAGCCCTACTATTGTACGCAGCAGTGTCATTATTGTACACAGCAGTGTCATGAGTTAAGAGCCCTACTATTGTACACAGCAGTGTCGTTATTGTACACAGCAGTGTCATGAGTTGTTGTACACAGCAGTGTCATGAGTTAAGAGCCCTACTATTGTACGCAGCAGTGTCATTATTGTACACAGCAGTGTCATGAGTTAAGAGCCCTACTATTGTACACAACAGTGTCATTATTGTACGCAGCAGTGTCATTATTGTACACAGCAGTGTCATGAGTTAAGAGCCCTACTATTGTACACAGCAGTGTCATTATTGTACACAGCAGTGTCATGAGTTGTTGTACACAGCAGTGTCATGAGTTAAGAGCCCTACTGTTGTACGCAGCAGTATCATTATTGTACACAGCAGTGTCATGAGTTAAGAGCCCTACTATTGTACACAGCAGTGTCATTATTGTACACAGCAGTGTCATGAGTTAAGAGCCCTACTATTGTACACAGCAGTGTCATTATTGTACGCAGCAGTGTCATTATTGTACACAGCAGTGTCATGAGTTAAGAGCCCTACTATTGTACACAGCAGTGTCATTATTGTACACAGCAGTGTCATGAGTTGTTGTACACAGCAGTGTCATGAGTTAAGAGCCCTACTATTGTACGCAGCAGTGTCATTATTGTACACAGCAGTGTCATGAGTTAAGAGCCCTACTATTGTACACAGCAGTGTCATGAGTTAAGAGCCCCTGCTATTGTACACAGCAGTGTCATTATTGTACACAGCAGTGTCATGAGTTAAGAGCCCTGCTATTTTACGCAGCAGTGTCATGAGTTAAGAGCCCCTGCTATTGTACACAGCAGTGTCATTATTGTACACAGCAGTGTCATGAGTTAAGAGCCCTGCTATTTTACGCAGCAGTGAGATGTAGGCACAAGTTCTGAGCACAGGGGGGACGTAATGGTTGGAAGGTAGTAAGCTTATGTGCATATTGCACATAAATGCACATGAACACGCACACATCCTCTCTCTCTCACACATACACACGCTCACACATAATTGCGCACCAGCATGAACTGTCTTGTGCGCTCGTGCATGTGCACAGGCAAGTGAGGAATAAGGTTACAGTACTAGGGGGTAGGCACTTACTCATGAGCACGCAGACATGGACATACACACATACTCATAAATACACAGTATTTGTGCACATACGCGTACACACACACATACACATCCTCTTTGGTTCGCAGCATTTTGTGCATTGTGTGCACAGGTCTAGTGAGACACGGGTACTCACATACGCGCGCACACACACACACAAACAGACACGAACACCTACTCTTTGGTACACAGCACTTTGTGCATTGTGTGCACAGGTCTAGTGAGACATGGCTAATCACATACGCGCACACACACAAACAGTCACGTACACTTTCCTTTGGGTACACGGTATTTTGTGCACTCCACTGTGTGCACAGGTCTAGTGAGACATGGCTACTCACATACGCACGCACACAGTCACGTTCACATTCTCTTTGGTACACAGCATTTTGTGCACTCCACTGTGTGCACAGGTCTAGTGAGACATGGGAGTTAGAGGGGGAGGGCGGCAGGCTGATTGCTGGAACAGACGGAGAGGTGCTTGCAGGTGCGTTTAAACGTGTCTTTCTGTGTGCGTGTGTATGTATCTGTGTGCCTGTGAGTGTGTGTCTGTGTGTGTGAGTGTGTATACATTATTGTGTGAGTGTGTGTCTGTGTGTGTGCACATGTATTTTCATGCTTGTGTGGGCAAATTAAGTGCTGGTGCTAGCGTGTGTGTGTGTTTGTGAGAGGAATCGTGCGTGTGTGAATTACTGTGTGTGTGCATGAGTGGATGTGAGTAATGGGGTGGGTGCAATTTTTGGTTTGTTCAGTAGGTAAGAGTGGTATTTGCTCTTATGTGTACCTTTGTGAGGGTAAGAGTGTAAATCCAGACACCTGATCCATCCAGGGGCTCTTGACCTAAGCCCTGTTGCATACTGGCCAATCTGCAGAAGTATTTTCATGTCACAAATAGACAGATATGTGCGCACCCAAGCTTCAGCCTGGAAGTTCATGTACAGCCTAAAACCCTCAATCAGAATCAGCAGCTGAGGCGTCTGAGGGGCATCTGGGAGTTTGAACCGGTGTCTTCTGCTTCTCAGCTTGAGCCGGAGCTCATTGCAACGACAGCGATATTGGTGTATCACTTGCACGATACATATTGCAAAAGCATCTAGGCATTCATTTAGAAGCAGTCAATCAGAAACTCAATCCTTTTGAACCGATGCCTTCTGCTTCTCAGCTTGAGCCGGAGCTAGACACTCTTGAACAGTTCACCCTGCCTTGGCAAACGTGTGTTTGCTAAATAAGACACAATCCTTCTCCTTCTGCTAACAAAGGCACCATCTCTCTTGTGCGCCAGGCTGGAGCTCTCTAGATAATCCCTATCAGGGTTTACCTATGCTGCGTCAGCATGAGATGCGAAGGAGGTCAGAGCTCTTGCGCCCTCCTGCCTTATTGGACAGCAATTCCAAAAATGCAGATGAGGACAGCGAGGAGGAAGACGGTGGGTGGATGCGTGTGTGTGTTGGGGTGTATCGGTTTCTGTGTGTGAAATATATGTGAGGTGTGTGGGTTTATGTGTGTGAAATATATGTGGGGTGTGTGGGTTTATGTGTGTGAAATATATGTGGGGTGTATGCGTGTGTGTTGGAGTGTATGGGTTTCTGTGTGTGAAATATATGTGAGGTGTGTGGGTTTATGTGTGTGAAATATATGTGGGGTGTGTGGGTTTATGTGTGAAATATATGTGAAATATATATATATATATATAGAGAGAGAGAGAGAGAGAGAGAGAGAGGACCATGGAGCATTGAGCAGGAATGTGTGACTTTAAAAAATGCTCCTCTTGGGCGCATTGAAAGTCCAGATATTTCACAAACCGGATTTGACCTGCCTGCACGTAATCTGCTTGTGAACATCAAACAAGGTCCATTTGTTCCTTTGCAGCTTTAATGACCAGCAGCTGGGTCGGCTTCATACAATGGAGCTTGATTAAAGACGTGTGTGCTTGTCTGTTCTTGTGTCTGTGTGTGTTTGTTTGTCTGTGTGCTTGCGTGCCTGTGTGTGCATATGCATGTATGTGTATGTTCACGAGGGGACATTTCTCAGTGGAGCAAGAGGGAGGACGAAGTACTAAAGACAGACCTCCGCCTGGCCAAGGAGAACGGCACCTGACTTTTGATGCTGTGGCAATGCAATTCTGTTGTGTGACTGTGTGCGTTGCAGAGGACCTTACTGAGGAAATGGATGAGGAGGAGGCAAAGAGCAATTTGGAGGCAGAAAAAGCGCAAGAGGCAAGCGCCAAGCGTGAGCTGCAGGACGATCAGACATTCTCCACAAAGCGGATCAACGCGTTCAAGTGCATGCTGGAAGGTGCGCTGCTGCTTCAACGCCGATGGTGCTAGAAGTGCATGCCAGGAAAGTACTAATTTTTAAACGAATTGATAGTTTTGCTAATCAATTGCTAGAAATAGTAATAATGCTGCATGCTAATGCAAGTATAATAGGGATGTCGGCTCTTCTTTTGCTAAACAAAGTGCGTGCTTAGAGGTGCTGTTGCATGCGGGACATTGGGCGCAGCTGTTTGTTTTGTAGGAAGGGTTGTAAATACAACATCGTTAGGTGTGCAATGCATGTGTGGATGATTGTGTGTGTGTGTGTGGATGCTTGTGGATGTTTGTGTGTGTTCATAAGTGTGTCGGTGTTAGCAAGTGTGTACTTAGTGCACTAATTTTAAAACTGAGTGAGTGATGTTCCAGTCTTAGCTTGGTCTCCTGTCAACCACTAGTCTCAGCTACACGCATTTGCAGATCCGGGTTTTTGTTTTCATTAGAATTAAAGGAGCGACAAGCAACAGGAATTGAGGTAGACGGAAGTGTTTTCTGTGTGTATGTAGCACAATTTGTTTGCAATGAGCAAGGAGGGCTTGCGCAATGTGTGCAGGCCTTTGCGCTCATTTTTGGCTCACATGGTGCTTCCTCAGGTGGGTTCTGACCATAGCAGGAAGCTATCTACGTGCGGCCCAACGCTTAACCTCTTTAATTGCTTTGCTTGCACACTTGTGATGTACACACCCATGGTCAGTGCTGAAATTGTGCCCCGAGAATTGCACTGCAGCAAGAACCTTGCACCTTTCACTCCATTGATCATAAACGTGTCCACGTGTCCACCCAATGCTTGCAAAATGCGTAGTGAGTGAGTGCGTGTTTGTGTGAGCATGTGTGCGTGTGTGTGCATTTTGTGTGTGTGTGGGTGTGTGTCTGTCGGTCTATGTTTTTGGATGGAACATGATTTAGACAAGTACGCTGTCCATGTTGTGGCTTACTCTACATTCAAGTGAAGCCAAGTATGATTGCTCATCTAAAAAAGTGCAAGGCCTGCTGTCAATTTCGTGTTTACTAGTGCACCCAAAAGTTTGCATGGTGCCATCTACTCCTTCAACCTTTAACAGACATCCAGACAACGTCTGTGCATCCTCTTATCACGGGAAATGTTCTGTTTCTTGCAGAGGCTACACATGCAAGCATTGATCAAGTCGTACACCTGATGCCCGCCCTCCCCTCCATACCCACAGCGCCCTCAGTGCCGCTGCATGTCCAGGTGGGAGGCATGCACACACAAATGTCAACTACAATTTACACACACACTCGCACGTTAGTGCCATTGTACGTCCAGGTAAGAGGCATGCACACACAAATGTCACCTACAATCTACACACATGTGCGCACGTTAGTGCCATTGTACGTCCAGGTAAGAGGCATGTACGCACGCATACCACATACATATTTACACGCACATGCGCATGTTAGTGCCATTGTACATCCAGGTAAGAGGCATGTACGCACGCGTACCACACACAGATGCTCTTAAATACAGTATAAAATTGTGCACACATATACAGACATATGCGCACGCAGACATAAATGAACACACACACGTACACACACACTAACCCACACTATAACAAACTGTGTGGCCGTCTCAGGCTCGCTTGGAGCGGGTGTGGGAGATGCTGCACTTACCCCTCCCCTCCCGACTTGATGCCGTGCTTGAGTACACCAAGCATAGCAGGCTCCTCCAGTTTGAGCATGCTCTGAAGGTAAGGACGAAGGATGAAGGCGCAAGCATAGCAGGCTCCTCCAGCATGGGTAAGGACGAAGGTAAGGACGAAGGATGAAGGCGCAAGCATAGCAGGCTCCTCCAGCATGGGTAAGGGCGAAGGTAAGGACGAAGGATGAAGGCGCAAGCATAGCAGGCTCCTCCAGCATGGGTAAGGGCGAAGGTAAGGACGAAGGATGAAGGTGCAAGCATAGCAGGCTCCTCCAGCATGGGTAAGGGCAAAGGTAAGGACGAAGGATGAAGGCGCAAGCATAGCAGGCTCCTCCAGCATGGGTAAGGGCGAAGGTAAGGACGAAGGATGAAGGTGCAAGCATAGCAGGCTCCTCCAGCATGGGTAAGGACGAAGGTAAGGATGAAGGATGAAGGCGCAAGCATAGCAGGCTCCTCCAGTTCGAGCATGCTCTGAAGGTAAGCACCAATCACGGAACCCCACCATCCAAACTCGAATGCGCGCAATGCAGAGAGTTGTGACGGGTGCGTGTGTGTGTGCGTGTGTGGGTGCAGCACAAGGTCTTAACTTGTGCTGGAGTGAGTCTTAACTTGTGCTGGAGTGCTTTAGACACAAACACAGCAGGCTCTTCAACTTTGAGCATGCTCTCAAGGTTCAAATCAGCTACGGTTGGCCAGAACCGTACATATATATACACCGTATATGACCGTATATATGGTGGCTTCCCTGCCGAAATTACCGTATATACACCGTATAGTTACAGAGAGTGGTCGACAGAGCAAAAGTCCTGAAAATGTTCCTTTTTTGATGCAAATCGTGTTTTAATAACGTAACTAAATGTTTCATGAAGTTTGAGGCCAAATGGACTACCCCAGTGGTCTGGGCAGAAATCCAGCTCAAATTTTGGCACTGTATGTTTACGTATTGAGCCATCACACTCTACCCAGGGCCTCTTAACACCTCAAAATACGACAGGAGTACTTCTTTTATGATCAAAAATGCTTGACATGCTAACAACCGGATTTGGTGGAACTTGGTTTTCCACCCTTTTTGGCACCCTTTTGCTGATTTTTTAAAGGGAAATGGGCACCTGGCCAACTAATGCTCCGTTTCGCCCCATTTTTGTTGCAATGATATTCTTTAATTCTAATGTAGACTATTAATATGAAAATAACACAAATCGGGTCAATTAATGGTGAGATATGACAGATCGGTGGTGAAATTGGGGTTCACGCCGCGGGCAATTAGACACGTGCACTCCTATTGGCAGCTTTCAAGCTTGGGTGTAATCAGCTGCATCTGGGTGCTAAGCTTAGAAACTGCCAGCTAGGGGGCGCATACTCTGGGAACATTTCAAAAACACCCCCTTTTCAGTCCTCCGTCGACCACCTCTGGTATAGTTATGGTTGTGGCCAACTCTACAATCAGCATATTCAGGGAACTGTGATGAACACAGCACGCGATTCGTTGCTTTGTGGGAGACATCTCCAGTTTGAGCTTGCTGTCAAGGTTGCAATCAGCACATTCAGGAAGTGTGATAAGCATAGCACACAATTCAATGCATTGTGGGAGACATCTCCAGATTGAGCATGCCCTCAAGGCAACGACCAGTTAATTGAGAGAGCTGTGGCGGATATTGCGTGCGGTTTGGAACGTAGTGATGTACTCTTGTTACGGCATGCTTGCAAGGTCTGAGCAGACTGCATGTGCACATCAAAACGTTTGAGCTCGCTTTGTCAAAGGCACCCCCAAAACGAGCACGCTTTCGGAAAGAGCCTGGGCTAAGCAGTTGTTGAGAATTTGCTTTGACAGTGAGCTTTCAAAGCAACAGACGAGATGCTGCCCCTCAGTGCATACACCATTGCAAAAGCTTAGTTTGGTTGAGATTCCAAAGATTTCTAGCCTGGCACGGCTGCTCTACCTGCTCTGTTCATCATTAAGGAGAAATATAAGGAGGAATGGACTTCTTTTCTTTCCTCTTTTCTGGAGAGGTGTGTGACTCTGAGTTTGTGCATGTACCTTAGAGATGTGGGGAGGCTTTCTTTTGATTTGGCTAATGTGAATGCAAGCAGCTGCGTGGTTGTGTGTGAATGAATGCAAAATTCAACTTGCCTGCTGGTGCAGATGTAATCAACCGTGGCTCTGTGCTCTGTTCTCTTGCAAAGCCATGCTCAACCGTGCAGCATCAAAGGAAAGAGAGAAAGCAAAAAAAGACAAGATATGCAGGCGGTGTGTGTGTGTGTGTGTGTGTGTGTGAGTGTGTGTGTGTGTGAGTGTGTGTGTGTGTGATAAAAGCCCACGTATTATACCGTATATTTAAACATTTCCATGCATAGCATTACCGTACATTTACCGGAAAAAAAGGTCCGGCCACCTCTACATATTTGTGTGCTCACAGGTGTGGGAGCAGGCAGCAGTGGCTGTGCAGCAGCGCGAAGCCATGCTAAACTCCTTGCTGCTAGTGCAGCAAGGCGTCGAGGAAGGCAGCATTGGCTACCTTACCATCAGTGCTTTGGAACGAGAGTGTGTGCGGCTGGTGCAGGTGCGTGCCTGGTGTGTGCTGGAGTGTGGTGTGCCATGTGCGCATTGGTGCGTGCATTGGTGTGTTGTGGTGTGGTGTGCTGTGCTGTGCTGTGCTGTGCTGTGATGTGATGTGATGTGATGTGGTGTGGCGTGGTGTGGTGTGGTGTTCCATGCACATTGGTGCGTGCATTGGTGTGCTGTGGTGTGTCATGTGTGCATTGGTGCGTGCGTTGGTGTGGTGTTTTCCATGCCTACTCGCAGGTGTCTACGTAGGTGGGTGGGTGTGCTCTTGCACTGGGTGCTATCTTGTGTGTATGTATGTGCGCATGTGTATGGATGTGTGTGCTCATGCACCGGGTGCTAATTTGTGTGTGTCGATGTGTGTGTCTATATGCGTGTGTGTGCGCTTATGCACTGGGTGCTAACTTGTGTGTGTGTGTGTGTGTGTGTGCGTGTCTGCGCATGTGTATGTGTGCGTGCACTCATGCACTGGGTGCAAACTTGTGTGTCAATGTGTGTGTGTGCGCGCATGTGTAAGGGTGCATGTGCTCATGCACTGGGTGCTAACTTGTGTGTGTCCGCATGTGTATATGTGCGTGCGCTCATGCACTGGTTGCTAACTTGTGTGTGTCTATGTGTGCGTGTGTGTGTCTATATCTATGTGTGTGTGTGAGAGTGTGTGGATGGGCAAGTGGGTAGATGTGTGCAATGTATAAAGGCGTGCTGCTGTGCGATATGATGTGACGTGCTGTGCTGTGCTGTCTGCATTGTGGTGTGCGCCTACAAGGGTGGGCTAATGGGTAGGTAGGCATGCAGGTGGGTTGCGCAGGTTGGGTTGCGTTGGGTCGCATGGGTAGGGTTGTGTTGTGCAGGTTGGGTTGCGAGGCAACTCATGTGGGTGCATGCTTTTGTGTGCTATCTCACTGTGCTGGTACTCCCTACTAGCTCATGTGTGTATGCGTGTCTGCTGTGTCTGCATAGGTGGGTGGAAGAGTGGGGAGGCAGGCAGGAAGGCGTGGGAGCAGTGTGTGATTGATGTTATGGCAGGCAGGCGTGTGATTGATGTTATGGCAGGCAGGCAGGCGTGTGATTGATGTTATGGCAGGCAGGAAGGCGTGTGATTGATGTTATGGCAGGCAGGTAGGCGTGTGATTGATGTTATGGCAGGCAGGCAGGCGTGTGATTGATGTTATGGCAGGCAGGAAGGCGTGTGATTGATGTTATGGCAGGCAGGAAGGCGTGTGATTGATGTTATGGCAGGCAGGCAGGCGTGTGATTGATGTTATGGCAGGCAGGCAGGCGTGTGAACAGTGTGTGCGTGATTGACGTTATGGGAGTAAAACACCCGCCCCAATCCTTCTAAAAACGAAAAGCCAAATACAGGACGCATGGGCTGTTTAAGGTTCATACAAACATCTTGCACACCTACATTGTGTACACATGGTAGGGCACCTACAATTGTATGGCACATTGTACACATTGTACGCGTGGCAGGCACCCACATTGTGTACACATGGCAGGCACCTACAATTGTATGGCACATTGTATTGTATGGCACATCGTACACATTGTACACATTGTACGCGTGGCAGGCACTTACATTGTGTACACATGGCAGGCACCTACAATTGTATGGCACATTGTATTGTATGGCACATTGTACACGACGTACACATTGTACACGTGGCAGGCACTTACATTGTGTACACATGGCAGGCACCTACAATTGTATGGCACATTGTATTATATGGCACATTGTACACATTGTACACGTGGCAGGCACCCACATTGTGTACACATACATTGCGTAGGCGCACATACATTGTGTACATGCACATACACGCGCATACACACGCACGTACATTGTGTACACATGGCAGGTAACCGCATACTTGGAACAGCTGAAGCAGATACTAAAAGAAAAGTACAGCATCGAGCTCACGTTTCATGGGCAGCAGTACCCAGGAGATGCCCAGGTGAGGGTTTAATAATTGGCAATTTGGAAGAACAACGCGGAATCTCCATTAACTCACTCAAACTGGATATTGAGGAGCGGGCATCAATCAGACTTCAGAGACAATTTGCATGGTTAAAGACAGGAAAGCACAAAAGATTTGTGCTACCGACACAAATTGACACACTCATACACACGCACACACACACGCTAACACAAACACACTTTCTGTAAAAATGATGGTACTACGCTAGTGGGAGGGGAGCGTTGCGAGCAAGGGTTAAAAGTTGAAGCTTGTAGCTGTGTAATGTGATTGTAAGCAAGCATATCTGTATACGTAGATCCTCACTTCGGAAATTAATAATATTTGACCGATTAACGGTTTTTTTAATAATCCTCGGAGCCATCTCCGAACTGGATTCCAAGTCAAAAATTATTTTACTTTAGAGGTTGAGGGCACTTTTGAAAATGGCCTCCCAGTGTGCCGAGTTGAACCCCCTGTTCTCGAAGCCCCATTTCCCTGCTGAGGGGCTGCTCAGTAGAGAGGCCATGAGAAGCTGCAGAGGGAGAGGCAGCTTAGGGAGCTGGCAGAGGTATAGGCAAAGGCTAGGGGCGCGGCTGTAAAGAGGCCCGTGGGGCGCCTATGCATGCTGCTCCAAGAACAAGCCTCCTCCTCTCACAGCCCCTTCAGGCCCTTCTTCTGGGACATCCTCACAGAGTGAGTGAAGGTAGCAAGTGGGTAAGAGAAGGTTGCTTCTCTGACTGAGTGAAGCACACAGCTGTCGTTCTACCCATGCAGCCAATGGCCCAGCAGCCTGCACAGCAACAGCAACAGCAGCAGCAGGGGCAGCAGCAGCAGCCAACTGTGGGGGGCTCTCGAATTCACAAATTAATTCCCGACAGGACCCTGACGGAGTCCCTTCGAACTCAAAAACTAATCCCCAGACCCCCTTACGAACAAAAAACAAAATATAGTTATTTTTTATTCTGGTGTCACCAAGTGATCGAGGATCTACGGTATGTTTTGTGTGTGCGTGTGTGTGTGTAATTGTGTCGTGTGCACTTGTATGTGCTCAAGTTCCCTCAGAAAGGGAAGGGGGATGGGGCTGAAAACGAATGTGGAAGTCTGTGCAGGTAAGGGGTTACCGCGCGGATTTGGACCCATAATTGATCAAGGACACAGAGACGGTCGCTGCTGATAGTACTTACGTACTTATGTTACCAAAGCTGATATGGACCCATGATTGATCAAGGACACAAAGACGGTTGCTGCTGATGGGCACTAGCGATACCAAGCGGATTCAAACCAATCATTGATTAAGGACACAGAGACGGTCGCTGCTGATGAGTACTCACGTACCAGGCAGATTCGAACCCACGACCCTAAAGAGCCTGGTCTGACCATGGACGACTAGGCTTTCAAGGAAGCTATCCTAAAGGCTTCAAACTAGTATTCATACTTGCTGGAGACCCACCACAGACACTCATTTTGTGCTACTTCACGGCCTTGACTTTTGCCTGTAGGTGTCTGTTGATCAGCTGCTGGAGTTTATGGAGTGGCTTAAAGACAGCAGTGACAGCATCATATGCCTGTCCTGAGGGCATGCCATTCGTTACCCTCTGGTTCCTTAAACTCCGTCGTTCATTCTCCCATTAACCATGATCCATCAGGCTGCTGCTTTTTATCTTGTAACATGTTGTGCAATCAATTTCGTTCGGTTTGAGTGCTTGATTTGCGCCAGCAAGGCCGGGAGGAGGAGTTTCTTATTAAGATTTCCATCGGGGAGTAAAATTCACTGCCTGCGTAGCTTTTTTTTTTCATTTCCTCACTCGGGGAGCCATTTGCTTATCCGGTTCATTACATAAAGCTCTTGTCACGGAGCCGTATCCATGCCATTAGTTTAGTTTGGATTACAAAGGCCTCCAGCCTGGCATGGCTGCTCAACCTATAGGTCCCAACAAATAAATCAATCAAAAAGTTCGACAGCTGCACTAATAAATTTGTAAACTTCTGAGTTATGTTGAAAAACAAAACCGTATCCATGCCATTAGTATGAACAAAGATCACATGAACCAGGCGCGACGACAAAGTAAAACAGGTTTGGAATACCAAGGCTTTCAACCTGGGATGCTGGCTGCTCACAAAACAGAACATCCTTATCCAAAACACGGAATATCCTATTCCAGCAAGTGGTAGCGTTAACATTACCTGCGCCAGTGATTGTGAACAAGGTTTACAACCTATATAAGACAAGTGAGGGAGCGCTAGCGACGCTGAAAATTTGACACACTCACATAGGAACACACACAGGCGCACACTCTCAGTAACACACAAACACACAAACAGGCAGATAAACAGACGCACAGACAGGCAGATAAACAGGCTCCGCAGACAGACGCATAGACTGGCCATTTATATTTGAGAGTTCACTGATAATCTCAGGCACAGATTGCAAACAGCGTGGAAAGGTGTTGAGAGGCAGACCGAACCCATCAAACAGCAAGTTGGCACCATATCAATCTTCCTTTGCAGTGCCTTTTGATCTCAATGTGCTTAATTCAGACTGAGTAATTAAATGGATACAATTGCGCGCACATTTACTAAAAACATCTGCGCGGCAATTCTGAAATAGTATTTAGGTCCTCTTGATCTGGAAGCACTATGCATGATAGCAGATGCTGTGCTTGCATGCAAAAGACAGTAGGCCAAGCAAAAAGATGCTAGCAGCCTGTCAGACCTCATTACCAGCTTCAGATCCACTGTAGTCACCCCAACAGCCCAACCCCAGCGGGCCATCTGAGCACACACCCCTACTTTCATTGGTTCTTTCGAGCAACTGCTGCAGCTCCTCTGCCTTTTGTTCTTTGGCTTCCTCAGATGCTTGCTCATCAGAGGCCAGCTCATCTACTCTACAGCACATTCCGTCACAGTCCCAGTCCCCTTGCTCATAAGCATCATCAAATACGTAAGTTGCGTAGTGTACTGCACATTTGTGTCTCCATAAATATCATGCACCTCCACATATGTCAAGCCCGCCACTTGGCCCAACGGCTTCAAACACTCTTCTACATCAAGCCCACTCGGGTCACGTCTGCTAAGCTTAACACGCAAGCGTACATCAGACAAAAGGTTGGCCATGGAAGCATGGGCTGATGTTTTTGCACTAGCGAGTGCAAGCCTTCCTTGGTCATCAGCAGTCACCAAAGCACTCACCAAATCATCTTGCTCCCCAACTCCCAGCCGCATGTGGAATTGTTGCAGCTGGGCAGCTGGGGCAGAAGTGCTGTAAGCACTCCCCTGAGGTCACAGCGCACCAGACTCAAAGACAAAAAATCCGGAAGACCCGACACCAGAGCTTGCACATCAATGTAGCTTCAGTGCAACGCGGTGCAGGCCGAGGTGATGCAGGCTGCTGTGAAAGGGTGCAAGGACAGAGAGCAGAGAGCACAGGGGTGGCTTAGTCTACCTCTGTGGGGCTGCTATTATTATTAGTATGGGCAATGAACGGTTACCCTCCCCTCTGTCCCCTCTGTGTTGAGATCTTGAGATCTGTGCATGCGGCCTTCCAGCGCGCAAAGGCCTCAGTGTTTGAGCCATTGGCATTGCGAAGTGCTTCGCGAAGTGCCGGACAATGGTAGCACGTTTAAAATTCCTAGCCGCAATTGACACTACAGGGAGATGTGTACTCCTTTCCCCTGTAGAGATTAGCCCGACTTTCATCTCACGAATTTATTACACGTCTGCGGGGGGCCAAAAAATGGTTCTTTTGTTGCCATGGCAATAATGAGACGGCAAACCGCAACTGAACCAGTATCCTGAACGATAAGCACCCGTTTTCCTCGCTCCCGGAGACACATTTCTTCGGAGCCTTCCAGTTGGTTGTTGGTTGTTGGTTTCCCCTCCGGAGAAAGTTCCGGAGAAAGTTCGTTGCATTACGTGAGAATGAGGTAATTCGTGCACAATTACCAATATTTTTGTAAAACATAATACAAAGTAAAAAAATCAACTCAACTCGTGATGCTGAAACCGCAAATTCAATGTTCAAACCGCTCTGCGTTTGTCCCGCCAGGACTCAGGATGGGCAACCTCAAGGTAAGCACGCACACCAGCGTCCCCCCCTCAGATGGCAGGTGTGGGGTAATGAATGGTCCACCTCATCATGCATGCATATATGCACGCAGGCAAGCAAAAGGCCAGCTTGCACGCCCGCCTTGCCCGCCAATGCTTCTGACCCGCCAAAACCCACAATGGTGGTAAAGCATGACACCAGTTTTTTAAGCAGGCGTACGCTGCTCCAGCAGGCCGGGCTTGCTGCAATGTTGTACCAAATGTCGGCAATGAGCGATGCAGCGAAGGCTGTTGATGGCGAGGACAACTACGATGATGCTGCAGGTAGAAAGTTTGCTGATATGGTGGTTCCCTTGTGTGTGTGTTTGCGTGCGCAGCTTGACTTTCCTGCAAGCAAGCACAAGCATAGTGGCTACATACACGTCATGCTGTGCGATCGACTGTTCTAACACTACTGCTTCATTTCTTTCGTTTGCTTGCTCCTCATTACTTGTCCAGTGCGTGAGGTTTCCTCAGAGCAGCTCTTGTTACTATCTCAGCGAATTGGATCATTGCCTCCTACACAAAGGTACGGAGATGAAGGGGCAAATACTACCTCGGTACTGACAAGAGCGATACTGCGTGACCGTGGGAAAGGGTAAATGAGTTGCACAGCCTCTGTCAGGAAATTGAGTTATGCATATTCTTATGTGAGTTTAGAACAGAGTTTTGTCTCTGCGATATCGAGTTACTTTTCCTCTTCCGAGGGTTTCCCTTACAGATTAAAAAGATATAGTACATTTTTGCAGGAGCTCGCCCTTAAGCCCTCGTTTGATCGACGTCCGCACTCCAAAGGAATACCAAGCTGGGCACGTGGCAAACACTATAAACGTGTCGTATACAAATGATGAGGAGTTTGAAAAAAGGTAGGGCCCGATTTTAACAGTGTTTTCATTTGTGCACTTTGTTTTTGTGCGTGCTAAATCTTCCCATACAACAGCAATATGAACAGCAATCCATCCTGTATAATCAATGATGATCAATGATGATCCCTCTGCAATGCTTTTGTCCACATTTTAAATCATTGTCCCTAGGATACTGCCAGTGCTCGAGAGTGTGGAAAAGAGTGCAGTAATCGTGCTCATATGTGCCTCCACAAAGCGCTCCATCCCTGCGGTCAAGGTTCTACAGCATGCGGTAAGTCAAGTATTCTGATGCTCAGTGATCATTAGTCTGAGGAGAAAACAGTTTGAGGAGAAAAAAGGAACGGACCGTCCTTTGTGTACCTAGTCTTTTTTGGCGAGACTATGCATCTGCAACAACTGAGCGTTGTGGAAACAGATGTTTTTTTTAATGCTGAGACTGGCTGAGAGCGTTTTTAAAAAGGCTGGCCAATATTAGCCAATAATTCCAATATCACACCTCATGGTGAAAAGTTGTCACGTTCACGCTCAGTTGAACAAGGCGTTGCTACTGCACTGCTGCGCTCCTGGCAAATAAGCATGACACATTGTCCAATCGTGTTGCGCAGGGATACAAGAACGCAGTGCAGTTGGCCAAGGGCATGCAGGGGAACATCCTACCGTTGGAAAAGCAACAGGCATAGCAGGGGAATCATTTGAAGATATATTGATTACTCGTATCATAGCAATTAAAAGCAGGTCACACATGGAACCACTGAATTAGGAATAAAGAGGTCCTCGCCACATCCAAACCTGGGTTTGTTCTGAGTCTGTACCTGCAACAATTTTGATGCCTGTGTTGAATGTTTATCCTTGCTGTACTATATGTATTATATTGTTTTTGTAGCGTGTTTTGAGAGGGACGCAAAAATAACAGGAAATGAAAACCCACTCCCCACATTACTAAAGGAGAAGGAGCCACTTTGGTACTAACTACACAATAGCTGCTAATGCGAATCATGGTGCCAGCTTAGGCATGGATTGCCAGTGTAGGCCATACTTCCATAAAGCCCCCAAAAAAGTGTGTGATTAACATCTCCTCCTCTCGATGTGAGAAGGAGGCTCAAGCAACGCACCATTGATAGCGGATGATTGTTACAAGAGGACCATTGAAACAGGCCAAACTGTCGAATACCTCACCGTAAGGTAAGGTAAGGTAAGGTTACATCGCTATATATGCCTCTGGAGGGCATCTGAGCGGAAGCTTGGGAAAAAGCCTGCAACCAAACCAAAGAAAACGCTAGAAAAATCAAGGGAACAGGGCTAGGCACTTAGCTACAAAAGAGGCAACACCAAAAATATCAGGTTGGTTCATAAAGGTCCTCAAACGAGCTGGGCTATCCTCAA
>Ga0307947_1002073_pt1 | contig 16006 bp, 16 predicted proteins | sample OrgLakmetagen232_FD_201840 | JGI IMG/M metagenome (GOLD analysis project Ga0307947, IMG submission 201840) | Saline water microbial communities from Organic Lake, Antarctica - #232 | ecosystem: Environmental > Aquatic > Non-marine Saline and Alkaline > Saline | place: Antarctica: Organic Lake...
TTGTAGCAGGCTTTTGTTTGACATTGACGGAAATGCACTCAGCAATGGCTTCTCACAGTATCAGAAACGCCCCAAGCAAACTCGCACATTGGTTGTAGCAGGCTTTTGTTTGACATTGACGGAAATGCACTCAGCAATGGCTTCTCACAGTATCAGAAACGCCCCAAGCAAACTCGCACATTGGTTGTAGCAGGCTTTTGTTTGACATTGACTGAAATGCGCTCAGCAATGGCTTCTCACAGTATCAGAAACGCCCCAAGCAAACTCGCACATTGGTTGTAGCAGGCTTTTGTTTGACATTGACTGAAATGCACTCAGCAATGGCTTCTCACAGGATCAGAAACGCCCCAAGCAAACTCGCACACGCAGATGAAGAGTTCAGCCACCTGCAAACCCTAAGGGATTACAGAGATCCACCAACAAATAAAGAAAAGAGAAACTACTCAGGCATTGAGCTCCCCAATGAATTAAGAGGAAAAAAGCCACGTTGATGCTGAGTACCGTAAAATTCCTTTACCAGCAGACAAAAAATGCGCATTCACAAAGGTACACCAACAGAGTACCAGAAGGAGAAAATACTAAAAATGATTTTTCTACAACCACCAAATGTTACCAGCAAAAAGTTTCACACACATTTTACAAACACACACACACACACACATTACACACACACACACGCACGCACACGCACACAGAGCACTCACTTTGAGGCACTAACATACTGAACATACTGACAGACATACACAACCCCTCTGGTCACTATGACAAACCCCACCACACGACAAGCTACACCAACCGCTAAGGATTGCCTGCTACAACCTACTACCGCCAACCAAACTCTACACTGAGCTGGCGTTGCAAACACACAGCCTCTCACGTTGAGGCACTCTCGTTTCACTAACACACACACACAACCACTCACTTTGAGGCAGCAGGACGCTTGCGTAGATTCTCCGCAAGGTCGACTAATGCCGCAGCATGTAGCTGTAGCTGCAGGGTAGCTTCTTTGGCACTCATCGGGGGACTCGCCTGCATTGTGTGTGCATGTGTGTGTACGTGTTTGTGTGTGTGTGTGTGCGCGTGTGTTACGTGCGTGTGAGAGTACGCGTATGCGAGTGTGTGTGTGTGTGTGTGGAGCGAGGGGTTGCAGGATTTACCAGTTGTGTGTGTGTGAGTGTGTGTGCGTGTGTGTTTGTGTGCACATGTGTTTGTAGGAATGCTAGAATGTAGCAGCGATTAGACGTTGTCTCCCACAGCGTATCCTGCTGGTCATGAAACACGTGGAGTACTCAAAGTTCTTCACTTCCTGCGCTTCCCCCCTCTTTCTTCTGCTCCCTTCTTCTTTTCCTTCGTTATTTTCCAGGGATGTGTCATACGGCGTATTCGTATAATACGCTGTATCGTATTAAACGCGTATTTTACCATATTGAACAAATTGGGCCGTATTATACGATTGCACGATTTGCCATTTTTTGCCGTTTTGGGGCCTTTTTAGGCAATTTCCGCCCCAGCAACGGCCTTTGTGAGCTACCAATGCTTTTAAATAATATAAAATAGCATATAACATATTGGAAAAGAATTGGGATCGTTTTCAGTGATATTGGGCCGAATCGGGTCCATTTTGGGTCAAAAATTGGCACTTCCAAAAAGCTTAAACATACGATCTTATTATACGCGCATTCTGTACTTAACGCGTATTTTCCGTACCGTATTGAACGTCCCAAATGACCGTATGACACATCCCTGTTACTTTCTTTACCTACGTACCATGCTAGTTGTGTTGCCGCCACTGCTGCTGCTGCTGCTGCTGCTGCTGTTGCTGGCTGCCAGTGCGTTGGTGGCAGCAGCCAGGCCACGAAGCGCACAGTCCACTGAAGTCCGCCATCGTAAGAAATCCTCACATCCATCGAGCACCGTCGGGCCAAACATGGGACTGTAGGGGATATCGTCTGTGTGTGGTATCACGTGGTTGTGGTCGTGTGTGTGTGCTTTCGTGCGCGTGTGTGTGTGTTGGTGTGTGTGTGTGTGTGTGTGTGTGTGTGTGTGGGAGTGAGTGTGTGATCATGTTTGTATGTGTGTTTATTTGCATGTGTGTGTGTCACCTGCCACAGGTACTGAGGGCCTCTGCGAAGTGGAAGTAGGAGGACGGCCACTATTACTCTGACTACTCTGCTGCTGCTGCTGCTGCTGCTGCTGACTTTGCTGCTGCTGACTTTGCTGCTGCTGACTTTGCTGCAACCGACTTTGCTGCTGCTGCTGCTGCTGCTGATGATGATGATGACTTTGGTTGTGCTGCTGCTGCTGCTGCTGCGGCTGCTGATGTTGCTGCTGATGTTGGCCCGGCTGTGATGCAGTGCCAGGTCCGTAAGCATACTTGTGCCGGTACGCTTGATCGTCGTCCGAGCTGTCGCTGAGCTGACTAGCATCTCCAACATGCAGCACCTGTGTAGAAAGAAAGAGTTGTGTGCAGGTGTGAGGAGTGCGCAAGACAGCTCGTGTACCTAGAAGGGCCGAGCAAGCCGTCGCTGAGATGGCCAGCATCTCCAACATGCAGCACCTGTGTAGAAAGAAACAGGTGTGTGCAGGTGTGAGGAGTGTGCAAGACAGCTCGTGTATCTAGAAGGGCCGAGCAAGCTGTCGCTGAGATGACCAGCATCTCCAACATGCAGCACCTGTGTAGAAAGAAACAGTTGTGTGCAGGTGTGAGGAGTGCGCAAGACAGCTCGTGTATCTAGAAGGGCCGAGCAAGCCGTCGCTGAGATGGCCAGCATCTCCAACATGCAGCACCTGTGTAGAAAGAAACAGTTGTGTGCAGGTGTGAGGAGTGCGCAAGACAGCTCGTGTATCTAGAAGGGCCGAGCAAGCCGTCGCTGAGATGGCCAGCATCTCCAACATGCAGCACCTGTGTAGAAAGAAACAGTTGTGTGCAGGTGTGAGGAGTGCGCAAGACAGCTCGTGTACCTAGAAAAGCCGAACAAGCTGTCGCTGAGATGACCAGCATCTCCAACATGCAGCACCTGTGTAGAAAGAAACAGTTGTGTGCAGGTGTGAGGAGTGCGCAAGACAGCTCGTGTACCTAGAAGGGCCGAGCAAGCCGTCGCTGAGATGACCAGCATCTCCAACATGCAGCACCTGTGTAGAAAGAAACAGTTGTGTGCAGGTGTGAGGAGTGTGCAAGACAGCTCGTGTACCTAAAAGGGCCGAGCAAGCCGTCGCTGAAATGAACAGCATCTGCAACATGCAGCACCTGTGTAAAAACAGACATGTGCAAGTTTGCGTATAACTAGCGTATGTATAGCTATGGTTGGCAGAAACCGTATATATACACCTTATATGACCGTATGTATGGTAATTCCCCTGTATAAACACCGTGCATGTATGGTTCTGACCAACCCTACGCAGAACAGCTGGTCTACCAGGAAATGGACCAAAGTTTGCTCGGTGCGAAACCTACGTGCGAATAATTGTGCGCTCGTGTGCGTAAAACAGCTTGTCTAAACGAGAGGCTTTGTACCAGATGTACGTGCGGCAACGCCAGCGTGCGAATGAGTGTGTGCTTGCTTGCGTGCGTAAAACAGCTTGTCTAAACGAGAGGCTTTGTACCAGATGTACGTTCGGCAGCGCCAGCGTGCGATTGAGTGTGCGCTTGCGTGCGTGCGTAAAACAGCTTGTCTAAACGAGAGGCTTTGTACCGGAATTACGTGCGGCAGCACCAGCGTGCGAATGAGTGAGTGTGTGCTTGCGTGCGTAAAACAGCTTGTCTAAACGAGAGGCTTTGTACCAGATGCACGTGCAGCAGCGCCAGCGTGCGAATGAGTGTGTGCTTGCTTGCGTGCGTAAAACAGCTTGTCTAAACAAGAGGCTTTGTACCAGATGTACGTGCGGCAGCGCCAGCGTGCGAATGAGTGTGTGCTTGCGTGCGTAAAACAGCTTGTCTAAACGAGAGGCTTTGTACCAGATGTACGTGCGGCAGCGCCAGCGTGCGAATGAATGTGTTCTTGTGTGCGTGTTTTGTCTACACGTCAGTGTCAAGCAAGTTGCCATAGACCTCTGTCTTGCGTCAAACCCACATGCAGCAGCACCAGCGTGCGGGTGTGTGTGTGTATGTGTGTGTGTGCACACATTCGCAGGGTTGGCCAGAACACAGTATGCGACCAATCATCTGGTGATTTCCCTGCCAAAAATACCGTATATACACCGTATGCATGTGGTTCTGGCCAACCCTACACATTTGTGTGAGGCTTGCGCTCCCAGCTCTTGAGGTAGATGTCATAGAGTTGCCAGGACTAACCCCCCCACACCCACCACCACCATACACACCCACCTACCACCCCCACACACCCACCACCACCATACCCACACACACCCACCACCATACCTACACGCACCACCACCGCCACCACCACCACCACCACCACCACCACCACCATAATCACACACACTCACACCCACCCCAATACCTGTGCGCTGCCTCCTCCGTCCACGCTGCTTGGTGCCGGCATGCGCCCAGGTGCGGTTACACTGCTTGCCATCTCTGCCTGTGTGTGTATGAATGTTGTATGTGTGTCAGCGTGTGTGTGTACGTGTGTGTACGTGTGTGTGTATGTGTGTGTATGTGTGTGTGCGTGTGTGTGCGTGTATGTGTGTGTGCATGAGCGTGTAGCATCTGCCCTTCCAACACCACTCATCAGCACTGACCACCCTGTTTTGCTCATCACATTCATTGTCAGCCACGACCACTCATCAGCACTGACCACCCTGTTTTGCTCATCGCATTCATTGTCAGCCACGACCACTCATCAGCACTGACCACCCTGCCTTCCTCATCACATCCATTGTCAGCCACGACCAACAAAGCATTGACCTCCCACAAACCCACAGCCAAGACTAAATGAATCTTTGTTGAGCCCTCCAAATTCGTAGGGTCACATATTACAACTTAAAGTTACTGCAAGCACACGTGCACACTCACGGAAGGTTTTGCACGTCGTGTGTGGGTAGAGGCTGAGCCTAGGATCTGATCTAGCTTGTTAGATAATGAGGTACATACATACTTCCATACTTGAGTACATATGCCGACACACACGTGCACACACACACACGAAGGCTTTGGCACGTCATGCGTGGGTAGAGGCTGAGCCTAGGATCTGACCTAGCGTGTTAGATTATGAGGTACATACATACTTCCATACTTGAGTACATATGCCGACACACACGTGCACACACACACACACACACACACACGAAGGCTTTGGCACGTCATGCGTGGGTAGAGGCTGAGCCTAGGATCTGACCTAGCTTGTTAAATTATGAGGTACATACATGATTCCATACTTGAGTACAAGTACCGACACACACGCACACATACAAGCTCACACGTAAACATAAACAAACGCACAACCACACCAAAAAAACATAGGCACACCCACGTACACATACCTGAAAGCTGTGTGCTCTACTGGAGGAGGGGCGGCCTCGAGAAGTTGTGGGGCGTGGGGGCAAGTCGTTGTTACGACTCAAATCTGCACATTGTGTTGTGTATATACATGACACAAGCATATATTGGTGTGTATCTGTCTATGTGTGTTATTGTGTGTGTGTTTGTGTTTGCACGTGCGAATAGTTGGGAACGGAGGTTTGTGATAGTGGCAAATAAGCCTGCCATCAGTCCATTGCCCGGTAAATGATCAGGCCTGTCCACACACACGCACAAACACACACACACACATGCACGCACACACACGCACACTCACTCACACACATATACACACGCTCACTCACTAACACACACATACACACACACGCAGGACGCGCCGACGCAAACGCACACGCACAAAAAAAACAAGCACACACACACCTGTGATGGGCTCTTCGTACTCATCAACACCTATCCCCTGGCAGCCCATCCTGCATGCGTTGGAATTTGCAACACACTATTTGAAGTTTGCAATACCAGACTTGCAGCAGTAGCTGGTGCAAGTGCAGATCATTAAATCCTGCACCCTCTGTAGTGGTGTTCACCCCCAGACCAAATTGCCCCAAACCAATTTTTGACTTCATGGGTGCTTAAATGGGACAAAACTGGTGTGCAAAACCGGTTTCAGTGCTCGGAGTGGTGCAGTGGTTGGGGAGATACAGGTGGGGGCTATTTTGGCTCGGATTGAGCCCACTTTTGAAAAACACCGTGGCTCACTCGACCATACAAACGAATTATATAGGAACTAAAAAGTCACTTGCATGGGTTTTATAAGGCTCACTCCCTGGTGGTTTCGCGAATTTTTTAGGCTTTGGGGTTTTGCGATTCCCAGGTGCCCAGTTTCGTGCAACCGCCAAGCGCGACTGCTAAAGTTTGTTAATTAAAACAAATGCTGTCGATTTTGGAGCACACCATTGGAACACAGCTGCACCTGAGCGCGCAGGGACGGTCCTGGATGGTGGGGATGGTCATTGGGGATGTGCCTGCAAAGGGGATGCAGGCCTGGGGCAGGGGCACGCAGGTTGTGGGCAGGAACGCGCATAACTAGGATTTTCACTTTCATGTCATGTTTTCACTTTCATGAAAGGGCCACTCCAAGAGGCTACAGTCGAGACTTGGTGTACTTGTTCATGTGCATATCAGCTTAAGCTGTGCAAAATTTCAAGGAGATAGGACAAGATACAAGTTGTCTCAGCACACTTCACGCGTAGGGTGGTCAAGTAGCTGCAAAATCCTCACGGGAACGCCCAGCAGGCACCACCCACCCATCCCAGCCCAATATCCCACACGCAGTGCCTTCAGACTACTAAGCTGCACCCCCATGCCAAGTTTCGTGACCATACAGGCAAGCTTTGGACCCCTAAGGCAGTATTTCCTGTTTTTTGCCAAGCACTCAGGCAAATCAGGCACAAGGAAATGGGTGTTTTCTGAAACTTATCAGTTCCGGACATTCAGCACATCTTTGGATAGCTATTGACAGTTGGATACTTTGGCATCAAAAGTTTAGGCAAATAACCTCCTGGCTGAAGAGCAGTAGGGGGAAAAGTGGGATTTTGCCTGTTTTTGTGCCTAAAATGCGTGAGCCAGCTGCATTGAAGGCATTCTTTTAGTGCCAGATTTCACACACAGCAGTGTCTTGGTACATGGAATATGCATACCGAGTCTGGCACACCAAAAAGCAAGTACCGACTTTTTATGCAGGTTTTTCCATCGCAGGTGCGCAGAAACTCATGAAAAAGCCATAGCTTCGCCATAGCTTCCTTGATCCTCAACCATTATGGAAAATTGACAGCTTTATGGAAATATTACACCATGCTCTACCCATTAAAATAAATATTGTAAAATTTAAGTGGGCGGGAATGTGGGAAAAACTGTTTTGGGGCCATGATCTATGTTTGTGACCGCCCTGGTCCCCCCCTAAGCCAAATTTCAAAAATCATTTTTTGCAGCCCCCCATTTTATATGATTCCCCAGCCACCACCAAAAAATAAAGTCATTTGGTGGTGCTCAGGTCTGGGGGTGAACACCACTACTCTGATTGCGTAGCGTGTGTCACAGTTGCGTAGTTGCGTACGCAGTTGCGTAGCGTAGTTGCGTACGCAGTTGCGTAGCGTGTGTCACAGTTGCGTACGCAGTTGCGCAGTTGCGCAGCGTATTTGCGTACGCAGTTGTGTAGCGTGTGTCACAGTTGCGTAGTTGCGTACGCAGTTGCGTAGCGTGTGTCACAGTTGCGTAGTTGCGTAGCGTATGTCACAGTTGATTTCAGGGATGGGTCATACGGCCTAGGCGTATTATACGTCGTATCGTGTTTATCACGTATATATCCGTATTTTTCGAATTGCTCCGTATAATACGATTATGGGCACTTAACGAGTTTTGCAGCCACAAGCCCCCCAGAGCACTCCCAAATTCTAGAGCCCCCCAGAGGAACTCCCAGCCCCTCAGAACGTAGCATGATCACTTGCATATTGCTACCACAGCCCAGAAGGTAGTGCCTGTAGCGTAGATGAATTGTGCAACAGCTGCATCCACACAAGCCTTGGTCACTGCCCTCTTGCTGCAGGTGTCCAATGACTGTGTAGATGCTGTTGCTGATGTGCTTGCTGTAGTCCTGTGCAGGTGCCTCTCGTTACCTGCATGCTCCTCCCTCTGAGCGCTAGCGTCGGCAATTTCTCCCATGCGAGCGCTGCGATTACGCCCTGAGGATTCCGGCCGGGTCAGCTTTGCATGCTGCTACACCTACGCTGGGCTGGGATTCTGCCTCATGAAGTGCTCGCGGATGCGGGGGGCACCGCTGCTGAATCTCGGAATTCTGGCATCTGGCATCTGGCATCGGCATCTCGTAAACCTGCCCCTTCGGTCCCATAACAGCAACACGATGCCACTCAGGGCCTTTACCAGGAGGCATTATAATGTTCTGGAGGCTGGGGGGACAATTCGTGGTGGTTGGAGGGTGGTTGGTGCAAGGCCAGGGTACCCCCCAAAATAGCAATACGTTTGCGTATTATACGCGTATGTCGTATTAATAGCGTATTAATTTGTATGGGACGTCTCAAAAGTCCGTATGACCCATCCCTGGTTGATTTCATAATTTGAGTATAAGCAGCATTACTTTTCATGAATGCAGGCAGTGTTTGTCACTGCCATTCTTGTGTTAGTATGGTCTTCTGTAGCACAAGCTGTTGTGTGAGATGATGGTGGCAAAGTAAAACGGATCATCGTCAGACACATATGCACATGTACACATACGTACATACACATACACATACATACACACACATACATACATACATACACACACAAACACACACATACATACATACCTACATACATACACACACATACACACACATACATACATACACACACACAAACATACATACACACACACATACATACACACACACAAACACACACACACCTCTCTCCCAGCTCCATAGCAGCCATACATACACACACACAAACACACACACACACACATACAAACACACACAAACACACACACACACCTCTCTCCCAGCTCCATAGCAGCCATGTTCGCTTTCAGGGCTGCCACCGTCTCTGCTGCTGTGCCTGTGCGCCCCTGCAGCCATATACACACAGCATGCAGGCCTATTGCTAACATCCTTACCACTTTCTGCCAGACTCTAACCGAAAAAATTGGTCGCTGCTTGTTAACACTTGAGATTTAAAAGATTTAAAACTGCACACTCCACCTTTAGGTTACCGTGCGGACTCAAGTGTTGTCTGTGGGGGAGTCGTATTTTAGCTGGCACCACATTGGCTCCTTTCGCTCAATAATAGGGTTGGCCAGAACCATATGTATACAGTTGATATACGGTACTTTTGGCAGAGAACTCACCAAAAATACGGTCACATACGGTGTATATATACGGTTCTGGCCAACCCTACTCAATAATACAGGGAGTAATTTTTGGCGAAGCCCCCCTCGTGGCGGCGTGAGCCCCTAACGTTGTCTACTTCCCACCACACTTCACGCAGGCCTCCCCAGGCTCACCCAGGCCACCCCACGGGCTGAAACTCGACATAGGCTCCTAACCATACCTTCTACCATACCCAGGAGGGTAAAGAATAATTCTGAAGGACGCCACGTGTAAATTTTGGGGCAGAGCCCTCTGACCCTACCCCCTACCCCCAGAATGCCCCAGAATACCCCCAACCACTGGCCCTACCCAGACAAAACTGGTACCAATCTGCTTCTTCTCAAATTCCGCATCCATCTGCATGCAACTGAAGACCTGAAAAAAATGTCCTGCCACACTGTGGGGCAAAAACAAGTTTGAAGCAGCCGCTCAGCTGCAGCAGTTGGCAGCTCAGTTCTGGCCCCCTAAGCTCTCATAGTAAAAACACTAACTAGGGGAGCTGCACCCTCTTTGCCAGGTTTGCCATGTACTTGGCCTCCTTTCTGCCAGCGGGCTCGGGCTGAGGCTGCTGCGGGTGCTTGGCGGAGTAGAGTGCCGCCAGGCCATACGACCACTACACCACCAGCTTGCACTCAGGGCACTCCACAACGTGGTTGTTGCAGACTGCTCTGTCCTTTTTGCACGGCCCGGACTGCTCTGTCCTTTTTGCACGGCCCAGACTGCTTTGTCCTTCTTGCACGGCCCGAACTGCTCTGTCCTTCTTGCACGGCCCAGAGAGGGGAGATGAACTTGGTGTAGGCAGAGCAGCCATCAGGCTGGCCTGCCTGCTCATTCGCGTTGAGGTCTGGGGTGCATGAGGTGCCGCTGCAGGACCCGCATACATCACCGCCCACATACCATTTGAAACACTACAACTTCAATTGGACAAAGTGACCCCCCATCTCAACCAATTTCTCAGAGAGGATGCCAATCGATTGATCTTGAGCTGAGGGTTCCAAATATATATTCAGATGTTCAAACGAAGAAAATTTCTGGGGGGGGGTCCCCAAAAACTCCGACCCCCCCTGCCCCCCCCTCCCCCAATTGGACCCATACATATACCGTTCGATAGCTCTTGACGCCAGGATTCCGAATATCTGGTTCTTAATCAAATTGACACGTGGCGTCCAAAAGTTAGGAGGACTGCACCCTCCTGCCGTACCAGAACAATTTTGGGATCCTGGGGTGCGGTGTGTGAGAATATAGAGCAACATTTTGTTTTTAGAGGGTCCAGACCTCCTCCCCAGGCCCACCCAGGGCACCTCCCGGGCTGAGACTTGACATAGGCTCCTAACCAACCTTTCAACCGGGGCAGATGAATTATGGGAACCTGGGTTGCCGTGTGTAAAGTTTTCAAGCATACTTTTATGTTTGGGAGCTCCATGAAGCTGCCCAGGATTACTCAGCCAGGTCCCCAGACCACTCACCACTGATGCAGCGTCAGGGGCCCGGGAGTGTTCTGGCTGCAAAGTTCACGGTAGACCATTCAAGCAGTTCAAGTAATACTAATTTCAATGGGCTATAAAATTTTTGTTTAGTCAGATGTTCATGACGCATGCACACGTTGCGCGCGTGATGGGCTTCGCCAATTTCTCAGCGTCGCTAACGACGCTCCCCCACTTGTCACTGCCTGCGTATATATTCATTTTTATATTTTTCCCTTTCCTTTTCTTATTGCACGTTATTGGAAGTGCCCCAGAGATCACTAGGGTCTGCTGGCCTTATTGGTGCATTCAGGACAGCCAGAGCAAACCATCACCAAAAAGTGCATGTCAAGGCCCAAACCAGAGAGCCCCTTGCAATGTATGCTCTTACTTTTTGCATGAGCACGTTGGGGCACATGCCCCCCCCTCCCCTCCCCCAGCCACCTAATCCCCCACAACACAAACAAGCAAACAGACACGCGCAGACACACACCCATACAATCCAACTCACAAGCACACACTCCCACACCCACACCCACACCCCCACACCCACACACACCCCACACAAACAAACACACCCACCCATCCGCCCACACCCCACACACCTGCTGCTGCTGCAGCGCGTGTTGGTGCCGCAGCTGACTACTACTCATGCCACCAATACCGGCTTGTTTGCTTGCTGAGCCTGGCGCTGCTGCTGGGCCCCCAGTGCCCCAAGACTGAGGCCACTGCTGTGAAGGCTCTGCGAGTTTGTGTACGTGCGTTTGTGTGTGTGTGTGTGTGTGTGTGTGTGTGAGTTTGTGCGTTATTGTGAGTATGTGCACGTGTGTGTATGTGTGCGTTTGTATGCGTACCTGAGTTTGTGTGAGTGCGTGTGAGCATGTGTCTATGCGTATCTGTGGCTCCAATTTGTTCCCTACCATAAGGGCCTGCAGAGCCTGAAATGAAACTCTAGAGGACAAAAATATTTTGTTCCTTGTATATTTGCTTCAAAATTTCATCTCAGCTCACTTACTCCTCATACCCGCCTACTTTACCCTCACACCTTTCTCACTCCCCCCTTCGGGTCGCTTCTTTCAACTCCTCCCCCCTTTTCCACACACAAACGCACACACACGCACACACACACAGACACACACAGCATCAGCGTGCACAAATACACGCATACCAGGGAGACGCCCGCCTTGTGCAGCCCAACACAGTCAACCTAAGCCAAAACACGATGAAGAACTCAATACTGGATATAAGTACAAGGCGCTGTAAACTTTAAACTCACCAGCTGTGCTCTGATGCTCACGGCTGCTGTGCGTGCGGCGCATGCTGTTGCGATTACTGCTGCTGCTACTGCTGCGAGGGAGGGGTACTGCGCCACACGTGCTAGGCTGCACGTGTGTATGTGTTTGGGGGTATGAATGTGTACGTGTGTGTGTGTGTGTCTTTCTCAGCATTGGTCATCAGGAAAAAAAACGCGAAGCTGTCATTCTGGGCCAAATGTCGTAAAGGTAGCATTCAGTGCCAAGTGTGTAGGGTTGGCCAGAACCGTATATATACACCGTATATGACCGTATATTTGATGATTTCCCTGCCAAAAATACCGCATATACACCGTATATATATGGTTCTGGCCAACCCTACAAGTGTGGTAAAGGCAGTATTCAGTCAGTGCCAAGTGTTGGAAAGGAAAGAAATTTGAGTAGGTCCTACCTGAACGACACTTGGCACTGAATGCTACATTTACAACCCTTGTACTGAATACTCCTTTTACGACATTTGGCACTGACTGAATACTGCCTTTATGACACTTGGCACTTGGCACTGACTTACCACCAATACAGGATGGAGCACTGAATGCCTCTCATAAATAAATACATAAATCTCTCATAAATAAATACATAAATAAAGTACATGCTTGCTGCGTTGCGTTGCGATCACATGCTACCCTTGCAGTTGAGGCGCTGCCATCCTATCGTACAGGACGGAGCGCTTCATGCTCTACACACACGTCTAAAGAGAAACCAGGTGCCTGCTGTTTTGCTCTGGCCTGTATTTGAGGTGCTGCCATCCTATCCTACAGGACGGAGCGCTTCATGCTCTACACACACGTCTAAAGAGAAACCAGGTGCCTGCTGTTTTGCTCTGGCCTGTATTTGAGGTGCTGCCATCCTATCCTACAGGACGGAGCGCTTCATGCTCTACACACACGTCTAAAGAGGAACCAGGTGCCTGCTGTTTTGCTCTGGCCTGTATTTGAGGTGCTGCCATCCTATCCTGCAAAACGGAGCGCTTCATGCTCTACACACACGTCTAAAGAGACACCAGGTGCCTGCTGTTTTGCTCTGGCCTGTATTTGAGGTGCTGCCATCCTATCGTACAAGACGGAGCGCTTCATGCTCTACAAACACGTCTAAAGAGAAACCAGGTGCCTGCTGTTTTGCTCTGGCCTGTATTTGAGGTGCTGCCATCCTATCCTACAGGACGGAGCGCTTCATGCTCTACACACACGTCTAAAGAGAAACCAGGTGCCTGCTGTTTTGCTCTGGCCTGTATTTGAGGTGCTGCCATCCTATCCTACAAAATGGAGCGCTTCATGCTCTCACACACGTCTGATAACACAGGAGGGTGCTTGCTGTGCACACTTGTCTGCTTCCCCTGCAATGAGGTGCTGCCACTTTTCAGAATGGAACGCTTAATGCTCTACATAAAAAGTGGATCAACAACGGAGTACTTGCCTGCTCCCCCTGCAACGAGGCACTGCCACTCTCCAGGATGGAGCGCTGGGTGGATAAAGAGGAACTGGCTCCTTCTGAGAGAATAGCAGGAAAGGGGCACGATGTGCAGTTTGTAGGGTTTGCCAGAACCATACATTTATAGGTATATACGGTGTACATATGGTATTTATAGCAGGGAAATCACCATACATATGGTCATATACGGTGTGTATATACGGTTCTGGCCAACCCTAGCAGCATGGCCTAAAAGAGCACTGGTTGTTGACGTGACCAAATGCTTGGCTGGTCCGTGACAAACAAGAGGGATTACTGCAGTCAAGTCTAAAACAAAGCCACGCATATGTTCAAACACATGCACATATACAGGCACACAACCTGCAGGTAAAGGTCTGCTGAAACCGAGGATGTTTTAGCGACAGGATTCTTCGAACGCGCACTCACCCATTGACCTCCTCGCGAACGGGTCCAACTTAGCAATGGGGAGCTTTGGGCCACCGTCAAAGAAGGCCTTACTGCACGCGCCCAACAATACGAAGAGATGCATTGCAAAAGGGGGCGAGCACTATGGGGCGAGAGACTACAGCAATACGGAGAGGTCCGTTGCAAAAGGAGATGTAAGCGCGCCTTGTACGCCAGGGTGCGTGTGTGACAGCCTCCTGAACTGAAGGGAATAAACCAGTGCTGTCCTAATCAATCACGTACGCACACAGACGCAAACACAAACACACACAGACGCACGTACACACACACACACTCAACACACCTGCTTGGCATGCCATATGCGGAGGGAGGCCTATTTTGCGCAAACTCGGAGTCCCGGGAGAAGAGCTGACGCCCGAAATCAGAAGGTGTCATTGGGCGCGTGGGGTCTTTGAGCGAGGCCCTGCGAGACAGTGTTGCGTAGTGGCTTGTGCATGCGCTGAAGTAACTAGTGCAGTGCATGAGAATCTGAACATGGGATGCAAGCAATTTTTGTGCGCTTGCTTACAATGTGCCATTCTGTTGACTTACTTGGCTGCGTGCACAATGGCCACAGGGGCATTGTGCCTGATGTTGAATGGGTCAGCAGGGTCTTTCCGCTCTGGACGGTGGGAGCCCATGGGAGCAACCTGAGCCAATAGAAGCCGCGGCAAGATAGGGCTTTTTCAATTTCAGTTAATAAATAAATATCAACAAAAAGCAGGATTTTACTGAGGGTTTGAAAGCTGAGCAGGGCAAAAAAACAGTAGATAGTAAAATCAATTAGAGATTTACTAGGAGGGGAGGGGCCTGCAATATGAGAGGCCTGCTGATCCTGTTCGGGGTCATTACACTGGCCCTGAATCAGTGCTCAGCCTTCTACCTGCCTGGTGTAGCCCCCCAGGACTTTAAGAGAAAGGTACAGGGTGTCTCTGTTTGTGTGTGTCAGTAGCAAACGAAGCCAGGCCTCAGCGCGCTCAGGAAACCCCCCCTTTCTGTTCTCCAGGATGTCATCTACTTGAAGGTTAACAAGCTGAGCTCAATAAAGAACCAGCTGCCCTATGAGTACTACAGCCTGCCCTACTGCCGGCCTGAGAAGATAGTGCAGTCTGCAGAGAACTTGGGGGAGGTGCTTCGCGGGGATCGCATCGAGAATTCGTTGTACCAGGTAGGTCCACGATTGGAATGACGAGCAGTATTTTAAGAGGCATGAAGTGGGGATTTTTCGACGAGGGGAGCGAGGGAAAGGGTTAAAATGTGCTTGCCTTGATTTCTCCCCTCTCCCTGTCCATCTCCTTCTCCCTTTCCTCTCCTGCTGCAGATTCAAATGCGGGTGGATGAGCAGTGTAAGGTGCTGTGCCGGATCGACGCCCTGAGCGTGGCCCAGACCAAGGCGTTTAAGGCAAAAATAGAGGACGATTACAGGGTGAACATGTAAGTAGCGAAAGCCCCTGCAACCCATGCCTGTGTGTTGAAGTATCAGTGGCTGCAAGAGGAAGGTGTGATGAAGGCAATATGATTCCTGAGTTGAAAGCTCTTAGCTTTGCACGCAAGCGCGTGCTGCCCCATTCCCTTCACACACTGAACAGTACGCTGTCACGCATGCCCATTCACACACAACACAAAGACACACACATACACGCTCACTCAACACAGGATCCTGGACAACCTTCCCGTGGCCATGGTCAAAATGAGGAAGGACGAGAAGGCCAACTCCCTGGTCAAGCTCTATGAGCGCGGCTTCCCCGTTGGCTTCTCTGCGACTAACGAGGTAGTCAAGATGTTTAGAGTACAGCACGACAACATCGCTGCAGTCGGTCGATAATCGACGCACGTACCTCAACTATCATTCGAATATCTAAAAACATACACACACACACACACACACACACACACACACACACACACACACACACACACACACACACACACACACACGCGCGAGCGCGCACACACACACACACACACACACACACACACACACACACACACACA
>Ga0307947_1002074_pt1:0-7500 | contig 16003 bp, 23 predicted proteins | sample OrgLakmetagen232_FD_201840 | JGI IMG/M metagenome (GOLD analysis project Ga0307947, IMG submission 201840) | Saline water microbial communities from Organic Lake, Antarctica - #232 | ecosystem: Environmental > Aquatic > Non-marine Saline and Alkaline > Saline | place: Antarctica: Organic...
GCACCACGATGGTCCACACATACACACACACACACAGCATGCCCTCCCCCTGGCCTGGCACCACGATGGTCCACACATATACACACACACACGCACACACGCAGCATCCCCTCCCCGTGGCCTGGCACCACGGCGGTCCACACATACACACACAGCATGCCCTCCCCCTGGCCTGGCACCACGATGGTCCACACATACACATACACACACACACACACACACACACGCACACACACACAGCATGCCCTCCCCCTGGCCTGGCACCACGATGGTCCAAACATACACACACACACACACACACACACACACACACACACGCACACACAGCATGCCCTCCCCCTGGCCTGGCACCACGACGGTCCCGCCGCCTCCACCCCCACCCTCACCCCCCTTGCCCTACACACGCACGGGGTCCACACCACAATCCTAGCAGCAGGGGCATCGGCAGCTATGGTGGTATCGGAGCACGGCCGTGTGCTGTCCACGCTATGGATGCCACACGCGCCTAGCATGCCTCTGGTACGTATAGACGCAGCGAAATCGCGATACTGAGTTGCGTCATGCTGTTCCTGTGGTGTGAGTTTGTGTGTGCGTATGTGTGTGTGCGCGTGCGTGCGTGCGTACATTATGTTTATGTGTAAAAGATATGTTCCTGTTCTGTTTACGCTGTGGGCGTCATTGATGTAAGAATTGACGTACAAGTGGATGTACCCTCATCACGTTTGAAACAAGCATTTGTAGAATGTGCTCTTGCCAATGGCCATGGATGCGTGTGTGTGCGTGTGTGTGTGCGTGTGTGTGTGTGTGTGTGTGCATGTGTGTGTATGCTCGTCAGGGTGCTCCCTGTTGCTTCTTGTTTTGAACACACCACTTCATATACTTTCATATGCAGTAATTTCTAGCATGAGTACAAAAGCAGCGCACACGAACGGCACATCTAAAAACACACAAACACACACATGCATACATACACACACTTACACACACACCAAACTTGTATACACAGATAGCAGCCGACTTTAATGGGGATGGCCTAGTAGACATTATGGCCCTAACACCGGATGGGCTGTTTGGGTGGGCGCAGGTGTGTGAGTGTGTGAGAGAGTGTGTGTGTGTGTTTGTGTGTGTGTGAGAGTGTGTTTTTGTGTGTATGTGTGTGTGCGTGCGTACGTGCGTGCGTGCGTACGTGTGCGTGCGCGTGTGCGCGTGCGTGCGTGCAATCAGACGTATAGGGTGTGTTTCAGCTCATTTTAGATGGGGAGGCATGCCTGCACTTGCACTCAGAATTGCCACCACTTGTGCGTTTTTGCACGCAGCAGAAAGTTAACTGCTGCACACTAATGCCCCTAGGTACCCACACATACACACACACACACATGCACACACACACACACACACATACACACACACCACGCACACACACACACACATGCACACGCACACACATGTACTTCTCTCACCACGATTTTAACTGCACCCTCACCCTCACAGGTACAGAGTGTGGGTGTGAGCACGCTGCCTGCCGTGCTGCTCACCCTTATCGTAGCCATGGCTGTTCTGGCGTGGGGTGCGCAACAGCAAGGCACTGGCCAGGTGTGTGTGTGTGTGTGTTTGTTTGTAAGTGTATGTATGTGTATATGTTTATGTGTGAAAAGTAATTAACATCAGTGAGACCAATCTTGTTGCGTTGCGTAGGAGGAGTGGGGGAGATGGGGGGGCTGAACATGTCACTGCAGTTAGTTTTCTGAGGGGCAGCAGCAAGGTTATGACCAGGTGTGAACGGCAGTTTTGGGCATGTGTTTTGTAAATCGACGCACAGGACAAGACCGATGTTAATCAGTGGCTCTGTATTTATGCAAGACTTGCACAAATAGGTCAGCATTGACCCCTCTGATTTATGGTGGTGTACGCTGCTGGTATGGGACAAAGGGAAAGAAAAATGTATGGGCATTGAAACCACATAAACCACACTAATTAAGGAAAAAGGAAAAGGAGCCACTTTTGTATCGAGCACCGTAAAACTCCAACAAAAAGAATGAGATAAAGATCAATGGGGATCAGGAGGTCTCCTTTGCGGGCTTGACTTGAAACCGGTTCCTGATGGGCCCTTCCTTTGAAATGTTTAAATATGGACGCAAGGTGTTTTGTTACATAGATCACGGATTTGGGCGATTTGCTACGTGTGTTGTAGTCTTTTTGTCCCTGAGATCTGCATTGCATCGACCTCTCAGTGTGGGCATGTTACTTGTGATTTGCTGAGTGGTGAGCGAGGGATCGTCTTTTTCCAAAGAGCGGCTGCAACATGGAATGCTGCCTGCGTGGTTTCTCTCTCTAGTAAAACGCTGCGATTGCAACACTTTGTGCAGATATCGCGCGCTGTGGCTTCGGGGGTGAGCAAGGCAGCGTCAAGGCGGCTCCGCAGCACAGAATATGAGGATTAGCTCTCTTTTGGATGAATGGAGACGAGAGGCGGAAGGGAAGCAGGGAGGCAGGGGGTTCATTGTTTAATCTGTTTTATCGGACCAGCAATGTCTCAGTTTCAGTGTTCATAAACTTAATCATGTAAAAAACACAAGCACGCGCTGCAGTGCCCCTGACCGCCCACACGCCTTTCAAAAATTCTAAGTTATAACACAGTCCAGCCAAAATTTGCAAAAGGCTTCGTGCAGTGGATTGAGGGAGACTGGGAGCACCTCAGCAACACCACCAGCCACCAGCAGAGCCACAAACCCCAGACAGCAACGACCTAAAGACCTCAGCAAATCTGGGCGTGACATCCACCTTGTCGAGATCGAGTACTGTGAGGACACCAGACCTCAGAAGCAGCTGAACGCTGCAAAGGAACAGCACAAAGACCTTCGCAACATTCTCCAAGGAGCCTACGTTACTCTCCACATCATCCTTTTGGGTGTGGGCGGCACCATCTACAACACTCACACTCTGAAGCCTTTCAAGGAACTGGCTGGGTCTCAATTCTCAAAGAGTTAACAAGCTTGCCTCCAAGCTCCATGTGCACTCTGAGAACTTTGCTGCTAAAATTGTCCATACCAGACGTGCCCTTTCCAGTACTGTTATCAACTGTCATCAGGAGCCGGTTTCAGGCCAAGCCTGCAACCCTCCTGATCCCCATTGATTTTTCCTTTCCTATTCGCGGTGGAGGAGCTTTACAGTATTCAGTACCAAAGTGGTTCCTTTTCCTTAATTAATGTGGGGAGTGGCTTTCACTGCCTGCGTAGTTTTTTCCTTTTTCTTTTTCAGAAGTTCTTTTCGTACAGTTTTTCTTTTTCTTTTCGAGCAGTCAAGCACAAACTGAATGACCTCATTAATTATAAGTTATTCAAGATGCCTTTTTACATATGTATCACCAGATGTCACGTACAAATGTTGGTTTGGTCCTTTATTGTGTGGACGGAACCCTATAGTTATGGTGACTTCTAGTGTAGACTTTTACTTTTTTGCCGTACAAGAAGTATTGCTCTCAGCCATACACCCTGTGCCTAAGAGAGTGCATAGTACCTGTATTGCATCAATACCTGGAAATGCAAGGCACCTTCCTTTGGATCCTGGGACCTTTCAAGCACCAGAGCCATTCAGGTCCCCATTCAAAGTTTACAGAAGTTACAGAGTAAGCCGTTGTACAGTCAATACGTATGACTGCTAGGCTGAGTATGTAAAACAGGTATTTGTGATAATTGTCTCTGTACGACCAAATTTGTAGCACCTTTCAAGTAGCCCTTGGGAACACGCCCCCTTGACTGAACCCTAAAATCGGGGGTCTGCTGTGCGATGCTAGTTCGTTGTGCTCGCGCAGCAGAACCTAAGATTTGAGCACATCGTCGTACAATCCTGGCACTTTAAATCTCAGGTTTTGCTGCGCCATCACAACAAACTTTGCGATGGCGTTTGGGGTGTCAAACTGGCCCGTTCTGGCCCGTTCCTGCACCATCCGCTGAGATTTTTGGAGCAATACACAGCTGAGAATAATTCATAACATCCTGCGTCTAGCGCGGGGAAACCCGTGGACTAGGCGCGGCATCGATTCTGGCTTCTCTAAAATGAGGTTTATAGAGGTTTTACAAGCCCAGATGAAGCTTTCCCGGCCAGAAAACACATTAGCTTTACATATAACAGTCCCTTATGCTTGGCCAGCATCAGAAATCCCCATTTCTGCTCCTCGATTTTGGCCGGGGGTTCAACAGACGAGAAACCGAACGCATTTTGCGGCCCCGAAAGACCACCCCTTCAAACATGAATTGGCACATACACTTATTAGTCAGGCCAGCCAAGCCCACCCAAAAAAAGGGGAACTAATGCCCCACTTCTTATATGCACATCTGAGGTCACACAGCGGTTTATAACCATAGATGTAACACTTCTGCATAAAAAAAAGGGTGTGAGTGGGGGGCTGGATTTGTGCCGTTTCCCTGCCAAATTAGCTAACTTTAGTGACATGAGTGCAGAAGTGCATGTCCAAGCACAAAATTTCCCCATTTCTAGGTCCAAGCTTACCCATTGGACCAAAAAAAAGGGGGGCAAAATATTTGCTCCAAAGGACTTAGTGCGTGGGCCTGTAAGGGGGGCAAAAATGTGCATTTTTTGAAAACCATGGAAGCACGGTGTTTGGACGCCATCTGGGTATCAGGAGTTGTTCAGTATAATCCCCAGGGGTGTTTAGCCAAGTTTTATGGTCTGGGATGCTGGGGGTGGGCTGTGGTGGGCAGTGACAGCTGAGATTTTCAAAGAGTGCAATTTTCGCACACCTTTCAAAACACCTTTCTGAGTGGTTCAGAAACCGATCTGGGCCCCCTTCATGTTTTATAGTTTTATAGTTTTATAATGTTGTATTTCATCGCAAAAATCGGTTTGGGACGACTTGGACTGTGTAATTTTTCCATAGATTTGCAAGTATTTTCAAGGTTGGCGCAGGCCAAGAGAGCACAAGTTTGTGCCGCAACGACAGGTCACTTTTATTCCATGTTGGGCTTGCTGTGTAATGTGTGTGCGTGTGTGCGTGCGTGTGTGCGTGCATATCAGGCACCGGGACCTCTGAACAGTCCTCTTGCCTGACCAGGCTATTGGATGCTCAAAGCGCCGGATGCAAGATGGCCCCCGTCCCTCCCTCCCTCGTGTTGATTGGCTATGTTCACGCATGTCTCCGCAACCGCGCAGCCAGCTTGCTGGACAGCACCTCTTGTTTGGCAGGATGCAGAGCGCCACCACATACTCACAATGCATTGTGTCCCTTGATTTGTCTCTGTATGTGCCATTCCTGTCTGGTCCTGATGTCCAACCACACACAGGACGTGGAATTTATGAGCGAGTACGCAAAGGCCAAGGCGGATGGCGTGGAGAATGCTGAAATGCCAGACGAGCCTACTATGTTGCGCATTCAGAATCACCTGCTAAAGAAAGAAAACTACCTGAGGATTGTGCAGCAGCCATGGCCATCCATGATTCCTGTGGCGCTAAGAGAGAGCAAACTCCTCGAGGTATGTTTTTTCCCCAAGGCCCACGGAGTCCATCATAGAATCTCCATCTTCTGGTCTTGACAAAAAATGTAGTTTGCAACTTAATCCTCCCTAGCAAGCGTGCATAGACAGTTACAGAGCTTAATTGTTGTAGAGGCTAATTATAGGAAATTAAAGACGCAGCAACCCAGTGCCTGATCAGTTGCCGTGCGAAAAAAGTGTACCCAATGTTCATCAACTTGCAAGTGTGCGGAGTATGCATCCTCGCTCATGCGAATGGGGCTCCTCGACGAGGATACTGAGCACCTCCACTTAATGTCATGGTACCAGATAGCCCAAAGCAAGATGATTTCTCAGGTAAGGGGTCAGGCTCACCATGCCAGTGTTGGACTGGAGGCTTTTGTTTTGGCACGGCAGGCCATACAAAAGAGTAGTGTTTAGAAGCAGTGTCTATCAACCTTGCACCTTCTGTATTACACTACTCTGATACAAACTTATTCTCTGATCTCAAACAGAAGCAGTTTTTGCGACTTGGATTGCCTTTTAACATTAGGGAGGCCCTTGGCGTGTTTCAAATGGGACTGCCCAGGATCACAAGCTATCTTCGTCTGCTTGCCTGCTGTTTATTTATGAGTGTGAGTATTGTGCTGTGTGATCGTGTGATTGTGTGCCTGGCTACCCCTTAGGGCTCCAATGCTCTATTGCACGAGAGCAGCTGCCTGTTGGCATAAAGCTGAAGCTTAATCATTGTGAGACTGTGTGCTGCACGAATGCACAGGCACTTTCAAGCTAGAAGCCCCTTAATGCACGCGACCATTTTGGCTAGTGTTCTTTTTCCTTTATACCTAATGTACAGACAGGCAGACAAAGCAGAAGAGGCGCAAAAGATCATGTGTGAGTGCTTCATCAAAGGGTTGTCCGCGTATCCGAGTGTCTTCTGCACCCCGCTCCTCAACATCATGGCAGACTTGGGAAATACTTTCGCTCTGACGGTGAGTCAGTTTTTTTTCGGGCAGCTATTTGAAGCAATTGACACAACTGTTTCTTTTTCATCAGACAGACTGAGAGAACCTTTGCCCACTCTGTTACGCTTTGAGCAAATGTGTTAATGTTATAAAATAGCAGAAGGGGCTAACTGAGGCCCAAAACGGGCAAGTTTTTATATGCTCTTTGACTTATACGCCACAAAATTGGCAAGCTCTAAATTTTACAAAGTATGAATCTGCTGTCCATAGATGTGAAATTTGGAGCTTGCCGATTGTGGGGCGTGTGCTTAACTTGCTGTGGAGTGCAGGCCATTTTCTACCACAAATTCTTCATACCAGATCACCCACTGCACCAATCTGGAATATTTTTATGGTAATGGCATTCTTGTCAGAAAAAAATTAACATTGCAACAAATATGAAAGGCTTAGTGGTTAAAGTTTTATGAGATTATGAGCCAATTTCCCATGGAAATTACCACATTAGTGTTTACATGCACCATGTGTGCTTAAACCAGTCTATATCAGCACGCAAATCGACCCACATAAAACTGGGCACATGATCGGGTGGCTCTTAGCGCCAGCTACAGTTTGGTAATAAAATGGTCACGATCGGATGAAGTGGCTGTGAGTGGCTGCCTTGTGAATGCAAAAATGCGCATTTTCAGGCATTTCCTCCATTAGCCCTCTCTGATAAAATAGAGGAGTATAATTAAATAAACACACTTTCAGATTTATCCCTTTCACACCTTTTGACTTGCGAGGCAAAAGTGTATGCTGACACACAGAATGAGCGACTCATTGCTTTCTTGCCTCCTATGTCTCTATGTTATTCCTCTTCTTTCAGCCGTTCACACCCTTAGGGTTTACCCAGCCATTAATCATCTGGCAGCTGTGCTAAAATCCACGCAGGAGAAGCATGAGCTGACCTCCAGGTTTCTGAAGGCAGTTGTCATTCTTGCAAATCAGAGCCCGGCAGAAAACACTTCATTTGCTTGTGGCATTCTTCAGCAACTTGGGAGATGCCTGAAAACAGCAAAATGCTATGG
>Ga0307947_1002074_pt1:12500-16003 | contig 16003 bp, 23 predicted proteins | sample OrgLakmetagen232_FD_201840 | JGI IMG/M metagenome (GOLD analysis project Ga0307947, IMG submission 201840) | Saline water microbial communities from Organic Lake, Antarctica - #232 | ecosystem: Environmental > Aquatic > Non-marine Saline and Alkaline > Saline | place: Antarctica...
GCTTTCATTTCTTCGCCTGTTTGGGATCGACCATACCCTTGCATTGAATGAACAAGGGGTTCATTTAGACTTGTTAGGATTCTATAAATTAGACGACCAAGGTGCCAACATTCGCAATTACTATTATGTGCCGCACAGGCTGCTTGCGCAATCAGCACAAATACGTGGAGTCTATAGCGCTCACTGAGAAAACTTATGCTCTGCGCAAGAAGCACATTGGAGCATCGCACCCCACGACCCAAGTAAGGAGTGTGTGTGTGCGTGATTGTGTGTTTGTTTGTGTTGCTGCCTTGCTTTTTTCAGCTTTTGAAGAAAACGCCACGCAGCTGTGTATTTTTGCTGCTTGCGCTTGCATAAATAGTGCAGGATCAGCACAGCAGTAGCACAAAGCAGCATAGAATGTACTTGCCTACAGCATCATGATGTCACTCATTTCTCAGGATGAGGAACAGCTAGCTGTCTTAGCTGTTCCTACACTTTCTTCTTTGAGAGAGAGGACTTTTTTGTTTTGAATTCAAGCAACATTACTGCCAATGCGTGTGCAGATTGATCTGGGAACGCTCAAGGACGCGCAGCGGCAGCAGAGGAAGTTCATTGGCAAGGCAGAGTCAATCATAGGCCCCCAGAGCACTTGGCCGAGTGTCACGGATGGCATCCCTGCCTTAGCGGTCTTTCAAGGTGTGAGCTGCTCGGTTCCTTGGCATTGATAGGTATACACAATGATACTGCTGCAAGTGCAAGGGTCTGCTGCGGCTGCCATGCTGAAATCAGGGTTGCTTGGTTCCTTGGCATTGATAGGTAAACACAATGATACTGCTGCAAGTGCAAGGGTCTGCTGCGGCTGCCATGCTGAAATCAGGGTTGCTCGGTTCCTTGGCATTGATAGGTAAACACAATGATACTGCTGCAAGTGCAAGGGTCTGCTGCGGCTGCCATGCTGAAATCAGGGTTGCTCGGTTCCTTGGCATTGATAGGTATACATGATCAGTGTTGTGCACCTGACGCTTGACGGCATCAATGGTAAATGACGCTGACGGCGTAATGTATGTCAAATTGACGGTGAAAATAGTAAATTATGCTGTCAATCGTCAGAGTTTAGTGACGGTAACGCCGTTATTTACGATTGATAATTACGGTGCCATTTTTGAATGACGATACTGCTGCAAGTGCAAGGGTCTGCTGCGGCTGCCGTGCTGAAATCAGGGTTGCACATTTTTTTGTCGCAAGTGCAGCACACTTCAGTCACAGCGGGGCATTTGAGGCATGCATGCTCAGACAGACACCGACTCTTGAGCATCCTGCATGCGATCATGAGTTGACGCGCTTTATCCACCATTGCCGATGCTCAGACAGACACCAACACTTGAGCATCTTGCATGTGATCATGAATTGATGCGCATAACCCACCATTGCCGATGCTCAGACAGACACCAACACTTGAGCATCCTGCATGTGATCATGAATTGATGCGCATTACCCACCATTGCCGATGCTCAGACAGAAGCCAACACTTGAGCATCTTGAATGTGATCATGAATTGATGCGCTTTACCCACCATTGCCGATGCTCAGACAGACACCAGCACTTGAGCATCCTGCATGTGATCATGAGTTGCTGCGCATTACCCACCATTGCCGATGCTCAGACAGACACCAACACTTGAGCATCCTGCATGTGATAATGAATTGATGCGCATTACCCACCATTGCCGATGCTCAGACAGACACCAGCACTTGAGCATCTTGAATGTGATCATGAATTGATGCGCATTACCCACCATTGCCGATGCTCAGACAGACACCAGCACTTGGGCATCCTGCATGTGATCATGAATTGGTGCGCATTACCCACCATTTCTGATGCTGGTGCATGTATGCATGCAGCTGACTTGCAGCAAGCTGTTCAGAAGCGCAGCAGCAGCGGCTACAGCAGTGGCAGCAGGCCTCAGACTCGCCCAAGACCCAAGACAGGGCTGCCCTTGGACCCTTCCAGTCCACAAGACACGTGTTTTGCAGCAATGGTGGCCCTGACAGGAGCAGACGAATACACTGTCCACATGTATCCTGATGACCTAGGTATGCATATGCTGATGACCTAGGTGTCCGCATGTATCCTGATGACCTAGGTAAGCAAATGTATCCTGATGACCTAGGTGTCCGCATGTATCCTGATGACTTAGGTTGCACATGTATCCTGATGACTTAGGTGTGCACATGTATCCTGATGACCTAGGTATGCATATGCTGATGTGTGCTCGCTGAAGCGTTCTCAGGAAGGAACACCCACAGGCTATTGCACACCCTTGATCTTTGGAGAGGCCATGTGTGCTCGCTGAAGCCTTCTCAGGAAGGAACACCCACAGGCTATTGCGCACCCTTGATCCTTGCACACACATAATTGGCTTGTGCGTTTGAAATGTCACCCGTGTCGTGCTTGTGTGTTTCATGTTCCGCAGACAAGATAGATATCAAGTGGACCATATCATCAGGCGCCATTCAAGAGATGCAGGATCCCCAGTGCAAGCAGATCTACAACAACGCCATCGTGGTACGGGCTTCTCCTGTTTGTCTTTGCCTACTGCTAGAATGAGTGTTCAGAGACGGTCATGCTTGTGTGACTGGGTGAGGGGGATTCTTCATCATAATCAACAGCTTTCTGTGGCTCAGCAACTGCTGCCCCAAGCTTTCAGGCACAGAGTAGCGTCATGCACTGTCCTCAGTCATGGCGGAGTGCCTGTCGTGCCCCTGTTGTGCCTGGCACAGGCACCCACACGTAACAATCGACCATTGACCAGCATTTCCACTTCCGGCATGATGGAACATGAAACTCTGGCTCAACCATGTCAGGGTGTAGGGTTTAGGTTTAGGTTTAGATTCGCTTAGAAACTACTAAGGTTTAGGTTTAGATGTAAACTTGCTTAAAAATCACTGTAACGTCACTTGCCCTCAAATGTCTAATTCGTCATTTTCTCACGGCTGCAGGCCTTGTACACTGCTGCACACGGCTGCAGGCCTTGTACACTGCTGTAGGCCTTGTACACTGCTGTAGGCCTTATACACGGCTGCAGGCCTTGTACACTGCTGCACACGGCTGCAGGCCTTGTACACTGCTATGGCTACCAAGGGCCTGCTTCCAAAAGGCCCTCCGTCCAAACCTCCACTCCAAGCTAACCCTGAGGGCATGAAATGGAAAGTCCTGGAAATTGCAGTTACAGCTGCGCTGTCTAAAGAGGCACGGCAGTTTTTCTTTGAAAGGTGCGTATGCCGTCCGCGACGGATGTAAAGTCCTGGATATTGCAGTTGCAGCTGTGCTGTCGAAAGAGGTGGACCAGGCACGGCAGTTTTTCTTGGAGAGGTGTGTCTGACTTCCATGACGGCATCCGACTCAGATGTTTTTTCAATTTTGAGTAGGTCTGGCCAGAATTGTATATACGGTACTTTTGGCACGGAAATCATCAAATATATGGTCGTATACAGTGTGTGTATATATTAGTATATATATAC
>Ga0307947_1002079_pt1 | contig 15990 bp, 22 predicted proteins | sample OrgLakmetagen232_FD_201840 | JGI IMG/M metagenome (GOLD analysis project Ga0307947, IMG submission 201840) | Saline water microbial communities from Organic Lake, Antarctica - #232 | ecosystem: Environmental > Aquatic > Non-marine Saline and Alkaline > Saline | place: Antarctica: Organic Lake...
TGTTTGTGTTTGTGTTTGTGTGTGTGTTTGTGTGTGTGTGTGTGTGTGTGTGTGTGTGTGTGTGTGTGTGTGTGTGTGTGTGTGTGTGTGTGTGTGTGTACAAAGCAAATTGAGCTTGCACAGAGCATGGCATCCACCGACCTGAATACGGCACGGTCCAGCACCCAAACCACGGCGTCCGTGGTTGCAGCGACCGTAGCAGACCGCGGGCTGTCGTACATGAGAGAGATTTCCCCAAAACAGTCCCCGCTGTCCTTCATGTTCACGCGCACATTTTGACCCTGTCGACGCTGCAAAACCTGCACGGGAGACCACCATGAACGGGAGGCGATTTTTTTAGGCGCTCGAAGGCTGAAAGCATTCCCTTTGAGGATGCAAAGCTGCGATAAACACAAGGAATATCGGTTCGGTCGATATCGGATTCAAACAGGTTCTCACCTCAAACTTGCCAGTCTTGACGACGAACAGCTCAGTCGCAGCGAGGCCGGTGTCCCCCTCTTTGATTAGTATTTCTCCAGCCCCCACCTTCCGCTCAAACATCTCCTGCACAATCTTCCGCTGCAGCTGCACATCCAGCCTGTTGAAGAGCAGGAGCTTGGCCAGACATTCCTGCAGAGAGGGGGGTTACGGGGGGTACTTGCGCGGCAGTTGAATTCAAGCTTGCACGTTTGTGCTTGCACAGGTACAGGTACCAAGCACAACTCCAAAGCTGCCACCCCACCTCCAGCAAGTTGTAGTTCTCAGGCTGGGCCTTCACTGCATCTGCTGGGAGCTTGGGCAGGCCCTGCTTCCCCTTCTGCCCTGCTCCACCCCCCGTAATAGCACGAGAGCGGCCAGCTATCCCCGTTTCAGTGGGCTTGCTGGAGGTGCCCCCCATTCTTCACTTTGGTCTGACTTTAGGTGGGTGGGATGGGATATGGCCCAGGACGGTGTTTTTGCAGTCAGGCTCGCGAGCAAAAACTAGGTCGTCGGAAACACACGATGATACGATTGATGATACGAACGAGTTCGCGTTGAGGCTACGAGCCAGTCTTGATTTGAGGTTTATTTTTTTCTCATAGGATGAGCAGCCTGCCTTTGTAATCCAAACTAAACTATAAGTATTAATAATGAAAATCTAGCGGGGTGCTTTTGCCGTGTCTGTTGTACGTTGTTAAAAACGGTTACCCTCAGTGGATGTGCTGAGTCTTATACTTTGCAATGACCGTAATTTGATCTGACAGCTGCATCATGACAGAAGGACCAATAGGGAGAGGGGTAGCCTTGTTGCGTGTCATAAATAACGAACTGGAGATGGGCTTGCTAGACACGAGCAACCATCTGCGGGTTCTACACAGCGAAGAGCTCCGTGCATCAGTAGACCAGCTCTTAGGCCACTGCAAACACACCAAGTTGTTTTTGAAACGTCAGGAAGAAGGAGGCTTGTGCATTTGGCAGCATGCCCTGGACTCAAAGGTCCTGGTCCACATTTCCATGATTTTGGAGCTTCTACGTGCCACACGGCGTGTAACAGGCAGCGATAGTGGGGCAGAGGTGAGTGCTCGTATTGTGTAAATTAGCTAGATTCTTGGTCAAAATATGAAAGTCTTGGTCAAATGCGGTCTTTCCTTTCCTTTCGGAATGCTCCAGACCTAAACTGCTTCGCTCACACGACATTTATGCAATAGGACAAAAGGGCATCATATACACAAAGCGTAAGTTAAGTTATTCAAAGCTTATAATCGCGCACGCCCGCGCTCATACACACACACACACACACACACACACACACACACACAAACAAACGCACACATACACACACATGCGTGCACACACATACCCATACACACACAAACACAAACACACAAACACACACATACACATGCGCGTGCACACACACACACGCACATATACACACATACACACATACACACACAAGCAGTCCATCCAGCTTGGACCATTGCATGAGGGCCTCTTGGCAGTGTGTGCGATGTTTATAGCAGGCGTCCATGTACAGGTGCGCCATTGGAACTTGACTTAGGGATGAGCTTGTTCATAAACTGCTCTCGCCCAGGCTTGAATATGCGTGCCTGTCCTCATCAGCCTTTTTGTGGCTTTGAAGAAGTATATGGTTTGTGCTTGTATGATGCGTGTGTGAGTGTGCGCACGTGTATTTGTCCACTCCTTGCAAGGAGTCCAGTCTGGCACACAGCAGAGGGGCCCCTCCCAGCCAATAAATTTCAATTCTCGAATTCATGTCTCCTTCAAGTGTCCGGATTGGTGTCTCAGGCAAGCCAATACAGCAGTAAAGCGATCTAAAGCTCTACAGCATGCATGCCAAAAACTTCTGCTACTCTCAACAGGCGCGTGTAGCATACTACAAAAATGGTTGCTACTGCAGGCGGCCCCACCCTTCCTTCGACGCGCGGTGCTCGAGCACTTATTGCTCAGCAACTCAATGAGCCAATCTGGGTTCATCCTCCTGCTTGCAGGTAGGTTGCCTGGGAATGGGAGTTTGCTAATGGTCTTGCTAGTAGTGCTGATGATCAAGAGGGCGTGGAGCTTGAGTATATTTAGGGCTGAATATACATCGTGGAACTCTGAACTCTGAATATACATCGTGGAACTATATTTAAGGCTTAATATACATTGTGGAACTGTATTTTTGGCTGAATATACATTGTGGAACTGTATTTTTGGCTGAATATACATTGTGGAACTATATTTAAGGCGGAATATACATCGTGGAACTATATTTTAGGCAAATATACATTGCGGAACTCTGACTCTGTTTCGTTCTTGCAAGGTAAGCCCAGCCGTGTCAAGGGAAGCGCTATGCCAAAGCCAGCCCGTAGAATTAGAGGGGGTTTGACTGCCAAGTTCACAAGCTCTACAGAAACAGTGAAGCAGCAACGCTCCTGTTCGTGGCTAAGCAGAGTAGGCGTTTTTGACTCAGCAGACAGGGCATTTTGCATAATAATCACAAGAGTCTGTTTTGCATAGAGCATGCTGCCTCAATTTATTGGAAAGGACGTCACGCGTGCTTTGTCATGTGAGATTTCATATCGAGTTACAAAGCCTGTACCCCATTTTTGCATGATGAGCCCCTTCTGGAACGTGACACAACTGGATAAGGCAAAACGACGTTTCTTTTTGGCACAGCTCAGCTTTTGACGCAGATCACAGGAAAATCACATGGAATGCTCGGCACCTTTCTTGGAACGTTTCAATGCTGCAGATAGCCTGACTGCCCTGATCCAAGTTTCAGCTGTTAACCCACGTCTGCTGGCCTCAGACGAGCAGCGGCAAGCTGACGATCACTATGATACTCACCAGGAGCAGGTAGCAGCTTTGGCGGGCCAGGGTTTCACCCCGCAAAGGTCAAACTGGGATCACGCACAAAGGCAGCCAGCTCCTCCTGCTTCTTTCACTCCTTCCACCACTCACCATCCATCCCCATTTGGCTGCGCGTCTGCCGCCAACCTCTGGGACCACGTGCCTAGACAGCCAGCAGCTCCTGCTCCTTCCACTCTCTCCTCCTCCCACCATCCATTCCCATTTAGCAGTGCGTCAGCTGCCACTCCCACCACCCTTGTGGCTGCCGATGGTACGGTAGGCCAGGCGTTGTTGGCTGCCGACATCGCACACGACCCCGCATTTGTGCCGTATGCTGAGACCGCTGCCCACACCGTATCCCTGGCGGCACAGGGACTAGTTATGAACCCCCTCCTCCCAGCCCCCTCACAAAACTTAGGTTATTCTGACTTCCTTTCGCACGCGTGCTTGTTGAGCGAGGGTGGTAGCTTCATCAGCCGTGCAGCAGCCTTGAATTGCCTTGGAATCCTGCGGGATTTGGATGGCATCGTGGGTGTGGAGGCAGCAACAGCACAGTCTGACAAGTTTTCAAAGGATTGGGCGCAGGCCTCAGCGGCGCAGCAGCCACGGGACAGGGTATCCCTAAGCAAGGGGGGCACAGCTCTCAGTAGGTTACCAAGCTTAGGGAAGCACCCAGGTGGCCTGAATAGAACGGAGGGGTCCCAGAACAACGGTGCCAAAGGATACGGCTACACTGGCAGCGCAAGCACCGCGCTCGACGAGTTGGGCTCGTCCATGCTTGACGTGCGGGCCGTCCTGGGAGGACTGTTCAGTGAAATGAAGCTTCTGGGGGAGCTCGTCAAGATACAAAGGTGGGCAACAATAAAGGTATTGATGTTACCAAGCACACAAGCATTCACACAAAAGCCCACACACATATATACAAACACAAGCACAAACATACACACACCTGGCTGCAATGCACATGCAAGCACCCCTGCCCTTCTCAGTGTCAACAACTTTTCAGTGTCACACATGCACTTCTAAACACAATCTTGCCTAGCATGCAAACCTTGCATATTTTTTGTCTGGTAAGTGTGACTGATCTGACAGTAGTGCATGTCTACCCGGATGTTCCTTACACTGATTGCATCAAGGCAGCCATACCTAGAACACAGCTCTGACTTGACCACTGCCCATAGAGTTGCCTACTCTCATGTTGCGCACAGCATGCTTTGTTAACACACTGTCTCTGAATCCTCCCAGAAATGCCGAGGCCGCTGGACTTCCACACAATGACACGCTGCCCGTCCTGGAGGTGATCACAGCCATCGTGGCGAGCTTCAACAGTCCAGACCTGGCCACCATTCCTGGAAAGAGCAGGTGCGTCTGACAGCAATGCGCCTGCACAAACGTTCCTGGCAAGCGCAGGTACGTCTGACAACAATGTGCCGGCTCAAAGCATCTGATTCAATGTGTCTGTACGGAGAAGCACCTGTACGTCTGAACTGTGCTAGATACCCATGTTGCATGATTTATCCACAGGTAGGTCTTGAAGATAAACAACCTGTAGCTCTACTAATAGCTGCTATAGTCTGCTAAAAGCTTATTGCACTCCAGGTCCTCAAAACTTGGTTTTCTACACGTGCAAGCAAACTACTTACATAGGGTTGTCCAGCACCGTATATATTTAGCGTGCATGTCCGGTATAATTGAATCACAAGATGCTATCGTCGGGCTGTGTTGTTACTCAAAAGCTCATCGCAGCCAGGCTGAAGCTGGACATACCTTTACACCTTCACACCTTCACACCTTCACACTGCAGGTCCACCAGCTACAAAGACCCGCGCTTCTACTCTACTGTCCTGGAGCCTACAGTAATAGAGCTCGTGCTGCAAGAGCTTCACGTTGTAGGTGCCATTATTTCAGGCAGGCTTGTGACAGGCGTTGCTGTTGCCATCTTTGTTTGGTCCTTTGTTTCCTTGAGATTCAGTCCAATGTCAGCTGGAAGATAAATCATGGCAGTGATCCAGCACGACAATTGCATTTCACCTCTAGACTAAGGCTGACGAAGAGGAGCATTTAACAGCCAAGGATTCAAGGCGGGGGCATTCCTTGAATATGCCTACCCATTCTCACCCATGCACACATAAAGAGAGGACCCCCCCCCCCCCAGACATGCCCATGATCATTTCCCCTCAACAACCCACATAGACACACACATCCAGATATACACTGAGACACAATCAAACACATACACAACACACACTCATGCAACCACCCCACCTCCTCACACAGACAGCCCATACGGTATCCCAAGAAGTAGATGCCCAAGAGGAGGGCACCTCCTTGTCCAAACTTCCTTTGGATCTCCAAGCCCACATACACCTCCTCCACAAGCTTGTAGCTTCTCTCGTCATCCTCTCTGCTGCCCCCCTCCCCCACGCCACCCCAGCCACAGTCCCTCGACTGACCACCCTCAGCCCATCTTCTGAGACCGTGCGAAGCCAGGCAGGCTCACCTTTTGCAACTCCTGCCTATCACTACAACTGCGAACCTCCCAAGCGTTGTGCGCCCTCTATGCCGCCCACTCCCTCCCCGACTCTGCACGTGCCTGTTTCGCCCACTGCATGTGCCCACTCCTCCACCTCCTTGTCACCGTTTCACCAGTTTACTTCCACTGCCGCTCAGCCCTCTTCGCACCCCCAAAGTACGCGTCCTTTTTCTGCCTCTCGAGCAGGTACGCACTTGTAACAAGTATATGAATGCTCTAAATCTTTGTCCACCTGTGATTATCACAAAGCTCTTCCTGGCCCCACTTCCTTGTTGTCACAGCAAAAAAGTCCATCCACCTTAAAAGCTGCCACGGTATGTATACACAGGTTCCACACAAAAAGAGACCAAGGAAAAAGCGACACGGGCAGTAACAGCTACTTCCAAGAAACATATGAGCACATGTTACCCGCACACATACTCTGTCTCTGCCAAAGAGTTCGTTTGCCTGCCAAGACACTCCAGTACCAGGGCACGCACATACATACCCCGCCAGTCATGCGTTGTCAGGTGCTGCAAAACTCACTGGCATGCTCCTTCACACAGGCGGACCTCAAGCTGTTGATCCTGTTGACCTGGAGGGCAGGCGCTCTCGGCTTTTGGATGCGGCACACCCTGGTGCGTATTCACTGTGATCTGCATACCTGTGTGATTAAATGCGACATCTGGCGGCACCTTTTTTAGCCCTTCCAGTGCATCTGCACCTCTACATGAATTTCCACCACCCTTGCACTAATTCTAAAATTAAAAACCTTGAACTGGCCCTCTGTTACCACTGCGGTCACCGTTGTGCTTAAATTTTTGTACTGAATCTGAAATAGCAAGCCGAGAACTGGCCCTCTGTCACCATCACCATTGCGGTCACTGCCGTACGACCATTTTTTCCCCATACACGCTGACACACACGCTCCCCCCCCCCTTTACACACACGCACACACACGCACGCACAATATTCTCGTGACATACGGCAGTTTCTTTCAATCTCTCCTTGGGGACTAAAGTCAACAGCGGGACACCTGCACTTACCGTTCTGCATTTGGCAGTTCTTTCCATTACTATTTTCATTCATTTCCAATTATTTTGCCTCTGCAGATGCACATTTTGGGGAGGCTAGTGGGTTGGATGATGAGGGTGTGTCATCCACAACCTTGGTCACTCTGCATGATGTCGTGGGTGCACTGGTAAGTTAGCAATCCTGTGGTCAATCCCCTGCAGGCGACCTGATGTGTCGTATCACTTACTTGTGAGTGGCAAGTGGTAATCTCAAGTACCTAAAGCTCACACTGGCTTCACACTCTTGTAGAAAAAAAGAAGGCTACATCTGTGGTGCAGTGCGCATAGCAGGGTTGGTCAGAGAGCGCTCGAGTGCCAGCTCCTAAAACCCCCTCACTATCAGTAGTAAATCGGCACCCACTTAATGAGGACCAGGGGTCTTTTTGCAGAGGCATCCTTTACACCAACTTGACTTCTGTCGTCACTAACCTGTAAAAAAGACAGATCTTTTGGGACCAGCGAAGGCGCATTGGATAGGACATTTGTTGCTTCCACCTTATGGTGTGTGTTTTTTGCAGTCCAGCCCTAGATCTTAATCCATCTGTAAGTTCTTTGTGAACCGTGCTCCAAACAGTTGTGCTCCCTGCTTGAACACCTCTTTGCTATCTGTGCTTAGCCCTGCTGTTAAATTGGTAGTTATCAGCTTTTATTTTGGCCTATTCTAGTTGAGACTTGGGTTGCACTGCCAATCTAGAAGACGCAGACATTGGACTGCAAAATTTTCAAGATAGAAAGATATGCAGGACATGGAAACTGCTCCCTTTACAAATCAAAGGAAGAAAGATATGCAGGACATGGAAACTGCTCCCTTTACAAATCAAAGGAAACAAGCCACCTTACTACCAAGCGCCTTGGGTTTTCTTCGCCACACAAAGAAAAAGGGAACTCTGTGTCAGTCTCAACGACATTTTAATCTGCACCAAAATAGGATTTTGCACCGAACATGTCTCAGCCACCGCCTTATACACAGAGCTGATGCTACCTTTTGTTGCCACCCAGATTGTGTCTGGCCGTGTCTTTGCGCGCTTTGCTGCAAGTGACATCCAGTATTTCAATGCAACATGCGGCACATTCATGCACACCCTGAAGGCTGTGAGCAAGTGAGTGTTGTGTGTTTGTGATTTTGTGAAAGCAGCTGCTTATCATGCGGAAACGACAACGTGTAGATGTTGTAGCATTGTTAAATGTAGCTCACGTAGTCTCTGATGGTGGTAGATTCTTATTAAATTAAGCCGGTGCTCTCTAAGCCAAGTACTAAAGTGCAGACCGGCATATGCGTCAAGGTCAGAAAGCAGCGCAATTGCAACGTTTTCAAGCATCCTGACGAGAATTAGAGACCCTTATAATAGACTGTGTGAGAGCAAAGGACCTGCATTCCAATGACGTAAGGGTATAGGGTTTAGACTAGGGTTAAGTTTTATAATATACGTCCTGTGTGCAGACGGTGAGCGCGTGGCGCGCATTGCCATCGACCTTGCAAATCCTGGGTGTAGGCGAGGGTTTAGCTTAAGCAACATGCGTCTTTTGTGCAGACGGTTGGCAGTGGAAGGCCTTGAGGAGCACGTGGCGAGCATTGCCGTTGGCCTTGCCAAAGTCCTGGCTAACATGACACGGGCCATGGCAGCTGGGACACAAGCTGGGAAGCAGGCAGATGCAGAGGTACGTCAATGAGTAACATTATAACATTAAGGAACAGCATGATACAACCGAACCTTTCTATTTGACGGTGGAGAATAGGTTTTAGTAAACATAGGTCGGCAGCACAAGCTAGGGAGGCAGAGCGCAACCCAGATCATACACAGACGCCCTGCATGCATGCTGCTCTGTAAGGTCACACATGAGAAAGAGAGGTATCATTATCTTCTTGTGCAGGAAGGAGTGAGGCAGCAAGAAGAGCGGCAGGAATATGACACGCTGAGGGCTAGGCATACGTGGAAAGCAGGGGGTGCTGCTCTTTTGGATCGTGTCTTCACTACTAAAGATGTGGTGAGGCATTTCTTGTTGCGTCAATTCTCCATTGACTTCTGCAACCCTTAAAACTGAAGTTCTTATGAACCGTTTTTGTGAAGTTTGCAGCTCAGAAATTGAATGGCAAACTTTTATCGATTAACCCTTGATTGCGTTTCACAGCATGATCATAAACCCCGGAGGGCGTGATAACGTGTCACTTGCTAAAGGACTGTGTTGTGTATTTTTGCTTAAATGATCTGCCTTGGTTTGAAATATGTCAGTGGTCAGTGACATGCGTGGTAAAAAATAATACTCAACCTTGGCCCAGTTTACTGAACCTTTCTAAAATGGCTGTCAAGGCACGCACACATTGCAGTTATAAGCCTCAGTCTTGGCTCAGTGTACCTCATCATATTGAAGTGGTCGTCAAAACGTGTGGTAAAAGTATAACCTGAAATATGGTTAAATTTGCCGCGTCATGTTGAAATGATCTCCAAGACACACAGTGTACAGTCCAAGCTCATTTAATGTTTTAAGTCCCTGTTTTGAAGTGTGCGGATGCCAGGCAACTGAAGAGCAGGGTGTTGCATAAATGCCATACATGGGACGCTGCATGGTGCAGATAAAGCTACCGAAATGCTTTTCCTCCATAGAGACCTGTCTTTCATTTCATCCTTTGTTACTTTCACGCTTGAACCACATTAATCAACCGTGGGCATGATACAAGAAGTCAAATGGGTCTTAGTTAGGGTTGGACAGAACTATTAATGACTACATGTTTGATGCTTTTCCGCTAATTTCAACAGGGGAATTTTCATGTACATGGCCATATACAATGTACATTTATGGTTTTGGCCAACCCCTCTCTTGGGGCACCAGCACACAACAAAGCAAGCCCTTGCTGCGTGATACAATGTGGACAGTGCCTTTAATTGCTGCCCAAGACATTTTTAACGTCCATCACATTCACATCTGGAGCACGAGTAGTGAACGAAAAAACACATCAAGTCGCACCCAGCGGTCTACAAACCACAAACCACCCTTCCCGACAAGCATCCGCAGGAATCAAGAACCTTTGCGTACGTTGGCAAGCCCTTTGGATGGGGGGCAGGGGCTAATAAGGGCTGGGCCGACACCCCCACCCCACGTGACCCACTCACTAGCCACGCCTGGCGCATGACCAACACGGGGTCTTTACGTGTACCTTTTTCCAGCTTCAACGTGCAAAGCTCGTCGACTACATCCCGCACTTCCACAATGCCACCACTTAGCCCACAGGTAAGCAGGAGAGGCATGGGCAGGGCACGTGCTTGTTTCTGTGTGAGGGGGTGCATCTTCTCCTTAGTGTCGTGTTGAGGAGGTGCATCTTCTCATCTTCTTCTCTGTGCCATATTGAGGAGGTGCATCTCCTCCTCAGTGCCACAGGTGGGCAAGATCGACAGACTGAGAGGGTTTGCAAAGGGTTTGCAAAGGGGGCAACCGGCAGCCATATGTGTTAGGCTGATGGGCTTTTTGTGCTGGTCGCAGCCCACACAAAAATTAACTCTGTAAAGAGGGGGGGGGGGTCGCAACCGGTGCAAAATTAAAGATGAATGTAAAGGCGAGCAATGTCGTCAGAGAAAGAGGAACAGCAAACAACGCAAAGCTGCCGCTATTTTTATTTCCTTCTTCAGCATCCCGTTCAACAGCACGTTTTCAATCACTCACAACTCACAGGACAAGCCGCTCCCACAAATCCATCTGTCCCTCGACGCAGCCAGTAGCTGACAAGCCCACTTAATTCACTGACAATTCACAATTCACAGTGTACGCCGCTCCCACAAAGCCATCTGTCCCTTGACACAGCCAGTGGCTGACAAGCCCACTTAAACAGCCCATTCAATCACTGACTCTGACAATTCACAACTCACAGGATATGCCGCTCTCACAAAGCCATCCGTCCCTCGACGCAGCCAATGGCTGGCAAGCTCGTAAGCTTGGCGGCAGCAGTGTCATCAATCCTGTTACTGGGCATACAACCATCTTACCCGTCCTTCAACACGACAATGATAGCTGTCTTAATGGGAGAGGGAGCAGCCTCCTTCTCCCTTCAGCAATGATTCCTCGTGCCAGGCTTGTGGGCCGCCTGTCTGAGGACGACAGCGCTTCTAAGCAGAGCAAGTTCCACGTGGCTGACGGAAGTGTGCTCGATGGCAGACATGCTGCTGAAAAGGTGGAGAAGGGCGGGCTTGGCGCCTTTTGGGAGGCTCTCGGGTGAGTGTTGCCTGTGTGCGCGTGTATGAGTATGCTTTTTATAGGGGTATGAGTATGCTTTTTATAGGGTGTTCCCTGTGTGCGCGTGTATGAGTATGCTTTCGGGAGGTTCTCGGGTAAGTGTTGCCTGTGTGCGCATGTATGAGTATGCCTAAAGCTTAAAGCCGTTGTTGTATGTTGTCTGGTGCCTGTGTGCGCATGCCAATTAATACGATTCTAGTGTCGTGTCTGTATTTGTGCGTTATGGCGGTGCAATTATGGGCTGTGCTTTCCGGAGACTTCTTAGCTACAACCACAGACGGTATGAGGGGGAGAGCATGAAAGCACAAGGGGAAAATTTATGGGGTTGGGATGACAGAGGCGGTTTCCAGGTCGAACCTGGAGCTAAACGCAAAAGGAGCAGAAAACAGATAGAAAAGCCTGTTGGCCTATCCTCCAAATGGTCAGCGCATTCTCCTAAACTTCACAGAAACACGTGCCTCTTACATCACCCATATACACACGCGCACACACACTCCTGTATGCCTGTGCGTCTGCATCCAAAACCATGCACACACATCTTAACATCCATGCACAGTTATGACTCACGCGGAACCCCCTTGCCCCCTAAGGCTGGCAGCACAGAGGGCCTCCCTTTTCGCTTGGGCCCTAATCCGTGGCCTGGGCCCTCCAAAGGTAGCATTGCCCAGTTTGAGGAGCTCCTGTGCGACATCCTCGGCAGCCTGCTCCATCTCACGCGGGGCTACCTGCTGCCGATGAAATGGAAGCCTCGAATGAAGGTAACAACGCATTGCATTTGCATGATGTGAAGCATGGAAAATGATGAGGAGAAGCATAGAAAAGCTAGCACATGCCAAGGAAGTGAATGAAGGTAAAAATGCAGGCACGCGCATGATGAGGTGAAGTATGCAAAGGCTAGCACATGCCAATGAAGTGGAAGCCTCCAATTTAAGTGAAAGTACAGACATACACGTGCATGTCTGTTCCTGTGCGCGTGGTTGAGTGAGGGCGGTGTAATAGCCACAGGATAAGGAGGAGCTAAATGAGGCGAAGTGATCAATGAGGGGATGTGACAAATGAGGCGATGTGACAAATGAGGCGACGTGATAAATAAGGCGATGTGACAAATGAAGTGACGTGACAAATGAGGCGATGTGACAAATGAGGCGATGTGACAAATGAGGCGATGTGACAAATGACGCGATGTGACAAATGACGCGATGTGACAAATGAGGCGATGTGATAAATGAGGCGATGTGACAAATGAGGCGATGTGACAAATGAGGCGATGTGATAAATGAGGCGATCTGACAAATGAGGCGATGTGACAAATGAGGCGATGTGACAAATGAGGCGGTGTGACAAATGAGGCGGTGCGATAAATGAGGCGGTGCAATGTCCAAGTGGGAAGCTTTGCCAAAAAGAAAAGAGGAAGGTGCATGCTGACATGTGTGTCTGTATGTGCATGTGATCCTGCGTGTTTGTGTGCAAGGGCTCATGCATACAGGTGCCTGTGGGCTTAATGTTGTGTGTCAGAGCATTGCTGCACGGTCAGCTCCCCACATGTTCATGACAGGGGGGTAATTGGTACTGCAAAAGGAATTATTTTTGCTACGTATGGGACACATTGCTAGAAATGTGTTGCATATTTGATGGCTGCCTATGTGCTGTGTACTGTCACATGCATACAAGATGATGAAACACGCACACTCACACCCATACACACACACGCTTTGATGTTCACTCCAAAAACCATAGAATAAGAACATGGCATGTAAGAATTATTAGTACGTAATACCAATTCCACACCTTCAGGGAGCATTTGGGTCCGTACCGCCAGAGATTGCCTTTGGAAAATTAGTCATCAATTCCTGTATTTCACAGAGTCCAGCCTAGCCCTAAACCCTAAACCCTATGTTCGTTGAACGTGATCAGCGTCGCAACCCTCTTCATGTTGGTCTCTTCCCATTCATGTTGGTTTCTGCCCATTTATGCTGGTCTCTGCCCATTCATGTTGGCTGCAGTCCTCTGTGCGTACCAACCTGGCGTTGGCCCTGTTTAAGGAGTCTTATGTCAATCCCCTGCCAGAAGACTTTTTAATGGGTGAGTTGGATCACAAAGCTACGCAGGCAATGTTGCACGCCACCTTTCCAAATTTCCAATAATAGGAAAGGTGGCAGTCTTGATCAGGAGCTTAAAAGGTGCAGTGTGTGGTTTTGTTAAGCACACAGAGTTGGGTGTATAAGCAGTAACCTTGGGGGCTTTAACCGAACCTGACTGCCACTTTAGAGCCTTTCAGTTTAATAATGTTTACCACAAGCTGCAGGCTTATCTGTTGTTTGTGAGTATGCTTGCGTTTTTCACTGTGGCTGGGCGCTTTCATCCTTCAGAGCGCAAGAATGAACTTTGCGCAGAGTGTGATAATCTAGTGCAGCTTCATGCTGTAACAAAACTCATGTCTCAAATGCATGGAAGGTGCTTGACATCTGGGCATGATGGCGTGCATTTACTGCTGTGCACATCTGGTTGAATTCAGTACTGTGGCGGGGGTCTCAGTCTTTTCAAAATGTGAACATGGAGAGAAAAGGTCACTTCACATGTTACTTCTTTGCTTGGATCACCTCTGTGCAGCTTCAGAGTTTCTTGTCACATGTGTACCTAGCTGTGAAACTTGAGCTCTCCTTGTCTTGCAGATAAGTGTCCCTGCTTCTGTAATCTCTGTCGATGATAGCACAAGTTTGCTATGCTCTTCACACTTAGGTTTGGATTACAAAGGCAAGGCTGCTCAACCCGTTGGGATCCCTCAACACGAATTTATAAACAAGGACATTGACAGCTGAACTTGAACATGTGCAAGCATGAGTTGTGTTGAAAGCACGCATTTGCTATGTCCATCACAGGCAGCCTACCCCTCCTTGTAGCCAACTTGTGGGACGAGCTGAGCCATGCTGGGCTACTGTCCTCTTTGGAGGCTCTCTTTGAGCTTGAGCTGCTGGACGACGAGCTGTACACAGACCCCATGGCTGGGTTGATTCCAGGTGGGGGTTGCTTGTGAGTGATGGGAGAGGAGATGCTTGTCTTTGATGGGGATGGGTGTTGTGTGGGGATGAGGTCCAGAGTTGATACTGGCATAGCATTGTATGTGATGATGATAGCAATGTACCAGTGTTGTCGCGTACGCACGTACGGACCCTCACCGTACGTACCGTACGGTACGGTACGGTACGACGCGTACGGGAATTTATTAATTTTATTGGAAAAGGAGGTGGTTGAATTTGAGGGGACGCTAGAAGAAGAGGTTATAATACTCAATATATAATGAACATCTAATGCTGAAAAGGTATGTAATACCCTGTGAGGTAGGATGACCGCAGCAGCCTTAGAGAAACTAGACCTCTTCAAAATAAAGGGTAAAGGCAGCAGCAGAAAGCTCTATTGTCTATGATGCAAGAAGGAGTTCAAGCAGCCACTACGTGCCAGAGAACACATCATTGGCGGCTCAAACCAGACCAAGAAATGTGTGTACAAGTAGAAATGTGTGTACTAGTAGAAATGTGTGCACAAGTAGAAATGTGTGCACAAGTAGAATTGTGTGTACAAGTAGAAATGTGTGTACAAGTAGAAATGTGTGCACAAGTAGAAATGTGTGTACAAGTAGAAATGTGTGCACAAGTAGAAATGTGTGCACAAGTAGAAATGTGTGTACAAGTAGAAATGTGTGTACAAATAGAAATGTGTGTACAAGTAGAAATGTGTGTACAAGTAGAAATGTGTGTACAAGTAGAAATGTGTGTACAAGTAGAAATGTGTGCACAAGTAGAAATGTGTGTACAAGTAGAAATGTGTGTACAAGTAGAAATGTGTGTACAAGTACGACACAGAGCAGCTTGGGAAGGTGAAGGCACTCCATAGTGCTGCTGCAGCTGAAAGTGGTACAATCTGAGGCCATCGTACCGTACGTATTGTACTGTACCGTACCGTACACGACGACACTGCAATTTTTACAATGTATGTGATGATGGCATAGCATTGTATGTGATGATGCAGGCTCTGTGTGACATACTTGAGCATTACACACTTCAGATGAATGGCCATTATAGTGGGGAGGTCATTATTAAGAACATGCAGGATGCTACAACAGATACAAAATGCATTCAAACCTACAAGTGCCATATCAAGAGAGGAGAATATTGACTCCCTTATTCGGCTGGTTTGGTCATTTTGTGGTTGCACCAGCTCTACAAACTTCCTGGGGTGTAGGTGTGCCTTATGTTTTGAGTTCAAGGAGGCACCTCGCTTCGCATATTCATCCCTTCTCTCCGGCTGTCTCTGTCCTGGTTTCCCATGCATATCACAAACATTCTTTCACCTCTATATGGTACTGTTTACAGGCACTGTGCTAGCACATTGCTACCCCACCGCAAGCAAAATAATCAGACTCCCTTTGGTGGTGCTTTACAAACACAGTGTTTTCTGTTCATCATGCCTCATCGCTGCTCCACAATTTTCTTATTTCAGGCAAAGCCAAGGGCGGAAAGGGGCAGGTCAGAGGAAACGACATCTTGCAATTGGATCGTGTGCGAGTGCTCTCCACTCGCCTGATTGCTGACCTTCTGATGTCATGGCCTGCTGTGGCTTCAGAGGCACAGGTGTGCGTGTGCGTGTGAATGTGCTTGCACCTGTGTGTGTATATGTGTGTGTGTATTGTGCGTGTGTCTGCTTGTGTTTGATGTCATGGCCTGCTGTGGCTTCAGAGGCACAGGTGTGCGTGTGCGTGTGAATGTGCTTGCACCTGTGTGTGTATATGTGTGTGTGGATTGTGCGTGTGTCTGCTTGTGTTTGATGTCATGGCCTGCTGTGGCTTCAGAGGCACAGGTGTGCGTGTGC
>Ga0307947_1002080_pt1 | contig 15988 bp, 16 predicted proteins | sample OrgLakmetagen232_FD_201840 | JGI IMG/M metagenome (GOLD analysis project Ga0307947, IMG submission 201840) | Saline water microbial communities from Organic Lake, Antarctica - #232 | ecosystem: Environmental > Aquatic > Non-marine Saline and Alkaline > Saline | place: Antarctica: Organic Lake...
TCTCTAGCTGCCCACCCCACCAGCTCACCCAACTACAGCAGACCAGTCCGATGCTGTCCTCCACAACTTGCCAATTGAAACCGTGAGCCAGGGCATGCCTGGCCGCGAAGGGAGCCGGTGCCTAACTGGCCAGGAGCAGGTCGCAAGCTACAGCCGGGCCCTGGTTATGACTGCTGCCACGGCTACCATTCTAAGGGCTGCCGTGTTGCTCCGCCGTATGAGTCTTAGCCGCTCCCGAGTATGCCCGGGCGTGTGCACGAAGGCACACGAAGGCGTTTTCCAGGGGGCACCACGCGGAGGTGCTCATACATCGCCCCCCAAATTTAGCAGGAGAGGAGCATAGTTTTCTTATAGGGTGCGTGATATGTAAGGAGCATTCCTTTGTAATAACTTTTGGACTCACTCTTTGTGTAAGACTTGTAAAATCATGGATGCGTTTCATACCGTGCAGGATGATGAAATGATTTCAGATAGTATAACAGAATCAAGATCTCTTTGAAATCTGCTATCTCATTTTTAAAGAAAGAACAGAACGCAGATGGTGTAAGTGTTACACAATCGGAATGGACTAGGAAAGACATAAGTTTAGATTCTTTCCAGGAACTGGCTGTCATTGAGTTTCGATTTTTAAAAAGGCCTCGCTTGCCTCAAGCTCCGCAAGCACTCTGTCGATTACAGGCAGAGCCGGACTTGTCCAAACCAGACTCACCCTAACGCCGTCAGCATCTCGTTAACGAAGTATAGATTACATTTGTAGAAAACTCTTGCTGTTCACAACTGATACTCCATTTATGATGATGAGTTTCAAGATGAGTTTCAAGCATTACAAGGTTTAAAAAAAAGGCCTTCAGTCAAGAAGTACGACTGCTAGGCTGATCAAAATAAGCAAAGTAGTTCACGGAGGAAACAACACTTTGTTCTGGCTTAAAAAAGTAGATACATCGTGAGCTCCTGTTTGGGGAAGCAAAGATGCATATGTCCTGTGGAGAGAAATAATAACGTGGGGATTGATGCAGTGGAAAAGGACATGCTGCTCATCTTGGACATCATCTGTATCACACAGGTCACAGGTGGGGAATTACTTAGCTTCCATGTCGCTGTCTCAAAACGTAGGGTGTGGACACAATGTCTACAACGAGCTGAATTACGGATGAGCACAAGGCAGGTTGAGAAACATGTATTTGGGAAGGATGTAAGGCGAATGAGTGACCAGAGCCCTTTTTTTTTAAGGAAGAGCACACTATTGGTCATAATTAGAGCGTTTGCTGTTGTGTTCTCTCGGATGCGTGTCAGAATAAGGTGTCCAGTACTGTAAGTGTCTCTCCCTGAGGTCTACGACAAAACGGCTGAGGTCAATGGGCTCACAGTTCTGCAGCTTCTGTTTGTAGATACACGATTATGTCAGACTATCCATGGCAAAAAAGGCATAGCCTGACCAGCAATCATTGGATCGTGTACTCAGCTGCATGTCAGCATGTAAGACCTTTTTCATTGTTTACTGTTGGATTTAGTCAAAGAATTGTACAGCCGCATTGTTGTGCAAGATTAACTGAACTATAGAGGTTCCAATTACAAGCGAATAACACACCAAGAAGGCGTAGTGTCTCTGACCCATATATAACATCCATATAATGATGCCTTTCCTAGAAGTACTCAACTAGCTCTTCCTATTTGAATTGAAGTCCTTACTTGACTTCTTCTAAATTACGTTAAACAGGCATCTATACTGATCCTTTATACTCTTATCCTTTGGTACGCCATCAAAATAGATGTGTGGAACAAGAATAGGAGTGCTCAATGCGATTTCTGAGCTGAACGCCTTGCGTCTTAATGACAACTTGTAATCAAAAGGTACCACAAATCAATTCTAATTCACAATCACTTGGTAGAAAGTCAATGAACGAAATTTACTTCATTACCTTCAGTGTCATCTATACACAATATATCACGAAACCTACGAAATCAGCACTAAAAAGTCAAACCAGTGTCAAACTTCAGCAGGCCCCATTTGTGGTCAATCGTGTAGTGTAGGCTGTTGTACAGCTGCTTTCAGCCTGGTCCACGGCTTCCCCAAAGGATCGACACGCCTCGGACTCTTGATCACCACCTACAATTTTTGACACAAATTGCGAGTTAGCCAAAAGATTGAATGCACTGCTCAGAACCAGGACTCAAATATTGTAATATTCCAAAAATGCGTAAGTGGAAATCAATATGGGATGTGGTTTTCACTGCCAGCATAGTTTTTCTTTTTTCATAAGTGAACAACAATGCGCTTGATAAAAAAGCGCAAGCTGTGTTGTGTCATGCAGGCCCCCAAGCTGCAAGCTTCTGTCATACTATTGGAGCACATCCGTTTGTTATCACACAAGTTTTGATATAGAGGATAAAGCAAAATTGAAACACATCCCTCACCGGAATTGGAAGCATTGCAAAGTGTGTGTTGACTTGGCCCACACATACACCCGTGAACCCCGCAAATGATGCGTCGACTGCGCTGTGGGCAAGTACCTACAAGGATTAATAAATTGCAGGAATGAACACCATGGACAAATGGACAATTTGGGTCATCAGGTTTGATTGAGGAACTCTTACGATTAGAAAAGAACAAGCAAGAGTTTGCAAACCAGAGTTTTACTCGCAAGAAACATCTTCTTCAAAACACTCGTCACCTTGCACAGGATGGAGTCTTGCTGGCTGGTGGTTATGGTGCGAATCATGTAGGTTGGGTCTATGTGCTTAACGTCCACTGCAGAGCAAGGATGCAAAGAAGAGCGGGATTAGATCGATAATAGTGCGTGATCAGCAAGGGGGATTGCTTAAACGGAGCAAGTAAGGCACAAACACATAAGATAATTACACGCCAGCTGTGGGCTCAAATGGGCAAATTGTTTTCATGAGACTCATCTAATCTAAGATATTGCTTCACCCTGATAAATTACTTGTTTACCTGGTCCATCAGGGTTATGATTAAAGTGCTCTCTGATTTTAGACTTCAGGAAGGTGCCTATGTCCTTCAGCCTGACGTTCCCTGCAAGGTGTACAACGTTGAACAATAGAGGATTGTATTTTCCGTCATCGATATGCAGGCAACCCACACACACGCTGGAGCTTGTAGGCTTGTTAAGTTGGTTTGAGTAGTCAAACACAATTGCCTTCCTGTTTGTGCCCTTCAAAGGGCCTCCATTGTCGGTTTTTCATAATGAAACATATTTCTGTGTTCCTTTGATAAGCACTTAAAACAAATGCCAATCAGCCAATCACTGTCGACACTGATTATTATTTCACATTATCCAGATCACCTACCTGAGGGGTCTACCTCGTTCCCTCCATCTTGGCTCTGCAAGACATTTTGCCCTGCACCCTCAGCACAGCAGATAACTGCAGATGAAGTGGTAAAAAAACTGCATACATGTGATGGTTTTCCACTAATTTTCTTTGTTTGGCTGGCTTTCTGTACATACAGATACACACCACCATAAACACATTTTTCTCAAAGCAACAAATATCACACACACACTCACCACAATGTCCTTTTGTACACATCAAGTGCTCAATGTAGGCCAGCAGGCCGTGCTCACCCTGTAAATCATTCAAGGCAATGCTCAAGCATTGCAAACGTTATAACTAGACACAGGTGCCATGCATGCAAACTACTCTTTATCAGCTGCAGGTCTTTAGACTGGTCAAGAGCTAGTCAGTCGTAGAAATCTCACCCACCTCTAGCTCAAACGGCTCCTCCGGGATCAGGCAAACATCTACCACACCACTGGCCAGAGAGGCCTGGGATTGGAAAGTATGATTATTCATATCACAAAGGATATTGACCATGCACATGCCAATGCTCTCAACCAACAGCATTGAAATCCAACGCGTCTATGAGAATGTCTGTGCCCATGGGTAAGATCCCATTACCTGCATGGCAATGAAACCTGAGTGTCTCCCCATCAATTTGACTAAGCCTATCCCTCGATGATTAGAGGTAGCCTCCACCTGCAAGGCACACAGCATCTGGTGAAAGGCTCAGATTCACTACGTTTCTGCACAAATTTGTGGACGAAGAGGGCTGCAGCACACAACAGAACAAACATTCCACTTATTACTCATGTTCATGCTCATGAGCAACTTGTCTTATATATAACATAGAAACCTGCTGCATGGTGTGTAAATTTAGTTTGTACTTTTGCACAACCCACCTTTGCTGCCAGAAGAGATCTTTGGGCTTCCTCCACGGCCGTCTGGAAGCCAAACGTATGGTCCATCTGACATCAAAGTAAGGCACTTAAACCGATGGTCATGCCTAAACCAGCTGCTCTGTATGTGCTGAGAGATCTACCTCCTCCTTCACACAAGTACTCCATGCAAGTACATGTGATTACATCTAGCCAATATACAAGACAAGCTCATGTTAATCCCTGTGCAACCCTGCTTACCAACAAAATGTCGTTGTCAATGCTTTTTGGGACCCCAATCACACAGCAGCGGACCCCTTCCTCCTGGCACCGTTCGCTAATGGCTTGCGCGCCCTTGTTACCGCCGTCACCTTAAAAAGACACGCATAACAAGGTGAAGTTGGATGCAACATGTATGATGCAACATGTATGAAAAGTGAAGCTGATGATTAGCAAGGCACTGCAGTAGCAATCATGCAAGAATGGCAGTGTTCTTTCGTTAACGAGGGCCAGAATTTTTCCACTTACCTCCAATGACAAAAAGCATGCCCACGTTCCAGACCTCCAGACGCTTCACGATTGCTTCAATGTCAGAGCCTGCACGGATTTCAGACCAGTCGTAAGATGTGTTGTCTTATAACAAGCACATTTCAAGCCTGATTGACGATGCAGTTGAGTGGGTAGGCGTTAGTTCAATTTCATGTTGCATAAAAATGCAACAAGGACAAAAGGGCTATGCTCACCTCCGCGACTAGTGCCCAAAATGGTGCCGCCTTGCCAATTCGCCCCATCCACTTCTTGGCGTGTGAGAATCATCTGTGGAGTTGATGGAAGCTGATTACTCAATCATTTATTAGCACAACAAGATGCTGCGGTAGTATTAAAGTTACAACAAATATAAGAACAGATCATAAAGAAATTCGATGCTGATCTCTGTGCTGCACAACGGTGTCAAACTCCCTGTGGGTTCAAGTTCCTGATTGCGCCCTCACCGGTTTCAGAGAGTGCTCGTAAAAACCTTTGAAGCCTGCAAGTTTTGGATTGTCAATCAGAGTTTGCGATGTGAAGGTGCCAATACTTGCTTCTATGTGCGCTTAATATGCGTACACAAGTGAGAGCGCTAGATGGGATGCACAGCTAATTTAGTCACGGGAAATTCACCACACATTCCGCCAACCCATAAGGCCCTACAAGCTCACCGTGCCTGATTCCCAAAATTTGCTCCTCAGGTACACCATAATCTACAAGCCGGTACACAATTCCTGTGCAGAAGATGTTATGTATCTTGTGAAAACAATTACCAAAGAGAGTGCATAAGAGGTTGTCAATGTTCCATGCTGCTGCTAACTGCTGCTGTAGAACTGCTTACCTTGAACTACGTCATTTGTTCCTGCATGAGTACGCAACAATACTGGGAACTTTAGCACCATTGATGGACATAATCAAAACAACCTGGAGGCAGGGATCTGCCAGCCTTGTTCCCTTGTAGGAAACAGACATCTTATCTGGCTGCATGCAGGTTAGAAGGTCAAAGGGGGGCGACTGAACACATGCCCCAAAATGTCCCTTTTTTACACTTGGATTGCAGCCATTCACCGCGCTTTCATCCAATTGATTCTTGCTTCAAATGAAAGCTGGCATTGTGCATATGTGTTAACTATGTGCATATGTGCTTATATTTACGTAAATCAATATCCGTGCAATTTCACAGGAGTCCAAGCTCAAACGGGCCACCGAAACCCGAGTATGGTGGCTTACCATGGGATAACAGCACAAGTTGAATTGATTCCCTCCATTTCTTTTGTGATGATATTAATTTTATAGGACACCATAGCACCATAAAATATGGGATTTGGTGTCGTGGGTGATCAGGTGAAAAAACTGTGGTTAAAAGTAGGGTTCACGCCAATGCAAATGAGGCATGGGCGCCCCAATTCGCTACAATAAAACTCAATTGCTATGGATATCCTGGAACATGGGCATGGGCTACAATTTGAAAACAAGTTTGGCTGTAGCAAGTTAGGTGCCCATACTCCAGGAATATGCCTATTTGGGGGTCAATCGCCCCCCTCTGTTAGAATGTCAAAAGTTAAGAAAACAAGTCAAACAAAAAAGAGAAAACCACCCCCCGCTATAATGAAGGAAAAGGAGCCACTGGAAAACAAGCAAACCTTTACTGTTAACTATTATTACTAACCTGGGCAGAGGCCCCCACAAGTGACAATTGCTGCCGTGACGTCCTGAGGCTTATAGTAGATAGTGCTGAGGCACAAGGGTACAAAGGAAGAAGGAAGGCAAAAGATGGACATAGGTCAGAGCACAAAGAACGAGGCCACATTGATGTTTGATGTTACAGCAGTAACAGAGAACGTTTTTGCGGTTAAAAACTGTACCTTCTTGGCCCTGCACGCATTGCCCATGCAGGCAAGGGTACACACAGCCGACGACCGTCATTCTCTTTACGAACATGGAAGGGGTGCATAGTCAGTCGGTCAAGGCCTGCAGCAACAGATTTTGGTACTCTAAATCCCTCTTGTAACAATCACGGTCCTCAAAAACTGAAAAGGGAAAAGGAAAACAAAATTTTAATTTGGCTAGGAGAGCAGTTGTGAGGACCAAGGAAATATAAACATGAAGAAACAGGAGAGAAACACAAATAAAAGGTAAGAGTGATTAAGTGATATCACTTTGCTGCTCTACAAGAACTGGAGTTCACACACTGAACTCAGCAGTTCCCTCTTGGTCCCCTTAAATAAACATTGATAAACCTGTACCAATTAATGCAAAGGCTAAATGATACCAATATCTTTATGACAAACTGAATAACCAACGAGAAGCAAATGTTTAAATTAACTTAAATTGGCATATATGTTGTAGAGTATAACTCCTGGTTTTATATATTAATCCCTGGACATCATGCATGAGAGCCATGCACATATTCCTAATTTAATGCTACACTGTCAGACTTTTTGTGCCTTTACATGACAGCTCACAAATTCCCGAATCATAAAATTGACACATAAAAGGCCGCTGCTTGTTTTACTTGGTGTTAAAATTCAAGAGATGCCCTTTTTAACCTTTTGCAAAGACAACCAGCAGGCAATTTCTCACCTACAGCTGCGGCAGCTTCCCTGCTAGCCTCTTCATCCTCCTCTTCTGTGTGAGGGATGTCAGGAGAGGGGGCCGTCTGCTCATGCATCATTCTTTCAGCAACAGGCCTGGCCACATGATCTGCAGACAAGCAAACGTTCCATGTCATGTTCCAAGTCATGTCAATGTGGCAGAGGGGGGTAACTGAGCAGATGCCTTTAAGTCTCTCTAACATTTATAGGGCAACTTCTCACAAAACTCCACCGAAGTGGAACCAATCTTGCTTCCAATTTATGCTGGGGTAAAAAGCTACCAGAATATGTGCTCAGATTTAGTCAACTAAAATTGGTAGGTGGTCTGTTATGAACATTCGGCAGCAAATAGTAGGGTCCACGCCATTGCAGATTAAGCACCAGTGGCCCAATATGCAAGCTTCAATTTTTGCACCCACAGGCAGATGTATAGCATGTAAATATTCGAAATCCAATCAGGCTGCACGCATTAAGCCAAAGAGCATATTAGAGCATGCCCATTTTGGGCCTCAGATGCCCCCCTCTGACAATGTGGCAGTTGTATGAAAGCTACATTTGACGGGAAGCTGCACAAAACTGCTGAAATAACGTACCTCCCTGCTTTGTGCCCATATCTGCAACTGGCGATGACCCTGCTGCTGCTGCACTTGCTGCTACCGTGTATGAGGGCGACACAATGTTTGGCTTTGTTGCAGCCGACCGAATACTGGGCATGACGCACATGTCGCTTGCCCCGCTGCTCTCTGTTGTAGCCAAGCTGCAAATTGTGGAAAGGGGTGTAGATGAAAGAAGTACAGGGTGCTCCAAATTCATCGTATAAGGAGAAAGCAAGCGTGTTAAATACAGGTAAAACTACAAATTATGGTCAGAGGTGAGTGTACCGTGGAACCCAAATACACGCCTTGACCGTTGCTGTTTGAAATTGCTGCAGTGCATACCAAATTTCATTGATGCCAAATCAAGTTGTGTCTCAGATATTTCTCTTGTGATAATCAAGGTCAGCCAAGGGTTTGTCTGCTTGATTGATCTAAACCCATTCTTCTAAAATGGACATGGACAGAGCGCCGCTTTCCTAATTCCTTGCCTGTTCAAGACGCCAATATCAGTAAGCTATGCTGGACGTGTGCTCTTTGAAGTTGAGGGCCAAATCCAGCAGCATTGCACAAGTTCAATTTGACCGATCCTGAAGTGGATCTAGTCTTTTCATCAGCAAACTGTAATTCGGGACTGTAGATGGGAACACGAGAAAAGCACACTATGCTTGGTAGAATGCAACTGGTTCCAGGATGAGAGGAGGGTATAAAGCAGGCTCAGTTCAGAGAAAGCCAACAAGACAGCGGAAGATGGAAAGGAAGTGTTTCCTGGTCGACTTACTCCAGCGTATTTAGCGCAACACGGTCCTCATCATCAACAAAGCCACTTTCCCAGTTGTTGTGCTCTAAGAAAGGAGAAGCCTGTAAGGGGGCATTAGGCACCACTGTTTTCAGCCATTTTAACAGCAAAATCAGTAGGCATGCCACATGCGTGTGCGTAATCTTGCAAGTGTATATTCCTCTGAGTTGGTCCTGTTTCCCACCTGTGGGCTCAGAAAGTCTCGCAGATGTGGGCAGAGCAGGACGTCATCAATGGGTGTGTCGGGGCTAGCAACTGGTGCTGCAAAGTTAAAGGAAGGTATGATGTTTATTATTCCATTTTCCCAAAGCCAAGATGTAAGGCACATGTTTTGCATGGGTGCAGCAACGAATTAAATAAAGGCAGAATACGTACAGATGAAGCTGATGTGTTCCGGAAGAGCAGGTCCAGACAAATTGGCGCGGCTCCTTTGCTGATTGGCGGCTAGAGTAGGCTGCTCATGCTTTGGCCATTCATACACCGCCTCTTGCTCAGATGGGGATCCCTTGCTCACTCCACCCAACCCTTCGAACGTCACCTCGTTCTGGGTGGAGAGTGGCGAGACCTCGCTGCTAATGGGTGCTTTGCTGCTGGTGACCTTCAGGGGCCGGCCCTCTTGCCGTTGCTGCTGCAGCTCTGGTGGCTGCACCTCCCCCTCAGCATGGACCTCTCCCACCTGTGTGAGTTCAAACAGTATATTCAAGGTTTATACACGAGGTGGGCTTACATGGCAGAAAATTTGATGATGAGCTTTGGCTTTGAGCCCTAGCATTTAGGATGTAGGCCTGTGTGGGTCTGGTGAGGGTTTTGCTTTATAAGCCCACCCGATCAAACTCGCTCTGAATGAGCAATAAATTTGTTAGCCAGAACAAAAAAGAAGCAGGCTGCCCATTCTATTTTGGAGAGCCAGAAATTGCCATACTCACTTAAACACGACCAAAGAAGCTGCATCGTGTTGCATAGATATTTATGTGTGGGAAGAAAGGAGGAAAAAGGCGAGGTTGAAACCACACCGTATAGGAGTTGCTTTGGTTGCTGGAAGCTGGTCTGATGTAACAAGGTCTGGTAACTTGGGCGAGAGAGTGCAAATGGGACTGAAGAAAAGCTCAGAAAATGGAGGCAGGGATTCATCAATTGGAACATTCAGGTTTAGTGCATTGGAATTAGTGCTCGCTGCCTCCTTATTGCAAACACAATTTACAATTGCTTTGCCGCGATAAGTGTTTTAGGGCAGATTGATCCTTCTACACACACATACACATACACACACACACATACACACACAGTTGACAAGGGTGGAATACTCACACTGTAAAGTGGATTTGTCTCTCCTTCAGGCACAACATGTTCAGAATGCTCCTGCCTTTCATTCCGCTTAAACGGAGCGCTGACACATGGCCGTGGACGCACAGCTCTTTTGTTGGTGCCAGCCGACAAAGAGTAGTAAATAGCACAGGAGTAAGAGGAAGAGGATAAAGGGGGACAGGATCCTCCGAAAAAGGGAACAAGTTTCTAGATCATTTCACCTCAATCAATACGAGACACACAAGAAGTCGTCAATTGTACACTCACCTTTTGTCACAAATACGATGAGGTGGGGGAGAGGAGAGGAGGCGAGAAGGCAACAAGCAAAACATGCTTGGCACGCAGTTATTTATTTTAGTATCGTAGCATATATCAATTTGTTTTCTTATCGCACTAATGCGATAGATATGTCGTTTAAAAATATCGAACAAGGATAGGTAGCACAAGACACTTCTAAGAGAGGAGGGACCGAAAGGAGAGTTTATTAGATGTCGTGAGACATCGTCGATGTACAATGTGGGGAGCTGTCGAATGTCCCCCCTTTTAGCTTTGGTACATTTTATTATTGGAGGGAAATGGCTAAATTTCTGCGTCCAACCTTATTTGACAAAAAAAAAAACTTTGCAGGCAGTGAAAAAATAGAAGGGCTCCACCCGCCCAAATTTCTACGTACAAAACTTTTCGCCTTTTTTTGTGTTTGTTTTCGGATATCCGTTCCTAAGGCGGAAACAGACTGACTAAGTGCATTCCAGATGCTTGCACCACACAGGTCGATACATAAGGCAATAGCCAGCATCTTGCTTTGTTCTGATTGTCTGCACCTAATAATCAACAATCAATAAAAGTGTGACACGTCCTGCCAGGTCCAGCAACATGAACATGCATGCAATCCTTTTGAAATGCTGCACTTGTGTGTTCAGTGCTGGCAATAGTTGCATGTCATGTGCTTCTTATGTGAATCTGGCATTCAGTACTAGCATGCTCTGCAAAGAAAGAGACACATTAGCCTGAAGGTCCAGAAACTGCTCTTTAAATGTTGCTGCAAAGCATGTGTATGGAATACATGCTATTGCTCTGTCGTGCGAAGAGAGCGCATTTTGAGTTACGTGCAAAACAATTGTCCCCTAGCCTTCCTGCCGCATGCATGCTGCCTTGCATTGCTCCAATATGCCGCGAAACTCAGCACACATACTTTGGATCTCGCGCTCTAACTATCTGACATATTCTTACAGGCAGCTGACCTCAGACGAAGCCACAAAAGACCCTCAAAGTGCGCCCGGCAGTTGACAGTTAATTCCAGGAACACATTTCTTTTAGAAATTTGGGTATTTCTTGTCAGAAATTTGGTTACACTCCCCACATTAGTTAAGCAAAAGGAGCTACTTTGGTACCGGGTACCGTAAAACTCCTCAACCAATAGAATAAGAAAAGATCAATGGGGATCAGGAGGGATGCAGGCTTGACCTGAAACTGTCTCGTGATGAGAGTTGATATTAGTACTGGAAAGTATACGTTTGGTATGGACAAGTTTGGCAGCGTAATTGCCAGAATGAATACGAAGCTTGGAAGCAAGTTTCTTAACCCTTTGAGAATCAAGACCCAGCTCCTTAAGAGGCTCCAGCGTGTGATTGTTGTAAATAGTGCCACCCACTCCCAAAAGGATGGTGTGGAGAGTAACGGAGGCTTTTTAAAGGATGGTGCAGAGGCCTTTGTGCTGTTCCTGTGCGGCGCTCAGCTGGTTTTGAGGTCTAGTGTCCTCACAGTACTTGATCTCGATGAGGTGAATGTCACGTTGGAGAATGCTGAGATCTTTGGGTCGGTGCTATCTGGGGAAGGTGGATCTGCTAGTGGCTGGCGGTGCTGCTGAGATGCTCCCGGTCTCCCTCAGCTGCCCCCTGTCACTCCTAAAAACCCACTCTCCTTCATTACTAGTCTGTTGCATTTTTGTTTTCGCGGGGATGGGAGCAACCAATGCAGCATCCAGACGGCTGGAGGTATACCTATTTTTGTCTGAGAAGCGCGGTGGAAAGAGCCACTTTGGTATAATCCTAGTTTAGCCGAATCGGGAATCTGAATGTTTTGCATAGCCAGCCGTTCGCTACTGCCTCTATCAATACAGACAAAGCAGGATCCTTGGGAGTCTATCATGCTGATAGCTTTGAAGATCATGTTGCATGCTAAGTTATATCTCTCAGTTAATCATATTTCTTATTTGCGTGTGTTGGCATCCAGGAAGAATATGTAAGGCACTGTCTAGTTGAGGGCAGAGGGGGCAAGTTAGGCTTATTGAGTGCTTAAAACCATTCCGCATGCTACTGATTGTAAGTGTTCTGTTCTGTACTTCATAATGATGCACTTGCTCCATTGGCATTGCCATATTTGATGAGGGTCCGGTAGTATTCATGGTAGTTTGCTACGATATTGGTATTTTTTAGTTTGTGGAGGGGGTGCATGTGTGCTTGTTGGGTGTCATGGTATTGAATAGGTACCAAAGCTTTGAGGTAGGTGACTGGGCTGTGTTTGGGTGTTTTTGTATGATTCGATGTTATTCATATTCTTTTGTAAGCCAGTATATGCCATTGAAAGGATTTCCCTCAGGGCCAGATGTTTTGATGGAAGTATCAGCAACATCAGAGTAGGTTGTGATTGGTTTTCTAGCAAGAGCGTCAGCATTTTCATTGCCTATAATACCTGCGTGGGACATGAATTCGTGGAAATGAACGGGTGACGGTAACAGGTGGATTGCTCTGGCAATGAATTGAAGGACATCTCCCTGATGATGGTGGCGGTGGAGATTTGGGTGTGAGATCTGCTTTTTAATTTGATGCGTTGAGGTTAGGCTATCTGTGGCTACATGGGAGTAGCCGTGAATGATTGCGGCTGCTATAGCTGCTAGCTCTGCACTTGAGATGGTTTTGGCTTTACCTCTTGGGTCCACGTAATGGGATGCGTTTAGGAGGGTGGTATACACTTGATCCTGTGTCTTGCCCTTCTTCGTGTTTTTAAGACTGCCATCATTGCAAGGTTCAGTCCTGCCAATATTGTACTTTATGGATCAGTTATGGGCTGGAGCTGTGTTGGGTCGCTTTGTCAGAGCACTGAGATCGGTTCTGGGTACTTGTTTTATCTCGGGGGCCTTGTGGGGCTGGGTTTGATAAATGTGGTCGCTAGGTAGTTTCCTTACTTTATTAAGGCCAGGAGTCTTTTCAGCGCTAAGGGCACAGGGGGTGGTTATTATGTATGCTATTGATTTCCCACTTTGCCTACCTTATCTGACTCTATTTATTCACAGTAATTACTTTTCTTTGCATGTTATAGCTGAACTACAATTGGTAGATGTGACTTTGAATCACTTTCACTGGTGATTTGGAGGGCTCAGTCCAGGCTGGATCTCTTGAACAATGGGACCTGTAAGCTTTAAGGCGTTTGCTTGCTTGCATGGCACGCTGTGGCTTGAACATCCCTGGGAGGGTATGGTCTGAGATGCTGAGTTTCTATGCAATTAGCACTGCTACACATGGCTAGACCGACTGAGGTAATTACCTCTACTCTTTCTTTGAATATAGGTATGTGCCCCTGGCTGGGCATCCCCTCGCATTGCTTCATTTATATATGACGTTGCCCTTTTCTGAGTTTAGTGATCACGCCCAAACTTGCAACGTGCGGCTGTGTCCAATATCCCTATTTTCATTTTGCTAGGTTTTTGCCTTAATCTTACATCTATCCCCCTACTCCAAACACTTCTTAGACAAGCTACTAAACTGGCCCAGACCAGTCTGCTTTCACGCTTCTATATTATTTTAAAACCGGCTCAGACCAGTTTTGGTTTCAACACCTTTTTAATCTTAGCATTGGCTGAGGCCAGTTCCCCTCTCTTTACATTCTTGGTTTCTCTATTTTGGTGCTTGCTGAGACCGGCAAAAAAGCCCATTAGTCTAACATACATGGTTGCCAGGCAGTGCTGGCTACCACTTCCTTTGCAAACCTAAACCTGAACCTCTTTTTGAGTGCAACATTTTGTGCAAGTGGTCAACACGCCACGGCTTGCAAGATACAAGCCTTTCAACATTTTGGCTGGCAGGGATCAGCCTGCAGCCAAACTACGCTGCTGAAAATCATCCCCAACTGCAAACACAGGATCCAAGCAACTCCCCCACAGGTCGGTTTGCTGTCGGAATGTAACACTGCTAAGTGTAGTACCAGCAGGGGTTCATTAGGCTGTTGGAGAAGTACGTGGAGGACATGGGCCCCAAGCTCGCCCGTGTCTGTGAGCTGCCGCCTAGTAGAGAAATCAGGAAATTGGTGCAATTTGTATTATATTAACTTTACTGTAAACCAGCTCCCCAGGGATAGTATCCCCTCCTTGCAGTAGGGAGTTAGGCTAATTAACTCCGGTGCCACACATGTAACAATGCTTGTTACATTGCCCCCCCCTTCCCCCGAGAAGCCTGTCCTCGGCTTTACCAGAGGGTTACATGCAGAATGTGTCGAAGTAGCCGTAGAGACTCTTTAACAATGTGACATAAGGAGTATAATCCTTATGGATTGTTTGGCTGGGCTTTGCAACAAATCAGGCTAATAGCGACTGTTCAGCCATATTTTGGTGTGAAACAAGGTGTCCCCTCTCCCCTCTACTGTTTTCCCTTTATTTGAACGACATTGGCCCATGTGCCTGTTGAAAAAGTGGTGTTCTACGTGAGCACGAGGATAAGCTAGCGCTAGCGTGCCCTCACGTTCCGTTCTACAATGTGCGCAATACAGGGATTTATGATACAAACACAGCACACAGTCTGACTCCTGAATTTGTGTGGAGCAAGGTGATGGTGGTTTGATCTGCCAGGGTGCAAGCTGGGTGTAAAACTCAGGAAATGACATCAAAACCAGGCAAAACAGACTACACACACCTATTCTTGAGGGTCGAAATGGTAGGGTAAAATGCGTGCTACATGTCCATCGCGTATGTGCAGACCGTTCTGAGTACCATGCTGTGCGTGCTGTTAATTGAGGATGCCATCGATACGCACACACAGGACGAATGACGCACAACCGACGCTTTGTGTGTGTTCCTGGGGGTCGAAAACATAGATTAGAACAAGTGCTAAGTACCGGTGTGGACAATTTGGGGGTCCTTGCAATGCAAGCGCGCTCGAAAGACAAAAAGCATCCCTTGCAAACACAGATGCAGGACCTCACAAAACGACAACATACACACACAGTCCTGAGGGTCGAAACGTGGCTTTGGACGGGCACGTCCATCGGGGCTGTGAAAGCAAAAAATGTGCACCAATGCTGAGCGTGCTACACAATGTACGCCGTCTTGAGACATACACACACACAGGAGGACACACAGGCACATGCACACGTACACCCTACTACAGTCAGGGGGTACTTAAGTACCCCTCAAACCTACTCAAGTAACCTACTATAATTTGCGTTTGGGAGTACGGTACTTAAGTAGGAGGGTAGGCTAAGTACCCCTATTTAAGCACTTCGCTTTAAAGTACCCCCCTACTTAAGCACCCCTACTTAAAGGCACTAGCTATAAGTACCCCCAAACTTAAATTTGCTGCAGTAACCTACTTTAAAGCATAGCAGCCCATAAAAGCATAGCAGACCATCTCTGATCTTGCCACGAGATCTGTGTTATTTGAAATCTGTACTATCATTTCTAGACACTAGCAATAATTGGTTAAGCTTGTTGGTTCAGGCAGGAGCTTCTTGCCCAAAAGAAAAATGAAAAAGAGACCAAGGAAGAAGATAAAAACGTAAAGTATCCTTGATAATTCATAAAAAAAGCAATTGCTTTGTTGTGCAACGAATGAGCTACCACTGCACCATGAATTGAAAAGCAATAATACATCGTCAGAAATTTCCTGTAATGATTGATCTTGATTGATTGTGATTGAAATTGATTGAAGTGGTATTTCAATCGAGAGCAATCACATCCTGATTGAAATCAATCAGGAGTATTTCAATCACGTTCAATCACATTTCAAT
>Ga0307947_1002081_pt1 | contig 15986 bp, 11 predicted proteins | sample OrgLakmetagen232_FD_201840 | JGI IMG/M metagenome (GOLD analysis project Ga0307947, IMG submission 201840) | Saline water microbial communities from Organic Lake, Antarctica - #232 | ecosystem: Environmental > Aquatic > Non-marine Saline and Alkaline > Saline | place: Antarctica: Organic Lake...
GATTCCGACGGGCCTTTGCTGCAACCTTTTTCATCGGCCAATACGCTGGCACCCGACTGGGACGTATTGAAGTTTCCCAATATCGATCGGCTGAGCGAATACCGCCTGGTGAATGATGAAGGCGAACAGGTCGTAATGGCTGACACCAACAACAGTGCATCGGGGTTGATTGCAAGGGTGCGGGTTGAACCAGGGGAGCAACTGATACTGCGCTGGCGCTGGAAGATTTCATCGGTTTATGAGAAGGGCGATGCCCGTTCAAAAAACGGCGATGACTACCCGGCTCGGATTTACGTCGCGTTTGAATTCGAAGCCGATAAAGCCGGGTTCTTTGAACGGGCAAAACGCAAAGCGGCGGCCCTGGTATTCGGGGAAGAATTACCAGGCAACGCGCTGAATTACATCTGGGCCAATCAGCTTGAAAAAGGATCCACTGTGGCCAATCCGTTTACCGACACCACCATGATGCTGGCGGTCGAATCCGGCAACGGAAAGGCGGGGCAGTGGGTAACGGCAGAGCGGGACATCGTAGCGGATTACCGAGAAGCCTTCGGCACCGAGCCGCCGCCCGTTGTGGGCGTAGCGATTATGTCGGACTCCGACAATACCGGAGAAAGCGCCAGAGCCTGGTATGGGGACGTGTCGCTCAGCCGGGAATAACCGACCTGCCCATCGCCAGAAACTGTCATCCAACCGTCTCAAAAGTGACACAAAGGCTTCACCTTGCCCTGCTAGTTTTTATCGAAATTAGCAGGGACCGGGTTTATGACATCTACCGTCAGTTTTTATCTCTTCGCGACCGCTGCCAGCGTTTTCCTGGTCTACCGGGCCGTGATAAGACTGCAGCTGTCGCGGGCAAAGCATTCCTCATTACGGGGCCACAGTAACTGGTCCCGTAGGGTTGCCCGGCTGATCCCGTTTTTTAGTTACGATGAGCGCGGGTTTTTCGCCTGTGACGGAGCGCCAGCAGCCATTCAGGACCAGCGCCGCCGCGCGATACGGCAATTGCAGGGCAGCACCGAGCAAAAATGTGCAAAAACCCTGACCCATTGTCGCTCCATCCAGAGCAGCGTTTCAGACCTGCGCTTTACCAGCCGCTACCGGGTGCCCTTTCCCTTTACTGAGCAACTTCCGGACTGTTTTCGGCTGGGGACCATGGCGGATGAAACCCAAGGTTCCCAGGTGCGGGATCTGGATGGTAACTGGCGCTACGACCTGTCCGGGTCCTACGGCGTGAATGTTTTCGGCTATGACTTTTACAAACAGTGCATGGACGACGGCATAGCGCTGACCCGCGAATTGGGGCCGGTGCTGGGTAGCTACCATCCTCTGATTGCCGAAAACGTCGAAGCCATAAAACAGATTTCAGGGCTGGACGAAGTGTCCTTTCACATGTCCGGCACCGAAGCGGTGATGCAGGCGGTGCGGCTGGCCCGCTACCACACCGGCAAAACCCACCTGGTGCGCTTCTGCGGTGCCTATCACGGCTGGTGGGATGGCGTTCAGCCTGGCATCGGCAACACCCGCAAGGCACGGGATGTCTACACCCTGGCGGATCAGAGCGAGCAGTCCCTGCAGGTGTTGCGCACCCGCAAGGACATCGCCTGTGTGCTGATCAATCCCCTGCAGGCCTTCCATCCCAACAGCGATGCACCCTCGGATACCGCACTGGTTGCCAGCGACCGCAGCAACGGCTTCGATAAGCCCGGCTACACCGCCTGGTTGCGCCAGGTGCGGGAAGTCTGCAGCCAGCGCGGCATCGTGCTGATTTTTGACGAAGTCTTTACCGGTTTCCGGCTGGCTTATCGCGGCGCCCAGGAATTCTACGGCATTCAGGCAGATCTGGTGACCTACGGCAAAACCCTGGGCGGCGGCCTGCCCATTGGGGTCTTGGCAGGGACCCACAGGCTGATGCGACGCTTCAAGGACGAACAGCCGGTCAATGTGTCCTTCGCCCGGGGCACCTTCAATTCCCACCCTTATGTCATTGGTGCGATGAACGTTTTTCTGAATCGCATTCAGCAGCCGGACATCCAGCAGCAGTATCGGGCATCGGAAAGCCTGTGGAATAACCGGGTCGCAGCCTTCAACCAGCGCCTGCAAACCGAGGAACTGCCGCTGCGAATCACCAACATCCATTCCATCCTGTCGGTGCTTTACACCCGGCCCAGCCGCTACAACTGGATGTTCCAATTCTATCTGCGCGACGCGGGTCTGGAACTGAGCTGGACCGGCACCGGCCGGCTGATCATGAGTTACAGCTTTACCGATTCGGAATTCAACGAGGTGATCGACCGGTTTATCACCGCAGCACACCAAATGGACGCCGGCGGCTGGTGGTGGCAATGCCTCGAGCTGACCAACAAGGCAATCAAACGCCAGTTTCTGGTAGACATGCTGTCTGCCCGATTCCCGTTTCTGAAAAGCTGGCTACACGGCCAGCTCTTCAATCAAAACCCGAAAAAGGTGGCTGAATTATGACCATGCAATGGCACAGCAACGGCGAACCCCGGTTCCGTCAGGGGCTTAAAGTGGAGTTCGACAGCTTTATCCGCCAGCAGGCCGGGCGCTTTGATCCGGAAAACTGCCTGCAGATCGATTTCCACTGCCACGATCACAACAGCGATGTGCCGGACGAACTCTGGGGGCGGATATTGCGGGTGCCGGAAACCTGGCTCAAAACCAGGAAACTGGTGAAAGTGCTGAAGCAGAACGGCAGCTCGGTGGTCACGGTAACCAACCACAACAACGCCCGTTCCTGCTGGGAGCTGCAGGAAAAAGGCGAAGACGTTCTGGTGGGAAGTGAATTTACCTGCTTCTTTCCCGAGTACGATCTGTTCATTCACGTGCTGACCTACGGCTTTACCCGGGAACAGGAAGTGGTGCTGAACCAGAAACGCCAGAACATCTACGACTTCCTGCGCTACGCCGCCCTTTACGACGTCCCGGTGATCCTGCCCCACCCGCTCTACCTTTACAGCCGGAACGACCGGGTGGACCTGTGCCTGTATGAGAAACTGGCGGTGATGTTCTGGCGCTTTGAAGTGCTGAACGGCCAGCGGGATCTGTGGCAGAGCGTGCTGGCCCTGAACTGGGTGCAAAGCCTGACGCCGGACCAGATTCGCGACTACGCCCGCAAGCATAACCTCGACCCGGCCGAGTTCGGGGTGGACCCCGACCAGCCCAAAGTCATCACCGGCGGCTCTGACGATCACACCGGTATTTTTGCCGGACTCTGCGGCTCACAGCTCTATGTGCCCGACCTGCAGAAACGCCTGAAAACCGAAGCCGCCTCCGACCTGGCCCTGGAAGCCCTGCGCAACGGGCAGATCGCGCCTTTTGGCAGCGTCGGCGAGAACCAGAAACTCAACATTGCCCTGCTGGATTACTTCGCCCAGGTCGCCACCAAACTCAAGGACCCGGGGCTGCTGCGCATCCTGCTTCACCGCGGCTCTACCTGGGACAAGATGGGCTGCTTTGTGGTAGCCAACCTGTTTCTGGAGATGCAGAAACACAAAAAGACCATGAAGTTTTTCTCGTTCATTCACGATGCACTCCACGGCAAGAAGCCCCAGCGGTTCCTGAAATGGCGGGCGGCCAAGGACTACAAGTTCTGCATTGCCCAGTTGGAAAGAATCGCCGACAGCAAACGCAACAACCCCGAGCTGTTTGTCGATACGGTGAACGACAGCATCGGCGAGCTGTTCAACCACCTGAACCAGCTGATCGCCAAGCGCGTTGGCAAGGCCCTGGCAAAACATAAGGGAGCGACCCTGCAAGGCTTTTCCACCGAAGAGCTTACCCGCAAACTGGAGATACCCAGCCAGCTTACCTCGCTGTTCCTGGGCGACGGCAAGCGCCAGGACAACATGAGCAACATCAACCTGGCCGAAGCGCTGGACAGCCTGTCTTTCCCGGTGCTGATCAGTGCCGTGCTGGCGGGTTCGACTCTGACTTCCACCCGGGTGCTGTACCAGAATCGTGAGCTGCTTAACCGTTTCGCCCGCCAACTGGGACGCAACGAGCACTCCAGACGGGCACTTCATCTGACTGACACTCTGCTGGACAAAAACGGTGTGTCGACCTCTCTCAGCGGCAAGCTGAAGGAAATAAAGCGCACCAACGTGCCGATTGATTTTCTGATCTGCCACCCGGAGGCCGAGGCGGAACCCCATCTGCATGTGGTCAAACCCATTGCCGACATTGATCTGCACCCCTTCGGCGAGCAAACCCTGCAGATCCCGGATGTGATGGAAATCGCCCGCATCTTCTACGAGGGCGGCTACGACCGGATCGTCTGCTCCACGGAAGGCCCCATGGCTCTGGTTGCCCTGTTCCTGCAGCAAATGTTCAACGTGCCCAGCTACTTCTTCATGCACACCGACTGGATTGACTTCATTACCCACGCCACCCGCCTGAACCAACACGAACGGGACCGGGTTCGTCGCCTGATGCGAGCACTGTACAGCCGGTTTGACGGGGTATTCGTGCTTAACCGGGAACACCGGGACTGGCTGACCGGGTATGAAATGCAGTTGCCGCCCGAGCGGGTGTTCCTGACCGCCCACCACACCGCACCCAGGGACGTTCGGGTACAACCGGTACGCAAAGCCGACCTGATTCCCGGCGCCAATGATCAGACCCCGGTGCTGTTCATCGCCTGCCGCCTGAGCCAGGAGAAAGGCATTTTCGATCTGCCGGAGATCGTCCGGGAAGCGCGGCTTTCGGTGCCTGGACTGAAGATAGTGATTGCCGGTTCGGGTCCCGCCAGCGCCGACCTGCAAAAGGCAATGCCGGATGCAGAGTTTGTCGGCTGGCAGACGCGGGAGCAACTGGCATCGCTTTATCTCGGGCTGGATCTGTTCGTGTTCCCGTCCCGCTTCGACACCTTTGGCAATGTGCTGCTGGAAGCCATGACCCATGGCATGCCCGCGCTGGCCTACAACTGCAAAGGCCCGAAGGACATCATCGAGCATGACGTCAGCGGCTATCTGGTGGAGGACACCGACACCATGGCCGAGGCGGTTGTCCGCTTCTTCAGCGACCGGGACGGGCGAACGGTGATGCGGGAAAATGCCCGCAAGCGCGCGGCCCGGTTCCAGGCCGAGCCCATCATGCAGCAGTTTCTGGCTGATCTGGGTCTGGACTATCCGGAACAGATCAATGCGCAAGTGACGGTGGCCTAGTGAGCCAAGTAAGCCAACCGCACCCTTTGCGTCAAGCCGCGCCCGGCCTCACCGCGGCTGAACAGCTGAATTTCCTGCTGACCAACCGGCTGCCCCGGCGCTGGCTGACCCTGTTCATGGGCCGGTTCAGCCGGATTGAGAGCCCGACGCTGGCCCGGCTGTCCATCGCCGTCTGGCAGCGCTTTGCCGACGACCTGCGGTTGCAGGATTCGCCAGAGCAGCAGTTTCGCAGCCTGCAGGCATGTTTCACCCGCCAGCTCAAACCCGGGCTGCGGCCGGTTGACCCCCGGCCAGACGTTGTCACCAGTCCCTGCGACGCCATTGTCGGTGCCTGCGGGCGCATCGACGGCCACCAGCTTTTCCAGGCCAAGGGCTTTCCCTACACCCTGGACGAGCTGATTCCCGATGCCCGACTGGCGGCGCGCTATCGCAACGGCCAGTTCGTCACCCTGCGGCTGAAATCCAGCATGTATCACCGGTTCCACGCGCCGGTGGACTGCCAGGTTCGTGAGGTGAATTACATCGCCGGGGACACCTGGAACGTGAACCCGATTGCCTTGAAAAAGGTGGAAAAACTGTTCTGCAAAAATGAGCGGGCAGTACTGGAACTGGACTTCGGCCACCCGGATTACAGCCTGACGCTGGTGCCGGTGGCCGCCATTCTGGTGGCCAGCATGAAATTCCATTTCCTGCCGGAACCGCTGGACCTGACATACCGGGGGCCAAACCGGATTCGCTGTAACGCTACACTCAGCAAGGGCGAGGAAATGGGCTACTTCCAGCACGGCTCTACCATTCTCGTCTTTGCCTCGGAACACTATCAGCTCAGCCCCGGGATCAATCAGGGTCACCGGATCAGAATGGGTGAAGCGCTGTTATCCGGACAACCCACCCCAACACTTGATGTGTAAGGAAACCAACATGACCTTTCGTGAAGAATTACAAAAACAGCGCTGGGACGATCACCGGTATTATCACCACAACCGGATCAACCAGTTCCTGCATCTGCTCAGCGCCAGCTGTTTTGTGATCAGCTACGGCCTGTTGTTTTTCAATCCCGCTGCGGCGGCACTGGTTGGCTGGCTGCTGGCCATGACCCTGCGCCAGACCGGGCACTTCTTTTTTGAGCCCAAAACCTACGACGACGTGAACAACGCCAGCCACGACTACAAGGAAAGCGTGAAGGTCGGTTACAACCTGAACCGTAAAGTGGTGCTGCTGTCGATCTGGGCCCTGACACCCCTCGCACTGTTGCTGACGCCGGCAACGGGACTGGTGGAGTTCATCAGCAACACCGCGCTGGTCTGGCTGTTCATCGGGCTGGGCGCCGTGGTGTTCAGAACGGTTCATCTGTTCAAGCTGATGGGCGTGCAGTCCGGTCTGGTGTGGATGACCAAAATTCTTACCGACCCCTTCCATGACATCAAGATCTACCGGAAATCGCCTTACTACATTCTCAAGGGTGAAATGTACGACACCATGGACGACTGGTACGAGGTGTTGCCTGCCAATCAAAAGACCTAGAAATCCGACATCGCGTCCTGCAGATCGCGCTTCAACTCTTCTGGCTCAGTGATCCACAGGGTTTTGTCCAGGCCTGGAAAAACGCCCACTTCCAGGCCGTCCTTCGTCAGCCCCGGTACCCATTTCCGGAAGAAATCCGGCAACGAAAGGCTCATGGGAACCAGATCATTGGTGCCTTTGGCGTAGTCCACTGCAAACTCCGACGCGGGCCAGACCGGGAGGTACTCCACGCGGTCTTCGTCCGATGTGATCTTCAGGAAGCGGTTGTCGCCGTTGACCAGAATCCAGACCTCGCGCTCTTCTGCCACGTGGCTCAGGAAGAAGTCGTAGCGTTCCTCTCCGTCAAGTCCGAGTAGCTCGGCCAGAGCTTCATTACTCATATGTTCACTCACTGTTTCTGCATGCGCAGGGCTTATGATGAACCAACGGCGGAATGAACACCATATGGGGAAAACACGCGGCCCTGGTGTGGACCTGTCTGAAAGGCATATCCATAGGTCCTGCCTGAATCAGTGAAGGGTCCATAATGCATTCGGTCGCGGTCGACAATATAGTCCGGGGCGGTTTAAAAGCGTAACGTTAGCAATCTAACATTCGAGGAAACGAATCTTGTCACACCTGCGACTCGCGCTCTTGCTGGGCATGACGGTGGCGCTGGCGCCACTATCGATTGATGCCTACCTTCCTGCTTTTCCGGAGATCGCCGGCTGGCTGGGTATTCCCCACAGCCAGGTCGGGCTGACCCTGAGCGCCTACGTGATGACATTGGGGCTGGCGCAACTGATTGGCGGCCCTCTGTCCGACCGCTACGGCCGAAAACCGATCCTGTTTGGCGGGCTGTTCGTCTTTACCTGCGGTGCGCTTATGGTGTCTTTTGCAGATACCCTGCCCGAGATGGTTTTCTGGCGAGTGGCTCAGGCGCTTGGGGGTGCATTCTGCGCGGTGTCTGTGCCAGCGCTGGTACGCGATCAGGTCAGTGGACAGGACGCGGCCCGGCTGTTCGGCCTGATTGGTCTGATCATGTTCATTGCGCCGGCTGCGGCGCCGTCCCTCGGTTCGCTGATGCTGGCCCTGGGCGAGTGGCAGTGGATTTTCCTGATGCTGGCCGGATACGCCGGCTGCCTGATGCTGGTTCTGAACCTGGCACTTTTCCCGAGCCTGAAACCACATATGCCGAACAGAACCCCGGTGGGGACCCTGGTGACCAACTATCTGCTGGTAATCAAACACCAAACCACCATGCGCTTCATAGGTATTCAGGTGTTGTGCTTCAGTATGATGCTTCTGTTCATTACCCATTCGTCGTTCATCTACCAGGAGTGGTTCGGACTGTCGAAGAGTCACTTCTCGCTGTTATTCGCAGCAAACATTGGCTTGATGGCCCTGCTGAATCTGATCAACCGGCCACTATTGCGCCACTTTGACTCTGCGGTCCTGGTCAGGGCACAGGTAATTATGCAATGCCTTGCGCTTGTCGCGCTGACCATGGCTACCCTGCTTGATGGCTCGGTCTGGGCCGTCGCGCCCTGTATTATCCTGGCCATAGGCTTTCAGGGCGGAATCGTGCCCAACAACATGGCCAACGCCATGGAATTTTTCCCGAAACTCAGTGGCACTGCGTCCGCCTTGCTTGGCGCTTCCCAGTTCACTATTGCCGGGGCAGTCAGCAGCGTGTCCTCCAGCTTCGGCGACCTCAGCCCGCCAACCATCGCGGCAGGCATGTTGGCCTGCTCAATAGGTGCAGTATTGCTTTCCCTGGGCGCACCGAGCGCCGTCATCCAGGCCAGGCTGAGTGAACCGACTGATAACCTTCAAGCGTACTAGATGACTGGTAAAGACAACTAGGGAAGCGTTTCGGTATGACATCGTTTATTCAGGATTTTGCCACCCGCGCCTCATCATTTAGCAAAGAATCCAATCGGCCAAAATTGCTCCGAACTCCACGTCTCGACTCTGGTGATCCGGACTTAAAGCGACGAGAGATTGCGGGCTACTTTACCAACACGTTTGATACCTACACCGGCCTTTTCGATTGCCTCGCAGACGACGCGGGTTATTTCAGAAAATCGATTCCGCTGAGACACCCGCTGATTTTCTATCTGGGACACACCGCCACGTTTTTCGTCAACAAACTGGTGCTGGCCAAACTTTTGCCCGAGCGGATTGATCCGCACATGGAGTCGGTCTTTGCCGTGGGCGTCGATGAGATGAGCTGGGATGACCTCAATGATGACCACTATGAATGGCCCAGTGTATCCGCCGTGATGGACTATCGTGCCAAAGTCCGGGCCAGCATGCTTGAGCTGATCGAGACCCTGCCCCTGGCCCTGCCGATCAACTGGGAAAATGCCTGGTGGCCGATTATTATGGGCATCGAACATGAGCGTATCCACTTGGAAACCTCTTCTGTACTGATCCGCCAGCACGACCTGACCAGAGTAAGGCCGCAGGCTGAGTGGGCGCCCATTCGCGAATCCGGCGAAGCCCCTGAAAACACGCTGATCGCGGTTCCGTCCGGTACCGTCACTCTTGGCAAAGCCTTCGACGATGGTTACTACGGTTGGGATAACGAGTACGGCGACCACCAGGCGAGTGTCGAGGAATTCAAAGCCAGCCAGTACCTGGTCAGCAACCAGGAGTTCCTGGAATTTGTCGAAGCCGGTGGTTACCAGCAGGACCACTACTGGAGCGATGAAGGACGATCCTGGCGGCAGTTTGCCGAGGCGAAAAACCCCACCTTCTGGCGCTGGCACAATGGCTGGCATCTGCGATTGATGACCGAAGAAGTGGAAATGCCCTGGGACTGGCCGGCGGAAGTGAACTATCACGAGGCCAAGGCTTTCTGCGAATGGAAGCGCCAACAGACCGGCCGACCAATCCGCCTGCCCACCGAAGACGAGTGGCACCGGCTCTGTTCAGAAGCCGGTGTCGAGGAAGTTGGGACCGGTGCCGCCAATGCTAACCTGCATCTTGATCATGGCGCGTCGTCCTGTCCCGTCACTCATTTCCGCCACGGCCAATGGTTTGATGTGGTCGGCAACGTCTGGCAATGGATGGAAACACCGACCTACCCGTTCGACAACTTCAAGGTGCACCCGCTTTACGACGACTTCACCACACCCACGTTTGACGGCCAGCATCAGTTGATCAAGGGCGGATCCTGGATTTCCTGCGGCGACGAGGCGCGTCTGGCCGCCCGTTATGCGTTCAGACCGCATTTCTTTCAGCATGCGGGTTTCCGCTACATCGCATCGGATGCAGAGGTGGTCCATCCCAACGCTTATTATGAAAGCGATCACTTGCTGACGGAGTACGCGGAATTCCACTTCGGTGACCGCTGGCTTGGTGTGGAGAACTTCCCAAAAGCGGTGGCCAACATCGCGCTTGACGCCATGAAAGGAAAAACCACCGGCAAGGCGTTGGATCTTGGTTCTGCCTGTGGCCGCTCAAGCTTTGAGCTGGCCAGGGAGTTTGACCAGGTGGAAGGTGTGGATTTCTCTGCAAACTTCATACGGCTTGGCGTTGAGATGGCCGAAAAGAGCACCATTCGCTACGCGCTGGCCGAGGAAGGGGAGCTGGTCAGCTACCACACCAGAACACTTGAAGAACTTGGACTGGAAGGCTGTGCTGACAGAGTCGCTTTCTATCAGGGCGACGCATGCAACCTCAAGCCGCTTTACAGTGGCTACGACCTGGTATTGGCAGCCAACCTGATCGACCGCCTGTACAGTCCGCGGCGCTTCCTGGACAGCATCCACGAGCGCATCAACGAGGGCGGTATTCTGGTGATTGCCTCACCCTATACCTGGCTTGAAGAGCATACGCCGAAGGAGGAGTGGATCGGCGGCTTCAAGAAGGATGGCGAAAACCACACCACGCTGGACGGCCTGAAAGAACACCTTGGCAGGCATTTCCGACTAGTGGGTAAGCCCAGAAAAGTGCCGTTCGTGATCCGTGAGACCCAGCACAAGTTTCAGCATACGCTGTCTGAAGTGACTATCTGGGAGCGGCTGCCGGGCTGATCAGCGCCTGGATCTCCTGACCGATGACCTCGTGAGCCACCAGCTGGTCGAACCAGGCGGTGGCCACGTTGTCGTGTAACAATCCCAGCAAAGCCCCAAGCACCATTCCGCGATGGACATTATCGCCACCCAGGTTGGCGTTCACCCTGAGCGCAAGCCAGGGATCGCTGTTGTATTTGTAAGCCAGATACAGCACCACCGGCCAGGAGTCCGAAATATAACAGGCCGATGAGTAGAGGCGGCCCACCACCTGAAGATCCGGCAGTTTGCGCTTCACCAGCGCAGCAACATCCATCCCCGCCACACCTTTCCCGGCTTCCGCGAGCAGCGCCTTTGCGCCGGCCTCGTCCGGGCCCTCCATGAATCCACACAAAAGCGTCACGTACCGATCGCAGACTTTCATTAGCGACTCGTCCGGGTGTGTCGAGGCGACGTGCTTGCGGCACAGTGCCTGTATTTCTGCCACGCCGACACCCTGAAGCCGCTGCGAGAAAACCAGAGGAGCGACCGTCACCAGGCCACCCACGGATGGCGTGTCATGGGTGGTCATGGCACATTTTTCCGGCGGCAACCCGGCCTGGAAATTGGCAAAAAACCCACGGTGGTAGGATTCTGCGTAGGTATCGGGATGCGCCGGCGGGTCGGCTGTCATAAAGCCGATATAAGCGGAAAGAAAAGCCGACTTATCGTAGTGGCCCCCGGCGTCGGCCAATGACCGCATCAGAATACGGGCACAATAAGCATTGAGGGTGCTTTCACCCGCCCCCATCCCCTGATGGTAATGCACGTTTGGCACGTTCCAGTACTGTGCCCTGCCTTTGAGAATCACGTCGCCCACAACCTGAGGTTGGGGATCGTTAGCTCCGCGCCGGCCCAAATGGCGGCCCCCGCTGCTGGTGGAGTGCAACGACATGATGGAAGACGGGTGAAAATCCGGTGCGGCTTCGAACTGTTGAATACCCCCCGGGAAGGCTTTTTCGATGTCCATCGGGTTGTAGTACCAGTGCACCGGCATTGCCAGGGCATCGGCAATGAACTGGGTCTTGAGCGCGTTGACAGCTCGGCTGGATGGTGTAAGGGTATTTTTCATAACAGGAGCCCTCGTGTTGTTAAAAGAATAACATGAGGCACCATGTGTTTTATTCTACCGTCACACTCTTAGCCAAATTACGGGGCTGATCCACGTCGGTGCCTTTCAGTACTGCCACATGATAGGACAGTAATTGCAGCGGAACCGTGTACACGATGGGCGCGGTAATAGAATGCACTGAAGGTACTTCCAGAACGTTCAGACCATCTTCGCTTTTAACGCCGGCGGCCCTGTCTGCAAACACAAACAGCTGGCCTCCCCGGGCTCGAACTTCTTCCAGATTCGATTTCAGCTTTTCCAGCAGGTCGTTGTTCGGTGCGACCGTTACAACCGGCATTTCACTGTCCACCAGCGCCAGCGGGCCGTGCTTGAGCTCGCCTGCCGGGTAGGCCTCGGCGTGAATGTAAGAAATTTCCTTGAGCTTTAGCGCACCTTCCAGAGCCACCGGGAACATGGCGCCGCGGCCCAGAAACAGGCTGTGGTGTTTATCCATGAAGGACTGGGACATCTCGGCAATCTGGCTGTCGAGCGCCAGCATCTGTTCCACCTGGCCCGGCACAAGCCGGATGGCCTGAACGATCTCGGCTTCTTTTTCCTCGTCCAGGCCATTGTGACGGGCCAGCGCCAGGGTGAATATCAGCAGTGCGGTTAGCTGGGTGGTAAACGCTTTTGTGGAAGCGACTCCGATTTCTGGCCCGGCCTGGGTCATGATGACCAGATCTGATTCCCGCACCAGTGAGCTGCCCGGTACGTTACAGATCGCCATGGCCGCCCGGAAACCGGCTTTCTTGGCCTGACGCAGTGCCGCAAGCGTATCGGCCGTTTCGCCGGACTGGGAGATGCAAAGAAAGAGGGTGTCCTGCTGGATTACATGTTTGCGATAACGGAACTCTGAGGCGACTTCCACCGAGCAGGGCACGCCGGCAAGATCCTCGATCCAGTAGCGGGCCACCATGCCGGCGTGGTAACTGGTACCGCAAGCAATAATCTGAACGTGGCGAACGTTCTCGAGAAGGTTGCCCGCCTGGGTGCCAAGAGCCTGTTCCAGCACCCGGGTCTGGGTAATACGGCCTTCGGTAGTAGCCTGAATCACCCGTGGCTGCTCGTAGATTTCCTTGAGCATGAAATGGCGATACTCGCCTTTTTCAGCAGCGTCGGTGCTGTGCTCAAAGCGGGTCACGGGCCGCTCAACGGCATTGCCGTCGCGGTCGTGAACCCGGGTTCCGTCCTTATGGATATCCGCGATATCCCCTTCTTCGAGAAACATGAATCGGTCAGTGACCGGGAGCAGCGCAAGCTGATCAGAGGCAATAAAATTCTCGCCGATGCCTACGCCGATAACCAGAGGACTGCCTTCACGGCAGACGATCAGATGGTTCGGCTCGTCGGCATGAACAACCGCCAGTGCAAAAGCTCCGCGCAGATGGCCAATGGCGACCTTGACCGCGTCATAAAGGGTGGTGATATCGGCGTTCCGATACTGCTGCTCAATCAGGTGGGCGATTACCTCGGTATCGGTCTGGGAGGTGAACTCGAACCCGTCGGCCTTCAGTTCTTCGCGAAGCTCCTGATAGTTTTCAATAATGCCGTTGTGCACAATCGCCAGGCGGTCCCCGGACATGTGCGGGTGAGCGTTGATCTGCGACGGCTCACCGTGGGTGGCCCAGCGGGTGTGGGCGATACCGGTGCTGCCGCTCATGGGCGTTGCGGTGACCGCGTCGTCAAGTGCCACAACCTTGCCGACCTCCCGCGCACGGTTGATGGCTCTGTTGCCATCAATGATGGCCATGCCGGCGGAATCGTAACCCCGATACTCAAGTCGGCGCAGGCCTTCCAGCAGAATGCCCTGAACGTCCCTTTCCGATACTGCCCCTACGATTCCGCACATAACACTTGCACCTGTAATGATTTATCCGACCTGATGATGACCAGATGGCTATTCTTTCCTGGTTGGCCGCTGCCAGTTACCAATATTTCGTTGTTTACCCCGGGCAACAGACAGCTCGTCGGCCGCCACGTCACGGGTTATCGTGGAACCCGCGCCGATGGTAGCATTTTCCGCCAGCGACACCGGGGCGACCAGTGATGTATTGGAGCCAACGAAAACGCCGTCACCAATATCAGTCTGGTGTTTGTTTACCCCATCATAATTGCAGGTGATGGTTCCTGCACCGACGTTTACATTGCGTCCGAGTCTGGCGTCGCCGACGTAGCTCAGGTGGTTGATCTTGCTACCCTCGCCCACCACGGCTTTTTTGGTTTCAACAAAGTTACCCACTTTGGTGTGGTCGGCCAGTTCTGTCCCGGGTCTTAACCGCGCAAACGGTCCAATCTGGGCGTGTTGACCCACTCTGGCGCCGTCGATCACCGAATGAGCATCTACTTTGCTGTTGGCTCCGATATGGCAATTGCGCAAAACACAGTTTGGCCCGATGCTGACACCGGACTCGAGCATCACTTCACCTTCAAACACGGCGTTGATATCAATCAGTACATCCTGAGCCACGGTCAGTTGACCGCGCACGTCGATTCGCGCCGGGTCGGCCAGTGTGGCGCCGCCGGTCATCAGGCGGTCCGCCTGTTGTTGCTGATACCAGCGTTCAAGAACGGCGAGCTGAATGCGGTTGTTAACGCCCTGAACTTCAAAGTCGGTTTCGGGTTGTGCGACCTCGATGCCCACACCTGCTTCCGAAGCCATGGCAATGACATCGGTCAGATAATATTCGCCCTGGGCGTTGGCGTTAGAGAGCTGCGGCAGCCAGGATTTCAAATGTCTGGCTGAAACCGCCAGTATGCCGGTATTCACTTCGTTGATTGTTTTCTGTTCGGTGGTGGCGTCTTTCTGCTCAACAATCGCGGTCACCTTGCCCTGCTGATCGCGGATGATTCGACCATAACCGTCCGGGTTTTCCAGGGTCACAGTCAGCAGACTGATGGAGTCATCGCTGACCCTGGACACCAGTTCTTCCAGGGTCTGCGAACGGGTCAAGGGCACATCTCCATAGAGAATCAACACCCTCGCGTCATCAGGAAGGCCAGGCAGCGCCTGGGCAACTGCATGGCCGGTTCCCAGTTGCTCTTGCTGTATGACCCACTGAACATCCTCCGCCAGAGTCATCGCCTTGACCTGGTCTGCGCCATGACCAATGACGCCATGGATCCGCGCAGCACCCAGCGTTCTCGAAGTGTCCATCACATGGTGCAGCATAGGCTTGCCTGCAATCCGATGCAGAACCTTGGGCAGGGAGGACTTCATGCGTGACCCCTGGCCGGCAGCCAGAATCACAACGTGCAGCGGGTTCATAGGGTCGCGCTCCAACGGGGGTATTTTTACGTATCAATAAAAAAGCCGCTTCCCGATAAATAGGGCAGCGGAATCGTTTCCTCTGCGCTATCCGTTCAGGATGCGGCTTCTTCTCTCAGGTGGCAAACGGTCCGTTGGCGTATTAACGGACCTTATTGCGCAATTTCTGAATAGTTCGCAACTGGGCAGCAGCTTCAGCAAGCTCCACCGCAGCCCGCGAATATTCAAATTCACCTGTTTTGTTCGCCAGTGCCTTTTCGGCGTCTCTCTGGGCTTCCAGCGCCGCTGCTTCGTCCACATCCTTGGCACGAACTGCCGTATCAGCCATCAGGGTAATCAGGTTTGGCTGCACTTCCAGATAGCCTCCAGAAACGTACAGAATTTCCTCTTTCCCATCCTGCTTTACAATTCTTACAGCGCCAGGCTTCAACGCAGTCAGCAGGGGCGCGTGCCCGTACTGGATACCCATCTCACCCTCGGTGCCGGTCGCGGTCAATGTTTCGACCAGCCCGGAGTAGATTTTTTCTTCGGCACTTACGACGTCACAGTGTACTGTCATAGCCATTTCTCATGCCCCTTGGGTCGGAAAGTGAAGGAAGAATTACTTCTTCTTACTTTCCTTCTCTTTCATGGCCTTCGCTTTCTCGGTCGCTTCCTCGATTCCGCCGCACATGTAGAACGCCTGCTCCGGCATGTCGTCGTAGTCACCGTTCAGAATACCTTCGAAGCTGGCGATGGTCTCTTTCAGAGACACGTACTTACCGGGTGAACCGGTGAAGACCTCAGCAACGTGGAAAGGCTGTGACAGGAAACGCTCGATTTTACGGGCACGGGATACGGTCAGCTTGTCTTCTTCCGAC
>Ga0307947_1002084_pt1 | contig 15980 bp, 12 predicted proteins | sample OrgLakmetagen232_FD_201840 | JGI IMG/M metagenome (GOLD analysis project Ga0307947, IMG submission 201840) | Saline water microbial communities from Organic Lake, Antarctica - #232 | ecosystem: Environmental > Aquatic > Non-marine Saline and Alkaline > Saline | place: Antarctica: Organic Lake...
AGACTCTGCGTGTGTTTGCTCCTTCAAGCTCTGAATTTATTCCTTTCTTAACTTGTCATCACAGTATCACTGATTTTGAGATCAATGCATTCCTGAATCAAGACTCATACAGACTTCTCAAGTTTGTGTCAGATTTAGTTTCATAGTTTCAATTTTCCACACTGGTTGATTTTGTTTCACCAGCCAATTGCCATCAGCCAGAGACTCGGGCTGTAGGCCATCCTTGTAACCCCTTGTAACCCACTGATTTTGATATCAATGCACTCCTGAATCAAAACTCATACAGACTCCTCAAGTTTGTGTCAGATTTAGTTTCAATTTTCGACACTGGTTGACTTTGTTTCACCAACCAATTGCCATCAGCCAGAGACTCGGGCTGTAGGCCATCCTTGTAACCCTTGTAGATAGCGCCTGTGGCGTGCTACCAAAAGGATGGTGCGGAGGGTAACAGAGGCTCCTAGAAGAATTGAGCAGAGGCCTTTGCGTTGCTCCTGCGCGGCGCTCAGCTGATTCTGTGGTCTAGTGTCCTCACAACACTTGATTTTGATGAGGTGAATGTCACGTTGGAGAATGCTGAGATCTTAAGGTCAGTGCTGTCTGGGGAAGGTGGATCTGCTAGTGGCTGGCGGTGCTGCTGAAGTGCCCCCAGTCCACCTCAATTGCCCCCTGCCACTTCTCAGAACCCACCCTCCTTCATTGCTAGTCTGTTGCTAATTAGTTTTCAGAAAGACCTTTTTCATAAATGTGGGGAGTGGTTTTCGCTACCTACGTGCTTTCGAACTTTCTTTTTCATCCATAACTTCTTTCTTTTAGTAACTATTGTCATAATTATCCTGCTGGAAGCCTCCTGATTCTCAATGGTTTCCCCCTATTTTTGAGGTAAAGCAGTTCAACATAACTATAAATACCGGTTCCTTAGCGTCATTAGACCTAATCAATGTAGGGAGCCTGGTTCTTCCTTTGACGACCAGATCATCCTCACTTTAACCGTATTGAGCCAAGTTAAAGTAGAGACGCGTTGTTCACACTGATAGTAACGCCCTACATTGTCTAACCAAGGGTACAAATGCAAATACCTTTGCCCATGCAAACATCAGACGAACTAATAAAGTTGCAGCAGAGCAAAATACAAGATAAGGTGGGCTAAGAAACTGCACTTGCCATATCAGGCTCTTGCTTGCTCAGCAACCAAGCTGTTTATGCTGGTCGGTGAAAACGCAAATCCATGGGAATTAATAGTCAAACGCTTCACACCTAAACCCTTTGTTTATATCTAGAACGACACACGCATTTAAAATGCGTCCTGTTTAAGAGCCTGCAGCAAAGTAAAATTAGAGGAACACTCTGTCGGTAGTGGTAGATAACCAGGGAAGAGGTCGCAAACGTCCCCTATTATAGGACAGCCATAAACTGCAACAAAAATCACTATCACTGCCATTCTACGTCTATCAAAAACTTGCCTCCAAGGTGATGTAGAACAACACTGCCTGAGAGTCGTCAGATTTGAGCGTGGAACAAAATACATGTTCATGAAGTATCTAGGTACTATTTGCTTTTAGCCATAAAATTTAGCTTTTTATTGAGGTGTTCCCGCTGCTGTAAGTGCTTGGCATGCTTCTTTGCTGGGCATACAATACAACACCATGCCAATCGCCACCATCATGCAGCGGTATCTTTCAACACTGCAACAGCTGCCTTGCTACAACACTGCAACTGCTGCCTTGCTACAACAGCTGCAACAGCTGCCTTGCTACAAGACTGCAACTGCTGCCTTGCTACAACACTGCAACTGCTGCCTTGCTACAAAATGAGGCAGCTTGCATCCACTTTGACTCCTGGTATGATTTCCAGAGTTGTGTGTTCCGGCTGGAAAATTGGGAACAACGACCTTCTTAACTTCAAGACCCCATGCAAATGCAACAACTGTGAGGTAGCAGCAAGTGTCGTCAAGCAAGGAAAAGGGGTCAACCAATGCAGCAGCAGTCACAATTGTCTGATGACAAACACACGCATTTATTTGGCGTGAGGAGGTCGCTTTAAGGAATATGAAGGTGAGGACCGTTGAGTGCACACAAGGTGCGTCACATATACACACACAAACACACAAGTTACAATGGCTGTGGTCCACAGTGCACGGATACCCTGGCCACAGTGCAGTAGTGTCACACACACATACACACACACATACACACACACACAAGGTACCAGGGTTGCAGCGCACCCATTAGAAGTATCTTATGCTCTAGGATATCTGCCACATCCCAAGGTAAAGCACTACACAATATCAGGGTTTGACAAAACCCAATGCTGGACCTAAGGCACCTAAATATCAGGCCACATTCCACAGCACAGCACTACAAGATACCAGGCTAGCCAAAACCCCATGAAAAAGTACCCAAAGCACTCAATCTTTTGACCACGTCCCAAAGCATTACATGGTTTCGAGGTCGCAGCACACCCATTGCCGGTACCTCACTCGCCCAGGCCAAAGGCACATACATATAGCATTGGCCAGAACCGTATATACATGCACCGTATATGACCGTATATTTGGTGATTTCCCTGCCAAACACAGCGTATATACACCCTGTATGTATGGTTCTGGCCAACCCTACATTCACATGATGCACACTTTAAGGCCACCCCATTCTAGGTAGGTGTAACACACTCTGGTGTGTATATATATGTATATATTGTGCGTGGTATCTCTCTGTGCGTGCCCTATACGCTGTTGTTGTTGAGGATGGTGTCCAGCAAGTGCGACAGCTGGGGCCCTGCAGCGGGGGCAACGATCAGACAGAGCACATTCAGGAAAATTATATACAGAGCAGTATGTACAGAGGCTAGATTTGAGGCCATATTTTGAGTTCAGCTGACAGGTGGGGGTTTAGAGGAGACAAACGGCAGAGGAGCCAGTTATTTGTGGGACGGCAGGTTTGAAGCCCGAAGGCATAACAAGAGTGACCTTCTGTCTATCGAATGTCTCGAAAGAACCAGGCGACCGCGTATACCAGACTCCCAATAAATATGAGACATGTGGTAGGTGAAATGTGGTAGGTGAAAGTTAGTTGGGGGCGATGATGCGAGGTAACCGACTGGAACTTTGAGCGCTGAGAGAAAAGCTGAGGCAAGTGCAAGATATGTGCCATCAAAAAGGGACTTGAAGACAGCAGAGCAAACGGCACCATGCTCCATGATAGAAAAGAAATGCATAGGGTCGGCCAGAAATGTATATATACGGTGAAAATACGGTATTTTTGGCTCGGAAATCACATGATACACAGTGTATCATATGTATATGGTATACATGGTTCTGGCCAACCATGAAATATACAGATTGTGGATGTTTGCCTTTGTCTTTTGTCACTGTAGCTACTGTCACTGTAGCACTGTAGTAAGTGTACGTATATGAGTGCATGTGTCCATGCTAGGCAGCACATTTGCTGGATCTTGGCTCAGCAATCAAGTGTTGCGACCCAACTAGTGTGATGCTAACCTGTAAAAAATGGGCCCCAAATTGTCGAATTGTGTGTTTCAGGGTAACCACCAAGAAAACTGTTGAGTTCAGTGTGTAACACTTGAACTTCACTTCTTGTAGAGCAGCAAAGTGTTATCAGTCTATCACCTTTTGATTTCCTTGTAAATATTTCCACCGCCATCTCACGATGCAAACGAAATGCAACTTTTTTTCTTCGTTAAGCACGCACCTGAATACAGCGGCGTTGGGAGCACCTCAATGCCCTGCCAGATGTCATCAAACACAAGGCCTGAAGAGGGACATGATCATCATGCAGCACACAAACCGGTTTAAATGGTCAGTGCCCGGCGTCAAAGCTATGCTTGAAATCCATGAAAGAGGTGCACAGTGCATAGTGACCAACATTTTCCAGTGCACCAACACTTTAAGAGTGTTGTTATCCACAGTCTGAAAGAAAGTATGTTGTTCACAGTCTACAAAAAAGTTGGTAGTTCATAGTCCTTAAAAAGCGTGGGTGATGTTACCAGCAGCTTGCTTGAGCCTGTGGCGCGTGCCTTCAAGCAAACCGTGCTTACTTTTTATTGTTCACCACATTGTCACCACATGCAATCACATGATGATCACATGAATACATGTTTACTTGAAACTTGAAACACAACGCACAGTGCGCAGTGCGTGCACAGGTGTCGTAAATGCATGCACACAAACACATGCACACACACACGAGCACACTCAACAACACATATATACACACACACAAACGCACACACCATCTATAGCATCGCCGTGCTGCCTAGGAGAGGCAGACCCCGTTTGTTGTTGCAACAGTGCGGGGGGTATATGTACCCCGACCACCGTCATTTCATCATCTTCGCCTGCCACTGCAGCTAGGAGTGAGTCCTGCTGCTCCTGCTGCTGCTGCTGTTGCTGCTGCAACCGCTGCTCGTGCTGTAGCTGTTGCTGTTGCTGTTGCTGCTGGTGCTCAATGAGTTGTTGCTGCTGATGCTGGTGCTGTTGCTGATGCTGTTGGTGCGGCTGCTGATGCTGCCAGTTGCTTCTGGCCATTCTAGATACTTGCACTGCAAGTGTTACGACGTAAGTGAAATCTAAGAAATGCGATGTACGACACACATGCAATGCAATGTCACAGAAAAGGATTGCAGCAGACGCAATCCAATTGGTGTGAGTCATGACTTAAGACAGTACAGACAATGGGCGTGCTTTGCTACAGCAAAGGTTCGAAAAGACGCGATCCATTTGGTGTGGGTCATGACTTATTAAAGTGCAGACAATGGGTGTGCTTTGCTACAGCAAATGCTTGAAACAGACACGATTTAATTGGTGTGGGTCATGACTTATGAAAGTGCAGACGATGGGTGTGCTTTGCTACAGCAAAGGTTTGCAATTTGCAACAGACACGATCCAATTGGTGTGTGTCGTGACTTAAGACAGTACAGACAATGGGCGTGCTTTGCTACAGCAAAGGTTTGCAACAGACACGATCCAATTGGTGTGTGTCGTGACTTAAGACAGTGCAGACAATGGGCGTGCTTTGATACAGCAAAGGTTTGCAACAGACACGATTTAATTGGTGTGGGTCATGACTTATTGAAGTGCAGACAATGGGTGTGCTTTGCTACAGCAAAGGTTTGCAATTTGCAACAGACACGATCCAATTGGTGTGTGTCGTGACTTAAGACAGTGCAGACAATGGGTGTGCTTTGCTACAACAAAGGTTGTAACAACAAAGGTTGCTACAACAAACAAGAGCCATTTGTTTGGCAGTCCAGATTTTTATTTGTCGATGCATACATCTGCTTTTGCTCTACCCTGACTGGATTTTGCGTGTGCTGTAAACAGTTGCACATTGGCTGAGGTTGAAAGCCAATGTATACTGTGCATACATGGCTCTGGAAAGCCCTATTTTTCTATTGGGGAACTCTCCTATAAACATTTGCACATTGGCTGAGGTTGAAAGCCAACGTACTGTGCATACATGGCTCTGAAAAGTCCTATTTTTCTATTAGGCAGCTTTCCTACTATCTGCACTGTTGACAGAGGAAAATACCGTCTACACTGTACACGTGTACACATGCTCATGCTTTGTTATGGTGGAGGATATACTTACACGTGTGCCTGCGCAAAGCACGCCTTATACTTCTGCGTGGGTTTGTCTGCAGGTCCCTGTCCATGCCCTTCGATTCTCCACCAAGTTGCTAAGGGTCAAAGTGATATGTCTGTGAGGCACCTGTGCCCCTGCCACAGCATTCTGCTAAGGGTCTAAGTGATATGTCTGTGAGGCACTTGTGCCCCTGCCACAGCATTCCACTTGTTTGCCTTTGTCTTGAAACGAGAGAATCCATACTTTCACGCACCCACACAAACATGCGCAAGCACACATCCACACAGACGTGCGCAAACACACATGCACAGACATGCGCAGGCATACATACAGGCACAGATACATGCAAGTACAACGTGCATACACACACAGCCACTTAGCTTTAGTTTATCCTTACCTTCTGGTCGATTATGGCCAAAGGGAGTAGGCAGGGAGGCAGGAGGGTGTCGAGACTGTGTTACACTGTGAGGGAGGGACTTGGCAGGGCTATTTAACACCTGCCAAATAATAAATAGTGTGTGTGCAGGTGCGTGTGTGTGTATGATTGTGTGTTTAAATGTGTGCATGTGTGTGTGGGAATAAGAGAGAGAGAGAGAGAGAGAGAGAGAGAGAGAGAGAGAGAGAGAGAGAAAGAGAGAGATAAAGAGAGGGAGAGAGAGAGAGAGAGTAAAAGGTACAGGAGCATACAGAGAGGGACATGGATATGAAGGAATAAGGATATGATGTATGTTTGTGAAGGCTGTTCAGCACCTGCATGATGCATGATGCATGATGCATGATGCATGAGTGTGAGTTTACCCAGTGTGTGTTTGTGGCACACCAAGTTGTTGAAGAGTAGGGCTGTGGGAAGAAATGGATGCGTACATCAAAAGACAATGAATAAACGTATAAAATATGCTTGCAAAAGATCCACGCTCCCTGGATTGCCATCTTAGAGCTGCTCAGTCTGTACATGTGCATAGCTTCAATCGATGTACTCCTTGTCCAGTGTGTGTAAAAGTTGGCCAGAACCATATATATACGGTGTATACACGATATTTCTAGCAGGGAGATCACCAAATATACCTTCATATACGGTGTAAATATACGGTTCTGGTCAACCCTACGTGCGTGGTATGGTTTTGAAGATGCTGGAATGCAAAGCTCCAGGTGTGCATTGCATATGTGATAAACCAATCAAGCAAGGGCATGTCCCGGCACTGAAGTCAAAGCTATTTAAACAGGCACTAGGGCAGGTCCATACTTGGTTTATTTGAGCTTGAGCGGTGCCGAGTAAACGGCCCATTAGCTGCCTGTGCTCATGCGTGAGTTGCGTGCTAGCGGACCCTGTGAGCACGTGCGTGAGAGGAGGTGTGTGTGTGTGAGTTTGTGTGTATACGTGTTTGAGCACTTCTACTTGTGAGCGTGAGTGTGAGCGTGTGTGCGCGTTCCTGTGTATTGATTAGTGAATCAAGGTATATAAACATGTATATGTAGCACATGGTTTGTGTGAGATTCAAATCAGACGTTAACAAATCACATTTCCCAAGTCTCTCAATTTCCAAGTCTAATGTTTCCCAATAAAACGTTTAGCAGCACCACAAATCTACAAATCTACAATTTTGAAGTTCAACAAAGGCCGCAACTACTGCAAACCATTTTGTAGCTCATTACATTCGTGTTAACGGTTAGGATGGTGTGCTTTTTAATTTTTAATTGATATGGCGTTGCAGCTGCTGCACACCACATAGGAACCGGATACACTCACACACATACGCATGCACAGAGAAAGAGAGAGAGAGAGAGAGAGAGAGATAGGGAGGAGTGACTCAGCAGCTGCTGTACACCTGTGGGGACCTGCACGGCGGAGTGCTGCTGCTGCTCTTGCTGTATATGCTGCTGTGGTAACTGGTGGGCTAGCTGCTGGTTGAGCTGTTGCGCCTCATGCTGCTGCTGCTGCTGCTGCTGCTGCTTTTGTAGAGCTCCAGATCGGGACTGAGTGGCCGGAGCAGGGGACAGGCCAGGATTTAGTCTGCTACCGCTGCCGCCTGCACGTGCGTGTGTGGGCACTTGTGTCTGTGTGTGTCTGTGTGTGTCTTTGTGTGTGTCTGTGCATATGTGGTCTCTGAATATGTCTGTGCATGTGTGGGGACTAATGTGTGTTTGTGTGTTTGTGTTTGTGTCTGAGTGTGTCCGTGCATTTGTGGGCACTTGTGTGTCTGTGTGTTCTGTGTGTCTGTGTGTGTCTGTGTGTATATGTGTCTGTGCACGTGTGGGCACCTATGTGTGCCTGAATGTGTCTTTGTGTCTGTCTGTGTGTGTCTGTGTGTGTGTGTGTAGAGTTCAATTCAATCATACTTTTCCATAAGCTGTACAAAGGACAGACCAAGGTTCTGAATGTGAAAACCTGGTATCTGATGCTGGTAGCACACAAGGCAGTTTGTGCGCATTGCCCCGCACACAAGCTTGCGTCCCTTCCGTATTAAGATTTGTGCTTTGTTGACCCACCTGCAGCTGATCTAGGTGTGCGCCCGATGCCGTGGGCTAATGCAGGGCCTTGTGCGCTGCGAGGGGTGGGCGTGGTGCCACTGTTGAACCACCTGTGTCGCAGCGCACACGTGTGTGTGTGTGTGGGTAAGTGTGTGTGTGCGTGTGTGCGTGTGCATGTATGTGTGTGTGTGTGCTAGCTGTGTGTGCTGTGTGTGTACTACGACCAAGATAGTCGTTATAAATCACATGTAAGGATAACAAGCACCCTGTGGCCTTAGTGCATGAAAGCCGTTTGCCTGTGTACACAGGCTCAACATTGGAACCACAAACAAGTTCGGCCAGCGGAATTGAAGCCTGACTTTGAGGATCACCAACCAACCATAAACCATTTTAAGCCCCCTTTCCCCAAAACCTCATGCACCTTATCCCACACCCACACCCACACCCACCCACTCACCCACACTCACACCCCCCCAAATACACACACCAACGTCTACACGCCTATCCCTGCCCCCACCCCAACGCACACCCTCGCCCTCACCCAGCCAAGCATTTCACATCAAAACCCAACGCACACCCTCGCCCTCATCCAGCCAAGCATTTCACATCGAACCCCAACGCACATCTTCGCCCTCGCCCAGCAAAGCATTCTCACATCTAGCCCCAACACACACCCTCGCCCTCACCCAGCCAAGCATTCTCACATCTAACCACAATCTATCCTGAGTACCTGAGTAGCTCGTTCAGATCTGGTTGGCTTGTTGCACTCGGGAGGAGGTGAGCGGATGGCAGAGGTGCGCTGCCAGTACTAGTGCTTGAGAGCAAGCCGCCAAAGGGAGCAAAGCCTGGTAGTGTGCCGTATGTGTGTAAATGTATGTGTGTGAATGTATGTGTGTGTGTGTGTGTTTGTGTGAGCATCCACATGACCACATTCTTTTTTGTGTGTGTGTGTGTGTGTGTGTGTGTGTGTGTGTGTGTGTGTGTTTGAATGAGCATCCACATGACCACATTCTTTTGCGTGTGTGTGTTTGTGTGAGCATCCACATGACCACATTCTTTTGAAACATTTTAGTGAGCACCCAAACTGCCCTAGATGCCAGATAAGAGCCTTAGATGTTAGGTGCTGGTCGGCCTAGATGCCAGACAAGATGTTAGGTGCCCTAGTGTTAGTGTTAGTATTAATGTTAGTGTTAGGTGCCCTAGATATTAGTGTTCGTGTTCGGTGCCCTACTTGTTAGTGTTAGTGTTAGTTGCTTTAGTTAATAGTGTTAGTGTAAGTGTTAGGTGCCCTAGTTGTTAGTGTTCGTGTCAGGTGCCCTAGTTGATAGTGTTCGTGTTTGATGCCCTAGTTGATAGTGTTAGTGTGAGGTGCCCTAGTTGTTAGTGTTAGTGTTAGGTGCCCTAGGTATTAGGTGCTGGTCAGTGAATCCAAGTGCGCTAAATGTTAGGTGCTAATCGGTGCAGTCAACATGTCTTTTTTGTCGTAATCGTCAAATCGGCTGCTGTGTTGGAGGGGCTTACACCGCTGTTCATAACAGGCACGTAAGAAAGCAGGTTATGGGGAGTGTACATGCTAGGAAGCACGCCAAGGTCAACATGCTTTGGGTCCTCTCTGACCCATCCATGGCAGCTGTTATCAAGCCATTTTATCGTAGCTAGCATATCGATGTGCACAGAGGAAGTGTACCCCAAACTTTAGCCATTCCTCTTCCTGGCCGTCTGCTCGGTGTTGCAAACAGGCCTGCTGAGAGGGCGCTTGCTGAGTTCATATACCTGCCTCACACACATACCCAAAAAAACCTTTTCCCGCCACACACGTACCCAAAAAAGAACATCTCCCCCTCACACACGTACCCCGATTAAGAACATCTCCCCCTCACACACGTACCCCAAATAAGAACATTTCCCCATGTTTGAGCATAGGGGGGCCAACCTCTTCCGACTGCATCTACACACACGTTCACACGTACACACACGTACACAAACACATACATACCCACCTGTGAGGGTGGGAGGTCCTCCTGCATTGGCTGGAGAGCCCTCCATTAAAGCACTCAGGGCTTCCTATGTGTATGTGTGCGTGTGTGTGCGTTTGAGTGTGTGTGTATGTGTGTGTCCATAAGAGCACTCAGGGCTTCCTATGGAGTGAAGAAGAGTAATTGCATGTGCATGAGTGTGTAAGATCACTAGGGTGCGCACGTGTGAGCGTATCAAAGAGTAGGAAGTACAGAAAGTAGGAGGAGGAAAAGGGGGGGAAATAACATATAAGTAGGGTTGGCCAGAACCGTATATGTACACCGTATATGACCGTATGTATGGCAATTTCCCTGCTTAAAATACTGATATACACCATATATACGTACATGTGTATGGTTTTGGCCAACCCTACATATATGCTTAATTTAGGATACACCCACCGAGCACCTGAGCAGCATGCCTGGCGGCCAGTAGTGAGTGATGGCCTGTCTTCCATGTGAGGACTAGACAAAACATGGTAGGCAATGAAGAATTTTCCTTTGAGATGCATAAAAGTACGCTCGACTGAGAAAGACACCACAAGGTATACCTGAGCAGCACGCCTGCTGGTCGACAGCGGTGGCTCGTCTTCCAAGGCAATGTGCAACGGGATGTCCATGCTGTTCAGCTCCTGCACATAGCGCCGCTCCAGAGGGGACAGCATCTCCTGTTAGGGTCGCAGAGGAAGCACACAGGTGTGTGCGTGTGTGTGTTGTGTGTGTGCGTGTGTGTGTGTGTGTGTGTGTGCGTGTGTGTATGTGCATGGCGCCGCTCCAGAGGGGACAGCATCTCCTGTTAGGGTCGCAGAGGAAGCACACAGGTGTGTGCGTGTGTGTGGTGTGTGTGTGCGTGTGTGTCTGTGGCGCTTCTCCAGAAGGGAATCCATGTGTATGTTTATGTTCGTGCCTGTTTGTTTGCGTTTCAATGTGTGCGTTTAAAAAAAACTGTTGCGTGGCTGTGTGAATTCTGCATAAATAAAGACTGTGTCTGTGCCAGGGGCACACAGCGTCAGAGCAACTGGCAACACACGATTGAAATCCCTTGTGTCAAACCAGATGGATTACGCTGGCTGCTCTAAGCTGCGTCTCCAGAATTGGCTGGAAGTGTAACAAAAGAGGAAGCAGTGCATGCAGGCAGGACTTGCCTTGTAAACACGGAGCTCAAGCCCACGGTGTATGTGTGCAGGGGGGGGTGCGGCAGAAGGGGGATCTGCAGCTGCGTTGGGGATGAGCAGCGTAAGGTCCTGGTACCTGTGGGTGTGTATTTGTGTGCATATTTGTGTGTGTGTGTATGAGCGTGTGTGAGTTCTAGTGCTGAAGTACTACGCACGTGAGTGCTTGTGTTAAGGGAACTATTGATTCCTGGCTACTTACTTGCAAATGACCCTGTTTGCTATGCACAGATAAGAAGCGCCATATAAAACATGGATTTGCGTCATGCAAAGTAAGTCTGTAGATCTTCTTCAGGGTCATTATTTTGAGATGCGCAAAACAGGTGTAGAGCTTTGAGCACATTCCAGTCGAGTCCAAACTTTCATGCGAATGCAATAAAGCGGAGGGCATGGAATAGCGACTTGTGCGAACCTTGTGGTTTGTTCAATACTACACACTCAGCAACAAACACAAGTCTTGAAAGCTATGGCCCTCACTTGTGCAAATAAAGACATTGTGTGCGAGTGGGCGACTGCTCTTTGCGTTATCTTTGCGTAAACGAGTGTATGTATGCGTACGTACGTGTGATTGTGTGTGCATATTGTTACGCGCGTGGTGAGCTTAAATTTACCCCCCCTATGCCTCACTAATTGAAGGGGTTCTAATTCAAATTTTCTCTTTGAAAGGACACACGGTGTCTAGGGCCTATGCTTTGCTGGAAAAACGGAAAGCCTTATAGATTAGAAATTTGGAGAAATAGGCGAGTGCGCGTGTGCCTATTATTTACTGAGTGTGCCTACAAAGTGCCTAAGAGTGCCTACTAAGTGTACCTATTACTTGACTACTACTATTTACTGAGTGTGCCTACAAAGTGCCTAAGAGTGCCTACTAATTGTACCTATTATTTGACTACTATTATTTACTGATTGTGCCTACGAAGTGCCTAAGAGTGCCTACTAATTGTACCTATTATTTGACTACTATTGAATACTGAGCGTGCCTACAAAGTGCCTAAGAGTGCCTACTAAGTGTACCTATTATTTGACTACCTCAGTACCCTCAACAAAAAAATCTAGTCACCTGCTAGGAGGAGAGCTCGAGTTGTGAGTGTCGTCCAGCCCAGATCTCAAGCTCGCACTCCTTTTTCCTACAATAGGAGAGCAGAGCAAAGGCAATTGCAGCTGTATGAGTAAGTTAATACAAACTGTATGAGTCACCATGATGTTTGCAATTTTCACGTCACATACACACACGCACACACTATTTTTCACACACACTTCTTCACTTCTTTGTACGTGTTACACATACACACATATACACACAAATCCTTTCGATTGTCGTACACACTTCCCTCTGTGTGTGTGTGCGTGTGTGTGTGTGTGTGTCCGCGCACTTGCCACAGGGGATGAGGAAATGTCGGGCAAGGCACAAACTAAGCGGCAATACCACTTTAAAGGAGGGCTACTTGAGTGACAGGGATCTTGGGCAGGGCTTGGAAACAGTGTCACAAAATGCTTGTGGTTACATAGGTGCTTAACATTTGGGCGTGCTTGAAAACGGTGCCCATGAACTGGTTACTGTGAATGGATTGGGTCACTGTGTATAAATTGGGTCGCTGTGTATGAATTGGGTCACTGCCCATGAGTTAAGCCGCTGTGTGTGCCCATGAATTGGGTCACTGTGTATGAATTGGGTCGCTGTGTATGAATTGAATCGCTGTGAATGAATTGGGTCACTGCCCATGAGTTAAGCCGATGTGTGTGCCCATGAATTGGGTCATTGTGAATGGATTGGGTCACTGTGTATGAAATGGGTCACTGTGAATGAATTGGGTCACTGCCCATGAGTTAAGCCGATGTGTGTGCCCATGAATTGGGTCATTGTGAATGGATTGGGTCACTGTGTATGAAATGGGTCACTGAGTATGAATTGGGTCACTGCCCATGAATTAAGCCTCTGTGTGTGCCCATGAATCGGGTCACTGTGAATGAATTGGGTCGCTGTGTATGAAATGGGTCACTGTGTGTGGATTGGGTCACTGCCCATAAATTTAGTCACTGTGTGTGCCCATGAATTGGGTCACTGTGTATGAATTGGGTCACTGTGTATGAATTGAGTCACTGCCCAGGAGGCACCAGAAAGCACAACTTTTGGAACACCCCGGTCAATCGAATTAATAACTACATATTCGGAATCCTGAGATCAAAAGCTACTGAATGATATGAAAATGAGTCCGATCCGAGGAGGGGGGGGGGGGGGTGGGGTGTCGAGGGCAATTTTTACCGATTTTCAGTTTTTGGGACCCCCCCTCCAGAATTTTACTGGGGCATCCACGAAATTATGAAAATATCATCGGAATCCTCAGCTTGCCCCGTCGAATGGCACCCTTTTTAGATGCATTGGGTTAAGGGGGGGGTCTACGGATATGTCCAAAAGTCAGAGGCACAGGCGCTCGGGTGCAGGCCACGGGGTGTGTCAAGCCAATGAAGCAGCAATTTACCCCAAACTTGCAGGATTGTGCTAGCGTGAAATAGTCACTGGAATTCTAAGAAATGGAAGCAATGTGGGATTGTGCAAGCCAATTATGGGTGCCTGGTAGGTCACGTGTGCATGGGCGTCCGTATCTCAGTTTTTGCCCCATGACTCTGCAACAGTTCAGTTTCAGGTCTTGATGAGTATACAGATGGATGCCTATTTTTAAAAGGGGAAATTGGTACCCTTTTTGTCCATGTAGGGTTACTGCATGGGGGGTCTAGGGGTGGGTGGGTGGGTCAGGGGGGTCCTGACCAGTTTTAGGGGATGGTGGACAACTTTTTTTTTGGTGCCTCCAGCAGTGCCCATGAATTAAGTCACTGATCCCTGCCCATGAATCGGATCACTGTGTGGAGTACTCGCCAGGAGAAGGGGGTAGAAGCATGGTCAAGGGAGGAATGCGATTCGCGTCGCTCTTGTTTGGCACTGATTCAACCGTTTCCCCTCTGTCACGGTTTCAAGAGCAGTCATAAGTTGATTGCTGAATGGTATGCCTGAAGTCCATCCTTACCAGTCAAGACAATGGCAGCGTTCTATTCATTAGGCGTCCTAACATGTAAACACATGTGCATATGCACCCCCCCCCCCCCTCCCTTCCCCCCACCAAACAGACACACACACTAACACACGCACGCGTTAATATACCTGAATGGGTGGTGGTGCTCCCTCCTCCTGGCGGCACCAATGTCACATCCAAAGGCGTGTGATGATCTGACTTAGAGCGCTTTCTGGGCTGGGCGTTGTGGTCAGCAGTCTCCTCGGCAGGGGTGGAGTGAGTCGACGAGGTGCTTAAGCCTGAGCGCCTACAAATAAGCCACATGTGCACATGTGTGTGTGTGTGTGTGTGTTTGTGTGTGTGTGTGCGCGCGCGTATGTGTGCAAATGAATGTGCACTTGCTAAGAAGCACTTTCCCTTTGTAAAGTTTGGGATGTGATCGCCATTGGCGTAATGTGACACAAGCGTGCTTTGTGCATTAGCTGTGTTCGGGACGTGGTCGCCATTGGCGTACTTTGACACAAGCGTGCATTGTGCATTAGCTGTATTTGGGATGTGGTCGCTATTTGCGTAATGTGACACAAGCGTGAGATAGTAGGATTGGTTAGAACCATATATACACGCACCGTATATGGCCGTATATTTGGTGATCTCCCTGCCCAAAATACCGTATAGGCACACACCGTATCTAAACTGTTCTGGCCAACCCTACGTTTAACGTGCAGGGCCTGCCCTTGATGTTCCTAGATGCACCAGCTGTTCAAACTGGGCGTGCTATTCCAATACAAGATTTCACTGCAGATTTGAAGCTTGGAATTCACAAAGGGTTTGCTAAGGGGACCACTGCCTTGCACGATGCAGGTGATTACATTTAAGTCCTTGTGTGCTTGCACGTGCAGAATACATGTGCAGCCACAAGTGCAGGCACGTGCAGAGTACATGTGCAGCTACAAGTGCAGGCACGTGCAGAGTACATGTGCAGCTACAAGTGCAGGCACGTGCAGAGTACATGTGCAGCCACAAGTGCAGGCACGTGCAAAGTACATGTGCAGCTACAAGTGCAGGCACGTGCAGAGTACATGTGCAGCCACAAGTGCAGGCACGTGCAGCGCACGTGTGCCTCAATTGCCCCCAAGGCACACACACGTACGCGGCACGTGCAAGCACACAAGGACTCAAATGTAGCTGTCTGCATTGTGCACTGTAACAGAATGCGTACCGAGACACAGCACCGAATAACAACACCTGGAAGTAGGCCCAGGCTGTAATTTGCCCCCAAGAGCCCTGCACCGTAACAAAGTGCGTCCCAAGGCACCGCACCAAATAACAAAACACTGCAGGCGGGCCCAAGCTGTGATTTGCCCCCAAGAGCCCTGCACTGTCACAAATTGCGTCCTAAGGTACCGCACCATATTACAACACACTGAAGGCAGACCCGGCTCGCCCCTACCTGCTGGTCAGCGTGCCTCCTCTTCCCCTCTTCCCTCCCTCTTCTTCAGACTCTGACGTGCTGGTGGTGTCCTCGTCAGAAGCTGGGGCGGGTGACCTGGTGCTTGGGCAGGCCTGCATGTGTGTGAGTGTGAGTGTGTGTGTTTGTGTGTGTGAGGGTGTGGGTGTTTGAGGGTGTGGGTGTATACGCGCACATTTTAGTTGTTGTTTATTTGTGAACGCCTAATTGCATGTGCGTGTGTAGCAGGAAAACGGAGTGGGAGAGAA
>Ga0307947_1002085_pt1 | contig 15979 bp, 17 predicted proteins | sample OrgLakmetagen232_FD_201840 | JGI IMG/M metagenome (GOLD analysis project Ga0307947, IMG submission 201840) | Saline water microbial communities from Organic Lake, Antarctica - #232 | ecosystem: Environmental > Aquatic > Non-marine Saline and Alkaline > Saline | place: Antarctica: Organic Lake...
CCTGCCTCAAAGTCGAGGGTGGTTTGATGCACCATGGAGGGCGAGAGCAGGGTTGATAGGGCTTGGTAGAGGGGCAGCAGTGTGGGCAGGGGGAGGGAGGGAGGGAGCCAGGGCTGCTGAGCAGGCATGCCATCTGTCGCGCTGCTGCCGTCACTCCTTGCAACACCATACAAGCCTCCACCCCTCCAGATGTTGCCAGCTGTCACATCTCCTGTGCGGCTGCAGCTGTCAGGGGCAGCCGCACCTTGAAGGGAAGGAAAGGGATGACCCCCTTCCTGCTTGTCGCTGCCCCTGCACCGCTTGAGCCATTGCACGCAGCGCAGGAGCTGCCCTGTAGCTGCCTCTGTGACACCATCGTTGTGGACACCCCCCTCAACAGCTACATACTGGTTGTAGAACGGGATGCGTACGTGGGATGATGTGGCGCGGAGGCGCAAGATGGCAGCCAGGGCGTGGAGGGCGGTGTTGAGGGGCAGGGGTTGGGTGGTGGAGGTTGGGAGGGGGGAGGGGAGGGGGGAGGGAGGTACAAGGGAGGTGGAGCTAAGGATAGCACTGACGGCGGGGTCAAGCAGACCTGAACGAAGCAGCAGGTAAGGTGTCTGTCAGTGCAAACGCCATGGAGTGGAAAGGCCTGCCCTTTGCAGTAAGTGGCAAGCTAGTCGATGATGCCCGTTCTACATGAAGTCTGCGCACTGCTACTCACAAAGGTAGATGTATGGAGACACAATCCCCGACAAGCTCCTGAAGGAAAAGTCTACACAAAGCAGGTGCATGCTACGATTCGAGGTATACACCCAGACATTTTCAAGACACGCCTTCCCAAGCATGCCACGTTTGCGAACAAAGAGGGGGCAACGTCGTTCATAAACACACACAAACGCATGCTGCATGTGGCATGCATGCCTGAGGCACTTACTCAGCAGCTTCATGGGCAGAGCCCTTGACCAGTAGCAGTTCGCTAACAGCAGAGCCCTCGCCACTTCAGCTGCCAGCAGCCCGTTTTCCCCTACTGACACACGCATGCTGCCCACTACGTCGAGCCCCCCATTCTCTTCTGCCGACACACCACCAGAGCTTTCACCCTGCTGCCCTTCCTGCTTACGCGGCTGCCCCACCGCTTCTTCTGCAGCCAGCAGATCCACACTGCGCTGCAACGCTCTTATGGCACTGATCAAAAAGGCCTCTATCCAACGAGGGTCCTGTAGCTGAGACAGCGCTTCCAGTCCCCCTCCTATCAGAGGAATTTGTTGGTTAGGGCCACAAGGCTCTGGGTGGGAGGGTTGCACTATCACAGGATTTTGTGGGTTAGTGCCGCAAGGCTCTGGGTGGGAGGGTTGCAGGGCTGACATGGAGGGGCTGAAGGGGAGGGCCTGCAGCGCGGCTTGGAGTCCGGTGGAAACTAACTCGGACATTCCTATGCAAGTTATTTGACATGTTTGCGGCCAAGTCAGGGTTTTGCATCCAAGTCGGGCAGCATGCACCAGCGAGCATGCGTCTCAGCAAGATTTATCAGGCTGCACTTTCTGGTGACTGAGTTGTGAACACTTGCTAGGAAATCAGATGCTTGCAATTCCATCGCACCTTTGGGTGCACTAGGACCCAGGGAAGCCATGCAGCGCCCCAGCAGCAGCACTTCTGCTGCATAGGCGGCTGAGAGGCTGGCATGCTGCCCCTTTTCCAGCACTTGCGCCCGCAAGATTGGCTGGCGCTGCATGTTTGTATGTGTTGTAAGCATGTGTGTAGGTGCGTGCATGTGTTGTATGTGTCGTTAGCACGTGTGTAGGTGATTGTATGTGTTGTAAGCCGTGTGTAGGTGTGTGCATGTGTGTACGTGTGCGAGCATAGGTGTGTGCGTGCGCACGTGGGTGTGCGCGTGTATGTGGAGGGGGGGAGACGTCTGATTACGCAGCATTAATAGTTGGATTCCCCATAATGCGCATTGTAGCATTTCATTCAAGCCCCGTGATGAGATGAGAAAAAAGAGTAGGGTTTTGGAAATCGCTCCCCGTACCGACAACGGAAAAGAAACGCTTCGGTGCTGTGTGTAGTGCAAACCCTCCACCCTGTTATGGCGTGCAGCACTGATAATGAAAGTGCGGCAAGTGAGTTGTACTGGAATATTACTATGGATACAAAACGCTATGAACGATACCTGAGCTGCTCACTTGCTGAAAATAGAAAGAAGTAGTTTCTTAAATACATCACACAGCAGTTAGAGTGAAAGCATGTATCCCCTGTACATCCTTTCCACCAGGCTTTGCACACACTATTAAAGCTTGAAGTGCCTCAACATGAATTCAGCGAAATTTGTGGATACACATCAGAAAGCCTGTTTGTTGCACAGTTGGAACACATGAAAGGGGAAGAGCACTCAAATACGAGGAGCAATAACATCCTTTCAAGGGCACCAGTTTATGAAAGGGGGGCATAGGAAAAGGAAAGCAGGCCATGGAATTAAGTACCCAGGAAACTGAGGAGCCGATTAAAGACCAAGTGCCACAAGCATGGGTTTGCCAGTACCATACATGTGTACGTATGTATGATGTTTATACAGTAATTTTAGCAGGAAACTGTCCATGTATATGGACACATACGGTGAGCGTACACGGTTCTGGCCAACCCTAGCATGCAACCATACAATATATCAAGATTGAAATTTTTATACCAATCACCACCAATCCTTACATCATTCCTTCCCTTTGCATGAACGTGCAGCCTTATGCATGCACAACTTGTCGTTTCCATTCCTTGATGCCAGCCACAAATATGCACAACTGCACCTGAAAGAGGTGTCGAGTTACGTGGCTCAAACGGCTACTTGCTGCCTCTAGTAAACGCGGGTCTGGCAAGGTACCCTGTGTATGTGTGTGTATACGTGTGTACACCAAATTGTGTTTTTGTATATGCACAAATCCGTACACGTCCATTGTCTTGCGTGAGTGTGCATGATTACAGAGCACTTGTGCAAAAAAGCGTAATTACAGCCAAGAGCGAACGCAAGTCACACCTGCGCTATTGAAGCTGCCATCAGGATAGATGCCAGGGGCTGACCTTGCTCAGTCGCCTGGCTGGCCTCTCCTGCACAAGAGGGGTGCACAAAGGGCACACTGCCCATAATTGTTGGGCTTTGGTGCATTACTGTGTGACTATTTGGTGGGCTTTAGTGCATTACTGTGTGACTATTTGGTGGGCTTTGGTGCATTACTGTGTAATTATTTGGCGGGCTTTGGTGCATCACTGTGTGATTATTGTACGTACTCTTGAAATGCCTGTTTGATTTGCATTTCTGTGATTGTGTGGACACTGCCTGCATTTCCTGCAAAGGGGGGTATACTACTGCCCGGATACAGATTATTATAAGAGGGAATCATAGGCTTTCATTTTAGAGAACCACGTGTACGATGCTTTGATTCTCCGGATGATCGAGGCAAGAGAACAAAGTACGCTTTGCATACTGTGAGTATGAGTTGAAGCATGCACGAGTTGCGAGCAGTAATTTGGACCCTTTTCCTTACAAGCCATGGACGCAACTGTGAGTATGAGTAGAAGCATGCACGAGTTGCAAGCAGTAATTTGGACCCTTTTTCTTACAAGCCATGGATTCAATTGTGAGTATGAGTTAAAGCATGCACGAGTTGCAAGCAGTAATTTGGACCCTTTTCCTTACAAGCCATGGACGCAACACAGCTTCACTGTAGGTCCTTAATCCTAAACCATGAACCATGGTACCGTCTTTCCTCTCCCTTATTGTGAAATACAGTCATACTACAATGCTTACAACCTAGGGTGCATGCATGACAGCATGTGTGTGTGTGTCTAGGGCGCGTGCATGACAGCATGATGCTGCAAGCAAATGGCTCCTCATACAAAGAGTTGCACCCACCCCCCTTCGCCACGTCACAGCCTATCTCTGTAGGGTGTCCTGCTCTCAGTGTAAAACGTTTGCCTGTGTACACACCACACGCAGTGCAGGACCAGGCGGTCAGCAATGAGTGCCATCGTCATGCGCACCTGCACAAACTGCCACGCTTCTCAAGGCCTTGGCAGCACTGTCTTTCATCGACAACCCTAAAGAGAGGCAAGAGCCCAGCAGCTGGCTGTAAGGTGCAACCGGTGCCAGGGAAGGCAAAGCATCCTGCAGGGCGTGCGGCCGTGCGTTCACAGGAGAGGCGACACGGACGTGGTTTGCTGTGCTTGACGAGCCAAAATTGCCCCCTGTGTTGGGATCCCTGTCTCTGGGCGTACTGAGACCGGAGGTGGTGCTACTACTACTGCTGCTGCTGCTGCTGCTGCTGCTGCTTTCAAGCTGCACAGTTCTGCTCTGGCGTCGAGTGAGAAGGGTTTTAGATGGGTCGGCGAGGGCAGCCAAGCTTGCAGCAGCGAAGGTGGTGGTGGGGGAAAAGGAGGGCAGTGGGAGAGGTAGATAGGGTAGGGGAATGCATGGAGGCATGTTGCTTGTGCTGCTGCTGCTGCTGCTGCTGCTGCTGGGGGAGCTGGGGGCGGGAAATAGGCTGGGAGCTGGCTTCAAGCTAATATCGAGGAGGCTGAGCTGCTGTTCTTGTGATTGCTGCTGCTGCTTCTGTAGCTGCTGCTGCTGCTGTCGCCGCTGTATGAGATACAGTTGTGGTCGCTGCTGCTGCTGCTGCTGCTGCTGCTGTATATGATACAGTGCCACAGCCGCAGCAGCTTGGCTCTGGGCTAGGTGCAATGCAGACGCATGGCTCAGCAAGACGCCTCTTGAAGCGCCTGGTCCCCGTAATTTTGAAGCCTGCTGCTCGGCTATGCAATCCATCTTCTGCTTCTGTGTCTTAATCACGCTAAAGGTCTGGCCCAGCTGCTGCAGAGCGACGAGGCAGGAGGCGTGGAGTGGGGGGTAAGCAAAGCAGGAGGGGGAAGTTCTGGGGGCAAGAGGTGCAGGATGAATGGTAGACGGTTGAGGAAGAGGAAAGTCATTGGAGGCCCCTGTGTTGCTGCTGCTGTTGCTGCTGCTGCTGCTGCTGCTGCTGCTGCTGCTGCTTTGCGTAAGGGGCGGTCCAAAGCTGCTGCTGCTGCCGCCGCTGCTGCTGTTGCTGCTGCCACCGCTGCTGCTGTTGCTGCTGCTACTGTTGCCGCTCTGTGTAAGGGGCGGTCCCGAGCTGCTGCTGCTGCTGCTGCTGCTGCTCAAGGGTACTTCTAGGTAGCTTCCGTGCTGAGCATGGGCGTGGAAGCTAGGATGCAGCGACAGCTCAGCTGACAGCTTGGCCGTCACCTGAGCAGCAAGGTCTATCAGGCGCGGCCACTGCCAGCACAGGCCAGACTCCAAAAGGGCATGGCTGAAGTCCGCAACCTGGGGTAAAGCCCAAGCAGGCTTCGGCCATTGAATGGGCTCTGTCGGGCCTATGTATGCTACTGCAGCGGAGGAGGTGTTGCCGTCGGTAAAAGGGTCCCAGCAGGAAGGGGAGGGGTAGGGGACACTGCCAGGGCCTGAGCTACAGAGCACTGCTGGCCTGTGGGAAACTAGGTGCTGCCAGCTTGCAGGGCTGTCGCTCTGAAGTGCGCAGAGCTGCAGCATAGCGTGCTTCTCGACGACAGCTGTCAACAGCTGGTTGCCCATCAGGTGGACAGGTGCTGCTGTTGCTGCCCCTCTTAACCCTTGCTGCTGCAGTTTTGACATCCCCTCCTGAACCCAACCTCCACCTTCTCCTTCCCCACTGCTTACGGGTCTGTGCGTGGATTGCTGCAGGGTGTGATGACCTGAGAGGGTATGCACGCGCAGTAGGGCTGTGACTTGCTGGAGGCTGAGGTGGTGCCTGTAGGTTAAGTTGGAGATGGAAAAGAGATATGATCAGTGAAGTCACCACATTCACCAAAGTTTAAGTATTTGCCCACCAAGGAGGCTGAACATAGCATTTCATCAGGAACAAGGCCTCTGTTACATCCATTTGCGTCACAAAAGGCGGGGGGAATTGTAGGCTGAATGGTTTGAGGCTAGCTCAGATAAACGCTCAATGGCTTTGTGCTCAAAGCCACATGGCTTGGCGTACATGCTTTGCAGCATGCGACTTGAGCGGCCTTTACCGGCATGCAGCATTTCCTGACTTCTTACATATCAGGGAGAAGGATACAATCTGCCTCTGAATTCTTCACTTGCCCCCAAAACAAAACATGGTAGCCAGCACATCACAGTAGGCATGCCTCACCTTAAAGACCCTAGCAGCCATTCCTCGCTAAACCCCACACACTCACCCACAGACATACTCACAAACGTGCACACACACACAAACGCACAAACATACACACACATCAGCCATAAGCCACTTACTCGTGCTTGGACGAGCATGCCATCGCACAAGCTGCTTCAGACAGTTTCTGGCTTGCATCCATGGAGTGGGTCGTGGGCTGGTACTCTTTGAGAGGGCCAGAGGGGGGGGCCTGCTGAGGGTGCAGAGCAGCAGCTACCCAAGCAGCCTTGGTTAACCACCCTAAGTTGCGATCGTCAGGTTCAGGGCGGCCTGCGAACATGTCCAGGTTGCATACGGGAACTATGTGGGGGCATTGTTGCTTTTATGTTGTAATTGTAATGTTGCGTTGCAAAAGGATGTGCACGCATGTACTTGCGTGTGACAGAGACAGAGGCACACATTCAGTGAGAGAGAGAGAGAGAGAGAGAGAGAGAGAGAGAGAGGGAGGGAGGGAGAGAGAGAGAGAGAGAGGGAGAGAGGGAGAGAGGGAGAGAGAGACGTAAACATACATATAGCGGGTAATATTTGGTAAATTTGTGTGAACCTGGTGTGGCAGAGACACTTGCAACAAGAAACTTCCAAGGGCTGTATGGCTGCACGCAATGGTGTATGAGATAGGAAAGCACGTGTGTGCTGGAGGTTTGGCGCGCGTGGCTGCCCTGCCACGAACATTTAAGCCTATGATTACGATACAGGTAGCGCTACTACAATGTCTGTCCGTGTCTGTGTGTGTGTCTGTGTGTGTGTAAGTGTGTGTGTGCGCGTGTGTGTGTGTGTGTGTGTGTGTGTGTGTGTTTGTGACCTGCAAGCACACTCTATGTGCATGGATGCCTCACCTGCAAGCGGCTGCTGCTGTTGCAGGCTGGCTGCCACTGCTGCTGCGTTGAGTGCCACTGCGTTTGCCAGGCTTGCCGTGGCAGCTGCACTGGCTGCAGCAGCTGCGCCTGCCTGTGCATCCTGAGTGTGTGTGTGTGTGTGTGTGTGCGCATCCTGAGACAACAGGGGAAGGAAGTATGCCCAGTTTTTGTAGGGTTGGCCAGAACCATACATTCATAGGTATATACGGTGTACATACGGTACTTATAGCAGGGAAGTCACCATACATACGGTCATATACAGTGCAGATATACGGTTCTGGCCAACCTTAAGTATGCCCCGTTGTGTTAGTGGGTAAGCACGGCCAGAGCGCCACGTTTGTCAAATGCCTGTTGCTGCAACAACAGAAAGGGACTTCCAATTCTTACAGGCACACAGCCGGAGGCTACACATCTAAGGAGCACACGCAGCATTTCTGGTAGGAAAGCCACTTTCGTGACACACACACACAACTCAAGATATATACACTGGGTTCTACGCACAATATATACACTGGGTTCTACGTATAATATATACACTGGGCTCTACGCACAATATATACACTGGGCTCTACGCACAATATATACACTGGGTTCTATGCACAACATATACACTGGGTTCTACGCACAACATATAAACTGGGTTCTACGCACAACATATAAACTGGCTCTGGCCAGCCAATTTCAACTCGCTGGTCGGGTGCAATGACGTGCACTGGCCGTACACGTAGCTATTCTTCCACACACGCCGATGCGCTAGATCGTTCACACACAATCAACAAGCGCAATTTCATTTACAGCGCTAGGTCATGCCCATCCAATGATGAAGCACAGTCACACCTCGCACCGAGCCATGTCCATCAGCTCCACCTCCCTTGCTCATCAGATTGCCACATGCAGCCATACGTCTACGACCGTTGCCGCCTGGTTGCCTTCTTATACCTTGTTAACCATTCATACAATCTTTCATTACCATCTTTCATTGCCTTCTTATACCATGTTCTTATACCATTCATACAATCTTTCATTACCATCTTTCATTGCCTTCTTAAACCATGTTATACCATTCATACAATCTTTCATTACCATCTTATGTTGCCTTCTTATACCATGTTATACCATTCATACAACCTTTCATTACCATCTTATGTTGCCTTCTTATACCATGTTATACCATTCATACAACCTTTCATTACCATCTTACGTTGCCTTCTTAAACCATGTTATACCATTCATACAACCTTTCATTACCATCTTACGTTGCCTTCTTGTACCATGTTCTTATACCATCTTATACCATGCCTTCTTATCAGTGTTGTGCACATACGGCGTCAATCAGAAACGGCACCGTTAATTTTGGTGCTTAAATGACGTCTACGTCATATAACCGTAATTAACGGTGAAACTTATACTGACGGTCGGAAATCGTAAGTAGCGGTGCGGCGTCAGGTACTCAGTGACTCAGAGTGCCAACTCAAGCTCAAGCTCAAGGGGCGCTCTCAGCGCCTCGATTTCCCCACAAACAACATTTGCCAGATAAATATAAAATGTCCTCTGAAAATCAGGCCAAGAGGGCTCGTGTGGCCCTGAGTCAGTCGAGCCTGGCCCGGCCTGGCCAGCTGCTGACGGTTTCCCACCGTGAATAACTGTTAAGACGACCGTCAGACGTCAAAAATTAAACTCACCGTAAATTACGCCTGAGGATTAGTTTCCGACGGTCAAAACCGTAAATTACGCCTGACCGTCAAATGACGGTCAACCGTAAAGTGCACAACACTGCTTCTTATACCACACCTCTCCCATCTCAGATTCCACCTATCAAGACCAGCCTTTGGGTTCAGCCAGCCTTCGGGCTTAGCCAGCCTCTGGGTTTAGCCAAATGGCGGGAGGAAGGTTAGGTGATTCCTTTGTCGCCTCGATCTCAATCCCCTTCTCATACTACCTGCTCACATATGACATGGTCTGCACCGTCACCGCTTCTGCATCCCAACTTCTGCTCCACCCACTCAGGTCAAAGCACAGGTGCCACGTGCAGCCACACACGTTTGCAACGGTTACACCTTCTCACAACACGTGTTTTGCAAAATCACCGCTTCTGCGTCCCATCATCTGCTCCACCCACTCAGGTCAAAGCACAGGTGCCACGTGCAGTCACACACGTTTATATGACAGCTTCACCTTCTCATATACCACGTGCTCTCTGCATCGCCACCATTTCTGCATCCTGTCGTCACCTCCACTTCAGTCACCTCGACGGCCATGAGCGATCACACATTCACAACACCCACACACCGACTGACATCACCCAAACACCTGGATCGTCAACTGCATACCGAGATGCCGCAGACAGACATTTCCAAGCAAAACGCACAAAGCCCCTCACCTCTCCATCTTCGTCGTCATCCCCGACCCCTGCACCACCATCATCATCGTCGTCATCTTCACCATCAGCTCCAAGTAATTGCTGCTGCTGCTGCTGCTGCACGGCTGCAAGCAGTCCCGGGTGTGCGCAAGCAACACCCGTGTTGTTTAGGTACGTGTCGTAGCTGTCAGCTTCCTGGATAGGTAAGAGGGTTGAGCGTGTTGAGCAAGACCACTTGACAAGCATGTGTGTGTGTGTGTCTGGTGTCTGTGAGCGAGCATTCTGCTAGTGTAATGCCTATATCCATGCACGTGTCTGTTGCTGTGCTTATGGTCAGTCATGGTTGCTGTCAGTGCTCCTGATCAGTCATGGTTGCTGTCAGTGCTCATGGTCAGTCACACTTTCTGTTGCTGTGCTCATGGTCAGTCACACTTTCTGTTGCTGTGTTCATGGTCAGTCACACTTTCTGTTGCAGTGCTCATGATCAGTCATGGTTGCTGTCAGTGCTCATGATCAGTCATGGTTGTTGTCGGTGCTCATGGTCAGTCATGGTTGCTGTCGGTGCTCATGGTCAGTCTCACTTTCTGTTGCGGTGCTCATGATCAGTCATGGTTGCTGTCAGTGCTCATGTCAGTCACACTTTATGTTGCTGTGCTCATGGTCATTCATGGTTGCTGCCAGTGCTCATGGTCAGTCACACTTTCTGTTGCTGTGCTCATGGTCAGCTTTGTCGGTGTGCTTTTTCATTGCTTGCTTCCAGCAGCGCTGCAAGTGTGGCACGTAGAATCAATATGCATCACACAGGTGAGCATGAGCAGGCACACACTCACACACAACTCCTTAGTTCACATACAATAAATATGCATCACACAGGTGAGCATGAGCAGGCACTCGCCAAACATGTAAAACAACCAATAGGCATCACACAGGTGAGCATGAGCAGGCACACACTCACACACAACTCCTTAGTTCACATACAATCAATATGCATCACACAGGTGAGCATGAGCAGGCACTCGCCAAACATGTAAAACAACCAATAGGCATCACACAGGTGAGCATGAGCAGGCACACACTCACACACAACTCCTTAATTCACATACAATCAATATGCATCACACAGGTGAGCATGAGCAGGCACACACACACAACTCCTTAATTCACATACAATCAATATGCATCACACAGGTGAGCATGAGCAGGCACACACACACAACTCCTTAATTCACATTCAATCAATATGCATCACACAGGTGAGCATGAGCAGGCACACACTCACACACAACTCCTTAATTCACATACAATCAATATGCATCACACAGGTGAGCATGAGCAGGCACCCACCAAACATGTAACCAACATTAGGCATCACACAGGTGAGCATGAGCAGGTACCTGCCAAACATGAACACAATTAATAGGCATCATATAGGTGAGCATGAGCAGGCACCCGCCAAACATGGAAACAATTACTAGCGAGCTCCAGCCAACGCCCTTAGCCAACAAAAACGCGTACCTATGCTTATTACGGCCTAGCATGTGCCTTATTTTTCTGCCGTCAGGCACTCACAACCTAAGTTAGTATGCACAGCTTGGCATGTCAGCCTTGTATTCTTGTATTACATAGTACACGACAACAGCGCACCGCTCACGTGCACATGACACTGCGCCAGACGGTCTTCTATACTTCAAGCATTAGGCACTTATTACCAGCCTTTAACATCTGCAACACGCACCATGGCATCTTAGAACAGTGCACCGCTCACGTGCACATGACACTGCGCCAGACAGTCTTTCATACTTCTAGCGTTAGGCACTTATCACCCAGCCTTCAACATCTGCACACGCACCATAGCATCCAAAAATCGAGCACCATATGCAAGCACGTGGCAACTTGCTAGACGATCTTTCATGCTTCCCCGCTAGACACTCATAATAAGCTTAATATTCCAGCCTTCAACATCTACACACGCACCATGGCATCCAAGAATAGAGCACCGCTCGCGTGCACATGGCACTGCGCCAGACGGTAGAATCCAGCATCGCCATCTCCGCCGCCCCCGCCCTGGGGCCACACAAAAACAAGCGCACACACGCTCATTCACATTTGCACAACGCTGCACAGGTGATAGAGGCACGTGTCACGGGCTCATAACAGATCCATATGGTTTAAGTGTGAAAAGTAAGCAGAGTGATCTGTGTGAGAGATAGGTGACTGGTGTCTATGCTGAGGTTCGAATCCCAGAGTTGAATATACCCCTATTAACTTAAGGTGGCCTTTTTTCACAGTAAATAAGGGCAAGCGTCAGGGCCTTACCATCCTTGACAGCATGGGCACAGTGTGGCATGCCTAAACTGCATACAAAGGGACGTACCTGAATACTATTACGATGATGAAAACAGTGACGCATAAATCTTAATTGAAGAGTAACTCGACTAGTTAAAGGAGGGTAGCGATCAAACATATGCAAGACACGCTTAATTACAGTTTGATTGTCAGCTACCCATAATACTTCGGTTTCATCTGAAGATACTCTAACTTTACCTCCAATAAAAGATTGGATGTGTTCTAACATAAATTGATTATCAGTTATATTAGATAATTTAATAATAAATCTATATTGAAGGCTTCGTCTTCTCCAATGATTTACTTGACAACTGCCATCACCATCAAATAACCCAACAAAGTCGCAGATCTGTGCACCTCCTGTCGCAATTAAATTGAATCTTTGCTGAGGGCTCAAAAAATGCGAGTCGCGATCGCGAGTTTCCAAATCCTAGCGAATAAAGACATCAAATCTTCAATTAAATGTCTTTATGCAGCTCTTGCAATAAATTAAATCTGATTTAATTTAATTGCGACAGGAGGTGCACAGATCTGCGACTTGAGAGAAAGTTATATCTGTGTACAGATGCACGTGTCCCTGTGCTGCATACAGATGCACGTGTCCCTATGTTGCGTACAGATGCACGTGTCCCTGTGCTGCGTACAGAGGCACGTGTCCCTATGTTGCGTACAGATGCACGTGTTCCTGTGCTGCGTACAGATGCACGTGCCCCTGTGCTGCGTACAGATGCACGTGTCCCTGTGCTGCGTACAGATGCACGTGCCCCTATGCTGCGTACAGAGGCACATGCTTTTGCCATACATTCCTGGATTCAGCTTCAGACAAAAGGCCACAGTTGGAATTTGGGGTTGAAGCGGTTGTAATGCAGTTGAAATGATTCCAATTGCATTCCAACTGCTACTGAGATAAACCGCTCAGTTCATTGCACACCCCTTCAACCGCTCTTCCACCGATTCCTGAGATTTGTCTCTACGACATGGGTGTCTTTTTATCACAGGCTTGGCAAGGTGAAGGGCCTGCTACGACCGCAAGGCATCAAGGTTAGAGGGGGCAGTGCCTGCAATACCACAAGGCACCAAGGTCAAGGGCCTGCTACGATCGCAAGGCATTAAGGTTAGAGGGGGCACCAGGGTCGGAGAATTGCACGCTATCAAGAGAGTTTGCAAGAGAAGTCATCCTTTAGTCTTGTTTTATAATGAAAATAAGGCAGGAATCGTGACGGGGTAGGAAGGGAAGGCACGATTGCCCTGTGAAGTGTGTGCCCCTGAAGTACGTGCCTTTCAAAGATGCCAAGTTCTTAGGGTTGGTCAAAACCATAATGCTTGCAAACATACACACGCATGCACGCACGCACGCACGCACACACGCACGCACGCAAGCACACACACCTGGTCTTCCAATGCCAGCAGTGCGGCTGGTGCCCGCACGTACCCAGAGCCTCCCCCGTCTTCATCCTTTGCCAGGTTCAGGTCCTTCTCGTCAGCCTGCCCACATTAAGCAACAGCCAATGCCTTTTTAGTTTGCATTCAGAGAGTTGAGCGATGCAGCATTTTTATTCATCCTTTTCATTCAGTGTGACAGACAAAAAACGAAACCTTACACGACTGGGAAGAAAGTGCTTGATGAAGAAGCGTAGGAAGTGGATTACTTATGCGTATATGCGCTCTGTGAGGACTTAGGCATGCGTGTAGACCATGCTGCAAAAGCAGGAGAGGGGTCTTTCAAGCATTGCTTCAAGCAACGCAAGAACGCAACGCTGGATGAAGCAGCTTTACCCACACTCATGCTTGCACACGTAAGCAAGGGACACATTGCACAAGCCCCTTGCTACATATTGCACAAGTAAGCCACAAGTAAGCAAGGGACAAGGACTCATTGCATAAGCCCCTTCCTACACATTGCACAAGTCCCTTCCTACACATTGCACAAGTAAGTAAGGGACAATGACACATTGCACAAGTCCCTTCCTACACAATGCACAAGTAAACAAGGGACAAGGACACATTGCACAAGTCCCTTCCTACACATTGCACAAATCCCCTAAACAATGTTGCTTTTGCCACACATTGTATAAGTCCCTAGCTTTACCCACACATTGCACAAGTCCCTTCCTACACATTGCACAAGTCCCTTCCTACACATTGCACAAATCCCCTAAACAATGTTGCTTTTGCCACACATTGTATAAGTCCCTAGCTTTACCCACACATTGCACAAGTCCCTTCCTACACAATGTTGCTTTCGCCACACATTGTATAAGTCCCTAGCTTTACCCACACATTACACAAGTAAGCAAGGAAATGTTGTGGTCTCAGGGGCGTGCTCCCTAAAGCAGTTCAGGCAACATTGTACATTCCAAATTGCATGGTGTTCGGAGAAAACAGTGGGCTATATCCTTTTCTTGACCAATTCCTGAGGTAGTATCATAGTTTGTAGTTTATGAGATATGGCTGTAACTTTCATCACTAGGGCATTGAATACTGCAGAGGCACGCACACCCCACCTCCTTCAAATCCTGCCCAGCTGCCATAAAGGCCTCTAAGCTGTCATCTTCCTCTCCAGACCCCCCTCCTCTTCCGCGCTGTTGCAGGATGTGTGCGTGAATATGTGTGTTTGTTTGTTTGTGTGTGTGTGTACGTGTGTGTTAGCGTATGTCTTGAGTGAGTATGCTTGGTGAGCAATTCCTGAGACGCTTATACAGCAAACATAAACACCCTGCCCCTAAATCCTCTTGCAAGCATAGAGCAGATCACAACATGAGCGCCTCCGCGACTGTAAGATCAACAACGTGCATTTCATCAACACATGCTGGACCTCACCAATCGATGCATGCACCTCATCGTCATCTCAGAAGCCGTGAGCACACAGTCTAGTACAAACACGCTTCTCACACAGGCACGAAAAAGGTTAACGCCAACGGTACCAAGGTTGCAAAAGAAGGGGGGCACTCCTGTTTCTGGGCCCTTGAACCACTGAATCGTGACGTGATCGACCAATGCAGGGCACGCACAGATTGCCAGATTTAAGACTAGGGCTGTCACACAGATCTCGTCAGATCCACAAGTGCCTTGGCTGTCAAGAACTTAATATTAGGGTTGGCCCGAACTATAAGCATGCGTACATACCTATACGGTGTTATAAGCAGGGACGTGTTCATTGATATCATATCAACGATGTGGTATGGTCATACACAGTGAGCGTGTACAATCTTGGCCAACCATACGGCTGCTGACTACTCACTGCTTTATGCTAAAGAAAGCCCTGTAAATTTGACACACATGCACCCTCATTCACACCCATATCCAACTTACATGTGCAAGACAAACCTCCCCTTGTGCTTTCTTCGTCTTCTTAGCCCTATCCATGTGTCAAAACATACCTACATTCAACATGACTGTATAGGACCTCACCCCTCTGAGCCCAGTCCTCTGCTCCTTTAGCCCTCCAATGTGACACACGCGCACACGCATGCGCACACATGCACCTCCCACCCCTCCCCCTCCCCCTCCCCCTCCCTTACACACATATTCACGAATACCCACGCACCCACATTCCCACCCACCTGTGTCGGACCTCCCCCCTCCGTGCCCCCCTCCTCTGCTCCCTCAGCACCCTCTCCTGGGCGCTTCTTGAATTTGACAGTCTCTAAGGCTTGGTACGCTAGGTTGTGCAAGTATTCGACCTGTGCTCAGAGGAAGAGGAGATCTGGGCGCTGAATGCTAGCTGAGAGCCTTAGCTATTAATTTGAGCACAGACCGTCAGGTGTGATTAAACTCGATACACTCGGCCTGCAGAGACCTAGGGTAAGAGGATGCTAAGTCCTGCTGTTAGGTGCTGCTTATGCCTGCAACACAAATAAGTAGGGTTGGCCAGAACCATATATATACGGTGTAAATACATTATTATTGGCAGGCAATTCCCAAAATATACGGTCATATACGGTGTATATATACGGTTCTGGCCAACCCTGCACATAAGTCTTAAATGGGAGTGTAACATGGGATGGCAACACGATGGGAGTGCAACATGATGGTAACATGATGGGAGTGCAACATGATGGTAACATGATGGGAGAGTAACATGATGGTAACATGATGGGAGAGTAACATGATGGTAACATGATGGGAGAGTAACATGATGGTAACATGATGGGAGAGTAACATGATGGTAACATGATGGGAGAGTAACGTGATGG
>Ga0307947_1002086_pt1 | contig 15978 bp, 16 predicted proteins | sample OrgLakmetagen232_FD_201840 | JGI IMG/M metagenome (GOLD analysis project Ga0307947, IMG submission 201840) | Saline water microbial communities from Organic Lake, Antarctica - #232 | ecosystem: Environmental > Aquatic > Non-marine Saline and Alkaline > Saline | place: Antarctica: Organic Lake...
CTGTACATATATATATATATATATATACACAGGGTTCTTGCCAACCCTACTCATGCTTTATGTTTCGCGTCATGTCATTTGTTTGCTTGTGCCTGCCTGTAGCTGCCCCTGAACGAGCTGTAAGAAGTATTTAACATACACCGTACATATTATATATATACACACACAGGGTTCTTGCCTACTCAAGCTTCATGTGTCACTTCATATCATGTCATTCTTGTGTTTGGGCCTGCCTGCAGCTCCCCCTGAACGAGCCCGGCTGCATGGAAGTCGTTGAGCTCATGGAGTCTGAGCTTCTCTGCAGCCTGCCTTGGGTCACATCCGACAATTTTGTGAGCTGCGTGCATGAGGGCAGGATTCTGCTGGAGGTCACGGACAGGAGGGGTGACCCCACAGGTGTGTTTAAGTCTGAGCTTCTCTGCAATCTGCCTTGGGTCACTTCCAACAATTTTGTGAGCTGCGTGCATGAGGGCAGGATTCTGCTGGAGGTCACGGACAGGAGGGGTGACCCCACAGGTGTGTTTAAGTCTGAGCTTCTCTGCAATCTGCCTTGGGTCACTTCCGACAATTTTGTGAGCTGCGTGCATGAGGGCAGGATTCTGCTGGAGGTCACGGACAGGAGGGGTGACCCCACAGGTGTGTTTGAGTTTGAGCTGCTCTGCGGTCTGCCTTGGGTCACTTCCGACAACTTTGTGAGCTGCGTGCATGAGGGTAGATAACACTAACTTAATGGCTGATTGTAATCACCAATATGTATGTTTGCGATAGGTGACTAGCATGGTACCAAAGTGTCTGTTTTATCCTAAATGCGGGGTTTGGTTCTTGTTGTCAGCCTTTTTCATGAGCGTTTTGGTCCTAGTCCAGTATCTTGTCCCTGTTTGTCCCTTGCCACAATTTTAAACGTGGCTCTGAGGATATTATTGCTGCAATGACATAAACGCCCTGTCACAGCTGTGTGTGTGTGTGTGCGCGTGTGCGTGTGTGTGTGCGTGTGTGTATGTGTGTGTGTGTGTGCGCGCGTGTGGAATGTGTGTGAAGACAGGATTGAGTGCGACAGACCGACAGGGTCAACCCTGGGTTGTGTTGATAGCGTAATAAGTTGTCGAGTTTGTTGTTTTGTTAATAGCGAAATGAGATGCTAAATGCAGCAGGCCTGGCACCGCAGCGGTGTTATAGTGGTATGATGAGCTGCGCTAGGATTGTTAGTGAAACCTTGTGTGCTGCACTGTGATTGCCAGTGGAACGTTAAGATTGTTAGTTAGTTAGTTAGTTAGTTGCCAGTGCAACGTTAAGATTGTTAGTGAAACCTTGTGTGCTGCACTGTGATTGCCAGTGGAACGTTGTGCTGCATCAATTATGTCATTGGTGCGGTGGGACATCAGTCACGTCGATCGTTGAGCTCATGTTATCACAAACCAGTGCCATCAGGCTCAGCACACTTCAAAAGATCTGCACAGCCACCATATTGCGCGGCGTTTTGTAGATGGACAAATCGACCTTTGTTTTGTCCACAAACAAGCATGACCAATGACGTTCACAGAACGATGACACGGCTATGTCCACGTAAAAAGATGGTTAAAGCTCTTAAAGTGCTGATCATTGATCACAAAAATCGACTGCTAAGCTGCATTTCCCCTTACACAAAGTAGTTTGACCAATAACGCACACAGGTCGTGGACACGGCTATGCCCACGTGAAAAGATGGTTAAAGCTGTGAAAGCGCTGCATTGATCACAAAAATCGACTGCTAAGCTGCATTTCCCCTTACACAAAGTAGCTTGACCAATGACGCACACAGGTCGTGGACACGGCTATGCTTACGTAAAGAGGGTTGAACCCGTGAAAGGGCCTGGAGAGGAAGCGGCCCCTCCTCAGCCTCAACAGGGTCCCCCTCGAGCTCCTGACCTGGGATCCATCACAGGTGTGTGTTTGTGCGTGTGTTGTGTGTGTGTGTGTGTGTGTGTGTGCCCATGAACATTACATTTATTTTGCAGCATATGATGCCCTAGGTGTGTGGAATCTGTACCAAGAGAACAATATATTTTGGCTTGCTTGTGTTTCTCACTGAACGCAGCAGAGTTGTAACAACAGCAATGGTACTAGGATATCCGCATTCTCAGCTGCTGCCGTTAAACCCAGTAGATGGCCGCCTCTTCTTTGCTGTCCCTTTATTTTTCAGCTTTCAGCTTCCACTACGCAAAAGCTGTCCTCGACTCGGGGGTCGAACTCCCACTATCTATTTTTTCAGACCCGAGCTCTGAGGCCAGAATAAGCTGCAACTTCATACACGCACTGACCTGTTTTTGTGCCCTGCAATGTAACCATCCTTGTCTGGGTGGCAAAGCTGCTGCATTTGTCTTACCCTGCACCTGAAATCAGGCTCTGAGGCAGATCTGCGTAAACTATAAATATACGCACTGACATGCTTTTTTGCTCTGCATCTGAAATCAGGCTCTGATGCAGATCTGCGTAAGCTAAATATACGCACTGACCTGTATTTTTGCCCTGCATCTGAAATCAGGCTCTGAGGCAGATCTGCGTAAGCTATATATACACACTGACCTGTACTTTTGCCCTGCATCTTAAATCAGGCTCTGAGGCAGATCTGCGTAAGCTATATATACACACTGACCTGTATTTTTGCCCTGCATCTGAAATCAGGCTCTGAGGCAGATCTGCGTAAGCTGTCCACCCGTGAAGCTGCGCGCATCCTGCTCCAGTTTGGGGTGGAGCCTCATGTGGTCGAAGCCATCACGGACAGGTAAGAGAAAATGGAGCTGAGGCAGTTTACTGGTCGAAGCCATCACAGACAGGTAAGAGAAAATGGAGCTGGGGCAGTTTGCTGGTCAAAGCCATCACAGACAGGTAAGAGAAAATGGAGCTGAGGCAGCTTACTGGCTTCCACCTCTCCCCCCCTGCTCAGTAGAGTTAAGAACGGGGCTGAAGCGGACGCAGCATGTATGTGCACTTAAATTTGTGGTGGGGCTGGAAGTTTGCATGCTCTCTGGCTATGCCAGATGCTATTGCTACTGCTGCTGTTGCTGTTGCTGACATCTGCTGCACGCTTTCTACTGCTTGGCCAAACAGTGTTGCCTCACAGTCCTTCAGCAATTCACGCTCTCAGTCGCAGGTGGAAGCACATTGACATGGCCCGCCGTCAAACAGTGTTGCCTCACAGTCCTTTGGCACTCCATGTTTTCACCACAGGTGGAAGTGCATTGACATGGTGGGTCGTCAAACAGTACTCCATGTTCTCACCACAGGTGGAAGCGCATTGACATGGTGCGCCGTCTGTGCACGGCTGCTGCTGCTGATGGCATCGACAACGAGCTCACTCGTCGCTTTGTGCGCAACCTCAAGAGCTCTCAGGAAGAGCAGCTGCAGTCTTTCAAGCTGGCCGCTGCTGACATTTGGGCTAAGCAGGTTGGTCACTGCTGTCGTTCACTGCTGTCGTTCACTGCTGTCGTGCACTGCTGTCGTTCACTGCTGTCGTGCACTTGATCCCACGCCTTATATTCGCTTACGCTTGTGCCCGTGTGTTTATATCTTGTTGTGTGAATGTTACACTGGTTCTTGTGCCTGCTTGTGCGATCAAACAAGCAGGGTTGGCTGTTTTTTGGAGGCTGCTTTTTACGCGTATGATCGTCAGCATGCGGATCAATACTTTCCTATAGTTTCTTCGTTCTGCATTGTGTCCACACCTTACGAGCTGCGAGTGCTGTTTCCAAAGGACTTCTTCCTCCAGCTGCATCTGTAGATTAAGACCAGCTGCACATGTAAAATAAGACCAGCTGCATTTGTAAATTCGATCCAGCTGTAATTGTAGTTTTTTATTGTAAAGATCTTGCTGCATTTGATAGTTAAGAGCAGCTGCATCTGGTAGATTTAACCAGCTGTGTTTACTTAAATATAATGCACACTTGCCCACCTGCATACAGAGTTGCAACCTTGAATTTTGTCCTGCAGTCTTGTTTTCGGGTGAACGCTTAAAACATGTAGGAAGTCCCTCGTCACTATCAAGTTTCCAATCCATCGCAATTGCGTTGCTCTTGATTGTACACTTAAGAAGACATGTAGGAAGTCCCTCGTCACTACCAGGCTTCCAATCCATCGCAATTGCGTTGCTCTTGATTGTACACTTAAGACATGTAGGTGTCCCTCGTCACTACCAGGCTTCCAATCCATCGCAATTGCGTTGCTCTTGATTGTGGGTGAACACTCAAGAAGACATGTAGGAAGTCCCTCGTCACTATCAGGCTTCCAATCCATCGCAATTGCGTTGCTTTTGATTGTGCATACCAAAACTAGACTTTGATAATCGGCTCTCTGTCTTCCCTTAGGTCCGCGCCCTCCGTACAGATGAAGACCCTCGCCACCTCCAAGAGTCTGCATCCGCAATGGCTGCAGCGCGGGAAGCACGTATGCGTGCAGCTGAGCGTGGCATTACCTTGGCCCAGCAGCAGGCACAAGATAGGGTAAGTTGTCGGCAGGGTATGCGCGTCTTAGTGTCAGAGTAATCTTGCGTCAGAGGAGTGCTGCAGCCTTTGGCTGGTGTAGAAAGAAAGAATTGAAAAAGAAAAAGAAAGAGAAAAACTACGCAGACAGCAAAACACTCCCTGCATCAATTAAGGAATTGGCTGGTGTAGTATTGCACAAGCATGCACGGCTATGTCCTCATAGCCTGATAATAAGCTTGATTTTACTTGTTTTTTACTATATCCATCACTAAGCTTGCCTCTGTTTTCAAATGTGTAAAGAAGATTTTTGTTAGAAGAGCTTTGTGCGGTTTTGAATGTCATCGATTCCAAATCTCCTACCAAGTGCAACATTGCAGCATCCTGCTTAAAAGACTTATGCTGCAAGACACAATTCCGTCCGTCTTCCTTCACCATGCACACACAATGTGCAGAGGGCATGGAGGTAAAAGAGGAGAAACGGGCATACCGTAGCACACAGCGTGGAAGGCACTAGCCTTGTTTGTTGTAATTTTTACCATGCACACGCAATGCACAGGAGGGCATGGAAATTGATGAGGAAGAAGAGGCATACCGCAGCATGCAGTGTTGAAGGCACTAGCCTTGTTTTTTTTAATTTTATTAAGCACACGCAATGCACAGGAGGGCATGGAAATTGGTGAGGATGAAGAGGTATATCGCAGTATGCAGTGTGAAAGGCACTAGCCTTGTTTGTTTTAGGGTTGCCACACATACACAACGCACAGGAGGGCATGGAAATTGATGAGGATGAAGAGGCATACCGCAGCATGCAGCGTTGAAGGCACTAGTCTTGGTTTTTTTAATTTTATTAAGCACACGCAATGCACAGGAGGGCATGGAAATTGACGAGGACGAAGAGGCATACCGCAGCATGCAGCGTTGAAGGCACTAGTCTTGTTTGTTTTATTTTTACCATGCACATGCAATGCACAGGAGGGCATGGAAATTGATGAGGATGAAGAGGCATACCGCAGCATGCAGCGTGAAGGGCTGATCTCATCTCGCAATGAGCGGCCAGCGCCTGCTTCAGCAACTGGGGGTGGGAAGGTGAGGACTACACACACACACACACACACACACACACGCACGCACACACACACACACGCACACACACACACACGCAAACACGCACACGCACGCACAAACACACACACATACACACACACACACACACACACGCACATGCATGTTTATCTGCAGTTACAAAGAAACTGTAATAGCTTCTCTGTGTGTATGCAAGCGTCGCTTCGCTCACTGCATGCTGTTAGAATGAAACAGGCGTATGCATAGAATACACAAATGTGAAGGTTTGCCCCGAACCATGTATACACAGTGTATATACAATCTTTTTGGCAGGGAAATCACCAAACATACGCTCACACACGGTGTATATATAGTCCTGGCAACCCTACGTATGTGGGTGAGCGTGCGTGCGCTCGAAAAACAATGCATGGAATGATGGACATGTGCACGCACAAACGCACATCTACGCACTTGCATGTAAGCCCACGTCAAGCCACACACTGTCGTTGCTTTAGGCGGGAGGTCCTAAACCGGGAGACCGTCGCGTGCGTCGCATCATCACCTGGACAGACAAGGATAGTGTTCAGCGTGCGCGCGAGATCATTCTGAGTGACAAAACTGGTGGGTGCGTAAAGGGCGCGTTACTTCAGATCGCATTTGTGCATTTGAACGAGTGCTGTGCATGCGTGAGTTTGTGTTGAGTGACAAAACTGGTGGGTGCGCAAGGGGCGTACTATTTTTCAGATTGCATTTGTACACTTGAACAAGTGCTGTGCATGCATGTGATTGTGTTAAGTGACAGAACTGCATAAGCAGCCGCACGCTGCTTATTGCCGTACATTGTTTTGCAGCACACATACACACAACCTCTTTCATAAAGTTCATGCGTTTTTAAACACGTAAGCTTAGTCAAAGAGCGCCGGTGTGGCGCAAACGTTCGCTGCTACTTTTAAGCATGCTGGGGCTGCAAGGTTTTTGCAACACACTTTCTATGATGCAGCGCATTTGGATCCCAGGACGCTGTAGTTTGCTGTGAAATAATCTGGCTGTATGAATGCAACAAGTGGTTTTTATCAGATGTGGTGGACCCATCACTTTCCCTTTCTCTTTCTCTATTTCCGGGATTTACCATCACAGCCTGTGTGTGCAAAACTAGCCTGTGTGCAAGCGCTTGCTTGATGCCGCGACCATTATCGGCCCCCTCAACTGCCCATCGCAGAGATGACCAGCCTTAACACCATCACCAAGTCGGACATCGGCTTTGGCGAACGTGTGGTGCTGCCGCTCTCAAAGAGCAAGCGCAACCAGATCCACGCGCACGTGCCCATGGCGCTGACCCAGGTAGGTGGTCCTGATGATCAGTGCAGTCTATACTGATCCATTTTGGTGTCCTTCTTCAGTGCCGTCTTTCCCGACCCAAGTAGGCGGCCCTGATCAGTGCAGTCTCTGCTGACCCAGGTAGGTGGTCCTGATGATCAGTGCAGTCTATACTGATCCATTTCGGTGTCCTTCTTCAGTGCCGTCTTTTCCGACCCAAGTAGGCGGCCCTGATCAGTGCAGTCTCTGCTGACCCAGGTAGGTGGCCCTAATCAGTGCTGTCTATACTGACCCAGTTTGGCATTCTTGGTCAGTGCTGTGTACTGACCCAGGTAGTTAGCTCTAATCATTGCTGTCTATACTGACCCAGTTTGGCGTCCTTGGTCAGTGCAGTCTATCCCGACCCAGATAGATGGCCCTGATCAATTCAGTCTGTACTGACCCAGGTTTTTTGCCCTGGTCAGTGCAGCCCATAGTGGCGGTGGAGCATGCTCTGAAGTTTTGCTGTAAAATGATATTGCTGCTCTTGAAGAGCAAGCACAGCCAGATCCACGTGCAGATGCCATGAGGCTGGTGCAATACTTTTAGGGTTGGCCAGAACCGTATATGCACACCGTATATGACCGTATATATGGTGATTTCCCTGCCCAAAACACCGTATGTACACCGTATATACGTATAAATATAGGGTTCTGGCCCACCCCACAATCCTTTGCTCCCAGTATGGTGACCCTAAACTGTGTAGAATTCGTGTTGAAGCGGGGGCATGAACTGTGATTTTGCTGTGGTGTATCATTGCCGCTGCTGCAGGGTTAAAGCACTCGCACTTAAGATGAGCCTATTTTACAAAGAAGTAGGCAATCTCTCCTTACCATCCTGCACCATATTCACTGCACTTTGATATCACTCTTGTCAACACAGTGAGTTCAGAGTGTTGATTATTATTCTATAGAGAAGTAGGCGACCACACCTTACCAGCCTGCACCTCAATCGATGCAATCTGATATCACTATTGTCTAAACAGTGAGAACAGTGTGTTGATTATTAATCTATAGAGAAGTAGGCGATTACACCTTACTAGCCTACACCTCAGCCACTGCAGGCTGTCTAGACCACATCCATCACAGGCACTTTGGCACGGAACCAGCTTTTACAAAGAAGTAGGTAGTGACATTGATGTTAACGACACTTGTCTGTGTGCAGAACCAAGGCAAGCGGAAGCGTGGGCGTGGTAGGGGACGTGGGCGGGGTCATTTAGTGGCCAAACCTGGCTCCATCGTCGCAGGTTGGTGCTTAATTGTCTGAGGAGGATTGTCTGAGGAGGATTGTTTGAGGAGGATAGTCTGAGGAGGTTGTCTGATGAGGTTGTCTGGGGAGGTTGTCTGAGGAAGTTGTCTGAGGAGGTTGTCTGAGGAGGTTGTCTGAGGAGGCTGTCTGAGGTTGTCTGGGGAGGTTGTCTGGGGAGGTTGTCTGAGGAGGTTGTCTGGGGAGGCTGTCTGAGGTTGTCTGAGGAGGTTGTCTGAGGAGGTTGTCTGGGGAGGTTGTTTGAGGAGGTTGTCTGAGGAAGTTGTCTGAGGAGGTCTGGGGAGGTTGTCTGGGAAGGCTGTCTGGGAAGGCTGTCTGAGGTTGTTTGAGGAGGTTGTCTGAGGAGGTCGTCTGGGGAGGTTGTCTGAGGAGGCTATCTGAGGAGGCTGTCTGAGGAGGTTGTCTGAGGAGGCTGTCTGAGGATGTCTGAGGAGGTTGTCTGAAGAGGTTGTCTGAGGAGGTTGCCTGGGGAGGTTGTCTGAGGAGGTTGTCTCGGGAGGTTGTCTGAAGAGGTTGTCTGAGGAGGATTTTGGTGTTGTTCAGGTTGCAGCGCTTATTTACAAGGACTCTGCGGTGCATATGAACGAGAAGCTTGCAGTGCTTATCTGCGAGGATTATGCGATGCCTGTACGCAAGGATTGAATCCGCGGGGTATATGTACAAGGGCATTGTACATCAGCATCACACATGTTTGAACATGTTTCACAATAAGCGCACGCTTACACACACACACACACACATACACACACACACTCACACATACACACACACACTCACTCACTCTCTCACTCACTCACTCACTCACTCACTCACTCACTCACTCACTCACTCACTCACTCACTCACTCACTCACTCACTCACTCACTCACTCACTCACTCACTCACTCACTCACTCACTCACTCACATGCAGGCCTGCTTGGGGCTCCGCCTGCTACCATGCCTGGCGTGGGCAGGGGACGAGGCAGAGGAAGAGGCAGAGGGAGAGGGAGGGGGCGAGGGCAACAGCTACGCTTGGAATTGAGTGAGTTTGAGTGATTGTGGGCGTATGGAGGTGTATGCTGCTGGCGATGACCACACATACCTACACACACATACACACTCACTCTCTTTCTCACACACACACACACACACACACACACACACACACACACACACACACACACACACACACACACACACACACACAACACAACACACACACACACACGCATACACACATACACACACACACATACATACACACGCATACAGACACGCACACGCACACGCACACGCACACGCACACGCACACGCACACGCACACGCACATGCACAATTACACATTAAAGCAGACACGTACGCACACACACACAAATACACACATACACACACAAGCACACGCGCACATGCACATGCGCGCACGAATGCTTGCATTCACAGGGCACGACGACGATGTGGATGAGTGGGGTGAAGATGATGGGGAGGAGGGTAGTGGTGGTGCAGAAGACCTCATTGACTTGGAAATTGAAGAGTCAGCCCCCGGTAAGGATGCTGTGTCCGTAATGCAATTCAATCATGAGGCGTGCACCGCAATGCATTTATGAGGCGTGCATCGCAATGCATTCATGAGGCACATTCATGAGGCGTGCATCGCAATGCATTGATGCAATGCATTCATGAGGCGAGCATCGCAATGCATTCATGAGGCGTGCATCGCAATGCATGAGGCGTGCATCGCAATGCATGAGGCGTGCATCGCAATGCATTCATGAGGCGTGCATCGCAATGCATTCATGAGGCGTGCATCGCAATGCATGAGGCGTGCATCGCAATGCATGAGGCGTGCATGTCAATGCATGAGGCGAGCATCGCAATGCATTTATGAGGCGTGCATCGCAATGCATTCATGAGGCGTGCATCGCAATGCATGAGGCGTGCATCGCAATGCATTCATGAGGCGTGCTGTAAGGATGCTATGTCTGTAATGCGATTCATTCATGAGGTGCATCGCAATGCATTGATGAGGTGCATTCATGAGGCGAGCATCGCAATGCATTCATGAGGCGTGCATCGCATCGCATCGCAATGCATTCATGAGGCGTGCATCGCAATGCATGAGACGTGCATCGCAATGCATGAGGCGTGCCTCGCAATGCATGAGGCGTGCATCGCAATGCATTCGTTAAGCATTCATGAGGCGTGCATCACATCCCAATGCATGAGGCGTGCATCGCAATGCATTCGTTAAGCATTCATGAGGCGTGCATCACATCCCAATGCATGAGACGTGCATCGCAATGCATTCATTAAGCATACATTCATGAGGCGTGCATCACATCGAAATGCATGAGGCGTGCATTGCAATGCATGAGACGTGCATCGCAATGCATTGCAATGCATTCATGAGGTGCATCGCATCGCATTGCAATTCATGAGGCGTGCATGTCAATGCTTACTGTGAACAATTGCTGTGCTGGACATTGCCATTGACATGGAGGACGAAAAGTTGGGAAGTGACGTGCAACCTGTTGAGTGCGTGCGTAGATGTGATCGATCCATGGACAATCAATTGTCGGGTTGGCCAAAATCGTATATGTACACCGTATATGACCGTATAGTTGGTGATTTCCCTGCCAAAAATTCCGTATAAAAACTGTATATTCATGGTTCTGGCCAACCCTAATCAATTGCTATTCTAGAAATTTGTGTCACATGAGCGATGAGTGCCTCTGAGGTGCAGATCATGTGCAGACTTGATCAGACACGCACACAATCTTAGAAATGGTCCGGTTGGGGAGACCTGACTGACATTCATACATGTCAGTGCTAGATTTGCCAGGGAAAATGAAGGACAAGAAAGGAAAAAGAAGCACTGCGCAGGCAGTAAAACACTCCCTGCATCAATGAAGGAAAAGAGCCAGGCTCTGTTCATGCCACATGATGCGATCTGTGGACAGCATATGAAAATCTTAGCTGCGTAATGCTACCCCCTGTAGCATGCTCTTTTACAAGCAAGCACACAGCCATTTGGACCCATGCGTATAGGGTTGCAGGCCACCTTCAGGAGCATGCTCTTTTACAAGCAAGCACACAGCCAATTGAACCCATACACTTTAGGGATGCAGGCCATCTCAATTGTGCATTTTACACTTCCATTATGCGCCAACTTTGCCCCTCCCACTCGCTTGTGTGTGTGTGTGTGTGTGTGTGTGTGTGTGTGTGTGTGTGTGTGTGTGTGTGTGTGTGTGTGTGTGTGTGTGTGTGTGTGTGTGTGTGTGTGTGTGACCGCACGCGAACAAGCACACACATGCACGTCATTCATAAACCATGCACGTCGATCATGCACCATGCGCGTCATTCAGTAACCATGCACGTCAATCATGCACCATGCACGTCATTCATAAACCATAGGAACAGACAGCAAGCCCACAAAGTCTAAAGCTCGGCAGCAGTCCAAGAACAAGCGCGCACGCTTGCAAGGCACGCACAACCCACAGCAGGTCTGCCTGATTCAGTGTGTGTGTCTCTGTGTGTGTGTGTTTGTGTGTGAGTGTGTGTGTTTGTGTGTGTGTATGTGTGTGTATGTGTGTGTGTGCGTGTGTGTGTTGAGCAGTGCACAGACTGCTACCCCATCTGTGCGCGCGTGTAATCTTGTCTGTGTGCCTTACTGCTTTAAAATATCTGCTTGCTAGAGAGTGCATGAGCTGCTGCCCTCACGAGTAACTGTGCCTACATCCCATTCAGATGTGTCACGCTTTTCAAACATCAACGTTGTCTGAATCCTGTGCATGTCAAGGACTGCGGACTGCACAGGCCGTCACCCCGTAGCATCTGTGTGTGTGTGTATGTGTGTGTGTGTGTGTGTGTGTATAAACAGTGTCATGCATAAACATTGTCATGCATTTCAAACATCAATTATTTGTTCGCTCAGGCGTGCACAGACTGTGGGTACAGAGGCCACATGGCCGGAGATGCCACTTGCAAGAGCTACATTGGGATAAACAGGTGCGTGCGCGTGTCGTTTGAGTTGCCTGCCAGGGGTACGTTGCGTTTTGACAGGTGTGTGTACGTGTGTGTGTGTGTGTGTGTGTGTGCAGTGTTTTCGCCGCCTGCAAGAGCTGCCTCGCGGAAGACATGTGAGTGCACAATGTATGAACTGCCTACAAGAGCTATTTTTGTTACACACAAGACTTGCGTGTTGGCAATACATCCATGATGCTCATGACATTACCTTACGCAGTGATGGTGGCGGCGCTGCAGATGAGCACTGTACCAACAATGTCTATTTCATTACATGCATGATGTTCATGAGATTATCTTACGCAGTGATGGTGGCGGCGCTGCGGATGAGCACTGTACCAACAGAGGAACTGTTTCATTACATCCATGATGTTCATGAAATTACCTTACGCAGTGATGTGGTGGCCAGCGGATGAGCAGTGTACCAACAGGAAGTGTTTCATTACATCCATTGTACTCGTGAAGCTTAGCAACGACTACTGTTTTAATAAATCCATGGTGCTCATGAAATTACCTTACGCAGTGATGGTGGCGGCGCAGCGGATGAGCACTGTACCAACAGGAAGTGTTTCATTACATCCATTGTACTCATGAAGCTTAGCAACGGCTACTGTTTCAATAAATCCATGGTGCTCATGAAATTACCTTACGCAGTGATGGTGGCGGCGCAGCGGATGAGCACTACGGCGATGAAGACTACGCCTCCACTTACACAGGCCCCACTTCAAAGAGTGGGGAGCAGCGGCGAGCAGCAGCGCGTGAGGCAGCGCGGGTGCAGCAGGCACAGTACGCAGCGCAGCAGGCAGCAGCAGCAGCCGCAGCCGCTGCAGAGGGGGAGGAGGGTAGCGCCAAGCCAAAACCGCCACCGCGTGTGCGTGCTCCTAAAGCTGCTGGTGGGTGTGTCTGTGAATGTGGAGAGTGGGTGGATGTGGGAGGTGAGCTCTTGACGGGTGCGTTTGTGAATGTGGAGATGGAGGATGTGGGATGTGGGCTCTTGACGGGTGCGTTTGTGAATGTGGAGATGGTGGATGCGGGATGTGGGCTCTTGCTGGGTGCGCTTGTGAATGTGGAGATGGTGGATGTGGGATGTGGGCTCTTGACGGGTGCGTTTGTGAATGTGGAGATGGTGGATGCAGGATGTGGGCTCTTGCTGGGTGCGCTTGTGAATGTGGAGATGGTGGATGTAAGATGAAGGCTTCTGGTGGGTGCGTTTGTGAATGTGGAGATGGTGGATGTGGAAGGTGGGATCTGGATGGGTGTGTTTGTGAATGTGGAGATGGCGGATGTGGGAGGTGGGATCTGGATGGGTGTGTTTGTGGACGTGGAGATGGTGGATGTGGGATGTGGGCTCCTTGTGGGTGCGTTTGTGAATGTGGAGATGGTGGATGTGTGATGAGGGCTCCTTGTGGGTGCGTTTGTGAATGTGGAGATGGTGGATGTGGGATGAGGGGGCGGAAAGAAAGATGGTTGTAGTTTGGTGGTGAGTGCTGTAGAACCGCCGGTGTGTATGAACTTCAGTATTCCTGGTGGTATTCTGATAAGGGTTTGATGATTGTGGAAGCATAGGTTCAATAGTGCTCAAGCAGGCCAATCCAGTGAGGCGTGGGGATTCACTTGTGGCCAGTGCTGATGCTGCGCCGTGACGTAGAAGCAGGGCGCTATATTCGCGAGATGAAAGTGTGCTCCTGTATGTTATTCACCTGGCCTTGCAGATTTGTTATTACGGGATGAGTACAAAAAGGTACTTTTGACATTGGAAATGCGAGGCAGGATGGGGGAAATGTGAAAGCAGGGCAGGGGCAGCAGCTCTACCATGCGTGCAAACACACACACAAACACACACACACACACACAAACACACACACACACACGCACACACACACACGCACACACACACACACACAAACACACACAAACACACACACACTCACACACACACAAACACACACACACATACGCGCGCACGCGCACACACACGCACACACACGCGCACACAAACACACACACATACACACACACACACACACAAACACACACACTCAAACACTAACACACACAAACACAAACACACACACACACACACACACACACACACACACACACGCAAACACACACACGCACACACACACACACACATGCACACACACACACACGCACACAAACACACACTTGCACACACACAGGTGCACCAAAGCGCCCGCCTAAAACCCGAGCTCCCAACTCTGATGATGCAGACTATATGGGGGAGTCAGGGGATGAGGAGGGAGGTAGGCGGTCCTATCAAAATTCTACATGCATTACGTACAGTCACACGCATACATGCACAACGTAAACTTATGAGCATTAGGATGAAGTAAGCTAAGTGCGCAGAATTCCAAATATACGGTCATATGTATATATATTCGGTCTTGGCCAACCCTACGTATACATAAAACTTTTCCCCATTGGCGTGGCTCCCGTATTCTCATATGATGGTATGAGCTGGTAATCATGATCAACATATAGAAATATACTAACAAAAAATGGTCAGGTCCGGTGGTCATTGGTATAGCGTATGCAATAACTCTTTCGCAAATGGTGTGGCTCCTGAATTCTCATATAACCTTGACGGTATTAGCTGGCGGATATGAGTATAACATATCAAAATATAGCGAATGCCCTGGGTAATATGCGTCTGACCGCCGTGGGTGTAGGCACGCACGTTTGAAACGAGTGCATGTGCATTTCTGCATGTCTTGTTTGTGCATGTCTTGTTTGTTTTCATGTCTTGTTTGTGCATTTGTGCGTGTCTTGTTTGTGCATGTCTTGTTTGTTTTCATGTCTTGTTTGTGCATTATTTGCATGTCTTGTTTGTGCATGTCTCTAGCATGTGCCTCACATGCTTCCATCTTCAGATGGCGACCCCTTTTATGACCCAGACGAAGCTGGTGGCGCATGTCTTTAACATGTTCCTCACATGCTTCCTTCTTCAGATGGCGACCCCTCCTACGACCCAGACGAAGCTGGTGGCGTCGGATACGGAGACGAAGACGACGAGCCTGAATACAGCGGAGGAAGGAAGCGCGGGGGGGGCTGGAAAGCAGGAGGGGACGATTATGAGGAGGAGGAGGAAGCTGAGGAGTTGGACTCAGAAGAGGCGGTGAGTCTGGGCTTATACGTAAATCTGTCTGACGTTGCCCCAGGCTCTGTGTTATCGGTGTATTAGAGAGGCAAGGAGCTGCATGCACAAGAGCTGGCAAGCTCAGGAGTGCAGGGTTGTCTGACATTGCCCCAGGTTCTGTGTTGTCGGTGTATTAGAGAGAGGCAAGGAGCTGCGTGCACAAGAGCTGGAAAGTTCAGGAGTGCAGGCTTGTCTGACGTTGCCCCAGGCTCTGTTGTCGGTGTATTAGAGAAGAAGCAAGGAGCTGCGTGCACGAGAGCTGGAAAGTTCAGGAGTGCAGGCTTGTCTGACGTTGCCCCGTGCTCTGTGTTGTCGGTGTATTAGAGGGGCAAGGAGCTGCATGCACGAGAGCTGAAAAGTTGAGGAGTGCAGGCTTGTCTGACGTTGCCCCAGGCTCTGTTGTCGGTGTATTTGAGGGGCAAGTAGCTGCATGCACAAGGGCTGGCAAGTTCAGGAGTGCAGGCTTGTCTGTCGTTGCACAAGGTTGTGTGTGTTTGTGTGTGCCACTGTGTGCCACTGTGTGGCACTGTGTGTGGCACTGTGTGTGGCACTGTGTGCCACTGTGTGTGCCACTGTGTGTGCCACTGTGTGTGCCACTGTGTGTGCCACTGTGTGTGCCACTGTGTGTGCCACTGTGTGTGCCACTGTGTGTGCCACTGTGTGTGCCACTGTGTGTG
>Ga0307947_1002088_pt1 | contig 15976 bp, 11 predicted proteins | sample OrgLakmetagen232_FD_201840 | JGI IMG/M metagenome (GOLD analysis project Ga0307947, IMG submission 201840) | Saline water microbial communities from Organic Lake, Antarctica - #232 | ecosystem: Environmental > Aquatic > Non-marine Saline and Alkaline > Saline | place: Antarctica: Organic Lake...
CAGGCAGGTAGGTAGGTAGGTAGGTAGGAGGTTACCAACACCAAGTGGCTCCTTTTGCCTGAATCATGTGGGGCCTGCCTGCGTAGTTTTCCTTTTTCTTGTTTCAAGGTTTGAATGGCTAATATGGTGTCCACTAAAACCTCAGATGATAAAGAGATAAATCGCACCGAGACACCTGATGACATGAGAAAAGTGGACATAACCTCAGTAGTACAAAAGTAACGCACCAAGACACCTGATGACATGAGAAAAGTGGACAGACGTAGCCTCACTCCCGTCACGCCCTCAATGCTTCCAAGGTCAAAAAAAACTAGGCCGACCTGCAGGAACGGTCCCCCCGTGTAGCATGTCGTTCTTACCACATTCAGGAAAAAGCACAAAGAAGAGTGAGTAAAAAATTGGTCATCACCTTTGTTGTAACACTTTATGGCACACACACAAGCACACACACACAAACACACACACACACACCACACACACACACACAAGCACACTTGCGTTTTGTCTGTGGATTATTTTTGATCTAAATCAGATTTCTGACATGAAACACTCATTAATTGCAGGTCGACACCTGCCACAAGGTTGCAACCAAGGACTGAATTGTTTGTAGAGGAATGCTCACCACAATTGCAGCCCAGGCAAACATCAAAAGCTTCATTGCTGGCTCTATTGGAAAGGCTGCCAGTCCCAAATACCCTCGCCTGAGCAGCACAAAAGGCACACAGCTTGTTTGCAGATCTCTCAGAGGCTACTGGCTCTTTCGTTTCTTGACATGCAGCAGATGAAAGCTGTTAAAAAAGCTGATGAATACTGGACTCCCTTCATTTCTGTCAGTTTGGTACTTACTGCAGGAGGCAAAGGGAATCAGCCACAGCTTACCAAGTCAGTAGCTTGAAATGGCGCCAACACACGTAAGTTCTGTGGGCAAACCACTTCAATGCTTCTTGCACATGACAGATCATGCCCCTTGTTTCAGGTGGTGGCGGCTGCTTTTCTTGCTGCTGCTGCAACATCCCTGGGGAGCTGACGCGGACGCTAGCAGTGACGCCAGCTTTTGGATCAAGGAGCTTGGCTTGGGGACAGGATGGACTGCTGTCTGGGATAGGAAGGGGAGGTGGACTGTATGTAGCCTTCCTGCATCTGCAGGATATAATGGGAATACAAGTTTGTTGAATGATGCTGGATCATAAGGCCATCAAACTGCATACCAGAATATGCTGCAGCATTTGACACAATAGAGGTTACACCAAAACATACTTCAAGGCTGCTCATGTTGCCTGCTTGCACAGCGCTAAAATATAAAACAATGAGAACCTTCGACATGGACAGCTGCAGCCTGATAGGATGCAAAGCCCACACCCAGTCCTGCTGGTTTCAGTTCTGCTGGATTGCATGCTGCTGCTCAGGCTGCTGTTGCTGCCAATTTTTAGGAAGCCTGGAGGGGGAGCCTGGTTCCCAAACTTTGCACAGACCATGGTGCTGCTTCTGCTGCTGCTACAGCTGCTGTCATAGGAAGAAGAAACGTCAGACACTTTGGCAAGCGGGGAAAAGGGGGTGGAGAACGGCAGGTCGAGCGTTAGATTGGGAGCCTGCTGATCAATGTCCGCCTTCATTTTGAGGTAGGAGTGGTAGGGTGGGAGCTGTAGCAAATCTTTGGCCAGGGTGCTCGACCGCTTTTGTGCGTCACTGATGTACTCTAGGGTCCCAAGGCTGTCATATTGACTTGCTATGGCTGTGCTTGAAACAAGGGGGGAGTAAGTGACAGCAGGTGCAGGTGGTGTGAGCCGCTTTGTGTTGCTGCTGCTGCTGCTGCTTGCTGCCGGAAAGTGCTGCCACCACAGCACACCCGCAGGGCCCTGCATGAGCTCCTGTAGGAAAGAAGCCAGAATATGATCATGGAAGATACATAGACGCAGAGGTAGTGCAAAGAGAGATACTGAACTGAAAAATATTAAAGATGTTTGGAAGGCATGGGGTGGGGTTAAGAGACATGCTCAAGGGAGAAAGGAAACATGGGTTTTATTGCAAGGTATGGTGCATTGGAGATCGATTTTATATGGTAGTACTAATATTTGCCCTGGGAGTCTTGCAAAGGCCGTTCTGAGAATTGGTGTTTTGTTTCAGATCATAGACTTGCAGGCCTGTACTTTGTTCTTTAAGTAAGTGCCTCACACATTTTGTTACTGGTGCTTTACAGGCAAGGCAAGCAGGTAAATAGAGGGGTCCATTTCTAGCGCTTACATCACACACACACACACACACACACACACACACACACACACACACACACCTGCAGCTGCAACGAGGCCTCTTCCTGAAACACTTGCAGCATCACCTGTCCACTCTGGTTGACGTCATCAATACCTCCCCCCCTCCTCCTGGCTCTTGATCTGCCGTTCTGAGGTCTTTGACCGCTGCTTTTTCGCCGCACCACCTGGACTCCCTTGCTGCTGTTGCTGCTGACCTTGCGCTGGACTCCCCCCTTGCCACTGTTGCTGCTGAATTTGCGGCGCACACACTTGATGTTATTGCTGTGCGTGCATGAGGTACCAGTACGAACCGCTTCTCCCCCTGCACTGCCAGTAGCTAGTACTTCAAGTACGTAATCTGGGACGGCACCATGCACCTTGGGGCTGTAGGGAGGGAGCAGTCCTCTGTGGCATAGACAAAAAAAAGTAACCCTTGCTAGGAAAGTGTGACAAAAGAACTAATAGATGCTAGCCTATCATCAAAGTTTAACCAGCAAGGCTGGTTGCGTTGTGTGATCGTGTGCCAGCCGCTAGCTGTTGGAGGTAACAGGACGTACTTGCCAGATCATGAAAGTTTGTATCTGCCTGTATTACTAGGTGGGAAAAAATACAACATGCGATGTGCTTAGAATTGTTCTTTTGTGCCTAAAGATTAGTGCACCCTTGTGGAACAACAGACAGGAACACTATGTAGTTAGGAGCAGCATCAAATTTACATATTGTTTCTTCTCGTGACACGTAACCTATTAAGTCAACTCAAGTGTCAAATCAACCCATATGTGGCCATATCAGAAAGGCTCAGTTTGTGATACTCATAGGGCCTAAAAACCTGCCATCAGTTTGATCTGCGTGCATAAGCATACACAATCTCTGCTGGGAGGGATTGACAGCCTATCTTGTTTGTATTACGCGCCCTCGTTAGACAACAAAATAACTAGGTATGCAGGCAGTGGAGAGCCACTCCCCACATCAAATAAGGAAATGGAGCCACTTTGGTACCAGTTAACGCAAACCTCCTACACCACAGATGAGGAAAAAAATATCAAGCCTTGTTGTATCTCTGAACAAATGTGACAAAAATCAGACTTCAAAAACAAGTTGTGACCTCCCAATTGCCTGGCTTGGAAAAGTGTACTGTAATTGAGAATCGAACGAAGTGGCCATCTTCCTTAATCCACGTATGGTGCGTGGCAGCACTTTCACTGCCCTTTTATGTAAAAATTTTGCAGTTTCCTCAAAGGGGCTATTCCTCCTTGATTACCAAGGAAAGTTGTTTTTGACCGCCTACGTTTTACCTTGTTCCCTTTCCCCTCACTCGCATACCTGCTGAGCCCCCTCTCAAAGAATGGCATCAGCCGGTCACAGGGCCCAAAGTAAACTAGTTTGCCCTTCTCAAGAACTGTGACCTGCATGTGGGTCATTGTAAGTATGCTACCAGTGTGTGGATATGTGGTCCAGCTGGTAGGGTCTTAGTATATAAAGTTGAATGGGATTTAGCATTTATCTGTAGCATAATCACTTGTACTGTAATGTACAAGAACTTTTTGGTTACCTCTAACTTCCACTAAACAACAACAAACTGCACCTTCTGCCCATGCACCATTTCAGCATCAAAGTAAAACGGCAAGCTGCGACCTTGCTCCCATTGTATCCCTGCATACGCGCACCAGGTCAAACAGCTTCCAGATGCAAGGCCTTGGCTGGTGAATAGTGGCCACAACGGCAGTGCCTCCTATTGCACCTCCACTGCTTCCCAGATTCTTACTATTGTCCCCAGCCTGTCTTGTCTCAGTGGCCAGACGCTCCAGGTACTCGCAGACAGACAATGCGCATGTGCTATCCAGCCCTGCATGTGGAGTTTGGTTCCGTTAGTGTTTGCAATTTGCAACGTGCAAACAATCTAAGCTTTGTTGCTGTTTTGGGAAACACTTGTCATGCTTGTTTCCCCAAAACATCCCACAGCACAACGTTAATTGAGGGAAGGTGCATGATGCTGGTCAATGCTTCAATCAATCTGCATGGTATATACTGACAGAAAAATATAGGTCAGTAGGGAAGGAAGCACAGATCAGGTCACAAGGCAAACTAGGCTGATATTTGATGAGGGAGCATAGCTGAATTTAAAAATGCGCAGCCAGGTTATCAAGGGTGGGCAGGCTTAAATTTTGAAATAACAGCAGCCTGCTCACAGTGCTGCTGTAGATCTTGAGTGCAGCTGCGTAAAGGAAAACAAGTACTCTACACTATACACTTGGCATAGATAAGGAGAGAACGTTGTGGGGACAAAATAACAGAACGCACCTGAAGTAGGTTCATCCAGGAGCAAGGTGGTGAACAATGCACCCTCCTGAAGGGGCTGAGGGGGCAGAGAAAGCAGGCTGATGGCAATCGAAAGCCGTTTTCTCTCTCCTCCGGACAAGCCTCTCATCCTCGTGCCTCCCACTAGGATCCCACCGACCTGTTTTTAAATGTATAGTAGGGAGGATGGGCTGCATACGACACAGAGGAAAAACACATGGACTGAGGCAAAGTGGAATATTTTTGGCTGTTCATGCAATTGCTGGCTGACTTCTGAATTACGTCACGCGTTACTACAGCGATCCAAACACATGTCTTGTCCATTCGAGCATGAATGTTGCTATGAATGCAGCTAAAAACACACCCTAGTATCCCACAGTTCAGCTAAACCCAGGCGTTGCAGGATGTCTTTTGGAGCGTCCTTGTTTGCAAGGCTTTCTCTGCCAGCCGATGCCATCCCATGTGCAAAAATCACAGACTCTCCAACGGTGCACGTGGGCACAAGGATCTCCTCCTGCAGGAGAGAAGTGGGCAGTTGTACTCCATGGGGTGATTGATCAAGGTAATCACCTAAAGAAGATGCCTTGCTATTTAGCTCAGTCGGATCAACTCGTGGGCTACTTTGCTAGAGCTGCACACTGTTTTTATTTGGTTTAACAACATTGATGTTAGGGCATGGGGTGTCAGTAAAAGCATGTGCGCCTCATTGTGCACGGAACAGGCAGCTCAATTTTTGACAAGTTGTGAGAGCACCCTTTCAGCTTTCTCGTTACAAGCTTGTATATGTAACACAAGTCGTGTGTTATTCTTACATCATCCCTTTCCCACCTGAGGTATGTAGCACGTACGAAAGGTTGTTGATGCATCCTGAGTACTCTCTGTTGTAGTTGTGATGCCCTCGCTGTCCCAGCAACACTTCCCTCCTAGCTCAACACGACCCTTTTGGCAATGAAGGAGGAGTGAGAATCCGTTTTTGGCAATGAAGAAGGATCCATTTTGGCAATGAAGGAGGAGTGAGCTCAACACGACCCCGGAGGACACAAGCGATTATATTGAATGGTACACCAGATCACACTCGTTTCAATGGTTTAGGGCAAGGCAGCAAGGCAGCAAAGTTGGGCTCAAGCTTGTGCACAACAAAGCAGCCTAAAACATGCTTGACGCACCTCAACCTTGACTTGACCCCCTCCGGTGACAAAGCTGCCTGCCTTTTTAAGAGCTGCAGCAAAGCGCCCTCTACAGCTGGCTTGCTGTAAAGAGCTGTAGCTTGCTAAAACGCTTCCCACAGGAGGACCTCTGCAGAAAATGGGGGGGGACACAAGATTGCTGCAACAGGAGATGGTCCATAGAAGTTCAAGGTTTCTGCTCTGATCTTGGCTGAGCGTGGTTTTTATTGCCCGCGTTAACGACTACCTTCCAAGAAGCTCTAGCAGTGTGCTCTTTCCTGCACCGCTTGGCCCCACTATGGCTTTCATCTGGCCCACAACTGCACATCCAGTGACCTGAGGTAGGGAAGTGCGTTTACATAACAGGGATTGTCAAGCATATTACGTCCAGCACATTCTGAACTTTTGCTGCAACTTACATTGATCAACGGCCTCGTGCACTTTGTACTGCCGCAGCCTCCGGTTATGGTGTAGCTCAAATTCTTCCATGTGAGCGTGGGAATGGGGGGGGGTGCTGGGCAGTGGGGTGGAAGGTGGAGGGGATGTTGAGGGCTCTTTTTGCTTCCTACAACCCGCATGCCTCCGCTGACGGTGCGGCGCTGCTGCCTCCGTCTGTGATTGGCCTTTACTGGCATTATTGCTGAGCTGCCTTGATCCAGGGGGGGGGGGGGAAATAAGGGCCACCACCTGGATCGCAGGCGTCCAGCAAACAGCAACAGAAAGGCCAGGACATGGCTGGCAAGAATGGCAGGCAGGAAAATTTCCAAATGGGCCATTATGCTAGCAATTTGGACTGCCTCATAGCCAGGATTGAGGGCCAAGCGAGCTGGAATGGACCTTGGACAGGCAAAAGCCGGTCGTGCGCAAACATTCTAGTGTAAACATTTATATGCTTAATAAGATTGTAATTGAAGGGCCGATCGTTACCATACCACAGATTTTATCCAGTAAAGGAATTTTTATTAAAAAATCGTACAATCTAAATGCACACAATAATTGCGTCCCTGGCCACTCTTTTGGTGGTGTGCGGCCACTCCGCGGGCGGTATGTATTTTGAGCGTTCACCGCATGCGACGCAACACCTGGGCTGCAATTGGTTAAGGAAAACATTCTGTAATTTATTTTAACCACTGTCATCGAATCTCTGGAGAGGATGCAAAGCCGGCCACTATCACCTATAACACCTATTTCTCACACCACGCCTTGATTTCCTTTGCAGTGCTCAATAGTCGGCGCCTTCAGCAGCTCATCACACCGCCACCGCCACCACCGCCCCCGGTACCTGTGGCCCCACCCTCATCACCTGCCATACCAACACCAGTGGCCCCACCCTCACCTGCCGTACTAACACCAGTGGCCCCAGCCTCACCTGACGGAAATCCATCAGCATTAACGCCACCTGTTCCGCCCCTTGCCCCAGTTCAACCGCCGCCGCCAGCCCCGATTCCATCGCCGACTGTGAGTGCCCTGTCAAACCTTCTTGAAGCATGCTGTACGTATGTGAGGAATCATTGTTAGCATACGTGTTGGCTTGCGAATGGTGTGCAAGTCCTCCGATATGTACCTCAACTCGTGCTTGCTCTTGCAACTCCGGTAATCACACCCGCATTGTGTTACATGGCCTTTTCATTAAAATGTATGCAGGCTGACATTTTTTTTCTTCCACCCGCGGGTCGCAAATTGCTTCAGCCGAGTGGCGTCATAGCTTACTCCACGGTAAGCTAGTGGTGTTGCGTTTAAGTGCTGCATAAACGTATTGGCTAGGAATTGCAAAAGGTATTTGTACGTTCGGCATACAGCCTCGTTTTCAGAGGGTTTTCTTTTGCCGAGCTTGCATTGACTGGGACGGCTTACTTTATAACGCTTTTCAACCTTTCTCCTTATTTAAACCTTGTTTGCAGGCTACCGCGTATTCAGGACCACAACAGACTGGGCAAAGATGACTTCTTGCTTGCCTCAAGCAATGCTTGGTTAAAGCATACAGCTTGCCTAGTTGACTTATTGTTTCAAGCATACACTTTGAGTTCAGGTCATCTCAACCAGGAGGAAAAGTAAAAATTCTGCCAGGACTTTAAGTTCAGGCAGTCAGAGTTATGATGGAGTATATGCTTTACTTCTAATAGTTTGAAGAATCTAATTATAAGTACGTAAGGCAATCGGCCAGAGCCTTGAGACAAATAAGGCTTAAGAGATGTAAATCTCAGATGGGGTTGGGCATCTTTTTTTATAGCAACCTGGCAAAGGCGAGGATCACACACACGCAAAAAGGGTCTTTTTCTCTGTATCCACTCTATCATCCACGGCACAAAGCTAGTAGTGAGTCTCCAACAAATATTACAATATTACGGACAGGGGATTATATTGAGACCAGCTGGTTTAGGTCCTGACAACAATTGTCTTAATTGGTATGGGTTTGAGAAAGCAAGCCAGATCTTCTACTTGGTATGGCAGCAGCTCACCCTCTCTTCTATTTTCAAATTGTCTCTTTTCCATTAGCATAAGTTGCGCAAGAAGCTTGATGTCTAAACTTTCTTAATCTTGTGTGAATCATTATTTTGTCGTAGCAAATTGAAGATCAAAAGCAATTTTAAGATCAAAAAGCAATTTTAAGATCAAAAAGCCCGCAAAATACAGGTCACAAGGCAACCAGATACTTGTACATGCACACAAGCTTGGCAGCAGCAGAGCGTCAGAGAAGTAGCAATGTAGGAAGCACAGTGACTCTCACTCCTGAACCATTACAATAGCTCCTTTGGCTTTACCAGCCAAATGCAACAAGCGCATACAGACCGTTTGGTTGACCACCTTGCTTGTACTGGTGGGGGCAGTGCCAAAACTTGCAGGACTGGACCTGAAATCTTTGCTGCTTTACTTCTGAATTTAGTTATTACCTCTGTGTTCTTTCCTGGATAATTGCCTTCAATTGCTATTCAAGCAGCTTGCACAGGAAAAAAGTAAAAACATGTTTCGGGAAGCTCACTAGATCAAGACCTGACTGGGAGGTGCGAGTATTTCTGCGTCTGAGGGGCGGCAGAGTGGTCGTCCACCTGCGACCGGCGATAGAGAAAGCCAGTTGGGTAGTCAGTTCAAAGGAGGGGAGAATGCAATGTTAGAGTTGCAAGTGTGCAGAGTGCGCAAAGAGGCCACTAGGATGGGGTGCAAGTCCCCCCGATCCTTAAAGAATTACGAAGGTGCCAAAGTGGCATTCAACTACCGGAACTGGTTCGGTCCTTTTGGCCTTGTGTTCTGTAACACTACATTTGGTATTGAAGCCCAAATCTTGAGCTTCCAATTTGTTTGCATGAACAGTCATGGGTCTCTAATGTGGCGCTCCCTTCCTCCCCTTGGGTTATACATTCTGGTGTTCAGTTAGCACGCCTGAGCTGCTTGTTGTGGCTCTCCATCAGGCTCTTTTCGTTGTCTCAGGTTTCGCTTTTCATCATTCATATATCACCTCTTACTTATAACTTTTCTAAGAGAACATACGGCTGAGACCAGTTCTTTTTTACAACCTTACGTTTACTTTACGCTGGCTGATCCAGCAATGCCTATCAGCCCAACATATGTGGCTGCCGTTTACCCCCCTTTGTAAACCCTTTGTAAACCCTCTATAATACGGATCAACCATAATAGTGTTCTTATGAACTGATCCATGCCGGGAGTGAAAAAAGAAAAACTACGGGAATGTTAACGTCATGGCATTATTTAACTTTAGAGTGATATTTTTTACTAACTCTTATCAGGAGCCGGTCTCAGATCAAGTCTGCTACCCTCCTGATGCTTATTGATTTTTTTAATCTCTTCTGTGACAGAGAAGTTGTATGGAAAGAACAAGTCTCAGAGTGGCTACACGTTTTAATGACATTGTCACGCCTGTTCAGTGGCTGCGACAAATAGCATAACTAATGTCAAGCAGTTAGTCGGCTGATAGTTGAGAGTTTGTCTTGTTCAATAAGCTGGATGTGCAGCCTTCTTGATGAAGTTTGACTCTCTGCCCGATTGCTCAGAAACAGAGGCTGCTTGCACCTGCCTGGTTGTCTCATGCTGCCTGTTTATGATTTACGATGCTTCTTATCACCTGGCTTGGCTTTCAGCGCGTCTTCTGTGGTATACTAGCACTACTTCCTTCAAAACTCTCTATGCGCAGTCCTGACATTTTTTTCTGCTGGTTCTTACGTCAGGTCTATACTTGAGCTCCTTTCTTTTTGGCTTCCAACTTCTCGCCTTTTATTTTTCCAAGCTTGATCCTTCTTTACATTCCACCCCTGTGTCTTGTTTCTCTTAGACAATTCCCCTTTTGTTTAATAAGGTGTGGTTATGGGATTCCTTGAGCTTCTGCCCATGCCTCGGAGGCATACATATCGATGTAACCTTTTATAACTTATCTAACCCCACCTTCTTGATAAACGGCGGCGCCTTTGGATTAGGAAAGGCCTCCAAGGTGGAAAAACCCTCCAGCAAAGGAGTGAGTTATTTGAATCGCTTTAGCCCCTAATGCTTTTACCTGTTTCACATATCCACGCCTGCGCTCACACTCATGTGTGTGTGTGTGTGTGTGTATGTGTGTGTGTGTGTGTGTGTCTACCTCTGCTAGTGCTACGCATCTATGGTTGGCTGCCACACCACTGTCCCTTTCAGAGGTGGGACTGTTTACTTAGACATTCTTGGTCTCATTGTGTTATTATACGAACAAGGAGAATTAGAGACCTGGTTGCCATATTCCATAAAAACAAGCAAAGACCAGCTATAAAGACCAATAATTGCTGTTGGGTTAAATACCACAAGTTTTGGCGCAGACTTTACCAATTCATCGTCCCTGTTTGGTTATAATTATTAATTCATTCTTTATTATAATTAATTCATTCAGTGCATATCTTACTAGTTCACCGTCCTGCTTAGTTATTCTTTAAGATGAGCGATGGCGTGAACCGAAAAATCCTTGCAATACATGCTGTGGAAAGTATTTGAACTCACGCCTACTGCAATATTTAAGGGAAACGCTTCATCAAGGAAAAGGTGAAGAGATAACATTTGCGCGCTCATGTAAAACAAAGTAAAATAATGCCATGGCGTAAACACGTCAGGCATGGTGTAAAGAGATAACAGTTATTGTGTGAGTTGAGTCATACAGCATCCCACCGTGTCAGACAAAGGAAGTCAGCAAAAGCGTTGAGAGACCGGTGTAGACACTACAGCACGCACTGCTGTCAGACGATCATACAACAAGAAGGCAAGACCTTGCAAGACAACTCCTGAGGAAAAGCAAGGAGGCACGCGGCTACAACTGCAGCACTCCACACTTTGCACACGCACAACATTGTCAAGCTCTTAGACCACGTCCACTTTCTGTTAGGGTTTTGGTAAACCCTAACCCAACCTAAATACAAATATCTCTTGTTTTAATGCAAAACAAAAAGCGCACAGATGTTGTGGCACCCCCCTAAAAATGATCCTACCAGTTTATAAGCTGGAGGTGCATATTTATCATCGCATTTGCGCCTTGAGATTTACTAGAGGTGACGCACACGGTACGTAGGTAAGGCCCCTGGTTTTGAGACCTTATTCCTTTGAGCAAACATGGATGCCAAAATGGAGGCCATTATCCCAAACAGGAACGCGGCAGCAAAGTGCAGCGAGGACAGCACGCCCTTCATGCCTGATACTGGGCTGAAACCCCCACGTCTGTGTGTATGTGTGTATGTGTGTCCGTGTGTGTGTTTGTGTGTGCATGTATGTGTGTCAATGTAAAAGCAATTGGTTGGCAGTGGAAGTTATGTGCAGTGAAAGTCATGTGCATCTACTAAGTGAAAGTACAAGCCACTTGGCAGATCAGGTCACAGAAAACGCAAGTACCAAATCCCTCTCATAAGACACTAAGCATACCATATACTACCAAGGACGCGGTACCCTGCAAGCTTTCCAAGCAGGCATGTGCATTGATACATTGATAGTCAATTTGTGTGTTGTTGCAGCCTTCTGCAGCCTTTTTATGTCTACCCCTGTTGCCCCCTATGGCTGGTGCACCACAGCTCCCTCAGCATAGCAGCTGGTACACACACACACCAAACATACGGTACACACACCAAGCAGCTGGTACACACACATACACACACGTGTAAGAACATACACACACCTTCTGCGGCCCCCTCGACGTCTGCCCCCTGCGGCAAACGCGCCATAGCCCTCCCCCTCATCATAGAATCCGCTGTCTCCGTCATAGTCACTATTGCTTCTACCACTGTAACGTCCCTGAAGAGAGAACAGCAGCGTCCATGGGGTGCTTAAAGAGAGAGAGAGAGAGAGAGAGAGAGAGAGAGAGAGAGAGAGAGAGAGAGAGAGAGATGCAGAGCACTGGTTTGCGCCTAAAAGCAGCATAAGTGAGGATTTAATCATTATCAGAGAGGACAAACAGAGAGCAGCTGTGCTTCTGCTGTCTCTTTTGTGTGTGCGTGTCTGTGTGTGTGCCATCCATGGCATGTAGTAGCATGTCTGCAGAGTTGATCAGACCTAAACATATCAGTGAATTTGTGTATGTTGTGTGTATACCAGAGATGTGATATGGCGTATTTTACCGTATTGAACAAACCGGGCCGTATAACATGATTGCAACGTTTGCCGGTTTTGTTTTGGCTTGTTAAGGCAATTTCCGCCCCAAATATGGACTTTAAGCGAGCTTCCAGTGCTATTAACAAATAATATATTGGAAAAGAATTGGAAACGTTTTGGGTGATTTTTGGGTGAATCAGGTCCTTTTTAGGTCAAAAATACTCTTAAAATTGCTTACGACTGTATTATACGCATAATTTGTATTGACATGTACTTTACCCTGTTGAGCGTCCCAAATGACCGTATGACACATCCCTGGTGTATAAAAAAAGAATGCAGGCACAAACCCGTGATTCGGTCACATTTGGAGCAGAAGCGTTTTCATAGCAAATCTGCACGTGTGCAAATACACAAGCGGACAGCGTTGCTGCACACGTGGGGCGGGGCCTGATAGGGTTAGGGTTTAGTGCCTAGGTTTATTCATTGCAAAAAACGAGCTGCGTTTCTGTGGACCCATTTTTATGACAAGTGTGGGAGCGTCGCTAGCGACGCTGAAAAATTGGCGAAGCTCATCGCACAACGTGTGCATGCATATGCATGTGTGCGTGTGAGTGTGTGTGTGCATGTGCACGTGTGTATGTGTGTGCGCGCGTGTGTGTGCCTGTGTGTTTGTGCGCGTGCATGTGTATGTGTGTGTGCGCGCCTGTGTGTATACACGCGCGTGTTCGTGTTTGTATTGTGTGCGCGTGCGCATACGTGTGTGCATGTGTGTGCGCATGCGTGTGTGCGTGTGTGTACGTGCACATGTGTGCGTGTGTGCAGGCACGTCTGTGTGTGTCTTGCTGCCCCACAGATGCTGCAGTGGTGTACATGGTGCTGTGCTGGAGTAGCCTTTGCTGAAGCAGGCGCGAGAATGTGCTGATTCTGCTGTTCCTTATCTCTGTTGAGAGGGCAGGTGCGAGCATGGTGCCCGGGCTGCCCAGGATGTCTGAACTCTGTTTCAACACACAGTGCGCGGCAAGCACCTGCACTGTGCGCTCCATGCCCCGCGAACAGTTCAAGCCAACACGGACCGTGTTCCTGAAAGGTCCCGTCCAAGCAAACTTCCGCGCGTCGTAAATATCTGACTAAACTAAATATAGCCCATCGGAATTAGTGGTACTTTTTTCTGCTTGCATGGTCAGCCGTGAACTTTGCAGCCGGAACACTCCCGGGCCCCTGACGCAGCATCCGCAGCCAGGAAAGTGTGCTGATGGATACTGCACCAGCAGGAAGTGGTCCGGGAGCCTGACTAAGGAATTCTGGGCAGCTTCCTGGAGCTTCCTGGAGCTTCCAAACATATAAATTTGCTCCAAAACTTTACACACGGCACCCCAGGGTCCCAGGATTCATCTGACACGGTAAAAGGATAGGTTAGGAGCCTACGTCGAGTCTCAGCCCGGAAGTGCCTTGGGTGGGCCTGGGAAAGAGGCCTGGTCCGCCAAAAATCAAAATCTGTCTCTTACACTCCACACACCGCACCCCAGTGTCCCAGAATTCATTTGGTGCGGTGAAGGTTTTTCTTAGGAGCCTATTTAAAGTTTCAGCCCGTGGGAGGCCTGGGTGGTCCCGGGGAGGCCTGTGTGAAGTGTGGTGGGAAGCCATCAACGCTAGGGGCTCACGCCCCAACAAGGGGGGCTTCGCCAAAAAAAGCTTGTGACCTGTACAAGTTTAATCGCATAACCGTACACTGGAAAACCTGATATTAGTTGCAACAAACGAGCTGAGTTTCTGTGGACTTCTTTTTGGCGAAGCCCCCCTCGTGGGGGCGTGAGCTCCTAGTGTTGATGGCTTCACGCCACTCTTCTCACAGGCCTCTCCAAGCCCACCCATGCCACCCCACGGGCTGAAACTCGACATAGGCTCCTAGCCAAATCCTTTACCCTGTCAGATAGATTATGGGGCCCTGGGGTGCGGTTTGTAAAGATTTAGGGAAGAGGTTTTATTTTCTGGGGGTCCAGACCTCCTCCCAGGCCCACCCAGGGCACCTCCTGGGCTGAGACTCGGCATAGGCTCCTAACCAAACTTTCTACCGTGTCAGATGAATTCTGAGAACCTAGGGTGCCATGTGTAAAGTTTCTGAGCAACATTTTATGTTTGGAAGCTCCAGGAAGCTGCCCAGGATTTTTCAGCTAGGCCCCCGGACCACTTCCTGCTGGTGCAGTATCCATCAGCACACTTTCCCGGCTGCGAATACTATGTCAGGAGCCACTGGTTGTGTTCCGGCTGCAAAGTTCCAGTTGACCATGCAAGCAGAATCAAGGTAATACTAATTTCGATGGGCTATATAAATTTAGTTTCGTCGGATCTTTACGACGCGCGGAAGTTTGCTTGGACGGGACCCTTCAGGAACGCGTTCCGTGTTGGCTTGGACTGTTGACGGGGCATGCAGCGCACGGAGCAGGTGCCTGCTGCACACTGTTTGTCGAAGCGATGTTCAGACATCGTGGCCAGCCGGGCACCATGCTCGCACCTGCCCTCTTAACATACAGGGAAAAGCAGCAGCAGCACATCCTCACGCCTGCTTCAGCAAAAACTGCTCCAGCGCAGCGCCATGCACACCACTGCAGCATCTGTGGGGCAGTAAAGCACACACAGGCACACATACGCACACATAACTCACACACACGCATGCACACACACATACACAAACGCGCGCGAATACTCACAGGTGCGCACACGCACATACACATAACGCACACACTTATGTGCACACACATACAAACACAAACGCGCGTGAATACTCACAGGTGCGCACACGCATGTACACATGCACACGCACAAACACACAGTCACATATAATATATCATCATCATCATCATCACATCATCTCATCACAGCTTCAGCTCCCTGCAACACCAAGTGCATCACCAAGCATTTCTTGCTCTAAGTTTGTTATATTTACTCTCATAGCTTGCGGTATGATGTGGTAATGTATGAAGCTTTTAAGCGAGTTCAAACATTGTGAAGGCTTTTGACAGAGCATGGATTTTTATAACATCTCCGTTCTTGTAAAGCACACATAAGACACGCAATTACGCACACATACACACACCTGCATCTGGCTCCGGCCATATCCCCTTCCAGAGTCCCAGCTTCCGTACAAGTCCTGTGCAGCAGAGGTAGGAAGATTTTTTATGGCTAGTTGCAGCAAGACATTGGCAAGCCAACGCACTGGTATCAGAACACTGATCCTGACACAGAAACTTATCTGCACAGGCAGTGAAATCAATTACTCCCTGACTGACACGCATCCAAGAGCACATTTTTAGGAACATACCTTTGCGTGCAAGCCTGTGACGCACCTTCTGTGCAAGCTCGTGTCACACTTTCCGTGCAAGCCTGTGACGCCCCTTCTTTGCAAGCCTGTGACGCACTTTCTGTGCAAGCCTGTGACGCACCTTCTTTGCAAGCCTGTGACGCACTTTCTGTGCAAGCCTGTGATGCACCTTCTGTGCAAGCCTGTGACGCACTTTCTGTGCAAGCCTGTGACGCACCTTCTTTGCAAGCCTGTGACGCACTTTCTGTGCAAGCCTGTGATGCACCTTCTGTGCAAGCCTGTGACGCACTTTCTGTGCAAGCCTGTGACGCACCTTCTTTGCAAGCCTGTGACGCACTTTCTGTGCAAGCCTGTGATGCACCTTCTGTGCAAGCCTGTGACGCACTTTCTGTGCAAGC
>Ga0307947_1002090_pt1 | contig 15968 bp, 18 predicted proteins | sample OrgLakmetagen232_FD_201840 | JGI IMG/M metagenome (GOLD analysis project Ga0307947, IMG submission 201840) | Saline water microbial communities from Organic Lake, Antarctica - #232 | ecosystem: Environmental > Aquatic > Non-marine Saline and Alkaline > Saline | place: Antarctica: Organic Lake...
TGGAAAGAACTGACTCAATGTTTGGTAGCTGGAGGAAGCTGCCCGGCGCTCAGCCCAGCCCATGCCCCCCGAACATCATCTGACCGCACAGGCGTAATCAGGAGATGTTTCTGAGTGTGCCGGCTGGTTTCGGGGCCAAGGAGAGACGGGACGAAAAGTTCGCTGCTCCATGCAAGCACACGACTGGGTGCACAGATTCCAACAATTCAAGTTGCAAGGGACGTAAAAATTTATGTTAAATGACGCGATGACAATGGGAGCGTGTTCTGAGGATGCGAGTCTCCATGTTTGACTGACAGATGTGAGCAGGTTGAAGGCATGAACGCACACACGCGCACACACACACACACACACACACACACACACACACATACACGCACACACACATACACACACACACACACACGCATGCACGCACGCACACACGCACGCACGCACGCACGCACGCACATATGCATGCACGCACGCACGCACATACGCATGCACGCACACACGCACACACGCACACACACATACACACACACACACACACACACATGTATAAGCGCGCACAAAGCACACACAAGTTGCCAGTTCACAGCGCAAAAGGCTTCGCCAACTTTTCAGCATCGCTTGCGATGCTTCCCCCCACTTGTCTGTTTTAGTTTGTGTATCATTGGGATTTTTTCAAAGTATAAAGAGCTCGAAATGTTATTTTGTTATAAAGGATATACGTATTTGCTTATACACATGTATATTGCATTTGTGTTAAAGCTGATCAGCATGCACGGTTTAGTACACTGTGTAAGCTTGCATGAATTAAGATTGCAGATTAAGTAAAAGATTAGATGAAGCAAGGATGAGATGAGATAAATAAGAATCGAAGAAAGCAGTAGTAATTGAACAAGAGGCGTCTCTGTCATGCATACGGTTTGTGCGTAGTAGCTGAAGCGATCATACTCTTATTGTGGCAAGGAAATTAAAATTTTGTGTACTCCTGTAAAATCAACTCTATCCAACATAGGAACTAATAAGGCAACACGCAACAAAACTGGCATGCAACAGAGTATGAAAATGATGAAGCTCAAAGAGTTCAATCTCTGCCCAAGAATGACGCTTGTTAATCATAAACCGAGGTATCTGCAGCAGCCTAAGTACTGTATGACGATTGTTAATTACGAACCAAGGTATGTGCAGCAGCCTAAATACCGAATCCATGAAAAAGCATGAGCGGCTGCAAAGCTTGCTCTGTCTGCTGCGCCATGTGTGTAAGGCGTTGCATTTCGGCTACAAGCTTTGCATCTGGTGATGCTAGTTTCCTGAAAACATCAATGACTTTGGCTCGCTCTGCTTGTGTGCTGTACAGTGGGCTGACTAGCTGTACATCTTTCCACGAACGGTGTCTCGTGAGTGCCACATAGACAGATGCACGCTTGAAGGGGCCCTGCGCAAAGCAAGCAGGAAGTCACATGGGTGTTAAAGTAAAGGTGGAAAAATGATGGAGCAACGGGCTAGAATTGCATGCACCGCTTGTACATTGATATTAAAAGGTGCCATATTTTGGTGTCAAGAGTACAAAAGGTAAGCAAGCCGTGAAATATGCAAGTGTTTGTGTAGCAATATGCACAAAGCATTTTTGGATGAACAAGCAATGCGTCAAAACTTTTTTTTGTGCGAGAAGTATTAAGCATAGATGTGAATAATTTTTAGCAGTTTTCAGCAGCTGCAAAGTACGAAGTGGACAATCAAAGTACGTTTAAAGGATTATAGTGCGCAAGGTGTTTTTAATGTACGCGGTGGCAGCACAGAGGACAGCTGCAAAGGACAATAAATTGCGAGTGCGAAACATAATTGCTTCTGCATTTACCTGTGGAGGAGGCACCAGGTGCAAAAGCCACGGATCATCACCAAAACTGAGGCCCTGCATGAAGTAATCACTGACGGCATAGCCTTCTGCGAGTGGGAACCCGCATCGGCTGGCTTTCAGTGTGGTTACTTGTTGCTCAGCGGCGTTAGTGATGGGTGAGGCCATTTTACGTGGTTCAATCGCCTTTGTGCAAGGAATTACAGGGATGCAGTGGGGGGGAGCAAGAGGGCTGCATATGTTCCCAACTTTTATTCCTTCCGGCTCAACGAAGATAGCAAGAGGCATGTGTGTGAGCAGACGGTACGGGCCGATGCCATCATCAGCTGGCTCATTGGGGTGGAGGAGGATGGCACGAGTTGTGCCGAAGTTGTTTGTCATTCGCCCAGCCTGTGTACAAAAACGGCAAAGGTGAAGCTTAAGTCGTATTGGGTAATGCTTTGGTGAAGCAACACATTGTGTGATGATTTTTTTTTAAACCTAGGTGCTGAGCGTACCTCTGGCGCCTCGTTGTCTGTAAAGGCTACCCGCGCGCCGTTGAAGTAGAACCCCAATGCTGGGATCCCGGAGGCTTGAGCGCTGGGTGCTGTGAGTGCAAGCCTGAGTTCTTCATCAGACAGCGGTCCTCCTCCTGTCCTTTTGTGCGTTGCAGGCCATACAAGCACACGGCGTTGTGTATCCGTGGCCTGCGGTGTGTTTGGGAGGGGAATGAGCGTGAAACCGGTTCTGTGTTGTTGCATTGTCGCAATACAAAGGCAAAGCACGCGGAATGTCAGGGGCTTGCATTGTAACGCAGTTACAGAACAAGTGCAAGGTGCATATGTAATGCTGAACTTTGCGTAGCTGCTGCCAGTATTCGTGGAATCACTTTTTATAAACTGAATGTTATTTGTTTGTTAGCCTTAAAAAGGAGATCTTACGTGCATGGCCGCTAGGCGGTGATTGAGGGCAGCACGCACACAGTTCCGTAGAACTACTAAGCATGGGTTGCTGGTGGCCAGGGCTGTCAGATCTGTCACTGTTGCGTCGTGCAAAGCGTCAACAAAGTCCTGTGTGGCAATAAGGGCATGTTTGTAGGGGAGGCATGGTGGGAAAAATTGGGGACATTCATGCAGCAATGAGCAAGGATACAGATGAACAGCAAAGCTGAACAAAATCACTGCCGCGAAGCACACATGGATACAAGTGACCTAGCAGTATGATATCTGTGTCGATGCACTGATAGGAAGAAGAGCATTGTTGTGGAGGCTAAGGAATGCAAATGCAGGCACAAGCATTGATTTTTGGTTGATTGCTTAGAGACTATTCACGTGTATTCCAAAAACCTACTTGCACTTGCTGGGAGGTGGCTTGAGTGAGCCCATCAAACATGTCTGCGTACTGCGCTAGCCTGGCTGCTGCTGGATCAATGCTGCGCCGGTGCTGTGTCGTCAGTAAGAAGACGGAAGTGATGGCTCTGTACAGCTGCAAACCTTGCTGGCTGCTGCTTGAAGCCCTTCTGCTTTCGTGATGCAACGCTGCACCCGACACCGGCTCATGCTGACAGGGATCGCCACACACGATCAGGTGATGACCGCCGAACGTGTCTGCTGTGTCTACAGCTGGCCTGCTGAGTGCTGCTGCTGCATGCATCGCCCGGAAGTGGGAGCCAGAGAGGAAGGAGCTTTCATCTACAACCAGCAGCTTCCGCACACTGCCCCCCATGTACTGTGCCCGACGAGCTGCCGCCTGCCCTTTTGATGGGACAGAGTCACCATTCGCTCCAAAGCCGCCGATGCCAAAGGCATGGCAGGTGGAGTGCCCACCACTGAGTGGTGTATCCAGCTGCTTGCTCGCACGCCAGGTGTATGCTGTTTTGACCACGTGCTCTGCGTAGTTCAGCTGCAATGCCCACCACTCAATGGCGCGGAGCAGGCGCGTTTTGCCTGTGAATGTTTTTGCAATGTTTAGGTTTGCATGCTGTAGATAAAATAGGGTAAGCATTGCAAGTGCTGACAATGGGTACAATAAATGGAGCAAAACAGCCTGTAAAAAAAGCTTCTTCGACGGCTTGTGCCCCATGTGCCTGTATTATGTATGAGTGCGTAGGGTGTTTTTTGGTGTGAAGGGCGTTTTTAAACAGTATTGCTTGCTTGATGGTTTCTGTAGCAAACAGTGCACACATATACACTTACACACACATGAAGCATACGCACACGCATGCACACACACACACACAAACATACAACTCGCACCTGTGCCTGGCCGCCCTACGATGATCATGCGCAAAGGCGGCTGTGGAGTCCCAGTGATCTCGTTCTGAAGGGTTTGTGCAGCATGCACAAACGGGCGAGCTTGGTCCGGCGAGAGCCCGAACAGACGGGCTGTCTCACGCATGCTTGGTTGTTTTGCAGCTCGTAAGAAAGGAGGTGGTGCAACTGATGAGGGTGTGTCTGGCTGTGGTGATGAAGGTGGTGTTTGGGGAGCAAGCACGTCCAAGCGCCATGCGTTGCCGTGTTGAGTGACGTGCAGGCTGGGCTGGTTGCTGCCGGTATTGGTCGAAGGTGTGATGGCTTGAGTAGGGAAGAAGTCTGCTGCTGCTTTACGTGCTCGCTGCAGCATGCTGTTTCCTTCTTTTAGAGATAGTGGAAGTCGCACAGTAGCGTGGGAGGCTGGAGCGGCTGTGAAGGATGCGTCTGCAAGAAGCTGTGTGCTAGTGGAGATGTAGGCAGAGAGGGCGTTGTTGGAAGTAGGGGTTGGCGCTTCAAGTGGGCCTTCGTCAAGCAAGCTTGCCACGTATGCTTGTTCTGCTGGCGCTGCATCTAAATCATCCTCGAGGTCAAAGTCGTCTTCATCGCTGAAGGCGTTTTGGGTGAGGTCTGCAGATGGTCCAGCAGATGTAGGACAAATGTGTGCATGTGGCTGGGATGGCTGCAGTTGCTGTGCTAGTGCTTGCTGCTGCCGCCTGATCTGCAGCTGCTGCACGCCACGAGCGTGTGTGCTGCTGTGGGAGTTGATGTTGGTGAGGATGGTACGGGCAAAGCTGGTGTCAGCGCTGGCTGTAGCTTCCCAGCTTGTGAAGCGTGCCCACCACGTGTCCCCTGGCTGCAAGGGGTCGCGCACAACACTGCTCCTGTCACTGCAAAAGTTTCTAAGGCAAAGCATGCGTACGCCTCGTGCTCTGCAGCTGCTGCTGTTGCGAGAGGGCGGGGTGGCAGGTTGTGAGTCACTTGCGGCAGAGCAGGGTGCTCGCGGCGCCTGAGAACGTGTGTGGCTGCTTGGGGGTGGGGTGCTCGCAAATGCACATGCTCACAAGCTACACGCCCCCGCTTGCGCTTGTTGGATGGCTCAGTGGGTTGACTCCTGAGCATGAAATTGTGTAAGCGTTTCAAGATAACGGTACATTCTGCACATTGCTGAAAGTGGGAATAGGCTGGGGAATATAGCGCGTTCTAGGGCTGGTATGCAGTAGGCATTTGTTCATGGCAGATCAGAAGAGTCATTTTACTAAGTAAGCAGTCAAGCGCATAGCAAAACGGTTGTAGTTCCTGCTTTTGCAAAACAGCAAAAAGCGTTACTGTGCATCATTAAAAATGACCGAATGTGCAGAAGTCAATGCTGAATATAACAGGAATTATGATCTTCAGTACTATCCTTAATGTCTGCCTAAAAAAGATGTAGTGCTTCAAGCGAGGTGAATATTGTACAGCACGACATGCTTGCTTTTTAGTCTAGCAAGCACGGGCCAACAAAACCGGTAGCGCGACTGAATTTCATGTACCAGCAATGAGCAGCGCACCTCTTGTCAATCTTGACTTTTTCGTACCACGCTGTCACTAGGTAAGGGCTGTGCTCATGTAGCCCTGCTCGGTGCGTGTAGTCGTCTGTCGATTGGCACAGGCGGAGTGACCCGTCAGCGTCTTGGCTGTGCTGAACTCGCTCTTCTTGCTGCTGCTGCTGCTCGTGCTGCTGCTCGTGAGTGTGGTGGTGCTTTTGTGTGAGGCTGCGGGTGTGGGCTTGGTATGGATGGTAGGCAGTGGTGTGGGTGAAGAGGTGGTCTTTGAACCCGAGGTGATGTAGGGTGGCCATCGCAGCAGGGAAGGTGACAGCTGCATGCGTTTTGTTCAGCACACGCCGCAAAAACAAGCGTCCTTGCATGCTTGGGGTGATGGGAGACGCTGTAGAGGAGGTGTGTGGAGCTGCTGCTTCTGGAGCTGCTGAGTTGGGGGTGGAGGTTGAAGCCACAGACAAAGCAGTGTGCAAAATAGGACTGTTGGTGTTGAGGCCGTCGGCTTTGGTGGCATATTTACAATTTTACTCTGCGTTGTCGCAAGCTGCTTGCTCAAGAGTGGGCAGTGGTGGAGGCAGTGCTTGTGTGCCACCAGGCTGCTGCTGCTTTTTGCAGAAGGTCTGCAGGTCACGATTGAACCTACTGATTTCTGCAAATGCGTGCACTGAGTGGTTGCATGGTTGCGCCAGCAGCAAGGAGGGGTTGTGTGCCACCAGCATGGCATTGTCGCGGCGCTGCGTGATGCAGCTCGTTGCCTCAACGCGTGTAGCTGGGCAGAGGGGGCGAGGGTACCCCATGCGGCAATTTGCATCATCAGCTGCGTAGTTGCCCTTGGCGCAGGTGTGTGTGTGTGCGTGGACTTGTAGGGCGTGTGCTGCAGCTGAAATGCTCGCTGCAATGTCTCGCGCACTGGCAGCATCAATGCGGCTGTACACAGTAGCAAAGAGTAATGTGTGTTCAGCCGTTCAATCGATAAGTCGTTAGATTGTTATTTTGTGCTTTTCCCAGTGGATCGGACGTGAACCATGTGTGCTATTTAAAACAAGCAATATGAGCAAATGTTTGTTTCCCGCAGCATAGTACTGCTTGCCTCTACAAAAAATGCAATGTTCACATGTGAGAAATAAGCGTAACACATTGCAGTACAGCAGCCTTTTGCAGTCTTTTGTGTCAGGTACACACATGTCAGAACGCAAAACAATACATCGTGCATGTACCAAGGAATGAGGGTGAAATTGCAAAATGTGTTTATGTAAAAGTCAATAAGGTAATGCACATTGTGCAAAAGCTGGCTTACAAGGCAATGCTGTAGCAGCGTACCTGGCTGGCATAAGTGTAGATGGTGCTTTCTCAATTGCGGTTTCTGATGGGGCAGGGGTGTCCAGCATGTGGTGAGATGTTGTATAGTCAAGGAAGTCCAGCAGCTGGGCACGGTGGGCTTGATCAGCCAACACACGTTCAAGACGGCCTGGCTGAAGGAAAGGCTGCATGATGTTGCCGTGGGCATGCAGCGTTCCACGGCTGTTCGTCTTGAACTGCATGGTAACCAAGAAAGTGTAGCTTTCATTCAAACTGGTGTGTGCAGAGCAACGAGACAGAAGTTACAGCCTACAAAGAGCCTGCCTCACAAATTTGTGTCGATTGTACGTACGGTATGCTTGTGTTTTAGACTGTACAATCTGTTTGTTACCCAAGGAAAGGCATCTATGTATTATGGATTTTTGTTCAGCATATTCCACAGTACCAGTGTACATATAATTCATGACACACGTGGTTGAGCACATATTTTACAGATGCTCTTTAGTTGAGTTCATTGCTTCTACATTAACAGATAACATACCTGCACAAATTCAGGTTTTTTCTTGTAACACACGCTGAGAGCAATGGCACTGGTCGTCGTCGCTCTTACCTTAAACATATACGCTGTTACATGGCCAAAAGGGCACCTGTCCTGATCGTCCGGGCGGGTCTTGGCATCAATTGGCCAACCTAAGTACACGGCACAGAACGCCTGTGCGCAAGAGTTTGTTACAAGCGTAGTGAAAGCGACAAGGTTGTCTGGTTTATTAGATAAGTATGTGATGTGCAAAGCAGTATGGCGTACACAAATCCGCAGGCATCTGAGCTACAACTTATGAAAGGCAACTGCCATTTATTGTGGCAGCATCGATGCTGTTGGGAACACCGATTTTGCGTTTAAGGGGTCATGCTCAAGAAACCAGGTGTAAGATATCATGCTTACCTGTAGGAAGAGATGGAAATAGCGCGCACACGCTGTAGGGTTCTGAGCGAGGATGGTCAGGCGTTGCATCAGCTCCGGCCTGTTTGCTGCCGCTTCACCTGTGCTCGGATCTAGCTCGTACGGCTTGCCGGCAAGCTGCATGGCATCATGAATTGCGTATAAGTAAATAAATTGGACTGTCTGCTGAAATTGCTCAATTGGGGGCAATAATGCTGGATACAGCAGTTATGTAAAAGTTACTCTTTGCAACATTTGTAATCGAAAGCTTGAAGAAAAGTGCATGCACCTCACTTATTCATCCAACCGAGAGGAAACATAATCACCTTGAAAACCAAGTGTGAGTTCATGTCTGTGGGATTCAGGTTTACGGCCATTGTCCAGGGTCCCATGGCATGCCAAGCCGCCACGCAACGACTCCGGAGTGCACTGAACGAGGCAGGTGTCCCAAAAACGCGCGCGCCGGTTGTACGCAGCGCCTGCGCATGGCAAACAGCGCACGTCAGAAAAACAAACTGCTCATACATAAAAAACTTCGGAAAACATGCAAATAAAATTAGTACAGCTTCATGAAGAAGCAAAGATGAACAGAGCAATTGCATTAAATGTAACGTTGTTTGTTATTGTGGAAACAATGCAATACAAACCAGGTAGCTTCAAGGAGGAGGTGTGCTTGTCTCGGAAAAAAGGACTGCAATCGTAGGCCTATTAATGCAACTCACTAATCATGTCCTAAAACACAATGCTGCAATGAAACGTGCGTGCCTTGAACAATACCCTTGTTTTAGGGTCTGCTTGTTCAAGTTGCTTCCGTAGGGCTGGCCCCCGGTATCCCGAAACGGCGATTTTGGTTGCTGCTTCTACATGGGCTCGTGATATCGCGCCATGTAGACACATCACTTGGTGCAAAGCTGAGCTGCACGTTAGTCTGGATGTTGACCTGAAATGGCACAACACGGTCAAGACAGGAATGAGGTTTGCTTGTTCTCAGCTCACAGCACGACGGCTGGCCTGCTATACGTAATGCAAGGGACATGTTCGAATTGGAAGGGAGCATCAGATGGCCTGCAATGAGCATAAACGAATGAAGTCATATGTGTGCATAAGCCTAGATGTACTGTGCTGTTGTGTTCACTCATGAGGCTTTTACACGTTTGCTTTTATTTTATTTCAAAAAAAGGCATTCAGGCAGACCGTAAATTCACTTCACCATGTAGAACAAGCTGAAATGCGGGTGCAGTTTACAATTAGGAATTACAACTTTTTCAATGGGCGATGCATACACATGCACGTTTGCTTTTATTTTATTTCAAAAAAAAGGCATTCAGGCAGGCAGATTCTGAAACGCAAAGCATGCTGCAATACCATGTGACGTTGTAAGATGTTGAAGACGTCAAGCGCAAGGTATACGTCACTGCCGAGTGGAGGCCGGGGGTGCCGTCTGAAGATCACGTGACCCCAAGCCTGAAGAGACATGCCCGCAGGAGGCCCGCCCGTGCAATAGGGGAAACTGGTTATGTGAATCCGGGATAAAGGCTGGATCGTAGTCATTGGCAGGTTGCTCCCTCTGGGTGGTGCTAGCAAGAACACCTCCAGGCTGCTGCAAAATGCGTTGCACGCGTGCTGGACGGGCCTCGCCTGCTGGCGTGAAGACGTTGCCGTGGGCTGCTGCTGCTGCAATGGCGTCTTGGTCGTCCATGGTGGATGTGCTGGCAGGATCCCAGCTGAGCTCCACATCATCTAGTCCGTGCATGATGCCACTGGTATCAACACCTATTCCCTGTGTGGAAGGCGCATGAAGCACAAACTGCATTTGCGGTGGTGGTCGGCGCAAAAATGAACGATTGTAGCCGCACGTTTTTAAATTGGCCCTGATACAATGAAAACCTGCATCGCAAATGCTGCATCATAAAGCAAAGCTGTAAGGGTCACAATTTCCATGCTTGCGTGTAAAGAAGGGAAAAGGCTTTGTTGTTTATTTATGCAAAAAGAATACAGGGAGAAGGAGGAATTGGCAAAGGAAATGGAAACGCAAGTTCAGTTGCATACTTCACATGATAGGCACGAAAAGAACGCACATGAGCACTTCACAAAACAAAAATAGCAAAGAGCAATGCGAAAGGCATCACACATCAAACGTATTTTGCATAGATCATCAAACGTATTCTGCATAGATCACATTAAAATGACAAGCATGGACCTGCAGCTTTGGGTGTATACCTTTGTTCATCTACATCAGCGCAACGGATACAAAATCCCTAAAGGTGCAAGACAACGCACAGCATACCACGTCTGGGTCCGCAAAAGGCACACCCAGCTGCGCTGCTGCATTTGCTGCTGCGAGGGTAGCGCTGCTACGCGTCTCTGTGTAACCGCTGCGTTGGCTGTGAAAGGCTGTTGCCAAGGCCTGGACCTGATCATCATCGGTGGGGAACACTGCTTCATCCACAAGCTTCTGGGGAACACCATCCAGCTCCATGTACACATGCGAAAGCACAGGGGCTAACGGCAGCAGCACAGCGGCAGCGCCAAAGGTGCCTGACGAGAGCCTGGCAGAGCTGCTCATCAAGTAATAAAGTAATAAAGTAATAAAGTAATAAAACTTTGCTTTCGCATTCAAGCCAGATGACTTGACGAAATGAGTTGAATAAGCATTGGTTATAGAAGTGCCAAAATGCTGAAAGTAGCCGATGGTAGGTCTGTACAAAGAGTTGTAGCACAACCCTCCTTGCTAGGCAAGAGCCTAAGCAAAGTAAATGACATCCGACAACGATACCAGGCATATGACAAGCTTCTATAATAAAACTATTATAAAGCGCTGAGGAGCTGAGCGCTGCTTGATGCATGCTGGGCATGTGACGCTGCAATGCTGCGAGATGGCGTGCCCACGCCACGATATGGCGACCACGCACATGCAATGCTGGGCTGCGTTGCAGTGTTGCGCGAACCTGGTCCTTATTGTGAGCCACGTGCACCAAGACAACCTGAAAAAGCATATAGCAGAGGAATTGTCAAAGGTGTCAGAGAAAGTTTGCCTAAAAGTGACACAGCTCCAGCATTACAATTGTATGGCAGTGTTGTGCAACCTTGAACCACGCTGTGAATCACGTGCAGCAGGAAATCCAGGTTAAACATATTAAACATATTAAAATAGCATAGTTCGGTCATGTGTTAATATAGGCATGTGTTGTATCGTACGCATGATGCAAGCTTGCAAGCAACACTTTGTAGTTTAAATTATTAGCTGCGCACAAAGCATCTACAAGACAAGACAGCAAAACTATGCGAAAGCAAGTCAATAGCTGCAGGAGCACTTCAAATAACGTTGCTGAATGACCTGAAGAACAGCTTTTTGTTGTTTAAATTATTAGCTACGCACAAAGCATCTACAAGACGAGACAACAAAACTATGCGAAAGCAAGTCAATAGCTGCAGGAGCACTGCAAATATTGTTGCTGAATGACCTGAAGAACAGCTGTGGGTTTCATTTGTGGTACAAGAAACAGTAGGCAACGCAACGTCCATGCACAAACGCTTTGTTTCAAATGCAATGTAGGTAAGAAAAACACAAATCAGCTACAGCATGTTCACCTGAATGAGCTCAGTGATGCTGTCGAGCGGCTGTGGAAAGCATTGCGTCAAGGCACGTGCGGGAGGGTTGGGGAAGGCAACAACATGACCACGTAGAGCCCGTGCAAAGGAGTCGTTAGGGCGCTGGCGAACGCCAGGTGGTTTGCAGATCACCACTGCGCGCATAGGGCGCAGAGGTGCCACGAGCAACGACTCGACGAGTGTGAGAGGAGGAAGGGGCTGGCCATCGTGGCGGCTGATGGCTGTGCTGCCTGGATCAATGCAAACTAAAGATGCTGCTGGTGTTTTTTTATTTGATAGAGAAGAGATGCAGGAATCGCACACAGTGGCCCAGCTGTCTAGGGAAGCCTGGTGAGCGAGCGACTGTGCAGTTTGTGGGATGGAAGCGGGACGGCTGATGCAGTGTTGGAGGTGCTTGTCCTGCTTGTAGTGGTCGCCCGTGTGGGCAGCGGGTGTTTGGTGGAAAAGCAAGAAGGGCACAGCAGCAAGAGCCAAAGAGGTGGTAGATGGCTGAGACGCATGGAATGCACGCAAGAATGCGCAGGTGGCCTTGCTGAATCTCGAAGGAGGTCCGCCGTAACGTGGGTGCATGTCCTTGTGCTCGTGGTGCTGCTGTGGTTGAGGCGGCCCAATGGCTGAGGGCTGCAAGCAGTATGATTTGCCGTTGTGCTGGTAAGTTGTGTGAGCAGATCTGGGCTGCTGGGGAGTGGCAGGGAGGCTGGCGTCCAAGAGCTGTAGGCCGGGCAGGTCGTCTAGCAGCACGCGGACAGCTTGTTTGGGTGGTGTAGAGCATGAGCACACAGCACACACTGCAGTGGGTGTGCTTTCTTTTTATTGCTGCCTGAAGTGCAAAGCAGCATCCAGGTCCAGCTGGCGCAAGCCACCGCCTCCCGGTAGCTCGTCAGACTGCTGCGGTGGCGTGGCTGCTGCTGTATGACCCCATGCCTGTTCCAACTCCCTCACATCCTGCTCAAGGCTGCTGTAAGCACGGTAAGTAATTAGTCAGCACGTTTCTCGCAGGCCAATGCATTTGCAGCACTTACGGTCACGTGCAAGTGGCAGTTTAAAAAAAAAGGTTGGAACAACCAAAGGGAAGCTTACAGTTGTTTGGCTCATGAGGCACCTGTATGTCTTAAGTCTGAGGAAAAGGCATGTCGGCTATGGTCTGCCCACCAAGCGTACCGCGTGTCAATTCTTGTACATACTACCAATGCCAGCGCGCAAATTGAACAATGTGTACAGGTACCAAAGCAGCCCATGCGCAGATTGAACAATGTGTACAGGTACCAAAGGAGCATATCCTACAACAGGCACGAGATTAAAGCGCACAGCTGCCAAAGCAGCGTTTTGTCAGTTTTGTTGCAAAAAAACAAGAATGAAAAGTCTGAAAGGTGCATGTTTTGCAGACGTACCTGTCAAACTCATCTTCGCTATGTTACACGAGCTGTGTGTTGTGCGTGTGCACATGTGCATGGGCATGCGTGCGAGCGTATGTGCATGCGTACATGTGTGCATGTGTGTGTGTGTGTGTGTGTGTGTGTGTGTGTGTGTGTGTGTGTGTGTGTGTGTGTAATTATGCATGTTCACAAATGCGTGTGTGTGTGTGTGTGTGTGTGTGTGTGTGTGTGTGTGTGTGTGTGCACTTCATGCTATGCATCGTGATTGCATCTTGGACCCCTGCGTACAGAGATATAAAACACATATATGCTGCAGAAGAGTTTTGCGTGTGTGGTTGTGCGTGTGTGCGCGTGCGTGTTTGCAGGTGGAAAGTCAACAGCGACAGAGAAGCTGTAAGAGGAGGCAAACCGAAAACTACTCACAGTTGACGCCGAGACGCTCTCCTGTCTGTACGCGATTTGTTGCTGGCTCTGTTGGCAGTCTTGTTTTTCCTCTGAACATTACTAGCACGCGAGGGATTTCCTTGTCCAGGCATGCCGATGATATTATAGAAATTTGATATATTTAACAGCTAAAAGCGACAGGAAACAAAAAGTCGCCGACCAAAAATCCCCTCCTCGTCGGTCTCCATGCAGCCACATAAATTTCGGCAGAGCATAACTGCACCAATTCTCAACGGAATCAAATAACAATCAAAACAGTAAACTCTACATTGAATCGCCGTCACAGCGTGCCGCTTTTCAGCCCTTCTCGACACCAAAGTTCCGATCCTCCTTGTTCGCCGCGAAACTCGGCACAGCTGTTGAGACGCGCCCGTAGGCATTGAATATCTTAATCTTAAGCCGTCGGCTGCAGCAGGCGAAGCAAGAGAAACCCGTAAAGTCCGTCCAACCGACCGAAAAAGTAGCGGTTAATTCCAGGTTGTCAACAAATTTCAAACTTGAAATTTGGGGATAGAAGGGCGCAGGGCGCCAGTCCCAAATTTCGATTGACACTAAACGCAAACATGCAGGCACACAAGCCTGCAAACACAGACAGACAGACTGACATACATACAGACAGACAGACGCACGCACAAACAGATGCACGCACAAACAGATGCAAACAGACAAGCATGTTTACAAGCATTCCATCAGAAGCCTAAGCATAGCACTAGAAGTAAGCCAGAAGGACTTTGTTTAATTTCGTTACATCGGAAGCATGCATAATTGCAAAACTCAAGCACATGACGTGTGCATAAGCACACACAAACAAACACAAATGCAAAAAAGACAGAAACAGGAATTCAGACAGGCATGCAGACACGCTGAAATATCAAAAGACACATGCTGACATGCAGACACATGCTGACATGCAGACACACAGGCAGACATTGAGACGGACAGGCACACAGGCATGCAATTTTGCAGACACACATGCATGCAGACAAAGAATAGATTGGCACACAGACAAACAAACAGACTAGGGCGCAGGCATGCAAACACGAAGACAGAAAGGCATGCATTCAAGCAAACCAGCGAACTTTTAAGCATGGCGAAAAGAATTTAGCCAGAAGCACATAGCTTGATTACATCACATCAGAAGCATGCACAAATGCAAAAGGCAAGCATTCAATGTATGCGTTATGCCTGGAACTGACTTTGCTGACAAGAAATTGCTTTTTTATGTTAGATGCATTGTCAGTTCTACAAGCTTTAGCAATGTCACGTAGCTGTGTGCACGACATAGAAGTGTTTGTATCAAATTAAATATTACAGGATCAGACTTTACGCAAAATTGCTTGCATCTTGCATGTTCAGATTGTCTGTACCTTGTGCTGATGCCAATAAGGGTCTTCATCTCTTGTTATGTCCTGCCCAGTACAGCAACATGAACATGCACGCACTCCATAGAAAATGCTGCACACGTATCATTTCTGGAATCAGAAGCAAAAGCAAAAGCGAGTATTCGACGTATGCGTTATGCGTGGAACTGACTTTGCGGACAAGAAATTGCTTTCTTAATGTTAGATGCATTGTCAGATCTACAAGCTTTAGCAATGTCACGTAGCTGTGTGCACGACATATTAATGTTTGTACCAAAGTAGATATTACAGGATCAGACTTAACGCAAAATTGCTAGCATCTTGCATGTTCAGATTGTCTGTACCTTATGCTGATGCCAATAAGGGTCTTCATCTCTTGTTATGTCCTGCCCAGTCCAACAACATGAGCATGCACGCACTCCATAGAAAATGCTGCACACGTATCAGTTCTGGAAGCAGAAGCAAGTCATGTGCTTATTATGCGTTTATGCAGTTTGCAATCTTAGTACAAGCGTGCTTTGCAAAAAAACAAGTAGTCCTCATCTCTTGTTATGTCCCGCCCAGCCCAGCAACATGAACATGCACGCACTCCATAGAAAATGCTGCACACGTATCAGTTCTGGAAGCAGAAGCAAGTCATGTGCTTATTATGCGTTTATGCAGTTTGCAATCTCAGTACAAGCGTGCTTTGCAAAGAAAGAAGCAGTCCTCATGTCTTGTTATGTCCTGCCCAGTCCAGCAGCATAAGCATGCAAGCATTCCATAGAAAATTCTGCACATGTATCAGTTTTGGAAGCTAAAGCAAGTCATGTGCTTATTATGCGTTTATGCAGTTTGCAACCAGCATTCAGAACAAGCATGCTTTGCAAAGAAAGAAGCAGTCTTCATCTCTTGTTATGTCCTGCCGAGTCCAGCAACATGTGCATGCACGCACTCCATAGAAAATGCTGCACAATATCAGTTCAGGAAGTAGAAGCAAGTCATGTGCTTATTATGCGTTTATGCAGTTTGCCACCAACATTCAGTACAAGCATGCTTTGCAAAGAAAGAAACACACCAGCATTAAGGTCCAGAAACCATACTTTAAATGTTGTTGCAAAGCATGTGCATGGAACAGATGGTATTGTTTTAATGTGCGTAGAATGCATCTTGAGTTACGTGTGTATCTTAGCCTTAATGGGAAAAAAATATCATTTTAGCGCTACCTTAAACACATTTTTACTTGCCCCCTCGTCCGCTGGGCGGGGGGGCCGAACCATCTCAGGCAAACAGCGAATCGGGTTCGGGGCAGCAGCAGGCGCACAGCAGCTTTACAGCAACATCA
>Ga0307947_1002092_pt1:0-5000 | contig 15962 bp, 16 predicted proteins | sample OrgLakmetagen232_FD_201840 | JGI IMG/M metagenome (GOLD analysis project Ga0307947, IMG submission 201840) | Saline water microbial communities from Organic Lake, Antarctica - #232 | ecosystem: Environmental > Aquatic > Non-marine Saline and Alkaline > Saline | place: Antarctica: Organic...
CATACGCAAGAACCATCTTCATGCCACGCTGCTGCCTCAACTTTCAAAGTATGCGCACACAAGCGGAATCTACTTATATTGCGCATAACATGTTTGGACAGATCAAGATGGAGATACCGTGGTACATCAATTGGCATACGCTTATTTTTAGAAAAAGGGATGACAAACCAAGAATGATAGGTGGCCAGTTTGTTGTTGTGCGTATTGGGGTCCACCAACTCAGCGTCTCTCCAAACACCTCTCATCCTATGCTTCAAATCTGCAGTAAACTCTTGCATGGTAATAGCATGCCCAGTTTGAACAGCTCGTACATATAACTCACAGCCACGCAGTCCCTGAAAAGCGCTCAGCAACTACTGAGCTGTCCAGCAGGCACTTGAACGAGGCTGTAAATTGAGATCAGCCTGGACTACCCTCCGCAAAGTGTCACTATTGGTATTAAGCATACTATTGAAAAGCTTGACAGCTGACCGAAACCAGTATAATTGCAATGGTGCAAGTCCACATTCTCGGAGTACAGCCCAATTAGTAAAGAGGGTAACCGGTAGCCACGCATGTTGGGCCGATAGGCATTGCTGGATCAGCCAGCGTAAAGTAAACGTTGTTCTCTAAGAAAAATGATAAGTAAGAGGTGATGAATGAATGATGAAAGGCAAAACCTGAGCTAATAAGAAGAGCCTGATGGAGAGCCACAACAAGCAGTTCAGGCGTGTTAACTGAACACCAGAATGTATAACCCAAGGGGAGGAAGGAGGTGCCACAATTAGAGACCCATGGCTGTTCATGCAAACAAATTATAAATTTTAACATTTGACTTACAACAGTGCACCAGCATGTACGTTCTAAGAAAAGCACAGAAAAGTGTTGGAAGGAAACACCTGCGCCTCAAGTTGTTAGGTTGTTTGAGCCCCATCCTGGCCTAGCTGGTTGCTGTACTACATAGAAACTCAACCATCTCAGTCCACACTCCCGTGATGTTCAAGCCACAGCAAGCTAGCCAACAAACACCACAGCGTTTTTTCACCCTAGAGGTGCAACTCACAGCAAGCAAAGGCACCACGGCAAATAGTCAGCCCAGAATATCTATTATTAGAAGAAAAGGGGCGTTTCCTTCGTCAACGAAAGGTTTACAAGGTTTACAAAACAAGGCCTTCAGTGCTCATAAAAATCGATTAATTCATGGAGGAAAAAATAAACTCGTTATTGTTCTGGCTTAGGAAAGTACACACATCGAGGGCTCCTGTTGGGGGAAACAGAATACATATTTCCTGCGGAGAGAAAGCACGTGGAGATTGGCACAGTGGAAAAGAATATGCTGCTCATCTTTGACATCATCAGTATCACACAGGTCACAGGTGGGAGAATTATTTTAATTCCATGCCGCTATCTTAAAACGTAGGGTGAGAACATGAATTGAAACGAGCTGTACTACGGGTGACATCACGAGACGAGTTGAGAAACATGTATTTGGGAAGGATGTAAGGCGAATGAGTGACCAGAGCCCTTTTGGTAGGAAGAGCACACCATGAGTCTTCACAAGTGTCTTCACATTCTGAGACATACCAACAGCTTTTTTTCTCGTTCTCCATGATGCTTTCTCTTCGCGCTTCTTCAAAACAAACGTTCTCTTTCTCTATTCTTTTTTCTCTTCTACATACATCAGTTTCATGTTCCCTCTAGCTTCTTTTTCTGGTGTCTTGTTCAGTCTGGCCTCTTTCTCTTCTTGAAGCTGGCTTTTTATGCTATAGCTCAACTGCCCTCGCTGGCGGATATAGCTGTGTAACCCCTTACCCCTTCACAAGTGGAAGGAGGCCATGCCCAGACCGAACAATTTTACAACAGGAGTGATAAGGTGTGATGACTTCCTCTGAAAAGCCTCACAAAAAACATTCCTCAGCACATCAACTAATAAAGACAGATGGCAAGTGCAATCAGTGATTATTAGGAAAAGGTTTTGGAACCTGCGCCATCCAGGGAAATTACCTAGAAAGTCTTGGATCGTTTAAAAAGCCAGCATAAACTAGAAAGTTTTTAGGCGTTCTGCACGATATAATGTCTACACAGTTGAGCATGATATCAATTTATTTAATCTGTGTTAGGTCTTCATTATAAGAATGAACATCCAGGCAGTGAGGCACGTCCAGGGCCGTGGCCAGTCGTCACAGCATGTCTAGCAGCAACTTTCCTCCTTAAACTCCTCTATGGCATACAAGATTTCCTCTATTGACTCATTAATTGCTGCGACACACCTGCAATTGGACATTGGTGAAGGAATTTTGTCTGAGTGTTAGCTACCGGCGTAGCCTCCTCTTTGTGAGCTGATTGAGTGTAGTTTGCAATTGGTACGCATTAACACATACCTTGCGGAAGTGAAGGAAGAATAGGTGATGCGTGATGCATCTTAGCCGTACTGCCCATACATCGCAATGCCAACATGCGAACTAGGATTTCTAGAGATATTTCTTGGATATTTCTAGTAGCTTCAACACACAACACACCCAGCATTGCTTTAAGAGTTTGGCTTCTTTTTGTTATCAATGTGGGAAGTGTTTCCTCCTTTTGTGCTGCCCTCACCCAAAGGTTATCACCACTTCAGTTTCCAACGATATACTTATGTATGTATGCATGTATGGATGCACTTGCATGTATATGTAATTGGGTCAAGTATAGTTGCTCTTGTAGCACCTTCAAATTTGGTTGTATATTCTGTCCATGCCTTGTTTGAATTGTTTGTTTACGCGGAATATATTTGGGCGTTCGTCACACCTGAGTCGCCGATAATGAGCACCTTTGTGGGCCAATTTGCTTAACGCCAATTCCAATTCGGCTTCTTTCAACCACTGGCAGCTATAAGACAAGGGGAAGCACTTGACCGAATAGAAAATGGAATTTCTGCATGCGTGTTTGTCGCACCTGTCCAGGTGCTGGATGCTCTCTTGCAGCGCATTGGTGTATTCCTCTTCTGTAGGCTCAGGTGGAGGAGGCTCACACGCATCTGCAAGTAGGAAGGGTCTTGATTAAATGTTTGATCGGGTACGTGAGATGAGGCCTTTTACGCATGATTAGTCTTGCTCATTGTTACACAGCACTCATCCCTTGGCTACTTTTAACACCCTCCCCTGGTTTGCCTGCTGGATTGCAACCTTATGCATAATGGCTTGCTCTTTTCCAGCCAGCCTTACTATTTGCATTCCAATGACCCAATCTTGTTCAGTGTTTGTAGTTGTACTGCCGTAGTACATATAGTAAGACATGACCATAGTCTGTAGTTGTACTACCGTAGTACATATAGTAAGACATGGCCATCTACACCTTAGTCACAAAAAGCACAGACACATTGGCAAGCGCTGTAGCATGTACATGTGCATGAGGCCTTCACTTGACGCACGCTAATTCAGTTCAGCTCAGTTCCTTTTATACAGCACACACAGGCAACTAAGCAGGGCCGATACCTGCCGCACCGTTCTTTCCACCACAGCAGGTGTGGCTTCCAGCAGGAGCGTGATGATGCTTATAAGTGCTACGGGGCTCCAAAGGGTCCACCGCATCCTCGTTTGTGGCATCTGTGGAGCAGAAACGGATGTCGCGTTTTAACATTTATCACAGGTACTTCCAGCTGGCCTTGCTACTTTGTGCTCAGGAGCTTCGAACTTCAATTGGATCATTGGAAAGCAACATGCTGGTTGGAATAGAGCAAGCAATTATACTGCAGGTCGCTATTAGCTGGCAGATCAGGAGAGGACGTTAGAAGTACCCAAGGGACGAGTGCTATTTAACGATGAACAAGGCTGAGAAGGCAACAGACTGCTAGTACGCCTACAGCACTGGCGCACAACCTGCACTGAATAAAGGCAACCCACCTATAGGGCCTCCTTCAGCAACACTGCCCAAGGGCCCCACTCCTTCTGGAGGGGGAGGTTTCTGCAGCAGAAAAAAGGAGCGATAGGCCTTGTCTGGGTCACAGTGATCAAGGTTGACAGAGACACGGGGAGGACGACAAGGAAGAGATGAACAGGTAAAGAGGAATGTTCACCCATCAAGTCTGTGCTGAGTTGACTTTGTGCACAGAGAAGAGAGGCACCATACCAGACACGACGCCCCACAAAAGGATCATAGTGGGAAGTGAGAGATTGAGCAGGGGTGTGAACAAGCAGTGGAGGTTTCTCTGGGAAGGAAGGGGTGCGGTCTTAAGAGGAGGTGTGCAGCAATATATGGAAGGCCTAACAAAAAAAACTATACTTGTCATATGTCATCCATATGTCACCTCATCATCCATATGTCACCTCACCTCATCGTCCATATGTCATACGCCATCCATCATTGTCACATCACGCATCTGAAACTAAAATGCGAACATGACCGACCAGGTACAGACTACAATCGATTTCACAAGCACCATTCTGCACCATCGTATCAACACACATATATTAAGAAAGGCAGCTATATGTCAGCCTGTGATGGGCTTGCACACCTGCCAGCTGAATGCCCCTGCAGAGCCAGCCTGCTTTAATGCTTGCAGGCTCAGAGTGAGCTGCAGCTTGGTGCGCTCGTGACCCTGCGTCAAAACCACATGGTCTACCAGTGTGTGTACATGCTTGTGTGCGCACGTACTTGTGCGTCTGTGTGTGTTGTTTGTGTTAATAAATATGTAAGCTGATCGGCTACGAGTTCAAAATCACGAGCAGGAGAGTGTGGATGTCCTCGGTACAGTTTGCACGCCAATGTCAACACACCGACTGGTGAAGCTCTGTGAGATGCCTGCTCAATGTGGGGGGCCTGCTTAACTTGAGCAAGAGAGGCCCGGTAGGGAGCACTGTCATGAATTGCAGCATTTCTCTTTGTTTTTGAAGATAAGCATAAAGGATGGTACACAATATGTCAAGATAGATAGATATTTGCACGCAGACCTATTTGTAGCAAATGAAAGATGGTCTGATGGTACTTTAAAAGGTGTTTTTGAGGGGCATTTAGACACATTCGGGCCAATATCCTTAAAACCT
>Ga0307947_1002092_pt1:7500-15962 | contig 15962 bp, 16 predicted proteins | sample OrgLakmetagen232_FD_201840 | JGI IMG/M metagenome (GOLD analysis project Ga0307947, IMG submission 201840) | Saline water microbial communities from Organic Lake, Antarctica - #232 | ecosystem: Environmental > Aquatic > Non-marine Saline and Alkaline > Saline | place: Antarctica...
CATATATATACATGCACACGAACAAACACACACATACACGTATACACACCCACACACGCCCACACACACATACACACAAGCTCGCACGGACATACACACATGCACATGTACATGTACACGCGTACACCCACAATGGCAGGGTTACAGCTGTGAGAAGATAAATGACGTGCCAGAGGCCCTACGGTGCCAATTTGTAACCGAAGAGTGCCCGTCAGGTGCGCACCCACCACGAATCTTACTCTTTCTTGCACTCTAAAGGCTCACGAGCACACTTTCTTTTGCATCCCTTTGATACGCACGAATGTAGGCAATCTCTCCTTCTGCTTCACTCCTCCTTCCAAATTGTCGCACCTAACCATTCGCCATGCCTGACCCATGAAATGGTCTATCATGTGCAGACAGCCGTGTCCCTTACGGGGAGTGGTACTACTGCTCAGTGGCCCCACATGGAGTTCTTGCCAGAGGGGCTTTCATGGTGCGGGAATGCACATACGCGCACACACACACACACACACATTCACATTCACACATACACCCACACCCTCACAAATACGCATGCTCGCACACACACATACACCCACACCCACACCCACACGCACACACACACATACACACAGACACAAATACGCACACGCACAAACTACTTACACACCCTCACACACACTTGCGCGCGCACACGCACACGCACACACACACACGCACACGCACACACACACACATACACACACACACACGGAGCATATCCTCCCTTGCTCGTATCTGATTTTTGCTGACTTATACTCTTGGCCACGCCTTCCAGCTGCTACTTCTACTGCTGCTGCTGCTGCTGCTGCTGTGTGTGTGTGTGTACGCGCGTGCTGACCATGCTGTTGCCTTCCCCAGCTTTTTTAACTACAACCGACTCCTGCTTGCATCTCTCCTACCCTCATTCTCCAGCTGCTCCTAGTGTGTGTGCTGCCCCTGCTGTTCTGCCTGCTGGGCAACACGGCAGAGCTGTACTTCAGCCCCACCATGTCCCTCGTGTCCCAGACCATACCCAAAATGCGGCCCAGGTTTGCTGGAGGTGAGGGAGGGCCTGTGGTGATCCTACTGTTTTCGCACGTCTTAGATGCAATCTGCGCCCTCTAGGTTAGCCAAGTTACTTGTATGTGTGTGTGTGTGTGTGTGTGTGTGTGTGCGAGTGCGTGTGAGTGTGAGTGGGGGGTGTTGAGGGAGGGGGAGGAAGGGGTGTTTCCTGGTTCATTCAACGCAAGCCAGCCCTCTAATTCGATCTGGATGGAGCTACTTCCTCCACCAAGAAGAGTTGCTCAAGCGTTGCTCAAGGTTGGCATTCAGTGTCCAGCAGACTCCTCCCAAATTTCAGATCCCAAGTAGGGTGCTGATCGCCATGCAAGGTCCACACCACAGGTGTGTCTCTGTGTTTATTAGCCCTGGGCAATGCTACACACAACACAGAGACAGATGCGCTGTGACCTTTGCCCTGTTGCCTCTGTGTATATACTGCCTGTCAACTGCTATCTGTCCGTCAATAATAAATGATGACATAAACATGAATGGTAGGCAACCTTACAAACACACACGTACTCACACGGGCGGTTCTGCGCCATCCAGGAAGCGGCCCGCCTGCACGCGCGCCGGCTGTGAAACGACAGCTTGCAGAAATTGGTGGCGCCGCTTTGGTAGCCGGCGAAGATCTCGCGCAGCATATACACACATGCACACATACAGATACATACACACATGCACACGCAGTGACGTTTGTGGCCATCGGCAACGGTGCCCCCGATCTGTCTGCCAACATCAGTGCCATCCGCAGCGGCCAAGTGGCACTCAGTGCTGGGGCTTTCACGGGCGCTGCCATGTTTGTGCAGTGCGTGGTGGCATCTGAGGTATGCATTTGTGTACATGTGTGCATGTGCACGCTTGTGTGTGTATACAAAGTAAAATTGGGCAAGGTCTACATTTATGGAGGGATCAGTATATACAAAGGAAAGTCTCTCGACGAGTGTAACAGTATGTATGTATGTGTGTGTCTGTGCAGATGCTCTAACAGTTGCGTAGGCAGTAAATTAAGCACATTTCCCCTGTGTAAAGTCAAAGGCTTTATCCATACGGTGTTGATTGATAGCCTCTAGATCTCCTTAACACACAAGTTGGTACATACATACATCACACGCACACACGCAAATGCTCACAGGTGATCCGCATCAGCAAGGGCGTGACCTGCAGGGGCGCGGTGCTGCGGGATGTGGGCACGTACGCTGTCAGCATCATGGGGGTGGGCCTGTGCTTTAACTCCGGCGAGGTGGGTGGAGATGTATGTGCCAGGAGAGGAGAGTTGCTATGGGGTTTGGGTTGAAATGCTGAATTCATGGTTTGAGCAAAAGGCTGCTCCTTCCTTGCTTGCACAGCAAGTCCAGCAATGTATTTTTTCTATCAAGTGCAGACGGTCTTTGTTGACCAAAACGGAATTGCAGCGGTTATTGGCCAGAAAGAGGAGGAACAGTGATGTGACACATGATTGTGAGCAGCATCCCTGCGTATTGCTTCGTTTGCTATTGTGTATATGGTATATGTTCGCCTAAAATAAGCTTTGCCTTGGCTGCAGTCACTAGATAGGCAATGCTGAAAGTAAAGTTTTTGTCTAGTCAGGTCAGATCAAACAATTCTTTAGGCAATGAGAATCCTCTGCTATACCTACCCCCTTTTCCTCTTTATAATGTGCAAAAAAACAGCTGCAAGCGATGCAGACTTTTCACAACCCATTCAACTGACGCCTTTTGTCCTAAGACATTCTTCCACACTCATCCTCAGATCACGCAATGGTTTGTGGTGGGTGCTGTACTGGTATACCTAGCGTACGCGAGCTGGGTGTTTGCAGGTATGTTGACCAAGCCTGCTTGTTAATGGTATGTAATAAGAGTTGGCGTCAACGCTTTTTTTTGCAACGCAATAGTCTTTGCAAATTTAAGAAGCAAAGTGTCTGCTTACAATATGACAATAGCCAAAGCACCCACCCCTGTATTCAGGGGATGAGTGGCATGCCGCTGGGCGGCCTGCGTTGCAGCCAGACCGCATGACGTGGGATGATCTGAAAGGCATGCTCCTACATCGGTGAGGGTGAGGGGGGTTGAGTGTCCTCATGTGTGCTTGTGTGTGCATGTTCAGGGGGGTGGGGGATGAGTGCTCTGTGTGTGTGTGTATGTCCCGACTCAGCCTACATGTGCCGTGCGCGTTTGTGTGTGTGTGTGAGCTTGTGCATCCTGGCTCACTCCACGCACGCATGCTTGCTGTCCTTACCCTCCATCATTCCCATGCTTGTGACTGCAGTCAGTACGGGCGCCGCCAGAGCGCAGGAGCAGGAGCCAGAGGTGGGGCCATGGAAGATCAGGGGCAGTACTCTGAGGCCCTTCTGCCTTGGGCATTGCTTGGCGATGAGGAGGAGGAGGAGGAGGAGGAAAGCGCATCTCTGGGGGGTGGGGGTGATGTTGAGGGAGGGGAGGGGCTACTGCGGGGAAGGGCTGCTCCTACGGCTGGTGCAGGTGGGTCGATTTTGGAAACGGGCTTGTGCCTGTCTTGCAAATATTTCCTCAATTAAGGGAGGTGCTAAGTAGGCACAGGATAAAATGGTGGATGGAGTGGAGTAGGAGGTGAGTGATATTGGGAGTGCTCTTTGCAGGGGTGGGAGGGGGATTGAGGGAGGGGCTGCTGCGGGGGAGAGAGCTGGTCCTGCTTCTGGTGCAGTATTTAATTGACCGTTGAATCATTTTACACTGAGTGCCGCCTTGATAGCACGTGAGCATATAGTGCATATAGCTAAGACTGGAAGGACTATGGAATGGGAAGGACTGGGGAGGAGAGAGAGGTTTGCATACTCGAGGCAAGCGCAGTCGCAACCTGCAGCTACCTGCCTTATTTCAAGGAGATGGTTGCGAGACAGGCGCAAGCTTGTTGCGTAGCATACTAAAAATGTTTAACGTGCAGTTGCTTGTAATTTGTTTTGCATGAATCATGCAGGTGGGCTTCAAGGTGGCAACAACTAATAGAGTTCCATTCTTCTTGCTCATCTACTACTCATCCAACCCCGGTCCATTTCTTGTGCAGGTCCCATTCTATCACACACAGCTAATAACACAGCTTGTTTGACGTCCGCAGATAAAAGGCAGTGAGAAGGCCAGTAGAGGGCTCTCGACATTTTTCCTAAAACGCGTGCCTCCATAACCACAGCTCCTCAAAATCCGTAATCACAGCTCCTCAAATTCTCCTGCAGGGGCGACAGCTCGGAAGCGCCACAGGCACACGCCAGCACCTAGCTCAGACCGCGGGGCAGGGCATCACGCGCCGCGCTACCTAGACGCACGCACGTACAAGGAGGTATGCGTATGTGTTTGTGTGAACAGGCTCAGAATTTACGGGTTTTCAGTGGGTGGCATACTGTTCTTAGCTCTTATGACAGCGTGTGTGAAAGTTATTATTGTCTCAGTCTTTCCCTCAACTTCCTGGGCGTGAAAAGCAGTTTTGCTGCCTATACACTTTTCTTACTTCTCCCCTCTTGTTCCCAATCAAACAGTCCAAACAGATAAGATAAAAGCCGTGCATGAGGCAAAGCCAGGCCTTCATACACAGCAATGTGACCTCATAATGCTGCAGTACACATCAAAAATTGTATACAGACAAGGGCATGGGGGTCTCTTTGTAAGTTAGATTGATTGTGTGGGTCAATAAAGGAGAAAGGCATATAACTGCCGACAGCTCTGTTGGCCCTTTGCACAGACGCCACCACCAACTTGCATGCACGCACGCAGGCTGTGTGGGCTGATCTGGAGGATGACCTCGAAATTTTCCCACCTGAGCGGCAGCAACAAAGGGGGCAACGGCAGCAGGCAAGCCCCCTTGTGGCTGTTGAGCTGCAGAACAATGGTAACACCGAAACAAGAGGGAGCCGAACCTCCGCTACGTTTTTCACGCCAACCCCACAAGCTGACGTCTGGCATGAGGTAGTTGTGTGTGTATTTGTGTGTGTGTGTGTGTGTGTGTATGTGTGTGTGTGTGTGTGTGTGTGTGTGTGTGTGTGTGTGTGTGTGTGTGTGTTTGTGAGTGTGTGTGTATATGTGCTGCGCATTATGATTCTTTGAGTCAATGGATTGGTGATGCAGAGTGGGCCAAAAATGGCTGCTGTTTGACACTGGTGTTTTAAAAAGCCTTACATTGCACAACCACAGACTAGCGGCCTAGGAACCACACACAGATCCTCGTGCAGCACCTCACCATGTCGCTCATACTTTTAGGGCTCTGACATCCAAGGACGTGTCCCTGGCCGAGCCAGTACGGGCAGCTTACCTCTTCCTGGCTCGAGTGTGGACCTGTCTAGCCCAAGCATACAGAGCAGGATTGGTGGGTTCAGGGGGGGACTGAGCCTCATGGCACTGAGCACCTGAAATTTATGCAAGCATGGAACTTCCTACCCTGAGCAAGATCGATTCCCCTCGTCCAGGGGTTGGTTGCAGGACAGAACGTATGATGGGCTGAGTCAACTTGTTCGTTTGAACACCAGACGGCCACAGATACTACACCTATCACCCGTGTCTGTCTTCCCAGCCTTGTCTTTGATGTGTGTTAGCTCACATGACACAAGTCTCAGATCCCTGATCTAGGTAACAAACACCCCATAGCAAATCCGCCGCCATAATTCTTGTACCTTGAAATCTCAAACGTTAAATTTGATGTAGGTGGCAATGCGACAGGTGGGTCGATCCGGCCAGGCTCTGCTTTAGATTACAGGGGGGACCTGATCTCGACAGGGGTGCTCGAGGAGGAAGGTGCTTCTGACGGTGGCCTTGTGGATTCAGGACTGCAGCAGCTCAATCCTGGTGGCGTACAGTTAAGTGGAGGAGGAGCGGAAGGGGGGGAGAGAGGTGACAGTACACAGGGGATGCTACCTGGGGCCGTATGTCAGGGGCAGCAGGAGCAGGGGCAGCAGCACCACCACCCGCTCCTGCCAGGCCAGCTTGACAATACCGGGCAGCAGCCTGACGGGCTGAGGTGGAGGAGCAAGATCTGGGAACAGGTATGGAGCTCGTTTCTTTGTCTGACGTCACATTGCCTGCATGCCGGCTATTGAAGCTTCTGGAAGTCATCATATAGAATGACTTTTGAGAGTGACAAAGGTAGAATCCTTAACTCAGGCTCAGATCATCACCCAGAACAAAGGCACACATCAATGCACAAACGTATACCACGTCGCGTGTGCGTGCAGGCACACATGCACACACAAACAGCAGAACACACACACTACCTCTTGTTACAGGTCAAATTTGAGCTTACCTTGGGAGAGAGTGCGGAGTGGCACGCCCTGCCTGAGTGGCAGCATGTCTTGCGGGAGTATTCCTTTCGCTGCTTGCTTCCTGCCTACGCTGCTCAGCGTGCCACCATTCCCCAAGTGTGTGTGTGTGTGTGTGTGTGTATGTGTGTGTGCATTTGTGTGAGCATTTGTTTGAGCATGCGTTTTTGAGCATGCGTGCGTGTTTGTGTATGTGTGTGGGCATGTGTGAACATAGGTTTGCTTCTGCAACTGTCCATCACTGCAAAGTGGTGAGTGCCTCTGCTTACTGTTTGCTTTAATTCACCTGTTGTGCTTCCTACGATGTGCAGGTAGATCCGGCCTCATACAGCCAGCAGTGGCTTGTTGTCAGCATGCTGTGCAGGTGCGGGATCTGCTTGCTTTTCCAGATATGGTGATTGTGTTAGTGCGTATGCCGCATTGTGGGTATGCTCCTTTGATTATGGCATAACTCACGCAGCACACCACAAATAACGTGCACTAATAACGTGCCCAGTGAGACCCCTATATCTTCTCTACCTTTGCCACATGCAGCCCATTGGCAGTGCTGGTGTACTTTGATGCCTACAGCATGGGGGCGGTGCTCACAGCAATGGGCGTCGGTATTGCCTTGGCCGTGGGGGTGCACATTTTGACACGCGATGAGGAGGAGCTACCAACCCTGGATTTGGGCACGAGGTGCGTGTTTGATGTTTGTATGAGCTTTGCTCTTACGGGGTCTTCATACTCTCTTAAGCGCCTCTTTAGGCAGGGAAGGGGCGCACATGGTCACTTGGTTATGCAAAGATGCAAGTAGGGGCAGCACAATGATTTTGATGAAAACTCCTGTATCCACCTGGCCTAGGACGTGCTCTTTACTTTGAACGGATCCTTGAATCGGATTTATGTACAAGACAGCCAGGTGTCTCAGGCAAAGGTTAAGTAGACGTTATGGTCTGGGCAGCGTGCCCTACGAGGCTGTTTGTGTGACCAATGCAACCCTTCAAACAGTCAATGCAAAAGAGAAAGAAGAAAAACATTGAATGGAGGCACCTTCACAAACAGGTGAGGAATCACCAGAAGGGTGCGCACAAATTGTATATGATACTATGATAGGTATATGACCATACATATGGAAAAAAGAAAACGAGTAAAACCTTGAATGGAGCCACCTTCCCAATTACATTGTTGGCCAGAACCGTACACAAACACTGTACATGACCGTACAAGTAAAAAGTAAGAACGAAAACGATCTTGAATGGAGCCACCTTCCCGAACAGGTTGTAGGGCAGAACCGTACAGACACTGTATATGACTGTACAGGTGGAAGTCTCTCTGCTTATCTGCCACATGTGTAGGGATCGGCGTTTGCTAATAGCGCTATGATATTTTTCAAATATAGCGCGTGCCAAAATCGCTGAAATCAGCCTTCTGGGCCCCTGGGATCTATCAATAATATATATTAGATGGTAGACATCATTGTTGGGGACGAGCAATGGATGAAATTGGGGGAGGATGGCACACAGTCCCACGTCCAGGGCAGAGCCACACCTGCCGACCGCTACAAGAGGATGACAGCAGGTCCCCCTAGGAACTGTTCCGATGGGTTCACGATGAAAATCAAGGCTGAGTGTGGGGGGCTATGTGTGATGGAGTGCAAGCGATGCAAGGCCAACCTCAGCCCCGCGAACCCCGCGACGACGAAGCAGCGCCACAAGTGCACGCGGCAGGCACTGGCAGCAGCAGGAGTTCGCAGCAGCCCCAGGAAGCACGCCAGGGAGGAGGAGGAGGAGGAGGAGGAGGAGGAGGTGGAGGAGGTAGACTGTGTCGGGCAGCCAGTGGCCAAGAAGCGGCACATCAAAGCCTTTGCATTGAGACAGTATGGAGACCTGACACAAGCACTGAGGAAGGACGTGGTCAGCGCCTTCAAGAACCGACGCTCAAAACACTACCACCCAGCTCAGCCATCCGCGTTTATGTTGCATCCCACCAACTTTGAGATGCAAGGTAAATTGGTGCTGCCCAATTGATGTAGATTTCAGTTGAACTGCGAAAACAATTAAAATGTTTGCAGCTCTATTTCTTTATGTGCGGCCAGGTGCAGCCAAGTGTGCAATGCTGTGATTGCCACAAACATTCCTTT
>Ga0307947_1002096_pt1 | contig 15955 bp, 15 predicted proteins | sample OrgLakmetagen232_FD_201840 | JGI IMG/M metagenome (GOLD analysis project Ga0307947, IMG submission 201840) | Saline water microbial communities from Organic Lake, Antarctica - #232 | ecosystem: Environmental > Aquatic > Non-marine Saline and Alkaline > Saline | place: Antarctica: Organic Lake...
GTGTGCGTGTGTGTGTGTGTGTGTGTGTGTGTGTGTGTGTGTGTGTGTGTGTGTGTGTATGTGTATGTGTGTGTGTGTATGTGTGTGTGTGTGTGTGTATGTGTATGTGTGTGTGTGTATGTGTGTGTGTATGTGTGTGTGTGTGTGTGTGTGTGTGTTGGTGTGCACAAAACATACCTTCCTAGCACCGCCACATTGCAATTCGATTGAAATATAATAAAATGACGAACGCTTATATTTGCATGTCCCGAATTCGATTTCAACCAAAGTGCCGTGTTATGATATTTTCCGTGGCCTTCAAATAAAATTTCAAATAAAACTAATCGCGTTACAGAAAGAAACGTTCTTAATCGATACAGCTCACCAGTCATGCTGCGCGCGGTGTCAGCCTATTGCTTTCAAACAGGCTGAACAACATCAATGTTTTATAATATTTCACACACGTTTTACGTAACCCAGCATGAGAATTAGAAAGTCGTTGGTTTGTCTATTTGCTTTAGGCCTCAGCCTCCTCTGTGCTTATTGTGCACGTCCTCCTCCTACAGGTGTGTGGACGAATTTGAAATGTTTGTTTGCAACATATGTAGGGTTAGCGGCAAGGCACTATTGGACGCATTTGCCTCTTATCCTTTGAATGTGCGCACCACAGGTGAAGGAGATGGCAGCGATGAAAGTATGCGCACGCGGTTTGCTGGAAACACTGCTCTTTCGGTGGGTGTACTTTTATTTTCTCTGCCCCTGCAAGTAAAATAAAGGACTTGCAATACGACAGAACCTCTTCTTGTAATAAGTTAGCATTCCCCCAACTCCTGAAATTCAATCCTCCGGGCGGTCGCCATCGCCTGGATGCAGGTGACGCCCGATCTGCGCATGGGCGATCTGGGCGACAATGACATCTTGCATAGCCAGCAGTCACAGAGTGGGGGAGAGAGGAAGCTCCATCAAGCAGGCCCTGAGATCCTGTTTGACAGTGCCTCACACTACCACTTTCACCCTAAACCCCTACAGATCGCAAAGCAGTTCACCTCTGCAGCCTTCTCGCACGTCTCTGCCTGGACGAAGGTTGTAAAGTCCGAACTCAAGGCCTTTTACGGCCCCTCTCAGCCGTGTGGGTCCAGCAAGGGAGCCGACTGGAGCCTCGCTGCTAGTTGTTTGGGGACAGGGATTCCTTGGATTCCAGGCTGTTTGTCAGAGCAAAGCAGGCACAAAGATGATGATGAGGAAAATTTTGGGTCAGGGGAGTCTGAATGGACCGAGCTCCGGCAGGTGCGTGTATCATTTTATCCCGTTCCACTTCAAGTCAAAAGGAATGCAATGCTTCAAGTTTCAATTTTCATCTCATTGAATCCTGATCAAAAGGATGTTGCTGTTTTCATAAGCGCTGCCTTTCTTGAACGTGGTTTGGAAAACTTCAGGTAAATGCACATACTTCTACCACTGAATCACCACTGAATCACCACTGAATCACCATCGGTCCACTACTTTCCTTGATCAACATACTTGCTTTCCTGATCATTACGTCTACAGGCACGCAGAAAGGGCCCTGCAGAAGAGGCAAACCTCCAACGACGCAAATTGCAACAACCGGACCTGCCTGATAACGTAAACGTCCCAGGTATGTCTGGGTTGCTAGCTGTGTTCTGGTCAGATGTTTCTCCTTGGCTATCATCTCAGTTGACTATCATCTCAGATGTTTTTCCTTGGCCATCATCTCAGTTGGCTATCATCTCAGATGTTTCTCCTTGGCCATCATCTCAGTTGGCTATCACCTCAGTTGGCTATCATCTCAGATGTTTCTCCTTGGCTATCATCTCAGTTGACAACGTCATTACCCAGTTTATTTGCAATGAGTGTTTCATCACGTGTCTTTCCAGCTCAATCATTTGCTTCCTGATTGATTGGGAACATCGGATGTAGCCAAGTGCAACTCAATAGGGTCAGCCTTGCAACAAGGAACTTGTGATCTTGCAATTCAACTTGTGATCTTGCAATACAACCTGTGATCTTGCAATACAACTTGTGATCTTGCAATACAACTTGTGACCTTGCAATACAACTTGTGATCTTGCAATACAACTTGTGATCTTGCAATACATCTTGTGATCTTGCCATACAACTTGTGATCTTGCAATACAACTTACTCAAAAAACTGTAGCCTCTGCATCTCACCACAGGCTGGTACTCCGGCAAAACAGACCCAGAGACTGGTGAGACCACGATCAAAGTGGGGCCTGGTAAGTTGGCTTAGGCATTGACTGATACCTGCATACTTGACTTTTTGGTGGGACCTTGGCTAGAGTGTACATTTGCATGAGGCCTTCCTTCAAACTGGTCCATTTCAGCAAAACAATACCACTCTAATTTGCACTCCTTTATATTTGGGCATTCCCAATACAGAGTGCATACATTCCCAAGACAGAATGCATACATTCTTAAGAGTTATTTCTTTAGTTTATCCTAACAACGGAAGCTTTCACATCAAAACGGCAGGGGGCATTTTTTCGACCATCACCCGTGGCGGCGACAAATCTACCAAAGAAAATGAAGAGGAGGGTGGCAGTGAGAAGAGAAGGCAGCTGCTGCAACCTAGGATGTCAGACCTGCCAGATCCTGATCAAGTGGAGGAAGATGCACCCGACAACATAAATGTGCCAGGTGTGTTTGTGAGAGTGTGTGTGTGTGTGTGCGTGTGCGTGTGTGTGTGTGCACGTTTGTGTATAATACATGTGCATGTTTTTGTTTGCGTGTATGCCTTTGTGTGTGAAATGTGTGTGTGTGTCAATAATTAAGCAAATTTAAATTGATATTTAACCATATTATTCCAACATTTGGAAGCAGAAGATGGAGTAGGCAAGCAGGGGAGCAAACAGTTTTGTGTGAACTTTTATCCAATTCAGAATTCTTCTAATAGTAAGTGGCTCCTTTCCCTAAATTAATGTGGGGAGTGGTTTTTCACTGCCTGGGTGGTTTTCTTTCTCTTTATTTAATAGCGCCATATACTGTTATCAAGGTGGTGCAGACAAATCCATGCAGAAAGGTCCTGATGGTTCTGGAATCGTCTCGCCCTGTAACAGCAAATACACTCCTCACATTTTTAACAACTCTTTTTCATACGCAATCCAGCAGCCGTAATTGACTGATGGCTTAATCTGTGAAATTTGTACTAACCAACGAAGCATACCTGGACAAGTCATACGTTTGGGCCATCAATCCGTGGCACATTTTGTAATAACACGCATAACACGTAACATAACAGTACAGCACAGATTGAGATGAAATGAGTAGAAACATGCTCAAGTCTTGTCCGGAATAGCCTCCTTTGTCTTGGGTCAGACTCATGTCTTGGTTTAGACTCACGGTAATTATCTGGCTCCAACAAGGAACATCTTGAGGAGCGCTTTTGCTGCCTGCATGTTTCTTACTCGCATCCACAGCATACATCTTTGCACTTTATGCATCTCACCACAGGCTGGTACTCCCGCAAAACTGACCCAGAGACTGGTGAGACCACGATCAAAGTGGGGCCTGGTAAGTTGGCTTAGGCATTGACTGATGCCTGCATACTTGACTTTTTGGTGGGACCTTGGCTAGAGTATAAACTTGCATGAGGCCTTCCTTCAAACTGGTCCATTTCAGCAGAACAATACCACTCTAATTTGCACTCCTTTATATTTGGGCATTCCCAATACAGAGTGCATACATTCCCAAGACAGAATGCATACATTCTTAAGAGTTATTTCTTTAGTTTATCCTAACAACGGAAGCTTTCACATCAAAACGGCAGGGGGCATTTTTTCGACCATCACCCGTGGCGGCGACAAATCTACCAAAGAAAATGAAGAGGAGGGTGGCAGTGAGAAGAGAAGGCAGCTGCTGCAACCTAGGATGCCAGACCTGCCAGATCCTGATCAAGTGGAGCAAGATGCACCCGACAACATAAATGTGCCAGGTGTGTGTGTGAGTGAGTGTGTGTGTGCACGTTTGTGTGTAATACATGTGCGTGTTTTTGTTTGCGTGTATGTCTCTGTGTGTGAAGTGTGTGTGTGTGTCAATAATTAAGCAAATTTAAATTGATATTTAATCATATTAATCCAACATTTGAAGCAGAAGTTGGAGTAGACAAGCAGGGGAGCAAACAGTTTTGTGTGAACTTTTATCCAATTCAAATTTCATTTAATGGTAAGTGGATACTTTCCCTAAATTAATGTGGGGAGTGGTTTTTCACTGCCTGGGTGGTTTTCTTTCTCTTTATTTAATAGCGCCATGTACTGTTATCAAGGTGGTGCAGACAAATCCATGCAGAAAGGTCCTGATGGTTCTGGAATCGTCTCGCCCTGTAACAGCAAATACACTCCTCACATTTTTAACAACTCTTTTCTACGAAGCCCAGCAGCCAATTTTCCCTAATGGCTTAATCTGTGATATTTGTACTAACCAATGGAATATGCCTGGACATGTCATACGTTTGGGCCATCAATCCGTGGCACATTTTGTAATAACACGCATAACACGTAACATAACAGTACAGCACAGATAGATATGAAATGAGTAGATAATGCTCAAGTCTTGTCCAGCATAGCCTCCTTTGTCTTGGGTCAGACTCATCATGTCTTGGTTCAGACTCACGGTAAACATCTGGCTCCGAGGAACATCTTGATGAGCGCTTTTGCTGCCTGCATGTTTCTTACTCGCGTCCACAGCATACATCTTTGCACTTTATGCATCTCTCCACAGGCTGGTACTCCCGCAAAACAGACCGGAAGACTGGTGAGACTACGATCAAAGTGGGGCCTGGTGAGTCTTGAAAGCATAAGTACAAAAATTGAGCAGTCACTATGGGAAAGGACCAAAAACAGGAAGAACTATAGTGTTGAGATGTGCACCTTCCAACTGATGCACAGAGCATGAGTTTGGAGGGTAAGGGGGTCTTATTTTGCGATGTATAAGAGTTGGAGGTTGAGCTCCTTTATATTTGCCCGTGCAATCCCAAGGCAGAGCACCTTGAAGCATAACTAATTGGACGGTTTAACCAGAAATGGAAGCTTTCACTTTTTTAAAACGGCAGGGGGCATTTTTTCGACCATCACCCGTGGCGGCAGCAAATCCAGCAACGGCACCAAGGAGAACAAAGAGGATGGTAGTTATGAGGAGAAAGAAGAGGGTGATGACAAGAAAGAGGAGGGTGGTGACGAGACAGAGGAGGATAGCGGTGAAAAAAGAAGGCAGCTGCTGCAACCCAGGCTGCCTTCGAACCTGCCAGATCCTGAGCAAGTGGAGGAAGATGTGCCTGACAACGTGAATGTGCCAGGTATGCTCAGTTTCTTCAGAACGCACCCATCCTGGTTCAAAAAAAAGTCTAGAACTCTTATATGTTTGCAAGGAAAGTATTACATGCAGCTGTACTCCGACCCTTTATTACCTCTTTATTACCTTGGTTTCACTCGTCACGAAATGCTTTATGTCTATCACCCATTGGTTTCACCGCCTTGCATGTACTGGATCTTGATGTTTGTCTCCATTGCTGGTCGTGCGTTACAGGCTGGTACTCAAAAGAGACAGACCCAGAAACAGGAAAGGTTGAGACCTCTGTTGGGCCAGGTGAGCACAGCATTGTACTCATGACAAACATAGAACAAGCAGATTTGGAGAAAGAAAAAATAATACTCTCTTTTGAAGTAGTTCAAGCTTCCCAAGTCGCCTGTCTAAACCACGGGCCTTGCTGTGCGTTTCAGTGGCTGTTAAGTCCACCTCTGTAAGAGCTTCTTTTAACATGAAAGAGACCTAATTGAGATTGATGGCTTCTGCAAGGACGCTAAAGGTTTCAGATCCTCATTTACTTTTGCACCCAGGTGGCATTTTTGGAAGCAGCACACGTGACAGGGACGAAGCAGAGAGCAACAAGGGCAAAGAACAAGAAGAAGAATCAGATGATGAAGATGGAAGTGGAAGGAGGAGGTCCTTGTTACAGAGAGATGGCCCCACGCCCCCTGAACTGCCGGAACTGCCGGATGACATGCCCAATGACGTCACAGTGCCCGGTTGGTTTTGGCATGCCTAGTTGTACCGACCTGCCAGTTTGGCATGCCAATGAATTTACGTTGTTAGTTCGTTTGGGGCAGTTCTATTTAAACGTAATGCTTGGAAGTTGTTGCAGACATGGCCAACAGTGCCTAGTTTTGGTGTTGTTCTATTTGAGCTCAGGCAGTGCTTGAAGTTGAAGCGAACATGGTCAAAGGAGATGGAAGCAACATGCACTCTGGGCATCCTGTTCAAGAGCGGTGCTTGGCACTAAAAACATATCCATCCAACGAATATTGCAAACACAGTGCAGGGAAGATCTAAAATAACTCAAATATTGCACCAATAATGTAATCACTCGGTGCAGCAAAGCTCTGCCGAAAATAATACAATGTCCCACAGCGTAATGGTTCGAATGGCATAAGCTGATATTTGAAATATCTGCGGCCGCAGATCTCAAACTTTGCCACACACTTACACACACTCTATCTCGCCAAACAATCTGCACGCAGGCTGGTACTCACGCACCACAGACCCTGAGACCGGCAAGACAAAAATCCGTGTGGGAAACAGGTGGGCAAGGAGGGATGCTGTTGCTCTTCTACAAACCCGAAGTATGTCAGTGATCAGATACAACTTGCCATGGTGACCCAACCTTACTCAGAATCCGCTCGCTGGCATGTGTCTTTGTGTGATTACTTCATGGAGATGCTGTTCTAGTACCTACTGTTTTGCAGGTGGTTCCCTAACCCATGCCGGTAGTACTAACACAATCTGCGTTCCTCTTCCTTGTTTTCTTCTTTGCAGGTGGCTCCCTATCGTGGAACTGACCCGAGATGATTCCACCAAAGAAGATGGGGAGCAGCGCAACTCCACCAAAGAAAATGGGGAGCAGCGCTCTGGTGGGCCTCAGCCAGGCGGGTTGGAAACGCTGGATGTAGGCCCGTTTGGTAGCATTCTGAGTCTAGTCAACACAGGAAACGAGAGGGATGTCAATGTTCTAGGTGGCTGGGGGCGTTGATATCACTAGCAAAAACAAAAGTACAACAAAGAACAACCACGCTCCGAATAGGAGGGCTTGTACTTGTGTGTGGATGATAGTCCCTCGAATGAGCAGAGAGTGGTTTTTGTGGATCTGATTGTGCATTTTAGGGTGAATCTGTTGTGTCCTGCACGCAGAAATTCCCTTTGCCAATAGTCCAAGTGATGAATAATCTCAAGACCTCATTTGCAGAAACGACGTGCTTCCTAGTTGTGATTGCAAGGCTTGATTTTGATGGATTTTTCCGGGTTTGTTGTGTAACCTAAAACCCTTGGCACATCGTGCACTCAATACCCTTGGCACCCTTTCACTGATGTTTATGCACCATGCTACACGCAAAAAAAATGGAGTGAGCAAATATGAAAGTTGTAGGGAGGGAAGGAAGAAACAAAGCGTGAGCATACCCAAATTCTTTAAAACCCAAAGATCACTGTCAGACTCTATCAAGGATGGAAAAGGCCCGCCAAAAAGCGCTTTGGAAGAATGTGCGACAGTAGGGAGCTTGTCGCTTTCCTAAATAAAAAAACGCCAAAGACTCCAGCCAAACAAGTTTCCTTAGTCTTAAGCTTCATTTCCACGCATTATTGGAATCTTTTAGCTCTTTATTAGTTCTTTTCCATTTGCATCGTGAGATGCAGTAGGCGGGGGATAATTCCAAGTCATTAGCACAAAAGAGGGAAGGAAGGAAGAAAGGTAAAGGGGGAGGAAAACGTAGTGATTGCGAGATGTGAATACTTGAACACACAACGTCCCAGATGCCAACCGGCCAGAACCATGCCGTGAACCATGAACGCTGGAGCATGATGCCATATGAGGAAGAGCGTCAGGGAAGCGTAGTAAAGGCAGTAGCTGACACCAAAAAACAAATTTCGCGCGACGCACGCCCCAATCTCCAAATACATAGAATGATATCAGGGGCATTAATCACAGCTTCGGCCAACAGCCACGCGAAGAAGTGGAACAGGACAGAGAAATCTGCAAGGAAGGCCAGAGTGGCCATGAAAAAGGAGAGCACAGGATTCCGACCCCTACTGGACCTCAAGGGTTAAGTTAAATTAAGCTTCAGTTAAGAGCAAGTTGTGAGGACAAGGAAATAAAAAGATGGAGAAACAACAGAGAAACATAGATATATATACTATATAAAGCAAGAGTGATAAAGTGCATATCACATATCACTTTTGCTGCACTGCAAGAACTGGAGTTCATGTGTTTCACACTGTTTCACACTGTGTCACTCAGCAGCTCCATAGCACGGAGATCTTGTAGTTTATTATGTGGTCTCCTTAGTCAAGATCTATAGTTTTCTCAGGATCAGCCTTATTGGCACTCACTGTACGTACTTTACCTTTCTCAAGTGGCTACTTTAGTGTGTTATGCGGTGTGCGCAGATAAAACAATGCCTGTTCACCCTCGTTTATTTGTACGTTCTGTAAGAATGTTACGGTATGTACAAGTATGATGAATACTTGTTTTCACTTTCCTCACAAAGCTTGACAATTTTTTGCAGGAAGGGCAGCGATGGCAGCGATGGCAGCCTTGATGTACCGCGACCAACATGGCATGCAAAATAAAACGCAAAAATTGTATTTTGAAAGTAAATTGAACTGGAAATTACGACGACTATTGGGCACGCATCCATCATCCGTCACACGGGTTTGAGTTTTAAATAAAATGCACGTTCTGTTTCCGTTGCTGTTCGCCTGCTCGGTTCTGGCCATCAGGGAAGATCAGCAAGTAGCGGCAAATTTGGCAGCTTCCATTCAGACCGCGTTTTCTCAAGTAAGCTCATAACACAAGGAACGTTACATTGCTGTTGCAAGCCAGTTGCAAGCTAACGCGTGCTTGTACCCATAACAAAAGCAGGAGGTATTTGAAGGGGCTTGGTCCCTGCCTTTTTACGCCCACGCTTGTGCTCAGCATGCTCTGCCTGAACTTGGAGATGAAGGCAGCGGGCTAACCTTCAACGGAGACACACAGACTTTCTGGGCAGGTGGTACAGGCAGAGAATGTGTTATCTGGAAATAGTAGCTGTTCTCCAAGAATGAGGCATGGTGAACAGATGGAAGGCCTAAGCTTCTGGTGCCTGTTGCGAATTACAAAGCAAAGCCAGTAGTCACACATAACAAGCTTCTTGCCGCCTGGTACCGCTTTTATTCGTTGCAGTCTCAAGCGATCCGGTGCCGTCACTCCATGAGCTGTCTTATCCTCCAGAGCTACGGCATCTAAGATCGATGGCGCTTGACCATGATCTGGTGCCAGACCCTGAAGGTGACGGTATTGGTGGTAGCACATCTGCAGGGCGTCATTTTTTGGCAGCGTGCATGCATACAAAAAAGTGCGTAGTCTGGACCCGATGTTGGCACACAGCAAAAGTGGAAATCTGCCAACAAAAATGGGGTCGAAAGGATGCCTACCACTTGCCTCTTGTTATGGACTTGTGGTTGTGTAATAAAGACGTTCAACACCGACTGGACTTGTGGTAGTGTAATAAAGACGTTCAACACCGACTGGCCTCGTGTGTCGCGCTGCAATACATTCACATGCCTGAACTCATAAACACACAATCATACGTATACACTCAAAATAAACCTATTCCAGAAGCAGCATGGGTCAACGACTAGAGAAGAAAGAAAAAGAACGCAGATAGTGTAAACACTGCTGGCATGGGTTAGGAAGGACGTTGCTTTGTGTCCTGCACCACCCAATGGATGCAGAGACCCACAACATCCCTCCTCAATGACTGATATACAACAACAAGCACACATACGCATGCGCCCGTACATATGCACGCACACTCGGCTGCACATACACACCTGGCTTTCAGGCGTGGCATGGGTCGGAGGAGGGCATCTCGTTGTGGTGTGTGAGGAAACCGGAAACATAGTGCTGGTAGACGTTGGTGCTGCTACGGCACCGACAGCTGAAGGAGACATGTGGGCTGCTCCTCAGGTGTGTAATTTTTTAATTAATGCAATAACCCCTTGTGTACGCATGAACACTGCAGATACAAGCATGTGTGCTCTTGCGGAGTATGCGTGAGTTTGTATGTACGGATTTATAGTGGAAGATGGCTGCTTGAGGGGCTGCCTGTGCTCGAAGCTTGGCTTACAGTAAGATAGAGTTCTTGGTGCATCATTTCCAAACAAAAAAGACCACACAGGTTTGCCTGGTTGCTTGTGCAGAATACTGCACCGGCTTGACGAAAACCGTAGCATTACCTGACACGCGCTCGTCACATGCACGCAGACCTCACACTTAAATCAATGCGCAACCCTAACACCTCTGCTCGTTTGTTCTTTTCATCTTGTGCATGCAGAGACCGGTCATCAACCTTGGAGATGTGAAGCACAAGAAAAACGATTTCCTGGAGGGCTCGACATTTGACTTCAGGTGCGGGTTGGGATGAAGCTCTTACACACATGCACCCACACATACACACGCACACGCACACTCATGGAGCAGTGTTCAATTTGCATCAGCATTCCGCAATTGTGGTCCAAAATTTGTGTTCACCCCAACCAACTGTAGCACCAGAATGCTGGCATGCGCCGCCCTCACTTTATTTAGAGCTTGTAAGAATACAGGTGTGCAGGAAATAAGCTGAATCAACCAAACAGTTGCGCTCACCTCCCAATGGCCTTGTTCTGGTCCAGGCCAAAAAAGTGAAAGGAAAAAATAAAGAGAAGTATGCCAGAAGTGCTCACGATGTAAGCATGATTTCACTTTCCGGAAGTATGCCAGAAGTGCGCACTTCTGGCATACTTCTCACACGGAAGTTTCCAGAAAGTATACTGGCTTTCCGGAAGTATGCCAGAAGTGCGCACTTCTGGCATACTTCTCACGGAAGTTTCCAGAAAGTATGCCAGAAGTGCTCACGATGTAAGCATGATTTCACTTTCCAGTTCCCAACTGATTCAACCCCTTTTGTATCTCTACTTTTGTTTGCTTGTTTATTAATATATGTGAGTGACTTTGTTAATAATGTAAGGGAAATCTATCCCCCTTGATTAATGTAACTCCCTTGGCATTAAACTCAATTGCATTCAGATCCTATTCACTCCTCGTGGCACCAGTGCAAACCCATTGTCTATTCTACATCAAACTTAGATACCAGTCACTGCTTGTGGCACAAGAGCGCAAACCTATTTACTGTTCTCAATTGAACTCGGATCCCAGCCACTTCTTCTGGCACAAGAGCGCAAACCTATTTGCCTATTTACTATTATCAATTGAACCCAGATCCCAGTCACTTTGTATGGCACAAAAGCGTTAAACTTATTACTCTTCTCTATAAAAAAATCCAGGACTCAGTCACTTCTTGTAGCACAAGAGCGCAAACCCAAGCAGCTGCTGCGAGTAGGACTGGAAAGTCAAACGTGGGAGGTAGGTGTAGATAATTAACTTGGGGAGGCTAGTGTGCAAGATAGCAGATTGAAAGCCCTAATGATGCTGTTCTTACAGTTTAAACCTCACCCCAAAATTTATGCTAATCTGTCCTAATTAATGCCGGTGTGTTTGCACTGTCTGCATCCTTTTCCATTTCCTTTCCTCAATCAGCATAAAAAGCTCAGTGCTGATAGCGCTACCAGTGCACAAAGTGTGACCCTTGATGATAATAAAATGCAGCAAATTAGAATTTGCGCTCTTCACTTAGATGCTAATATGTGTAAAGAAGCAATGACACAAAAAATCCCTGTTCAGCACACGCCTGTGACCTTGTAGGTGCTGTTTTCCCTAGAAGATCCGGAGCCCCTAATTGAAGCTGCATCATCAGAAGAAAAAAAGAGTGATGATGAAGAGAAGGAGGAAGCAGCTTTAGAGGAGGAGGATGAGGAAAAAAAGAGCAAGAAAAAGGACAAGAAAAAGGGGAGCGGTCATCCTGCAGATGAGCTGTTGGACGATATTTCCGCGATGGACATAGCACCGGATGGCAGCATAATCCTTCTGTCACAGGTGATAAGAGTTGATCACTGGCATGGATCACTGCACTATTATAACAAAATATTGGGTTCACTTTGGCGCTATCTAGATAAATGTGCACACAAGGCAGGGAAGACACTCAAAGCTGCAGCTAGGGCGCGTGACGAAAAAATTTCACCAAATAAAATCGGTTCATACGCATAAAAATTTACGCTGCTGCATCATCCTCCAGGCGAGCAACAAGCTGGCTAAGCTGGATCCCCAAGGGCGCTTGCTAGAAAGTGCCGATGTCCAGCTGGGCTGGCCTGAGGTGTGTGTGTGTGTGTGTTTTTCCAGTGTGTACCAACCAGGGACTCTGTACACTTACTAGTACGTGATTTATAAACTCTTCCACTTTGCCACTGCCATCGTATCCTATCCTATACTTGTGTGAAACTTGAATGAAATGCACTTATGTGAAATGCATTTTTGTGAAATGAATGACCTTTTCACTGTGAGAAAACCACGATCTCCTCAGGGTCTGGCGTTTACACCTGACGGCAAGTTCCTGGTGATTCTCTCTGAAGGGGCCAAAAAAAGCCTACCGAGCGAAATAATTTCTTATACAATCAACCCCGCGTTCTGTAATCAATAATCAATTAGGCTTTCAGGTCAAAGCCTGCAGTTTTATTTTCACCTACTGTTGTCTTAAAGGAAGGGTTTCTGTTGTCAAAAGGACACCATTCTCAGCTATTGGGAAAATTCTGCACTTGCCGGAAAAAATAAGGGATTGCGTAGTCAGGATGTTGGAATGTGCATGTCTTTTCAAACCTGATTTGTGCATGTGCTATCAAGCTTTATACCCTTGGTCAGGAATGCACTTGATTGCAGCAGCTTTAGTCACAAATTCTGATTAAGGTCACCTAGAACCATTTAGAGATGCGCAGGTATTCAGCTATTTATCAAGAACTCTGCTTTAGCAGCAATTTTCATAAACCATATCATATGGCAAATGTGCCTAAAATAACGGAAAATAATTTGTCCTATTTCTGAATATGGATTCTGCGGTCAGGTTGTCAGGCAAATTTATGTTGACTTGATTATCAACAATATCTTTGCCACCCTTTTTACAGATCCGTTTTCTTTTTGTTATTGCAGAGAGTTTTTATTCAGTGGCTTCTCTAGGCATTTGTAAATGCATGTGTTACAGTCTAAAAGTTTTGCCTTCTTCAGATTTTGCGCCAAATACTTTCACAAAAAAAATCTTTGCCTTCAAAAACAGGTTAGATAATATTTGCACGCTGCCTGGCCAACTACTGGCGTAAATATGAAGGGGAAAAAAGAAATAAACGACACAGGTAATGTAAAACACCATCGGCAAAGATCAGGATTGTTTTTTTGTGTTCTGCAACCCAATGAATGTAGAGACACACAACATCCCACCTGGAGAATAAAAGAGGGATCAGGTGGCTGGGAAACAGAAGCTTGCACAACATCAGGAGTTTTGCTTATATATTCTGGGGAGCTCACTGTCTTGTCTGTATGACTTTTGTTGCAAATTTAATTAAATTTAGGCTTTTTTGGTTTGCAGGTGATTGTACATGCATGGTCGTGCAAAGCTGGTTGTTGGTGTTTAGGCATTCCATGATTGCTCTTGTTCTCTTGGCTTGCCTAAATGATATGTATATTGGTCCTGCAGTACGCTTACTAGTATGCGTGTGGGGCTGGTTTTTGTTGGATGTAGTGCTTGGTCGCGGCGCTCAGAGATGTTTTTCCATGTCCAGGTGGCAAAGCACCTAGTGTGTTGTTGCTTGAGTCCAATGAAGTAATCTAGGCAATATTGGTGGTAATACTTTTCTCTCCAGATATATGCAGGTTTCCTTGTCCTTACAGCTGAGCAGTCGTTTGGCTACATTTTCTGCCTTGTAGGATCAAAAGCTTTCGTTCACCAGGGCTGTTAGTCTATTTAAAGCAACTAATCGTTTTTCTTTCTTGCTTCCATTTTGCTTCCATATACCCTTTTCATTTCTGTGCCATTCATCATGTGCATGCCATTTTGTTCTGCGAGTTCATGCAGGGTGTATGCTGAGTGCCATGAGGGTGTTATGACTTGCACTAGCTTGAAGACTGAAGAAGAGAGATTCATCTAGGAAAACATAACTGGTGAAAGCTTAATTTTTTATTGAGAAAGGGCGTGTATGGTGCCTTTAACCAGCTGGCGCACTTGGCTTATACGTATGTGAATGAGATGTCCGCACGTTTTACTGAGCTGAATCTATATGTAGCAAGGTGACTGAGATCCTAGTGTCCTGTTTGCGAGCTGTGTCAGAACGCATGTCTCCTGTTCCAGCATAGCGGATGATCGAGAGCCGATTAGCACAAAGTGTGAGGTGCTAACTTTCAAGGAGCAAAAGTCTCAGCCACGTAGAACCGTCCTTCCACTACAGGCACATGGCGCACAGCTAGTGATAACCTGCCGTGTCTTGAATTTGTAGCGTAAAGGCAATTGAATAATTAGAGCAATTTTTAGATCGGCTATAATATTCAAAATCAGCCACAAATGGGGAGCCCATGCCAAAGTTATGCAAGTCCTCCTTGAGCATGGCTTTAGGGAAAGACCTAGATAGATTATATTTTTCGACTGACACGAGCAATTATTTCCAAGCCGGGTATGATGACATCATGGGTTTGCCTAGATGAACATATGATAAGCACAAGCCCTCCTTCCTTCCTTTTAGATATGTTGTCAAATGAATGTGTTGATGCTTCCAGTTTCAATTCACTTTTGTTCCAAAGGAACATGGAGTAGCAGGAGTATACAGGTTGTTCCGAAGGAACGATTTGAGTATAGGTCGCGATTGTTCCAAAAGAACAATGAGGAGTTGAAGTATACTTGTTGTTCCAAAGGAACAAGGTAGTAGAAGTATGTAGAAAATGTTCCAATAGAACGCAAGAGGGGTTAGGTACCCTTAATAAAAGGCTAGGTCAGGTCAGGCACAGCCTGACCTCATTCTATAGCTCTCTAGGTCAGGCACAACCTGACCTTACTCTCTAGGCTAGGTCAGGTCAGGCCCCCCTCACGGGACATCACTTGGTGAGCTGTGCATCCAAGGTACGCAAAAGGCTCATGTAAAGGAATAAATTGTGGCTTGCCCTTGGACGACGAAAATATTTCTGAGCTGTTCGTTTTTGTATTTGTTTTTGTTTCCTGTACAAATAGGCAAATACCTGGTGCACAAACGATGACATTGGGCAAACATCAACCATTTTCTTTCAAGAGCGCAAATGTTGTGCTGCATCCTTTGCGGACCCTAGTTAGCAAATCACGGGTAATCATCTTCAGTCTTCAACAACCTATTCTAGAAGGACGCGCCTACTTGTTCCTCTCGCCAGCCGCCTGCAAAAATCCACATATGAACATATGAACAACACTATTGCAAAGACATTCGGGCAGCATTACATATTTCATATGACGTATGACATAAGATACATGGTTGCAAGCTCCAAAGAGATGTGATCAAATACAGTGCTGGACGGGTAAACAATGTTATGGCTTTAAGTCTGAGAAGAGCGTAAGCCTTGAGTCCAAGGCAGGAAGGCAATTGACCTAGAGTAGTCAGGCAGGTATGTGGCATTCTCAATTGCTGTATTCGCGTGAATACAACAACCATAGTCGCGATCGGAAGGGTGAATGTGGCGGGAGTTTTCCTTTCTACAGCAATCAAAGAGTACTTTAACCTTCTGTTCATGATCAAAAGATCGTTGACTTATCCCTCCTTGTGCACAGCATGCGAGAAGAAATTACGAACGATACCTGAGCGCGGCTGGCAAAGCCACCACTCTTAACCCCTCCGGTCCCGCCCGCCCGGGCTTCTGCCGCCTGGATGCGGGAGGCATCGCTGGAGGTCATGGGAGTTTTTTTGCCTGCGGAGGACCCTCCTCCTGCTCCTCCTTTAGCCGCCCCCCCTCCACCTCTAGCCGCCCCCCCTCCTCCTT
>Ga0307947_1002097_pt1 | contig 15952 bp, 14 predicted proteins | sample OrgLakmetagen232_FD_201840 | JGI IMG/M metagenome (GOLD analysis project Ga0307947, IMG submission 201840) | Saline water microbial communities from Organic Lake, Antarctica - #232 | ecosystem: Environmental > Aquatic > Non-marine Saline and Alkaline > Saline | place: Antarctica: Organic Lake...
CCTTACACCTGCCCCCGCCCTCCCCCAAAACCGACCTGGTAAACCAGCGCATTAAATCCGCCTTGAGCCTGCTTTGCCATCTGCCGCTCAGAGATGAGGCACCTAGCAATAAAATTGAATACATTGTTGAGGACAGCGATCTATGCATTATGCATCATGCGATCTATGCATTATGCATTATGCGATCTATGCATTATGCATTATGCAGCGATCTATGCATTATGCATGTACGGAATAACAGGGGCTACACTTTGAAGCAGTCCATTCCTATAAATACACACTATGCATGTACGGAATTACAGGGGCTGCACTTGAAGCAGCCCATGCTCGAAAACACAAGGTTCATAGGAGTGGATGGCAAAAGCATATGCAGCAAAGTTCTCCTCAATGCAGCACCCAGCTGCACAGGCCTTACGCTTAACGTACATCTTATATGCATACACATCAATACATACACCCACGCATGCCATGCAAACACTTGGAAGCATGGCAGTTGGCAGTGAATTTTATCTGCCTATGCCTGCTGGCACACACACACACACACACATACAAACACTCACACAAGCACACACATTCACACACGGCACAGAACACACTGCACTTGGTACAATCACAGAAACATGCTACGGACCATATAATTACTCTTAACACCACAAGTTTTTTTCTCACCAGCTACGAGCCCCACAGAAGGCTTTTTTGCGTCCAAGCACAGGAACATGCTACTTGTCATATAGCTGCACCTCTAAACACCACATGTAATCTTCTCACCAGCTGCGTGCACCACAGAAGCCTTCGTTGCGTCCAAACATGTTGACCATCACTTCCTTGGTAAGCTGCGTGCATTTTGTTTGGGGCATGCATGACTGTATGAACGTGCTACCAGGTGCACATGTGCAGAGTTGAAAAGGAGTAAGGGTTGTTTGGTTTAATTTTCGCCCTCTTCATGTGTTGGTATGAGGTCAGCGTATGTTCAGGATGAAACAAAGCGAGGGGTTGCTGCTCTTATTCGCACCCTCTTAGCGTGTTGGCGTCGATATCAGCTGAGATAATGTGGGGAATGACACAGAGTGAGGTGAGGGGTTGCTTTTATAATATTGTTGCCTATTGATGCGTTGGTATCATGTGAGTGCAAGTTGGAGGTAAAATGGAGGGAGAGAATGCTTGCTTATTTCCTTACCTCTTAAACTCTTGATGCATTGGTACCAGGTGAGAATGCATTGAGGGAGTTGAGATGAGGGAGTGCTTGTTGCATCTTCACATCTTCACAATGTTATTCCTCAGTCATTACCTGTCGTGCTGTCGTCATTCCTAAGTCAGTACCAATTAAAGAAATTGCTGGTTGCATCTTCACACTGCCATTCCTCAGTCATTACCTGTCGTCATTCCTAAATCAGTACCAATTAAAGGAATTGCTGGTTGCATCTTCACACTGCCATTCCTTAGTCATTACCTACCGTCGTTCCTAAGTCAGTACTAACTGAAGCCCTGACATGTTTACAAAGACAATTTTGCTTTCAAGCAACTTCATGTGAGATGGAAGGAACCCTTGCGAGTGAGTGTCACTTATATCGAGCACAAATTCTGTGATGCTCGTCAAAAGCTAGTTTGTCAACTCCTGACCAATTTACGGTAGAGAGAGCATACGGCACTTTGTAGCACCTTTTCTCTGCGATATAATGGTGTGGGGAGTGGCCTCATTTTTTGCTAACTCCTCAAGGACTGCATACAGGACCCTCAACGCACACTCTGTTTATCGTTTTTGCATGCGCCCTTCAAAACGAAAAGCTTGTATGTTGAAGGTTGAAGACTGTGAGTCGTGTTCAGTCCAATGGCGCTACGTACCAAGACGATATACACTTTGGCTTTCACATTCTTTAGATGCCTTATTTTGTTAAGCTCCACAAAGCAGGGGGACGTCCTTTCCCACAGTTATGAGTGAGCTGCATGAAGGTTGCGTGAAGTTACGAAGTTATGAGTCTCCACAAAGCAGGGGGACGTCCTTCCCACAGTTATGAGTGAGCTGCATGAAGGTTGCGTAAGTTACTCACTGGGTCAAGGGCTTTTGCTGCAGAGCAAACGGTGAGGGCCTTGACGAGGCTAGGATGAGCAGGGGGGCTGGCCATGCCTGAGGAAATGATCTGCGGCATGAACCTGGGTGTGGGACACATGGGAATGAACGAGTTTACTCATGGAATGATTTGTGTCGTGGTATGCAAGCAAAGGGGGCTGGCCATGCCTGAGGAAATGATCTGAGGCATGAACCTGGGTGTGGGACACATGGGAATGAACGTGTTTGCTAATGGTATGATTTGCGTCATTGTACGCAAGCAAGGAGAGGAACGCCATTCCATGCCCAAGCAAGGATAGGAAAGCCTTTCCATGCCCATGGAAAGGCATGGACAAGAAGTTGAAAAGACGTGCACGGAGGCATGCGCTTCATCACAGGTCACGTTGGCCTGACTTTGTTTACGGACAAGGTAAGGCGTACAATGACAAAGGGTATAAAGTGTGAAGCGAGGCACGGCATCGTAGCCAATAAGGATACAGCGGGGCAGCCTTTATAGAGCACAATTAAAGGATGTGCGTGCTTCCTACACCGTACCTTTCCTATAACACCCCACATAAATATTGCTTTTTGCCCAGGGGGTGACTGTGCTAATTTTTGGCATTTATTGTGTTTGTCATACTGTCAGTACTTTTGGCTTATTTTTGGGTGTGGGCAGGAATGAGAATTTAAAAAAAGGTTTCCAGAAGTTGGGGTGCGGGATGAGTATGATAAGGTACTTCATACAAATTCGATTAGCAGGGGCAGGGGCTGGCCAATGTTCATGGCAAACCTGCTCGTGCCCTTAAACATGTGCTTAAGGGAGCATAACATTTTCTGACAGCCACGTCAAATTATGGGCCACCTGCCCAAAACGACCCTCCCCCTCAAATCCCTCATCCTGACCCCTTACATGGACAAATAGGGTGACACTTTACCCCTTTGAACAATCTGTCTGCTTCAATTCTGAGGAATGCATGTTCCAGGAAGAGCACATGGCAAAAACTGATGCGTGCACGCTCTTGCACTGACCACCTATTTGGTGCTAAAATTCAGCTAACACCTCTGACAATGCAAGTTGTCGATCATGCACTACAAGGAATGCAAGTTTGAGGCCATTTTAGGATTATTTGCTTGAGCACACTGCCACAGCCTATTTGGGGCATATTCCATGCACACCTGTAACCAGGCATTCACACTCCCCGCCCCTAAATCAAATTTCCCAACAAGAGTGCCAAACGACAGTGCTTGAAAAAAGGCTTCTGGATATATGTATATTTATGATCATGTGAAGCTGCCCCAGTAAATTTCTGGAGCACCCCCCAAAAATTCTCCCAGACTTCTAAGACCCCCTCTCCCCCCTAAACGACCCCTTCATATTCGACTCATTGATATACCAATTGATAACTTCAGACATCAGAATTCCGAATACATAGTTCATATTCTAACTGACATGGGTACCAACATGTTATAGTACATGCACCCTCCTGGCTGACTCCTAGCTTTATTTCTTACAGTGCAGCATGCTCAAAACCTAATACAGTCTCTCAGGAGACCGGATGCAGACATGCTTATGTAAGTTGGAAGCTTGCACATTATTTTAAGATGCCAGAAATGTAAATAAGCAGGTGCGCGCGATGAGACACAAATACAACCACACCTTATGTAAAGGGTGTAGCTAGGGTTGGCCCAAACCATACGTACATATACTTAAATATAATGTGTGTACGGTGATTTCTTAGTAGAAAAACTACCGTGCACACTTTCATTACAGTGTGTTTGTTACGGTTTTTAGAAAACCCTGGGAATAGCAAAACAAACACCGATTGTAGCTGGTGCAGGAAGGCAGGCTTAAACACACAGTATCATCAGCAGAAAAGATACCGGTCGTATCTGGTGCAGGTGGGAAGGTTGACACAAAATACCAACAGCAGGAAATACAAATTGGATCAGGGGCGGGTTGGAAGTTTGACACACACACACACACACACACAGTACCAACAGCAGGCAAATACCGATTGCAGCTAGTGCAGGTGGGAAAGTTGACACACAACACCAACAGCAGGAAAATACTGATTGTAGCTAGTGCAGGTGGGAGGGTTGACACACAACACCAACAGCAGGAAAATACTGATTGAATCTGATGCGGGTTGGAAAGTTGACACACGCAGTAGTAACAAAGGCAACTGGTTGCACCAACAGCAGGCCTTTTCCATCTTAAAATGGCACAGCAGGTGTATCTGTTAGCAGGTATGCATGCAAACTCTACAGATGGTGCACAGGCATGCACGCACACACATATGGACACACTGACACAGACGCACGCACCTTTGGTTTCTATGAGACTGCACAGCAGGTGCAGACACAAGATGTGTAGGTGGCGGCTACTTTGGACCACACACAACACACGCAACTGCACACACAACACACACACAATACACGCAACACACACAACACACGCAACTGCACACACAACACACACACGCAACACACGCAACACACACACAACACACGCAACTGCACACGAGCACAGACACACACACAACACACACACAACACACACAGCTGCACACGAGCACAGACACACCTATGGTCCCCTCGGGACGGTACAGCAGGAGCAGATGCAGCAGGAGTAGACAGGAGCTTGCTCACTGCCGCAACACGCAGCCCTCCAGACAGAAACGAAAAGCGCAGCCCACGGCTGATGGCCAGCTCCTGTGCATCGTGTTTGGGGGATTATAAGGGTAGGTAAGTTGTAAGTGAGAGGAAGGGTTGCAGGCGGGCACGAATAATGATCTTGTAGAATGTGTGTCAGACAGATAGTGTGAGAGCGACCGATCCAGATGGCCACTGAAGACAGCTGATGGAATGCACTCTTGTGCAATGTGTTTGATCTAGAGTGTGTGTGTTTGATCTAGAGTGTGTGTGTTTGTTTTAGAGTGTGTGTGTGTGAGAGAGAGAGAGAGTGTGTGTGTGTGTGAGAGAGAGAGAGAGAGAGAGAGAGAGAGAGAGAGAGAGAGAGAGAGAGGGAGAGAGAGAGAGAGAGAGAGAGAGAGAGAGAGAGAGAGAGGGAGGGAGAGAGAGAGAGAGCAAGCGAGCAAAGAGGGTAAAGTTTTGATGTTTTTGCTGGGGACAGAACGCTGGGGACAGAAAACGTGTTTGCTTGCTGTGAAGCTTGGATGAACCATAATATTTTGCTGGCTAATAAAGGCAGGGTTTGACAGCAGAAAGTTAATAAGAGTTGCCATCATTTCTAATTTGGCAGATTACGCAGGCTGCCAATGTTTCAGTTACTGCAGCAGAGTGGTTAGGCTGGTGCCGTGTGTGTTCGCTTGCCACTATGAACGATTATCTACTATGAGGACCAAAGCGTTTTTACTTGTTTCTGCTGGGATGTGGGAGTAACGTTCGCAGCCTATGTATTTTTTTGTGTGTGTGCTGATTCTGCCAGATAATACATAACAAAGAGCGCCAACCTGTATCCATTTGTTACCTTTCAAACAGACACACACACAAACACACAAACACACACATGTGCACATGTGCACATAAATGCACACACAAGCCTGCGCTCAGCTCAGACGCCACTCAGCACATACCTGTAACAAGCCCCCCACGCACATACACACTTGCACACATACACACAAGCCTGCGCTCAGCTCATACTTGCAACATGCACACACACACACAAGCCTGTGCTCAGCTCATACCTGCAACAAGCCCCCCACGCACATGCACACTTGCACACATTTACAAGCCTGCGCTCAGCTCATACTTGCAACATGCACACACACACATACACGAGCCTGCGCTCAGCACATACCTGCAACAAGCCTCCCTCGCACATACACACTTGCACACATACACACAAGCCTGCGCTCAGCTCATACTTGCAACATGCTCACGCACACATACAAGCCTGCGCTCAGCTCATACTTGCAACATGCACATACACACAAGCCTGCGCTCAGCTCATACCTGCAACAAGCCCCCCACGCACATGCACACTTGCATACATACACACAAGCCTGCGCTCAGCTTATACTTGCAACATGCACACACACACACACGAGCCTGCGCTCAGCTCATACCTGCAACAAGCCCCCCACGCACATACACACTTGCACACATACACACAAGCCTGTGCTCAGCTCATACTTGCAACATGCACACACGCACACACACACACGCAAGCCTGGGCTCAGCTCATACCTGCAACATGCCCACGAGGATGAATTTGTCTTCGACGTGTTTGTCTGCACTCCAGTGCTCCTGCCACACCTCAGGAGCGTCTAGGAAGCCAAACGCCTTGAGCAAAAGAAGAAACGCAAGATCTGACAAAGGTTGAAAAAGAGTTACTTATGTGTAGGGTTGGCTAGAACCGTATATGCACACCGTATATGACCGTAAATTTGGTGATTTCCCTGCCAAAAATACCGTATGTACACCATATATATATGGTTCTGGCCAACCCTACTTATGTGCAACAATTGAAGTAGCCCTTGCATCCAAATCAAACTAACCACATCGTTGCTCAAGCAGTTCCAGAGAAAGAACGTGTTTCAGATGGTAGGCACACACACACAGGGATGGCTACATCCTTTTTCAAGTATATACGATAGGTGTACAGTATTTTAGCAGCAAACTCACCATACGTACGGTCATATACGGTGTACGTATATGTCCGGCCAACCCTACACACACACCTGACAAAGACCATCAGCCAACCCGCTTTTTCCAAGCATCAACGCATTTGCAAAACGTGTGCGGCCGTGACCTGGAAGGTGTCAACAGTGGGGGCTGGTGTGCGTAGCATACTTCACAAATTGCAGCTTCTGCCATTCGTTTCTGGATCCAATGCAGGATGGAAGCTAGACTAGATGCACACTTAAAGACTTTGTGCAAGCACAGATGCACATGCACACATGCAGGCGCAAAGGAGCGAGAACACAATTGGCACCTGAAAACACTCGAACATACACGTTTGGCAGGGTTTTGATGCAGACTCCCACACACAAAGATGAAGCCCTAGGTGTTCAGCAGGCTTTTGATCAAGGATTTCAAATACAGTGACAAACCCACAGACAATTGACAGATCTTTGATTCAGAATGTTAAACTTCTGGGCCTGACCACGGCACTCACAATGGGCCGATAAAGATGGCATACAGATCTCACGTACGCACATACACACCAGGTAGGAACCTGACAGCCGACTCTGCAACGTTAATCTTCGGGCACAATACCGGCTGTGGGCTGACAATGATGACCTGCCTCACACTCACAGGCAGCGTAGCCAAGCGTCGCTGTACCCTGTTTCACATATGACACGGATTAAAGATGGCATCATCATTACTGCGTGTGGGCTGACAATGATGACCTGCCCCACACTCACAGGCAGCGTAGCCAAGCGTCGCTGTACCCTGTTTCACACATGACACGGATAAAAGATGGCATAATCATTACTGCGTGTGGGCTGACAATGTTGACCTGCCTCACACTCGCAGGCAGCGTAGCCAAGCGTCGCTGTACCCTGTTTCACACATGGCACGGATAAAATATGGCATTATCATTAATGTGTGTGGGACGACAATGATGACCTGCCTCATACTCACAGGCAATGAAGCTAAGCGACCTTGTGCCCTGTATCACGCACAACGAGCCTCAATTGAGATAATCAATATAAGAGCATGAACAGCATGTGGGTTGGCAAATCAAACGGTTGCTGCAATCATCGTTTACAGATGGTTGACTACTCATATTACACACCCATGACACACAAGCATGCGCGCACGTGCACACACACACGCACATGCATACACACTAAAATGTGTTGTTGTGTGACAAGGCCAATTCCTGGAAAAGCATCACGGTTCCCTTCCAAACCACACACACCCAATGAAATCCATAAAGCACGCATGTATGGCATTCATCTCTGCTTGTCCAATGCTTTGAGTTGTGTGATTTGCTGCCACGCCCTTTTAAATCTCACAAACATTCATAGATCATACACGATAGTTTTCTGCTCACATAGCCAATGATTGGAGGTGCATAACTTGCTGCCGTGTCCTCTCAGATCGCACGTCCAGGATGACCATAGCTGTTGTCTGGCCTAAGCAGCTGATCCAGTTCCACCCCCCTGCCACTCCAAACAGCTGTGTTGTATGAACAAAAGAAAGAAGGAGTCAATGCTAAATTGATCAATAGGGAGAAGCTAGTGCCGGACCATAGCAATGCCAAATAAAAATGCCGGGCGTTGCTTTGGTTTAGGTACCAAAAAGCTACTTATTGTCGTACACATCTAGCAAGCTATAAGCCCCAGATCAACCTTATGGCAGTAAACATCAAGAAGACTCAAGTTATTTATTGCTGATATAAATGCATTATGCGTTACGAGGTTTCTTATTACTAGGTTGGCAAGCATCATGCATACGTAGTTTTTACAGTGCATACACGTACTTTAGCAGGAACATTTCTGTACATACAGTCTTTCACGGTGTGTGTGAGTGTGTGTGTGTGTGTGTGTGTGTGTAAACGGCCAGATGGCCAACCTTACTCATTACCAAACGCCCAATGCACGTCATACCCCTCCCTGTTTGATACTCATGAGGCACTCTTATTTTGTAACCACATGCCCCATACTTAGGGTTGGCCAGAACCATGTATGTACGGTGTGTATACGGTACTTTTGGCAGGGACATCACCAAATATATGGTCATATACAGTGTATATACATGGTTCTGACCAACCCTACCCACGTTACCACCATGCCTCGTTATCACACACAAAGCGCGCTCAACCTCCAAGGACAGAGCACAGCAAAGCATCAACACACGCTGCTTCTTACTATGTGTTCGTACCTTGTTGTCGTACGCAGCACGCTCAGGCCGTGTGTGGTGCTGAAACAAGGCATAAAAGCGGCGGGCGATGGAGAACACTCCCTGTTTGTGCATATTTGTACGCACATGTGTGATGTTAATATTTGCACACACACACACACACACACACACACACACACACACACGCACACACACACTTGTGCGTGTGTGCGCGCATGAGCAGAAAAGAAGCATCTGTGATAAGATGAAGGAGTCTGTCCAACTTATTAACACGTCACCATCATTTCTCAAAAGCGGCGTGAAGGAAAGAGATTGTATCGCTCGTCGCTTCCATTACTTTTACTCCCATCACGAGTCTTCCAATGAACATTCTGACCTCACGTTGTCCATTTTTTATGTGTAGCGAGGATCGAAGCAGAAAAGGTATGTTGGCTAGCTTCAAGGCTGGAAGAAATTTGCTTAGAAGACTTCTGTTAATATCTGTGGCCTTCAGCCACACTGGCACATAAACACTCGCACATACACACACACACTCGCACAACCGCACACACACTGGCACAGACAGTCACTAACCAAAACACTTAGAAGCATACATAGTCCCCCTTCTGCATCTCCTTGCCTACAGTCTGCTAGTAGAGAAGCACTGCTCGCACAACCCAAAAAACTGTCTGTTGGTTACACACACGTTGAAACGTACCACAACTTATGGTCCGCCCTAAGCAATCCGCATCTAGAATATATATGATGTCTGAACTTACACACACACATACACACACAGCAAATTGCACCATGACATTAATCAACCTACATCTGGATTACGATTTATAAAAGATGCCCGTAACCACCCACACCCACACACAACATGTTGCACCATGACTTTGATTGAGCCCATGCACCTCTCTTCACCTGAAACAAGCCTGCAACTGAGCCTGCTACTAGGTAATTACACGCTGACTAAGTACAGCAACTGACTACCAAGTAATTACACACTGAACTACTTAGTACTTAGTAATTACACGACAAGATGTATCCTCTGGCCTCCTTACCTGAAACACGTGCGAGGCCTGCAGCCAGTCAGGGTACGATCCGTAGCCGTCCATTATGGACTGGTCATCCCAGATCATGACCTGCACATAACACCATCATGCCATTATGACCTGCACATATATATATGTACCACTATGACCTGCACACAACACCATTATGGACTGGTCATCCCAGATCATGACCTGCACATAACACCACCATGCCATTATGACCTGCACATATATATATGTACCATTATGACCTGCACACAACACCATTATGGACTGGTCATCTCAGATCATGACCTGCACATAACACCATCATGCCATTATGACCTGCACACATATATATATACCATAATGACCTGCACACAACACCATTATGGACTGGTCATCCCAGATCATGACCTGCACATAACACGGGTATATCCTGACCGTAATATATCAACGACACACAGTCGTCAGCATAGGCAACGTACAGCCAGTCGGGCCTACCTATGTGCAAGTACTCTCATCATTCTATCATGTCTATCTATCATGTCTATCATGTCTATCTATCATGTCTATCTATCATGACACACAAATGACGCACAATAATCGGCATAGGCAAAGTACAGCCAGTCGGGACTACCTGTGTGCAAGTACTCTCAAAGTGATCTATGACCCACACAAAACACATCATGACACACAAATGACGCACAATAATCGGCATAGGCAAAGTACAGCCAGTAGGGACTACTTATGCGCAAGTACTCTCAAAGTGATCTATGACCCACACAAAACACATCATGACACACAAATGACGCACAATAATTGGCATAGGCAAAGTACAGCCAGTAGGGACTACTTATGCGCAAGTACTCTCAAAGTGATCTATGACCTACACAAAACACATCATGACACACAAATGACGCACAATAATCGGCATAGGCAAAGTACAGCCAGTAGGGACTACTTATGCGCAAGTTCTCTCAAAGTGATCTATGACCTACACAAAACACATCATGACACACAAATGACGCACAATAATCGGCACAGACAAAGTACAGCCAGTCGGGACTACCTGTGTGCAAGTACTCTCATCATTCTATGACCTACACAAAACACATCACGACACGCAAATGATGCACGATAACTGGTCAGGCAAGGCGACCTAAGTACCAATGCACGATCATCTCAGCTCTAGCTCTTGACCTCAACTGCATACCAGTGCGGGTGGGTGTGAGACACAAGCATATACATACACATACACACAGCAACAACATATCTAGCAAAGGTGGGTGTAACCGCTGCATGTGTGTGTGTTGATGATCTCAGCGTGCGTTGGTCTAGCGCAACAGGTACAGGTCCTGTAGTGTATAGGTCCTGTGGTGCTGGTCCAGTGCAATTAGGGTTGGCCAGGACCATATATATACGGTGTATATACGGTATTTTTGGCAGGGAAATAACCGAATATACGGTCATATACGGTGTATATATACGGTTCTGGCCAACCCTAAGTGCAATGGATACAGAGTTCTATTTTGCTTGCATCGTGAGATGCATAGGGCTCTGTCATTATTACCAAGCTCTGTCATTATTACCAAGGAGGAACACAACAACTCAGAGAAACCGGAGGAAAGGGAGAAAACTAAATACTAAAATAAAGAAAAAAGGTGAGGGAGGGGGGGAAGTAAGCTAAACAGAGTGTTCTCCAAGGAATAAAAAGAATGGAGAAGGGAAGCAGAAACCGGAAAAAAACAGAAAGTGAGAACATCTCACTTTGTGCTACACCTCAAGAACCTGAATTCAGGTGTTCACACTGAACTCATAAGTTCCATTTCCGTCCCTAAAGGCATAAGGCTGGCAGCCCACACAATCATGTAGGACGACACAAATTGCTTGCAAAGGCATGTCAACACATGCACGTGCACACACACACAAATACAGGCGCACGCACACACGCACACACATACACGCTTCCATACATGCAAAAAACATCACACACTGGTGCAGGTACACACCTGAGGTATCGTCTGTGCGGCTTCTGTAAAGTCTGGACGCCTCCATTGGCTAGTGTACACGTCAAAAAAGAATTCTGTGACCTGCAAATGGTGTAGCATGCACCATACAAAGATGCATATTTGTAGGTTTTGTCAGAACCATGTGAGTATATTTACGGTGCGTATATATGTATTGTGTATATACGGTCGTATATTACTTTTTTATCTTTCACGGCGAATTTTCAGTATTTCTACAGTTAACAGTTCAAGACGGTATACAGTACATGTGTATACGGTTCATACACCGTATACATACGTATACAGATATCCCATAAACGGTCCTGGCCAACCCTGCTTATTTGAATTACAGGTCCCTATGACAGCCACTGTTCACCTTGTGCGTGATCGTGCATGTATCATCACCTTGTGCGTGATGGTGCATCTATCATCACCTTGTGCGTGATCGTGCATCAATCATCACCCTGAGCGTCACCATCTATTCAGGACATTCAGCATTTGATAATGTGTCACTCACCTAGTGTGTGATCATCCACCATTCATCTCACGTGTATCCACATAAATTGATCGAGCAATATATTATTCTCCTGCAATTACACCTACCACGCACGCCCAAGGTCTGGGTGCCTGATTCACTCCATCATGGCAGGCAGCTGCCACAACAGGTCATACGCATGCACACGCCCGCTATGCACACAAACATACACGCACACACATAAGCATAACAACATTTGCTCTCACACACACGCCCCACCTGCTGCTCCATTTCTTGTGTGAATGGCTGCTGCACTCGCGCCTGAGGGTCCGGGTGCCGCACCCACTCTGTCATGGCAGGCAGCTGCCACAACGAGTCACAGCGTACAGGATCACCTGCACCCACTAGCACATGGATAGGGTCCTGCACAGGAAAAAGGAAAAAGCGTGGTCTATTGAGCACGTGCGTGTGTGTCTGTGTACGTGGATCACCTGCACCCACTAGCACATGGATGGGGTCCTGCACAGGAAAAAGGAAAAAGCGTGGTCTATTGAGCACGTGCGTGTTTGTGTGTATGTGTCTGTGTAAGTGGATCACCTGCACCCACTAGCACATGGATGGGGTCCTGCACAGGAAAAAGCGTGGTCTATTGAGCACATGTGTGTGTCTGTGTGCGTGGTTCACCTGCACCTGCATGGAAGGGGTCTTGCACAAAGGAGAGGCTCGGTTGAGTACGTGTGTGCATACGTGTGGATGCGTTTGTGAGTGTGTGTGTGCGCGTGTGTTGGCTTTAGGTTTGGATGAACTTGGGACTCACAGACTATTTAGCAGGAAATCCTGAGTGTGTAACTGTTGCAGTGATTACCTTTTAATACTTATAACACAAAAGCTCACCCAGGCTTCACAATTGTTGGGAGAAGGGTCTTATCATACTTTCTTTCAAACACACCATACCTGAGTGTGTGCATAGGTAACATCCCTCCACAGCGGCAGAGCACTCCTTGCTGCCAGAGCCTCACCAGGTAGGCTGCAGGTTCCTGTATGTGTGCGTGCGTGTGCATGTGAGTTTGTGTGTGTGTGTGCGTGTGTGTGCATGAGAGTGCATGGGAGTGTGTGCAACACAAACCACGTACCTGTTTGTGCAGCTGTACACTATTGATATTAGCCAATGTAAACCAAGGTCTTCGGGTAAACATCTCGATCGACACGGTTCACGCATGCCTTGGAAAAGTGAGTTTAGGAATAAAGCCATTACCCTACTTGGAGCATTTATTGACAGCCTCATGAGGACCCATGCACATGTGCACAAGAGGACCCATGCACATTGACACATGCAGCTTTTCATGGCAAATTTTTGAGCCTGGAAGTGGCAACCGGTTAAATCTTCAGTGCCAGCCTCACGAGGTCCATACACATACACCTAATGCAGCTCAAAAGTGATAGCCTTTTAAGCCTCAATGCCAGTCTCATGAGATCCATTCACATACACCTAATGCAGCTCTAAAGTGGCAGCCCAATGAGCCCTTGGTTACGGCCTCATGGAATTTATTCACATTCACATATTGCAGCCCTTAAGTGACAGCTTTTGAGCCCTTAATGACAGCCCTTTTAGCATTTAAAGGCAGCCTAAAATGACGGCCTTTAACAATTGCTTCATATCTTAATGACAGCCCTTGTAGCCTTTAAAGGCAGCCTTTAATGATGGCCTGTAACAATTGCTTCATATTTCAATGACAGCCCTTTTAGCAATAAAGGCAGCCTTTAATGACGGCCTTTAACAATTGCTTCATATTTTAACGACAGCCCTTGTAGCCTTTAAAGGCAGCCTCTAATGACGGCCTGTAACAATTGCTTCATATTTCAATGACAGCCCTTTTAGCAATAAAGGCAGCCTTTAATGACGGCCTTTAACAATTGCTTCATATTTTAACAACAGCCCTTATAGCCATTAAAGGCAGCCTATAATGACGGCCTTTAAGAACTGCTTTATACATACGCGTTACGTGTTACAATCCACTGAATTATGTAACATTGCCACTACCAGTTTTCTTTATTAGGAACGTGTTTGTCTGAGATATTCTTATCAGCCTCCAACAAGCCTTGAAAAGCACTTGACTCTTTCCATGGGTATGTAGAAGCCCTCTTCTCTGCTTACCCTGGAAAAGAGATGGGCTGTGAAGCGTACGGTCCAGTATCCCTTGCAATGTGCACTTTCTTATAGCTTGTCAAACCAGGAGAAACCACGTCAGCAGGCCATTATAAAAACAAGCTCAGGTCAGCACAAAGCTAGGGTCAGCACAAGCCTATACCTGAGCTGTAGAACCCAAAGTGCCAGTGTTGCTGTGCGCCTGGGATTATTATGCGGTGGTACTGTGGGACAGTGAACCTGCACAGCAGCAACCGTACACACGTGCAAACACATCAGCGCATAACAAAACAACCGCACACAAGGTTCATCCTTATGTCGTCAGCTTTTGAAAATTTGTCAGTGCAGTGTCACTGTTATGTTTCTACATATAGTGATAAAGAAATAAACCTTTGCATTCTTCATTGGTCAGCTTCGCTCACTAACAGTAATAAACCATTGCATTCTTGCGTGCAACTTCATCGATTAGCTTTGCCTAAGTAACAGCAATAAACCATTGCATTCTTGCATGCAACTTCACCGATCGGCTTTGCTCATTTACAGTAATAAATTATTGCATTCTTGCGTGCAACTTTATTGATCAGCTTTGCTCATTTATAGTAATAACACTTTGCATTCTTGTGTGCAACTCGAACCTTATACACGATTATATGCGCAGCCTTTTAGCGTGGAAGTGCAGCACAGCAACGTCTGACACACATCACAGCAACGCCTGACACGCAGCATAGTATTGAATAGTCAGTGTGTTCTTTTTATGGACTTCTGGCGTGCATGTGCTGCAGTGAAATGCCTGTAAAATGTTTTAATGCTGTCTCTAATGGGTTCTTTGGCTTGGAACGCAGTACAGCAGTGCCTGAAGCAGCAGTCGCATTATAAAAGGTCATGGCGCATTTGTTTTGCAATCCCCTGGTGAGCATATGTTACAGTGAGATGTCTGTTCATATTTGTTTTGTAATCCCCTGGTGATACTGGTATGAGCATATGCTACAGTGAAATGTCTGTGCGCATTTGTTTTGCAATCCCCTGGTGAGTACATGCTACAGTGAGATGTCTGTTTGCATTTGTTTTGCAATCCCCTGGTGAGCAAATGCTACAGTGAGATGTCTGTTCGCATTTGTTTTGCAATCCCCTGGTGAGCAAATGCTACAGTGAGATGTCTGTACGTCTGTACAATGAACGCTGAATCCTTACATGTGGTCTTTTGGCATGGAGATGCGGTACAGCACAGCCCGCTCCTCCAAACCACACTCTAAGGGCAACATGAATGTCCAGAAGTTCCAGCCAGCCAAGTGCTCCGTGTGCACCGCATCTATGTCAAACTCTTGCTTCCTGGGCAGCAGGTGTAAGGAGGGGAATGGTGGTTATTCAACTTATACCATATGATTGCCGAGATACACCAAACCTTTTTGTGTTCATAGCACCCAT
>Ga0307947_1002103_pt1 | contig 15928 bp, 14 predicted proteins | sample OrgLakmetagen232_FD_201840 | JGI IMG/M metagenome (GOLD analysis project Ga0307947, IMG submission 201840) | Saline water microbial communities from Organic Lake, Antarctica - #232 | ecosystem: Environmental > Aquatic > Non-marine Saline and Alkaline > Saline | place: Antarctica: Organic Lake...
CACACACACACACGTGCACACACACACACATTCACACACACACACACACACACACACACACACACACACACACACACACACCCACACACACACACACACAAACGCAGGTGGGATTTGTTGAGTCGGTTGAACAGAAGGAACGCAAGAGTGGGGCAGAAGCTTGGAGCCTGAGGGTCCACGATGTCTTCCAGGTTCGATTTTCAAACTGCCACTTAGTGTTAGTGTGTCCATTTACGAAAACGGTTTGGCAGTCTTGTATGTACTCGTACTCTCTCATGCTGAAGTTCACCTCGCCGTGCACCCTCCCATCCACGCACCTGGTTGCAAGCAGGACGTTCCCTTCAACAAGTTTGTGCTCAAATTCAAAGAGGATGAGGACAGGGACCCAGACATCCCCTTTCACAGAATTGCTTACTTCAAGCACCGTGGAGTAAAGATCTGGTGGGTTGGAAAGGAGTATAGGCTGCCAATTTCGCACCCCCACAATGTGAAATGTGACTGTATATCTGGAGGTTTCCTAAGACTTTATTTACGCTTACAAATGAAAAGTAAATAGCGCAAATCTTTACCACGACAAGACATCATCATTGACGCCTTGCTGCAGTTTATTTCTCTGGCACCTTGCGTAAACACGTGCCAACTCTCATCTGTCACGCTGTTCTTTCTTTCTTCGTGCATGCACCTTCCATTCTAAGAGACAAAAGCATGACCGTGTGCACAAACACAGGGAAAATGAGTATTACCGGAAAAAGGCGGCTTTTGCTGCAGAGGCAGCTTCCCCCCACGTTGCGCGGAGGTAGGGTTGACTGATTTGGTGAGCACGCCATGTATAATGGCTAAAAATTTTATACTAGTTCCCATGACTTTTCAAAGCATTTTACATGTGTTGCACTTCCATATAACGTTCTATCAAACGGGCCTTGTCTGAAGTCAGAACACCTTCGAACTGCAACATAACTGACTAGCAAGCAAAAGCAGATTACCTGCGTTGCTGCGGTGATCAGGCACACACACACACACACACACGCACATAAACACACAAATAAACGCACACACACGCACGCAACGGATTTGGACTGATGAGCGCTCTTGCCCTGCACACCTGAGCGCAGGCAGTCTTCAGTGACCTCCCTCGCACAACCATCGAGCAGTGCAAGCACGCATTTGCAGAGCCTACCACCGCTGCCGCCTGGGCACTCAGGCACACCTACGTCGCTGCCTTCCATGAGGTGCACAAACATGCACGTTGTTTCAATTTGACAAGCACTGGCACACAATTAAAGACAAACAGAAATGGTTGCCATGCCAGATACTTTACGGCAAATTCCCTTGCTTTAGTTCAGCTGCTGTGGAGCAAACAACTAGTGAGTGGCAGGCTTTTCCAAGGCCATTGTACATGTACAAAAAGATCACGCAAGTACTGCTATCAGACACGGGTGAATCAGACCAAATCCAATGGTGCTTAGACAGCCTGCATCCAGACCTTGTTGAGCAGTGCGCAATGCAGCCATATGGCGCCACAAGCATGGACCAAGGAAACAGAGACGTTGCTGTCAGACGGCATAGTACTCATGTAGCCAGGCCAATTCAAACCTGCGACCCCAAAGATTCCAGCCTGTCCGCTATAAGTCAGTAGCACCAGGCTTGCGTTGCAGCTACCCATACGTGTCGTGTGCGTTTAGGCGCATTAACACCGGGGCCACTCCTTTCTTGGCCGTAATCCTAGCAGTGATCTAATTTGGGCTGATATGGGTCGCACTGTGCAGCTTCATGACCTTTAACATTTTGATTGCGGAGCGCTTTGTTTCTTGCGACACGCCACACACGCCGTTTAGGAAAGTGTGTTATACAGTTATACTCGCTGTTTCTTGGCCGATGGTGTGCAAGTTATATATATTGTGTGGTGTGAATTGACGCACCAAGGTCATGCCTCATTGCAGCAAGGCCCTAAGCCAAGAGTCTATGCGCTCATCAGAATGCAACACATGTCTGGTCATGAAACGCAACACAGCTGCTGCGCCGCACTTTTTCATGCACCCACATGCACATGCATGTCCACACAAACTCCCACACCCACACCCACGCCAGCTTAATGAGTATGTATGCGTTGTGTCAGAAGGATGCATGTATCCATCTGTATATCCAGCTTCATCTAAATATCTATATATTTCTCTATATTTATGTGCTTGTGCATCAGGAGCATGCACCTGCGTAGCCCCAGCCCTGCGCTTGTGGGGGGCTCCAGCACAGAGGACAGTGACGTGGAGTTTGGTGGCGCGTCTGATGAAGACAATGCCCAATGGCAGGTGGGTTTTGCATTGTGGAGAAAGGGCAGAGCTCAATGGCGGGTGGGTCCTGCATGAAACGCTCTGGCCTCCCTGCCACAAAAACAGTGTTGATGTGCCAATGAGTTGGTCCTGGCATCGACTGAGCATCAGTGAGCCGGTTTGCTCTTCTAAAGCACTAAGGGGGAGTGTTGCTGCAGACTGCTGCTTCATGAGCTTCTTCGGTGGTGTCACGCTTAGGGTTATGCTTATGTCCGTTGCTTGCTGGGGCTCAACCACAGTCGTATCGAACATGACCAACAGTCATGTGGCACATGGCACATGACGGTAAGGTTAAACAGTCTCAAACCTGACCAACAAGCGTGTAATGCGTGGCAGAAAGGGTACACCCTAAAAACGTAAGCACACGGCCGTCACCTACACAAGCCTCACTCTTCAGAACGCAGAGCGTGCCTACAACAAAGAAATTAAGTGGGCCGAAAGAAAGAAGGCTAGAGGGTTAAGCGGCAGCGCATGCACGTATTGATGAAGAGTACTCCTGCGGATTTAGGGTTCTCACCTGCCATATCTTTTCTCCAAGTCACCACGCCAATTTTGTTCACAACTTTACGTACAGCTTGAACTGGACGGGGAAGTGGTCGACCAGCAAAAGCAGCCGCTGCACCAGCAGCAGCACCAGCAGCACCAGCAGCAGCAGCAGCAACAACAACAGCAGGAAGAAGACAAGGAGATCAACCTGCCAGAGGCTTGCTGGATGCAAATCCTGTGCCAGCTGAACGTTAGGGATGTGTGCATGGCTGGGAGGGTGAACAGGTAGGCTTCTTGAGTGCGTGCCCGGTGTCGTGCTTGCATGGTCTGTGTACTAGCAGCAAGGCAACCCGAGCAGGGTCTGTGTGCTAGCAGCTAGTCAATCTTTTGCCAGCTGGACATTCAGGATGTAGGCATGGCTGGGAGGGTGAACAAAAGGGAAGTAGCACACAATTAGCGTGTGCATATGGGATGTGGTGTTGGGTATGTGTTGCTTCGCACTTCCTAAAGTGATTTAAGTTACCACACGGCTTCAGCGACTGTATTGGATTTATTTGCGTGTGTAGCAGCAAGATGTTAGTGTCCTTCGAGGGACCCTTGTGTTGAGCGCGTGCTGACTTCAATGTCTGAGGGCACACTTTCAGATGCAGAGCAGCACCATTGATTTCCCTGTTGCTTCACTACAGGTTGACATACGCTCAGCCCACAAACCAATTCACAGATCAGACAGCAAATCCACCTCCATAAAAACTTACGAACCACCCTTTATTTTCTTTTCCTCCCCCCTCTGTGTTTGTTACGATTAGGAACAAATCTACATTCATAAAAATATACAGGTGGCTTAGGGCACTGGCCGGCACTGACCTTGTGTGGAAGGCACAGCATCGCTCTGTCCTGGGCTGTGAGCCCGCCCCCAACAGCAGCACCAGCGTGCTGAAAAGGATCTGTAGGTGAGAGGTGCATCGCGGGTTGCATGAACACAGACGTAAATAATCCCTGCATAGTCAACCACCCACCCACATACATGCACGTAGATGCACGTTCAGGGAACTAACTGCACATGAGAGGGGTCATGTAGAACAGGCGCCCACACTCTACATTTCACACGCACATGTATGCATTCTGCATTGTACGTGCTACCTTGGGCCTGTCAATATAACACACAAAAAAACGCATACAGTGCTCATTGGCTACAGCATTGTGTGTCGCTGTGTGTCGCTGTGTCGCTGTGTGTGATGTGCCTACGTCCCTGCCTACTTTCGTGTCCTCATTACTTTTCTATCTCTGCTCTTATCTTCGTCAATACGCAAGAAACATTGTCTGCTGTTGTCCCTGGACTGTGTTGCCTCGCATTTTTTAGTGTGTGTGTGTGCGCGCGTATTATATGTGTATGTGTAAGTGGATTTGCTTGTACATTCTGAACTCAATTCCGTGTGGCTGTTCTTCATTCCTTGCTTTGTGGTGAGGATGCGTAATTTGTACGATTATGGCTATGATGTGAAGCACTTACTGGGCTGTGCTCCTTATTGCTGTCCTCAGGCGCTCAGCCCTGCGAGCTGCAAGATGGCTGGAAGCAAAAGTGCAGGTGTGTGTGTGTGTGTTTTTGGGTGTTGTGTGCATGAGCTCTGTTGGAGGCAGTTCGGCAGATTTCTGGCTAAAAGCACAGGTGACGTAGCCCTCTACACATCCTGAATTACGAACGGCTCAATTATTGCTTTTGACGGCAATTCTTTATAGTGTGTGTGAAAACGCTAGAGCCTGGACGGCTTAAACTTAGTAAGAGGAGCATGCACACACACACGCAAACACACACGCACACACACACATACACGCACAAAAGGTTTCCGAGGGCGTGGGTTTTTCGGACACCACGTGCCTCCAACTAGACGACGGCAAAATCCTGAGTGCGGATGCGTCTGTCCTGCGACTGTGGAGTCACATAGAAGGGCGGCACAGGCGCATTGCTTCGTTGCCAGGGCATTCAGGTGAGCACTCTGTGTGTGGGTCCGCGTGGACGGATGTGAGAGGGGTGAGGATGTCAAGGTTGGGTTGGTGTGGGTGTTCGTCAAGCCTTTTATCCATATCTTGCTTCTCCATGCATGCTCGATCACACATATGCAGAACAAGTGCTGCTGCTGCTGCTGCTGCTGCTGCTGCTGTAAACAAGGAGTTCATGTTGTGAGGCTGCATAACAAAGGTTGACCAGAAGCGTAGCCTGCAATTCAAAGTTCAAAACTTCCCTGCCCGTAACATGGTTAGCAAGCCATGTGCATTCTTGTTGACACATTTTCCTACCCGCACGTGCTGGCTCACACACAGGTAGAATAACCGCTGCTGCTTACAATGAGGAGCTCATTGTGTCAGGCTGTTCGCAGTCTGTGGTCAAAGTGTGGGCCATGGATGACCTTAAGTGCCGGCGCACCCTAAGGGGGCATGAGGGTGCCATCACTGGTGCGTGCAAGTTCAAACTGTCAATGTGCAATTGAGGCGGTCTCTGGCCCCCCTGACGACTCCAAAGTGGGTTGGCTCGCACAGCCCTAGCAGGGGGCCAGCAGGGGGCATACATGTGGGATTTGCCATCTCTGGTGCGTGCATGCCTGACTGCCTGCGTACGTGATTTGAAATGTGGTCAAACAATGCACTGTGTGGATGTACGTGTGTGTGGATGTGTGAGTTGATGTGTGATGGTGTGTGTGTTTCTTGGCCACCCCTGTGGCTATATGATGTCAAATCAGGCAGGGCCTCAGCTTGTGCATGCAAGTCTAGCATGTTGCGTATGGTTCTGCACCAGTGCGGAAAGTGAGCAATGAGCAGCAAGCACTAGGAGGGTGGGAGGTGCCACATTTGTGGGCCTACCGACTATGATGGATTCATGATGGTAGTACCTCCCCCCCCCTTTCTCACACACACACACACTCACTCACACATACATACACACATACACGTATATACACACACTCGCCATATTGCAGGCGTTGCCATCACACAGGGAGGAATACCTGTGACGTCCTGTGATGCGGATGGGCACATACGGCTGTGGGATGTCAGCACAGGTGTGTGGGTGTAGGTGTGGGTGTGGGTGTATGGTTTTGGCCAAGCATAGCTATGAGCCTTGCTGATTGATAGATGTAACAGCTCTTTCAATTGCGTGTAGTATTGCGATGCTTGCAGATTTCGTTCCTGATAAGCTAGCATCCAACTTTGCTGCTTCCTTTGATATGAAGACTCTATACACAGAGTCTTGGCTTGCTTCCCTAAGGATGCCACGGCACTTTCTACCAACACAAAGCACTGCATGCCTTGCATTGGCGGCAGGCTCGCTCGTAATCCGATTGACCCCCTGAAATGGACGCACTGTTGCCATTGCTCATGCACAAAGTGCTGACATCTTCAGGGGCCTCAGAAAGGGCGTGCAGTCCAAACCTCCCGCTCATGCAACCTCCCGCAGTCCAAACCTCCTGCTCATGCAACGCACCCCTTGCCTCAATTTATTTGTAGGCTCACCCATACCAATTGACCTCGATGCCGATGCTCCAGTCCTGGGCCTTGCCACTCAGGACGGATCAGGTCAGCTGCTCGATGTCTGTACAGGTTGCTCTGTAACAATAATTTCCATTGCACCGAGTTGTCCCAAACCTTGATACCAATCCATCAGTTCTGGGATGATGATCCGCATTCAGGATGGAACAAATGGGTATTTGTACATTTGTGTATGCATTGTCGTCTCGTAACAGATGCAGTGTGCCATGTGATCAGTTGTTACGGTGTGCTGGCCTCTACACTTCGCGTGAGTTGCTGCATGTATGTGCGTTTGTGTGTGCGTGCGTGTGTGTGTGTGTGCTTGTGCATGCCTGTGCTTGTGTGTGTGCGTTTGTGTGTATGTGCCCGTGCTTGTGTGTGTGTGCATTTGTGTGTGTGTGTGTGCCTGCGCGTGATGTGTGTAGGTATTAACTGCAAGTTGTGGGAAGGGGGTGTGCATTTGTAGGATGTCACTGTGTGGCTACCTACTCTGTTGATGGCTTGCAGGCTACTTGGTATCCACTGGCAGGGCGGGCGTGCAGATGTGGGACCTTGAGGCGGCTACCTTGCTGCACACCTTTGAGGGCAGTGCGGCCAGCCTGGTATGTAAGGAAGTACATGTTTGTGTATATGTGTGTGTGTTTGTATGTGGGTAGCAAGGTAACTGCTTCAAGCGGATATAGGTGTGTGCTTGTGTGTATGTGGGAATGTGCTAACGCATATGCTTGTGCGTGTGCGTGTACTTGTGCGTGCGTGTATGTGTTGTTCATTGCTCCACACCCCACCAAAATACATTTTCTTGTTCCTCTTCATTTGTGTGCATAGCAGGCACTCCACCAAAACGATGATGATCTGGACTATCACCAATTGGGTGTGTGGGATGGTCCCCGAACACCCTTCTCTGTGTGTGCATACAACGGAAGCCTCCTGGCTGCAGGTGGGTTGCGCTGCACTGAAATTTGATGTTGAACTTTAAATATAATGTAAGAAACGTAATACCGGTGTAATTTATCAGACAACGGGAGCCCCTGCAGTGGTTGTGCATGCCTGGGTGAGTAATTGTTTGTGTGCTGTGCGTGTATGTAAGTGTTTGTATGTGTTCTTGACAATGTTTCATGCTTGCTGTGGGTGTCTTGCGAGCCCATTGTGATATCTGGCCGCTAAGGCGTATGACATAGAGTGTGTGTGACATAGAGTATGACATAGAGTGTGTGTGACATACGTCCCCTACAGAGCGTGCATGTGCAAAAGTACACATGCAAGCAAATGCAGCCAAGTGAGGTGATGTGATGGATTGACCAGGTGGAGTGAGGGCCTGGTTTAGAGACCTTACACGGTCACCCGCAGCGCTGTCATGACCTTGAAGTGTGCTGCGGCAATTGACCAGCTTCCACATAATGTGCGCACTCTTCCCGCAAAGCAACACATGTTCTCATACACACAAACATACATGCGTACACTCACATACACACGCACAAACACACACACACACACACACACACGAACACACACACACACGAACACACACACATACGCACATGTACATGTGAAACATGTGCAGGCCGTGACAGTGAGGTAGTGCTCTGGGACTCACGAACACAGCAGTCTGTGGGCTGCCTCAAACGCAAGCACCTCTCACCACGGCACCCACAGCCGTCGTCGCCACCTGCTGCTGCTGCAATGCGTGCAGCCAGCAGTGCCAGTCACGGTGGGGCAGGGTGTGTGTTTGGCAACGAGGAAGACCAGGCTGACGGTGTTGGCAATGGTGGGTTCGGTCTGAAGTAGTGTTGCCAGAGAAGATTTGGTTTCTTGAACACGAACAAGGACAGGCGCAGTAATGTTGGCTTTGGTGGCAGGAGTGTGTTTGGACTCCCATGTCTGTGGAGCCAAATGGGTATGGGGGTGACGATTCTAACAATGGCCAGACTGACGCCTGTGGCAACTTGGGGGGTGAATGGAAAGAGGGCATTGTGTATGTGTTGCATGAATGTGTCACAAGAAGTGGCATGGAATGGGTGTGCTCAGTAATAAGAATAGATCATTCAGAGAAAGGTCCGCATGTTTTGTGTGCCTGCTTGGCTCGTTTAAGCTGTAGGACATGAAGAGGCCAGGTTTTAAGCATTGCTGGATATAGTTGAGCCCCTTTCGCTTCGAAACATTCGTCACCATATCCTGTAAGGATGACACTTGCCTGTTTCAAGGGATGCAAAGATGAGCGGGCGTGGTGTGGAAATGTGACGACTGAATTCAGCACTCTAAGGTTCACACAAGCTGCAAAGTGAACAACTGCATTCCAACTTGAGTCAACAACTGCATTCCAACTGGCTTACTCGTCTGGAAGCCACAATGAAGAGTCAGTCAGGAGCTGCTCAGCCAACAACACTATGTGTGTGTGTGAATTGCAATGCTCACAGGAGGCGAGGTCGAATCCAGGCAAGGAGCTGAGAGTGATAGTGGTCAAGACGAAGCAGGAGGAGGCTGCTGTGGGGTGCAGCTGGACGAATGGAAGCTTGCCGTGGGCTTTGGCTCTACCATTACCATCCACGACATCAGGACTGCAGGTCTGTAATTTGGTACAGTTGGCAAGCAGGTGTAAGTGATGGTTGCTTCACCAACTCATTCCAAGATGTAGGGCCTGAGGTAATATATGTTGTTTTTGGGTGCAACTGGGTATATACTTGATAGCTGCTGCACCAACTCGTCCAAGACATAGGACCTGATTGCTTAGGTGCGAGCTCACCATACTGCCATACTCTCGCACACACATACACACATACCTAAATACAAACATGCAAACTCACACAGGCGCAGCGTTTGGAGGCTCTGCCTTCAAGGAGCCGGTCCTGTCTTTACACGCACCTGCGCGCATCAACTGCTTCAAGGTGGTGCAGGCGGGAAAGTGCTGTGGAAGTTCATGTTCGGTAGGCTGGGCGCCAGGCTGAGTTTGACAGCAGCTGCACTTGTCTGTGAGCAACTAACTGTTGCAGAGGATGAAAGCGAGATGCTGCTGGGAGGAAAATGAGGAAGAGGTTGAGGCTAGTGGGTTTATGTCCCGTAGACGGAAAAGTATTGCGGACCATGGGTAGGCTGTTGTTGGGCTGAGAGGGGGCTGCAGTTGCTCCACGCATATTTAATGCGTTGACATGCAAAGATGTAAGGTTACAAGGTAAAATGACTCCTGCCTGGTGCAAGGAGATGATTGCCTGTCAATGTGGGAGCAGACATACTGAACTCAAGTGCAAAACCAGTCTGTGCATGAGAAACGAACACATATACACACACAAACACACACACACACCACAAACAGTGCTTCTGGATTGTCGCCTTCCTGCAACTTTGTAGGCTGAGATACCACCTTACAGTTCCTACAAACTTCGGTACAGTAATTACACGTTAAACCTTGCACTCTATGCAGGTTGGCTGCAGTGTGTCTCCCTCATTCTCCTGTGTGCATCTTCCAGATTTTCCCTTCGCTTCTCATCCATCATTTACACTGTGATCATATATGCGATGGACGCCTTTGTAAAAGGCTGACACACGCAAGCAGTAAAAACATGTACCCTCATGTGTAGCGCAAAAGGCACTGAGTCACTGGGTACCGTAAACCTTCTTCAACGCATGAGGAAAAAGGGGAGGGATCAGTGGGGAGTGATCAGTGGTGGAGTGATCAGTGATGAGTGGTGGGATCAGTGGGAGTGATCAGTGGTGGAGGGATCAGTGATCAGTGATCAGTGGGGAGCAAGGAAGGGTCTTCACTAATGGGAGCCGTGGTTTAGAAATCATCCGGGCTGCATGCCTATTACACCTGCAGTTCCACCAGCAGCAGCTCCTTGCTGGCTTGAAAGGCGAGGACTGCTGCCTCTGGACGCTCCAGCCCCCCTCAAACTCACCAAACGCAGCCTCAACTGTCGCTGAAATGCAGCAGCAAGGAGGGCTACCTGCCGGTAAGTTCTGTGAGTGTGCATGAAGCTCCTTTCTTATTGGTGATCTCAAATATGCATGGTATCAGGTATATTATAGTGGCAAGGGAGTTACATGCAGCAAGTGATCATGAAATCTCCAGATCAGTCATGTAGTGTGTCGTCAAGTCACTCTGTGCACGTGCAAGTCTTTTCCTGGCAGCACATGTCATCTGTACGGTGGTACATTCAGATTGGCAGATAATGTCTCAATCTCACGTGCAGGAGCTACACATGAAGCTGATACACAAATGTGTCCCAAAACCCTAAACTGTAGTGACGATGTGTTTTCTCTTCGTCGCTCCTAGTACATTCCTGTACTTTAAATACCTGGGTTGTCAGGCATGCATGTGATACTCTGACGGAATGGATGTAATAAGTAGCAAAAGGGTCAGTCCTGTACATGCTGTCTCTCAGAGAGCGTATCACAAGTACCTTCTTGTGTATGGACGTGTGTGTAGATGTGCATGAGTACGCGTAGGTTTGTGTTTACAAATGTGTGTATGCTAGACGCTGTTGTGAGTAGATGTCTAGGGCTTTGGTATCTGCCTCTTGTGCAATCAAGGAGTTCAAAGTAGAGCTAAATCAACACTGTTTCTGTGAACTAATAGACAGAGAGTGATCATTGCTTCTACTTTGTAGGACAGCAACACAACACATAACAAAAATGTTGACTAGCTCTTTGCACCATCTCATATAATTGAAAATAGCACTTACTTGGTTCTTGTCTTTGTGCTGCTTCAGGTGGACAAGGAGACGAAGATGCTGGGATGTACGGCCGTAGGTGATTTGGGGGGACTTCATTTGCATGCTCCTTGCAACCTAGAGATCATAGCATTTTCATCTTTATAGATTGCCTGCGTAGATTGCCTGCAATGCGCTGTGTCCACCTACAAATGATGGCAAGCATCCACAGTGCACACAAACTTCATAAACACTCACTCGTATTTTATGCAAATGCACATGCACGCAGCCCTCCTGCTGATGGCGGCAAAGGCAAGAAGAAGACACCAAAACTAAAAAAACACGGGAGGTATCCCAAGCGAACGACAAGATGATGTTTTGGTTTTCCTCACTACTTTGGTAAAGAAGACCTTTTACAAAAGTAGTCTCTTAATTCCATGTTTTCGTTGTACCTGTGCTGGAAGGTGAATATGCTGTACATTGTTCCTCAGTAGGACGATTAATAGCTGTTTGTGATAGTCTTCCTTGATCACTCTTTCTAACAACTTGCATTCCACAGGTGCCCACGTGCCCATGTTTGTGTTCAGTTCACACCATGTTGATGCATGGACATGACATTACTCCTTGACTTGAAACAACAATACTTATTTTTAGCAAATATTTTTAGTATTATTTCTTACGAAAGGGCTAGCAGTCAGTATGCCAATTTCCACTAAAATCCGAAAAACTAAAAACTTCCTTAATTTGTCTTAACAAGGTTTACAAAAATAAGCCTTCAGTCAAGAAGTGCGACTGCTAGGATTGGTTTGTGTTTAGCCTCAGTGTTTCAAAGCTCGAACTTGAAGCTTGGACTTCAAGGAGCAATGCTACAAGCATTGCTTGCCTTGCAATACTTGCAGGAATGATGACATTGATTTGTGTAAAAAACCATCAGCAGCTATCTTCTTGGTAGATGGTAGGGGTTACAAGGATGGCGTACAGCCCGAGACTCTGGCTGATGGCAATTGTCTGGTGAAACAAAGTCAACCAGTGTCGAAAATTGAAACTAAATCTTGGTAGATGGTAGCTAGAGATGTGGGGGAGTAATTCTTTCAAGCACGCTAGTCCTATGAACACAGTGTCCAAACTAAATGCACTTGCCAGGGAGTGCATACACTTCATTCCTCCTTTCCGTCACCGCTGGCAAAGTAACAGCTTCAACGTACTGTGGGAGTTTGTGAAATTTATATCTAAAACTTTGTTTTCTTGGCACTCCTTTCATGAGGCTCTCTCAGCCTCTCATACAGCACTACTCACCGACAGTTTCATGCACACAGACACACATGTTAGACAAATGGTTCTTTTTTAATTCGTACTTTTTCCTGTTAGTATTCTGCTTTCTGCTTTCTCGGTCCGCTTTAAGCAGACACTTTCTCTTAAAACTCTTTATTTTCCGTCGCACTCCTTATGGACAGACAGTCTTCTTTTCTGTTTCTACTTTCTCTCGGTCCGCTTTCTCTTTCCATACACACTTTCCCTTCAAACTCCGGATTCTTTTGAAACATGTCGGGTTCTTATCCCTACCCTAGATGGGGGGTGGGTTTACAGACGCTCTCTCAGACAAGCTCCTTTCTCACCAACAAACTTTCAGGTTTTTATGAGGTTTTTAGTTGCAGGCTTTTAATCAATTTTCGTTCAGATGCCCTGCGGCATGTACAGCGATGTAACCTTACCTTGTCTTTTTCTACCTTACCTTACCGCACCTTACCATTAGATCTAGGTTTAGATTTAGATTTGGGTCAGATTGGAAAAAGGCTCCAAAGTGGAAAAACCATCCAGCAGAAGAGCGAGCGAGTTCTTTGCATTGCTGTGGTCCCTAATGCTTCGACCACTTCTCTGTCTTCATGCCTGTGCGCTCTCTGTTCAAACTTGTACGTATGTATGTGTGTGTGTCCTTGTGTTTGAAATACACTTTTAGACTCGCCCTGCTTCATTACATCATAGCCTTTCGTGTGTTTCATGCTTATCAGGCACACACTTTTTGTCTACGCTTCTGCTCAATTGTCACTTGCCAGTAATTTTTAGCATGAACATGGGCTGTACAAACCCTACATTTTACGAACTTACTACCAAACTCCTCGATTACTTTTTTTTAAGCTGTTCCCATACGCAGCCTAATAATTGCACTTTTTGAATGATGGTTAGCCTGTTTACACACCTCTTATCTCTGCTAGTGCTACTGACTTTTGAGTTGCTGCCACACCGCTGTCCATTCCTGGAGCTGGGACCGTTTACTCAGACATCCTCGGTCTCATTGTGTTACACGTTAATATGACTAAGCAATCAAATAGAATCAAAAAACTTACACGGTACAGGGTCTCTTAAGGATCCCCATCAATGGTACCTCTTAGGGTGCTAACATGTTGTCAATCAATTACCTAGTTGTCAATTTAGAAAATAAGGTATTTGACATAACTGGCACATCCAGATGATCGATCAAGACACACAGAAATTCTCAACTGTCGACCAGCTAAACTGCATATCACACGATTTGTCGCTGTTATGACTGGGCGTCACTTGACAAAACATTACAGCAATAAAAGGGTCCAGAAAAATACCACAGAACAGGAGTACCACAGAAGGAAAATAAACGGAGAGCCTAGAATTCAGGATGCCAAGCAGAGAGGATACAACTGCAAATCCAGGCTGAAGTTCTAACAGATTTGGCCATTGCCATCATCCTCAACATAGCACTTGTTTAGCCTGCAGGACACCACCGCGTCTGGTGAGAGCAGGAGTGCTGGGATTTGGGGTGAAGTAAACCACACGGCCTGATCACGGCCTGCCTCCACACATGCCTCCTAGGGGCTTGCTCAGAATGAGGAGGACTAGGAACACAGTCTGCAGCAGAGGGCATACAGGCAACTTGTTTCGCACGCCCCCCTTGTAACTTGCCTTCTTTGCAACAGACAACGCTTGCTTACACTATTTACAACAACCAACCACGACCCCCAGTTCAGGATTTTCACAAAAACTCACGGTAATCCTTAGCTCAATTCACGGTGATCCTTAACCATGAGGTCATTCAACATTAGACAGTTGGTTGGTTGAGAATCAAATGGCTCTTGATTTCTAAGCAGCCTTGCTCAACGGAACACAATCAACCCACAAGAAACACTCATATTAACAATGCTGCTTTCCCCACTTCATATTTCTGAGCTGCCAGAAGTCAATTAATCACACGCATAGCAGTACTCTTACAAATCACGAGCCTGGTCCAATGTTGTCTGGTCACAATCCAGGTTGTGTGGAATATACTGTGGAGTCTTTTTCCCTCCTCTATGCGCTTTGCGTACATGAACAAGGTCATACATTATTGGAGCTGGAAAAGCACGCGTATTTTTGGAGGGCTATCAACGAGCTACACACATGCTCATGCATGCCATATGCAAATGCTGCTGACCGTTCATCGGCAAATATGCAATCAACTCATACCCAGATCCATTTATCAGTCTGAGCTGGAAGAGCCGCTGGAAGAGCCGCTGGAGGATCCCTTCTTCTTCTTCTTCTTATCCTTTTTGCTCTTTTTATCCTGTGTACGACATGTAAGTATGTAAATTGAATGACCGCTTGTGTCTGCACAAGGAGCACGTAAGATACTTGCAAAGCACTTGCATTCCTGTAGTAGCAAAAGAACCCAGAAAGGCATGTAGTTCAGTGTAGTTATGGACAATGCCAGACACGAAGTGCCCCACCCACACCTGGCAGGCAGGCACCGACACGCACGCAAGCCCAGCCTCTTGGCCAAGGGCCATCATACTTGGCACACAATGCTCCTCTATTTGCTTTGCTTGTCATAAGAGCACGTGCGCTTGACGCCCTTGCTCAGCTACACTTTGTTCTGCATTGGCAACTCACTGTTGCATGAGAAACACTCAGCTCAGCTCTTTGGACTGGATGTTGTCCAACAAAACTTGCTCCTAGCATCCCTCTGACTCAAACACCAGAAAAGCAGGTACAATTGTCTCACCTTCTTCCTTTTGCCTTCCTCTGGGTAGCCTGGTGGAAAGCCATCTGCGTGCAGCCCCAGAATGAGGTTTCTTATCTTGCTAGGCGTTATGCTCAACATCTAGCTTGTGAAATTAGGGTAAGGAAGAATGCTGGAGCAAGGTAGGAGCTGCTGGGTTGCGCTTGACATCAGTATTCCTCTTGTTGCGTGGTAAATGGCAAGAATGCTAGTTTACAGTAAAACAGTGGAAATTACTGCCAGTTCCTTGAACACTTATGATTCTTGCATCTCTTGCATTTGAGCCATTTGTTAGCGTTATTAGATATACATGTTAGATGTACAACCTCACCTATTTTCATACTAGTGCTGGTTTGGATCTGTTCCCTTCAGTTCCCTAGTATATACACACTTTTTACTTTGTTGTACAGTTGCCTTCCTGTTTCTCCTTTTGCCACTGTGTGTACACATCTGCTGGGGCCCTTACATGGAGGAGGCACCGGCATTCCAGGAGCAGGGGGGTAGTGAGGGTTCTGTGCGTAAGGCGGCATCGGCGCCCCAAATTGTGGCGGAGGCGGGGCTCCATCTGTGTGCGTCAGTGTATGTAGGTGTATGTGAGTCTGTGCATCTGTGAGCATTTTTATGCCGTGCAAGGCGCCGTTTTGTAATTGATTAGGGAAGGAATTGTATGGGTATTAAAAGAGGGACAAAAGGAATGAAGAGCAGAACTAAAAAGGAATGGCAAGGAAAGGCGACACTACACACTCACTTAAATGGATAAGGGAGGAACAACGTTTACAACAGTGTGAAGAGGAGGCTGTTACTTGTCAAGCAGTTGGCTAGTGTAGTCGCTTGTTTGGAGTGTGCCCTTCACGCTTACTGAACCCCATCATTGCAAGTCTAAACTTTGATCCAGAGCAATCACGATGCCCTTTTCAACTCACAAGGGGGTGGCGGGGCACCATAGG
>Ga0307947_1002108_pt1 | contig 15908 bp, 15 predicted proteins | sample OrgLakmetagen232_FD_201840 | JGI IMG/M metagenome (GOLD analysis project Ga0307947, IMG submission 201840) | Saline water microbial communities from Organic Lake, Antarctica - #232 | ecosystem: Environmental > Aquatic > Non-marine Saline and Alkaline > Saline | place: Antarctica: Organic Lake...
AGAGAGAGAGAGAGAGAGAGAGAGAGAGAGAGAGAGAGAGACAGAGAGAGAGAGAGAGAGAGAGAGAGAGAGGGAGAGAGAGAGAGAGAGACAAGGCGATGAGCAAGGATATTGTGTCTATGTATACCGTTGAGAGAAGGATTGCGATTTCCACACCGGTTACTATTTTTGGTATGCATGCTGCTTGTATGGATAAGAGTCAAGTGACGTAGCTTAGCTTAGCTGGGAGGGAGAGTTCTGTAAGAGTGCGCTGATCAGCATGGATGCTGCTTCTGTGCAGGGTCCTCTTTACACCCTGTGTTGATGAAAGTTCGACATAAACCAGACAGTCACGTGCATGCATTTCCCTGTGCAGACCACCGGCAACCAATCCCACTCGGATCTGCTGTTGGCCCTCAAAGACCGCGACTGGGAAGTACAGGTGCAGTGCTGTAATGTGTGTAGTTATTTGTGTACGAAACGGGCCTGTCAATCAATTATGTTGTGTAATCAATGGTGTATGAAACAGGCCTGTCGATCAATTATGTTGTGCAATTAATGGTGTATAAAACAGGCCTGTCAATCAATTATGTTGTGTAATTAATGGTGTATGAAACGGGCCTGTCAATCAATAATGTTGTGTAAATAATGGTGTATGAACGGGCTTGTGACTGTGGATAGCGGTGGGGGCTGGAACTGAGCATCAGTTTTTAATAGTATTAAGCAGGCCTGGTACTGTTGGTCTGTGAGTGGACCCTAGCGGGGTTTTGTATGCTTAATTGCAGTCAAAGATTCTCAACGGTTTCAGGTGACATAGGGTTGTAGAAAGGAGGGGGCAAGGGACAAGGCTGGAAGGTCAACACATCGGAAGTAGGAGTCGGGGTGAGACATTTTATCGTGGATGGATCATTCAGGTCCTCTATTTACTTTGACGTGGGTACTTTCCACCGTAAATTTGTCTGCAACATCGTTCAAATCGCATACAATTAAAGGCAAAGAAGTGTGGAACAAACTGAAATGGGCACCTACTCTGAATGACATGGGCACCTGCTGTTGTTGACGTGGCCACTTTTACAGCAACTGTGTCTGCACCGCCGTCCAAATTACATACGAGCAAAGACAAAGAAGTGCAGAGCACACTAAAATGGGCACCTAGTAGGATAGTTTGTCTGCATCGTTGTGCAATCTCAGCAAGCGAAGGTCAAGGAATGCTGAAGCACATGGACATGACCTGAAGCATAAATAATCAACAAAGCCCAAAGTATGCAAAGGCATGCATTTCAAAGACGCATGCCTTTCAATTCCTATGCAATGTCATCCAATTGATTGCAGGGCTTGCAAATGGAGCTCGCAAAGACGGCAGGTGCTTTGGACAGCCTCCACGTGAGTGTGTAGTTATGGGATGTCTAGGAAGTAATTGTGCGCTGGGTGAGTGTGTAGTGGTAGGACATCTGTGTATGTACTTATTGAATATCTAGGAAGTAGTTGTGTGCTGGGTGAGTGTGTAGTTTTAGGACATGTGTGTGTGTAGTTATGGGATATCTAGGAAGTAAGTGTGTGCTGGGTGAGTGTAGTTTTTAGAACGTCTGAGTGTCTAGCTACAGGACGTCTAGGAAGTAAGTGTGCGCCGTGTGTGTAGTTATAAGACATCTAGGAAGTCAGTGCGCTGGGTGAGTGTGTAGTTATAGGACATCTGTGTATGTACATATGGGATATCAAGGAAGTAAGTGTGCGCTGGGTGAGTGTGTAGTTATAGGACATTTGAGTGTGCAGCTACAGGACATCTAGCAAGTAAGTGTGCGTAGTTACAGGACATCTAGGAAGTGAGTGTGCGCTGGGTGAGTTTAGGTATAAAGTATGAAGTGTGAAATTTTGAAGTATGAAGTAAAAGGCCTGTGATACTCCCATACTGCAAGCGGTCACATATACACAAATAAAAGTGCCATTGGTTTATTTCAAGGCATGGGTGTACCTGCTTTTTATGCGTGCCACTCTTGCCCAGCAGGACTATCTGACATCTGCACACACACATTTACACACAGATAAGATGATAAACTACCAGCGACCTCCAAACTGAAACGCTGCATGACATCATGCACACACACATACACACACAAAAGAATACAGACACACGCACACACGCGCATACACACGTACACACAACAAACACACACACCACAGGAAGACCTAGAGAACGAGATTAAAGAGAGGCTCCAGGCACAGGCACACGTCCAGCAGCTGGAAGCGGACCTGCTGCGTGCGCGTGAGCAGCAGACCCTGCTGCAGGAGGCTTGTGATGCAGCGTACCAGGCACGGGATGCAGCGGAGGCACAGCAGGGGGAGCTGCAGGTATGTGGCTTTGTGTGTGTGTGTGTGTGCGTGTGTGTGTGTGTGTGTGTGCCCACTTGTGTTTATTGAATGCCAGGGGAGAAGGGACCGTTGTATATACAGGAGTTAGGCGATAACCGGAGCATTTTTCTCATCCTTGTTAACATCATCCTTGACTTATGTGCTAATGTGCATAGCTCACATCTCAATGCAACCTGGACCTCAGCCCAGAGCCAAACATGTGCACAAACTAGGGTTGGCCAGAACCGTATATACACACCGTATATGACCGTATATTTGGTGATTTCCCTGCCAAATATACTGTGTATACATTGCATATATGGTCCTGGCCAACTTACATGTAATGAACGTATAATGCACATGCAGGACATGTGTGAGGAGGCACTGATCGCACGTGATGCGGCCCAGAGCCAAGTAGAGAGCCTGCAGTCGAATCTGGAAGCCTTTTCTGCACCCGTCGGCAGTCAAGAGGCGACGCTTCCTGCAGCAGAAGATGCGGCCCTGCAGGAGGAGCTGCAGCGCTGCATTGTGTGCTTGAGTGGTGCGTGCGCGCGGGGCTTGTGGGTGTGTGGCTGTGGGTGTGGGTGTGGGTGTGGGTGTGGGTGTGGGTGTGGGTGTGGGTGTGGGTGTGGGTGTGGGTGTGGGTGTGGTTGTGGGGGTGAGTGTGGGTGTAGGTGTGGGTGTGGGTATGGTTGTGGGGGTGAGGTGGGTGTGTGTGTGTGGGGGGGGGGGGTGCATATGATCGTGTATATGTGCGTGTATGTTAAGACTGCCTGCAGGAGGGCTGCATCACTGCATCGTTTGCTTATGCATGTGTGCACATTGTGGTTTCATACTTTTGTACCTGAATGTGTGTGTGTTGCAGTAGTGTGTGTGTGTGTGTGTTTATGTTAATGTGTGTGTGTGCGTGTGAGGCTGCCTGCAGATGATGGACTGCAGCATTGGAGTGCGTGCCTGACCATCGCAGATTTGTGTGCATACGTACTCAGCAATCTGCAATCTGCATAGTTTGCTATGTTCCAGGGGAGAATAGGTGCAGGAATGCCTGCCTAAACGCTGGTGCACACTTGCATACGAGCACATACAGCCCTTGGTAAACGCACACATACACACACCGAAACACACACGTACACACATACACGTGCGTACACATACACACACGTGCACACATACATAAGCTCACACACGACGCACATTAGGTGAGGGAGGCTATGCTGCTGCTGGTAGCGACAACATCAATGTCGTCCGGGAGCAGCTGAAGCAGCTGAAGGAGCAGCAGCGTCTTCAGGCCAGCAACAAGCTCACCGTGGCGGCTGTGGCTGTCGGTGCAAACAAAGGCAGGCAGCACGAAGGAGCTGCTGCTGAGAATGGAGGCGGTGGGGTGCAAGGAGAGGCGCAGCAGCTGGAAATGGAGCGGCAGCTGAAGGCGAGTTTATTCCCCATGTCCTATGTCGTTAGTTTGTGTGTGTGTGTGTCAGTGTGACGATGGTGTAGTCGTGATTGCTGTGTATAAATAGTTTGTGTGTGTTTCTTAGTGTGATGATGGTAGAGTCGTGATTGCTGTTTGTAAATAAAATGTGTGTGTGTCAGTGTGATGATGGTGTACTCGTGATCGTCGTTTGTAACGTTTTTAAAGCAGCCGCTTAGGGTGTCAGATTTAAATGGGATGTGTGTGCCTGCTGTGCGCGCTGTTGTTGTGCACAGTTCAAGCTTCACGTGACGCTTGTTCACACCATCACTGTTTCTAAAGACAACGAGCATGTGCTCATTGCGATGCAGTGCTTCAGCAGCTTGTGTAATCACAGACCCCAACAGAAACCATGGGTGCAAGTATGTAGGGTTGGCCAGAACCATATATATACGGTTTATATACGGTATTTTTGGCAGGGAAATCACCAAATATACGGCCATATACGGTGTATATATACGGTTCTGGCCAACCCTACAAGTATGATCAAAAGCCTGAACAGAAACCAAGATTTCCGAAGCAGCTTGCACGTCTATGCGCCTTCAAACAAATGGTTTCAATCAGGACGCTTGTTTCTGCTGGCTGAGCCCTACCAGCTACCAACGCTTTGCTCACACAGAAACACGCCAAACGCACGCCTCGACCGTTGCTGAACAACTGGCACACCTACACTTAACTCACATCTTAACCGTTGCTGATCACGGTGCTGTGTGCTGTGTGATGAGCGCAGTGCTGAACATTGCACACTCACCACACGCACGTCTTGACCGTTGCTGAACAACCGGCCCGATGCCCATAACCACTTGAGAGCTGCCAGACAGCAAATGCTCTCCTAACCCTCACACACACACACACACATGCACATCACTGGCTCGGGGCCTGACCTGCTACAGCCGGCCTGCTACACTACAAGCCTCGGCTGCACAGGAACGCACCAAATGCACATTTGAACAATCGACTGAGTTAGTCAAGAACGCGGCAGACTCGAAATTGATGTGCCCCAAAAGGCTACAATGTCAAGGACAAAGTGACGATATCGAAGAAACACATGATCCCCTCCGTCTTGCAGCACTACACACGCCTTGTGCCTGTTACCTGCTACACTAAAAGACTCTGCCACACAGGAACGCACCAAATGCACACTTAACAATCGACTCACGCATTGTGCCTGCTACCTACACTTACACAGGAGCTGACAGACAGCAAGCACGCCCTAGAAGTGGACCTAGCTGCGGCCTCTGAAGCCGCTGCCGTGTGTGTGAGGGAGATGCAGCAGCAGCATCACGTGGAACTGCAGGTGGGAGCCCTGTGCATGCGTCAACTTGCGTGTCAGTGCGCAAGCTAGTGTACGCGTGTGTGTATGTGTGTATGTGTGTGTCATTGTGCATGTCAGTGTGCATGTCAGTGTGCAAGCCAAATTCTAACCCCGAGGGGCCACCGTCGACTGGGGGCCCATCGGAGGCTGAATCAGTCAGACCTGCTGTGCAGGCTGATTGAGCCTTTCAGCTTTGGCCGTATAAAGTTGCCTGCTGGTTTACACAGCTTGTGGAATGGAACCCACCATGAGTTGCGACCAGGCCTCCACAGTCCCGACCTTGAAGCTTGTAGAAATTTAGACCCCTGATGCGTTGCTACAGACGTGCGCCTTAATCCCAGCATACATACCTCAAGCCCTTATTTCCTTAAACCAGGCAAACTTTGCTTTAGTTCAATTCCACCTTAATCTCAATGTCCATGCATCGTATACACGTAGACATCTATTATATTCTGAGGCTAGGCCCTGCAAAGCCATCCAGTGTCTCACATGCAGCACCTCAATCACAGTTTCATCTTCCTATCCTCCCTTTTCAATGATTCCCCAAACCCTCACATTTCGAAAAACTCACTTTGATGTCAGTGTCCATGTTCAGGTAGGCTTCACGAAGAACGAAATGCCAAATCCTTGCGCAGCGCCTCACTCCCTCACACTTCCCTCCCCCCTCCTCGTTTTCACTAATCCTCAGACTCTGATCTGATTGATCATATCTTCCCCAACTGATTGATCATATCCTCCCCAATTGCTCAACCCCATTTATACGTAGGCGTTGCAAGACCAACTAGCCAACGCACAGGCAGCAGCAGCAGCAGCAGCAGCCTCACCACACGCACGCAAAGGCCCTGCTACTGCCGAGGCTGCGGTTCAGTCTCCCTTCAAGGAGAATCTGGAAGCTGCAGCCACTCAGACCGACCAGCATGGAGTCGGTGGGTTTACGTGTGAGGCAGGTAGTTGCTTAGAAGCACCTCCTAATTCTAAATCATGGGACTATCTTTCACTTGGGGAACAATTCCGTGGTCGCAACAATGGTCAGCGCTGCCAAGTAGGGACCCGCACATGCCATTAGGCGTGTGCACTAGCATGTAATGCGCTGATTTTACTGTACATGCAAACATGTGCTTAGCTGCTGAATCTGTAAAGGCAGGCTGGCTTCAACTACCTACTCATGTTACCTGTTCATTGCTATGAGCAAACAAACACACTCGTGAATGCACGTATGTATGTGTTATTGTAAATCCAGCTATTTTTGTTTAATTGAAGCATCGCCACACGTAGATGGACAGTTGAGTTTATGTTTAAGTATCAGGCAAAAATTGAGTCGTGCTTAAAGCGAACATGCATCGGTTTTCCCTTCCTTGTTGTCTAGCGCGCTCGCGCGCTCTCACACACACACACACACACACACACACACACACACACACACACACACACACACACACACACACACACACACACACAAACACAATCACACACACAAACACAATCACACACACATACACACATACACACACAAACAAACATACAGAACTGAACACACAAAACGCCTGAGCTCTTTGCCTACAACCTATAACACAAAGGCTGAACATAGAGCACTCAAATGTAGCGCACACAGACAGCAATAAGATACCTTCACAATATGGTTGGTGCATATGCACAAATGTAAAGAAACACAGGATATACATGTGTTCCAGCAGCAAGCACACCACACGTATGAACACACTCAGATACATGTGCATGTGCACAACACAACTCACATGTATCGTGTATAAGCATACGCACTGTATAAGCACATGCACTGCATACGCATATGCACACGAGCACACAACAACACACATGTACTCCAGAGTCTCATAAAAACACATGTAGCACACAACACACGACAACACACATGTGCGCTATAAACCGCAGCATGCACAGGCATTGTGTCAGAGTGTTGGGCTGAGTAGTTTGGGCTGTGGATGGTGCTGCAAAAGATGGTCAACACACTTATGTGGAAATCCAGATTGTGAGCAGCTACACACATGTGCACAGGCGCTGGGTCACCCTCTGCTCGAAGCCTCCGACATCACAGCTCCACAATGACATAAAAACGTGTGGCACACAATGACACACGTGTGCAATTTACACTGCAGAGAGCACAGGCGCTGGGTCGCCCTCTGCTCGAAGCCTCCGACGTCACGACTCTGTGGTTGCTGCAGTGCAGGTAGGCTTATAATTAGACAGTCACATGAGTGCAGCGAATTTCAGTTCAGTTAATTTGTTTGTGCACTTGTAGTGCAACAGAGCATGCGCTGCATGGTAAGTGCACTGGTTTGAGATGTAGGGTCTGAGCTATTCAATGGCCGGTGTGTCAGCTCAATGGGAGCTGCCATGCAGGCTTTGAGTATGTGCGTGCATTTGTGTGCATCACACAATTGTTGCTTTCAAATGCTTGGTGGAGAGTGAGTTAATTACTCAATGGCCAGCGTGTCAGCTCAATGGGAGCTGCCATGCAGGCTTTGAGTATGTGCGTGCATTTGTGTGCATCACACAATGGTCGTTTTCAACTGCTTGGTGGAGAGTGCGCCGTTTGGTGGCCTGTGTAAAAACTCGATGGGAGCTGCTGCCAAGCAAGTAGGTTTCACACAGTAACTATGATTTGCAGTAAAGAGTGTTTGTTGTGAAAGTGATGAGCAGGGTTGTCCACAGCCTTTTGTGTGTAGCACCGTATTTGACTGTGTATTTGAAGGCTCCCCTGCCGAGAACAGTATATGCACACCTGACAGCATTGGCTTTAGCAAAGGCTACTTGAGTGTGAGGTGACGCGTGATGCACAGCCAACTTAGCAAAGGTGGAGGCTCAGAGGCTCTCGTAAGCTCACAGGTTTTCCTCAAACTCAGAAAATGAAAGGGTTTGCAGCAATTCTTGCATTTTATGTCAATCTAACGTTTTTTATGTGTTTGGTTCCCTTCACAGTGAGCTGTCTGCAATGCTTGCAACATGTGTGTGCGTCTGCCCTCGGCTTCCTAGTTACATTGCTTTTGGTCATGTTAAGGCTGCAATGCTCATCTGTGTACGTTCAACGTGCAAACGGATCATGACAATCCTGTGAAGACTGAGTATCGTAACATATCTGTGTATGCCCTACATGCAGACGGATCACGACGAGAAGCCCATCTACAGTCCACGTGCAGATCAAGCATCTGAGATCAAAGGCCTCTCTAGAAGCCTCAGTACAAGTGAGCGTACACTCACATGTATGATTTATGTTGGTTTTACTTTTGTATGTTGGTATTGTTTGTGCATATGTGTGCATTTTGTTTGTCGTGCATTGCTCCTTATCCTCTCAAGGCTCTCTGCTTTGTGCACCTATATTCACAGACACACGCACTCACGTCTTTTTAAACACACAGGTATAGCGCACACAAAGATTTACACTCACGCATGCACACACAAAGACGTGCACAAATTGGCACAAAGGCATATACATGCAATCACCTTCTCTTTCACAGACATCAGCTCCAGAGGCTCGCATCAAGACACACGCATACACACACGCACACACTTTCTCTCACCCAGACGCTAGCTCTAGAGGCACGCACAGAGGCACAAAAACTCGCACACACGCACACACTTTCCCCTCACTATACAGACACCAGCTCACAGGCACGCACAAAGACACACACACTCGCAGATACGCATACACAAACTCGCACGCACTTTCTCTCACACAGATACCAGCTCTAGAGGCACACAGTTCCAAACACAAGGCGCCCGCAAAGCAGACCGCTCCGTATCGGCTAAGCAGCCTGCTGCTGGGCCTCTTGCCATTAACCCCACCCACACGCACGCATTGGTTGGCTCTGATGAGGACTTGGAGGCACAAGCGCGAGACTGGGCGGCTCTGGTGAAGCGGACCTCTGAATGCAACGTCCCTCTTTCGCCTAGGAGGGTGCGTGGCTGGGATGTTGTAGGTGTGGATGTGGGTGTGGGGTTAGGTGTGTGGGTGTGGGTGTGGGTGTGGGTGTGGTTGTGGGTGTGTAGTATTGTCTGAGTGGGCGTGCGCGCATGCGCGTTCTGTCTACACAAAGAATGTGATTGGTATGCAGAGGTTGCAACTGGTGGGCTGCACGTCATGGTAGATAGGGGGATACATTGGAGCTCTTTTGCAATCAATGTGCTCACAGCGACGCACCTTAATATGAATGAGTAAATGTCCCATTGGAGGCCTTGCACAACAAAAAGAAAGGGTGGCGAGGAAAGACATTCTTCTCCTAGGGTCTTTTTTCAGGCACATAAACCTAATTGGCCGATGTGAATGCATGGCTGGACAGAAGGCTTTGCAAGACCAATGTGAGCAGTGACGCAGACATCAACAAAGATGGTGAACCCTCTTGGTTCTATTGCGTTTGCATTGCGAGATGGCGGTAAGTTATTACAAGGGTTAGTCACAACTGCTAAGAATCTAGGTCCTCACAACTGCCCAGAATTTAGGAAATGAGGCAGAAAATTGAATTTAAACCAAGGTGGAATAGCAATTGTGAGCAAGTTAATTACAATATGGAGAAACTGGAAAGGAACATAGATAAAAAGCAAGAGTGACATGAGTGATATCGCTTGGCTTCGTTCCAAAACTTGGAGTTCAAGCGTTACACACTGAACTCGGCAGTTTCCTTGCTGGCATGGAAACCTCACATGTCTTGCCAACTTCTAAGAGGGCTTATTCGACAAAGGTTGGATTGTCGATCGACAATATTGAAAAACAACAATGAATAAAGAGTTGCTCCCGTAACAGACGTGTGTACTGTCATTGCTTGCTTGCAGGCAGGCATACCTGGTGTGGCTGGCAAGCTGCGGGGTGCGCTAGAGGGCTTGCACGCACACGTACAGGAGCAGCTGGATGGTGTAGGAGGCCACGACACACGCATGGCTGCCTTGCTACGGCAGCTCGGGGAGCAGGAAGCTGAGCAGCAGGTGGGTGCGCTTTTCTCTAAAATGTGTGTGTGTGTGCGTGCTAGATGGCCGTCCGATTGGAACAAGGAAGGGTTGGCACATTGCTATCAAGGTGCGTTGGCTAGGAGAGCAAAAAGCTGAGCAGCAAAAAGGCTCACTGTGGCTTTACGCACATTAGGTCACATACAGAGAAAGGAAATCAGCAGTGTGTGCAGCGTGCTCGCTGCATGCCTTTTGCTACAAGCAGTGCTATTTGAGAGCTGCAGACATGTCTGAAGCAAGCATGCAGGAATGCAGCTGCCAGCTTCTCCACTACTCATGTTGTTAATGGATTTTTGCTTATTGCAGCTTGTGCTTGGAGCCGTGCACCGGGAGCTGCAGGCAAAACTGAAGCAGGCAGCAGCGGAGGCAGCAGGCATGTCGGGATCTCCTACAAAGTACTACAGCACTCCAAGCAGTGTGGCTTCATGGGCTGCAAGCTCAAGCACGCAAGCTCTGCCGACAGAAGCAGGGTTGGGGTCTGCTGCTGGAGGGGGAGGGCTAGGAGCAAAAGAGGAGGCAGTGGAGGAAGAAGAAGAAGAAGGTGTGCAGCAGGATGCGGAGAGTGGTGATGAACATTACGTGGCAGCAGCAGCAGCACAAGATGAAGCAGACTCAGGTGATTGAGCAATTGTTTTTTGGGCACCGGTTGAGATCAGATTGCTTGTTTACGGAAAGTAGGCTGGAAGTGTGCTCTGCCTTTGCTTGTGGCTTGACGACAACACATCAGGTGGTTTCAGGTGGCTTGTGGACATCACCTCAGTGTGCTCCGCCTTTGCTTGTGTCTTGTGCCTTTGCTTGTGGCTTGTGGCTTGTGGGCAACACCTCAGGCACACCGATGGTTGCATCAGTGACTTGTGGCTTGTGGCTTTGCTTGTGGCTTGTGGACAACACCTCACCTTGCTTGTGGCTTGTGGCTTTGCTTGTGGCTTGTGGCTTGTGGCTTGTGGACAACACCTCAGGCATACCGAGGGTTGCATCAGTGAGCAGCATCTTGCTGATGGTCGAGTTCTTGTAGGCGAGTGTAATCAAATGCCAGTTGAAACTATCTCGGCACAGCTTGTGTTGTGGGACCTTTTTGTGCTTGGTTGTTGGCCTCAAGTGTAATTCCCCCTTCTACATTTGATGGAACCGAGCCAGAACAGAACACCGTGGAAGCGTCTTAGTCAATTGGTTGAGATCCTTTGACACGTGGTGGTTGCCAAATGAGTTTATCTTTCACGATTGATGTGGGGACGGGTTTCATTGCCCATGTAATAATTTGTTTTGTGTCTTTGCAGGCACGACGAAGGCATCAACAACTGCTGACAAGGCTCCAGGGTTGAGTGCATCTGGGAGTCAAGGCTTGGCGAATAACGGCAGCCATGGCTCGGTCACGATATGTAGCTTGGAGGCTGACGGGAGGAGGAGGATGGGGGGAAATGAACAGGTGCGAGCATGTTTGTTTTGTGTGCGTGTGTGAAAGTATGTATGTATGTATGAATTATGGTTTTAAATGTCATGGTATGGTGTGCGCTCACGAAAACATGCACACATGCTTACTAGGCAAGGTTGTGGTGGAAAGCATGACAAGGCCAAAAGGGTTTGGTGCCGCAACGTTCTGACCCTAGTCTTCTCACTGCATTGTTTTTTGGGACTCCCTTGCTGGCTTCACTTGTTTTAAATATACCTAGGTCTTAACTCTCAACTTGTGCGTCGTGATCTATGCCAGCAACTTTCCTTGTGTCTGGTCTTCCTCAATGAAAGTGCATTGAGGGTTTTGGGGCCAACCTCAAGGGGCAGTGGTGGGAGTGGGGATTAGTGGGTGTATCACTGCGTGTATCATTTTTTAGTCAGTGTGTATCACATATATATAATGCAAACTGAGGATAATGATACACACAGGCTGTTTCAGTGATACACATAGTGATACACCCACCAATCCCCCACTCCCACACCACCCCCCTCTGGACAAAGCATTGCGATTTAGTGAGCACCAGCAATTGCGATTTAGTGAGCACCAACGATTGCGATTTAGTGAGCACCAGCGATTGCGATTTAGTAAGCACAATCGATTGCAATTTTGGGAGCACCAACCTCACACATGAGCGATTTAGGGAGCACCAACCTCACACATTGCAATTTAATGAGCACCAACACGGAACACAAGTTCTAGCATTATCAATTGGCTTTGCGTGTGCTAGTGTGTATCTTTTGTGCTTTGTGCTGGGATCAAGATGCCGGTGAGGAAGGCCAAAAAGGTAGCGCACAAAATAGTACCCGACTTTTTGGATAGTTTTGAACTTTGTCCTTTGCTTTGTGTGTGCCGCAAACAAATCTCCCACACAGGAGCTTACAAACGACAAGCCAAATCAAGGTGACTCTGATGAGGACGAGCAGGAAGAGGAGGAGGAGGAGGAGGAGGAGGAGGAGGAGGAGGAGGAGGAGGAGGAGGAGGAAGAGACAGAAGAGGAAACAGAGGGTGGCAAGGAGGAGGAGGGTGCCACTTCAGAGTCGGGCACCCCCAACAGCCAGCAGAGTTCAGGAAATTCTTCATCAAAAAAGAGGTGGGGGGGGAAAGGATGTGTTTGTGTACGTATGTATGTGTGTGTGTGCGTGAGTGTATGTGTGTGCGTGTGTGCAAAAATGAATAGCGTGAGCTACACCAGCCTCTTTCCCCCCCCGTGAAAAATTACACCGCAAAGTGTGACTCTCTTTCTTTTTCAATCTTTGCTCCATCCTGCACTTCCTGTCAAGGTTGTGTAACACCTGTATACAGCAGTGCGTGCTCGCACTGGGGTCAAGATTATGTAACAACTGTGTACAGCAGTTTGTGCTCAAACCAAGTTAGTTGCCTGCACCCCCAGACAGACGCTCCTCTTTGAAATTTTAGCACACGCACAAAGGTGTTACACACACATACACACTTGTTGCTCACACTACACAAACACACACACACACTTGTTACACACTTGTTACTCACAGAGACACACACACACTTGTTATCCACACTTAGGTTAAAGCGTAGGCCGCACCGTGTACGTACAGCCCTTCTGTCCGTGGGCTGTGCAACTGTGGGCCTGGGAGGTGCCACCACTGCCCTCTTTCTGTGCAGGTAAATAAGAGCTCTGTACTTGTATGTTTATGCAGATGTTCGGGGCTGTGCAGAATGTTCTGGTGAGCTGTTTGTGTGAGTCGTCTTCGGTGCAAGTCGTCTTGTAACTGCAGATTGTCTTTTTTGTGGCAATCTTGCCTGTTCATTAATCCCAAATCAAAGCTGCCCTGAGCAGAACAAAGCTTGGCAAGGACCGGAGTTTCTTTTCATCACATCACCTACTGAGGTCGGAACCTTCTGATCATCATTCTTGTGACCATTCATGGCGTTGGCGCTACTTGGAACATATTCGTTTGGCGGGTAGTGCTGTTTTGGACGTGACAGCCTACCTCAGTGCGTACGCCTGAACGTGCGTGGATGCACAATGGTTTGAATGAAAGCAGGTACCCACTTGTGATGTCCATCGTAATGATGTATTCGTGTGCAGGCCTAACACAGCAGCTTCTGTGCATGCATGCACCAACCGAACGGGCAGGATGCTGGCAAGTTCGGGGCGTGCTTTGGCATCGCACATGCGCCCTCGCAAGGCCACTTCTTCAGGTGTGAATTTACCTCTCTTTGTTTAGTATGGTGTATATCCGATGTTTTTAGCAGGGATTTCATCAAATATTTGGCCAGATACGGCGTGTATATACGGTTATGGCCAACCCTACAAAAATCATTTCAGGCCTGAATCATACAAGCAAGGTGTATCCCAGCGTTTTTGCCGACGTGTCGTTTCTTGGTTAGTGGGAGGTTTCCCTTTCCTTTTCCTCCTTCCTCTCTTAGTACAAGTTCAAAATAGTTCTTTGTTTGGACCTGGTTGGAGTAATTAAATATTGAACCCAGCATGCTTTGTAATGAGTTATAACCTTTTTCTGCCTGCTATTTTGTTATTTAAATTTCTGTCTGCTCTGTTGAGGAGCTTTGATTTTAAACAAAACCGAAGTGGCTTCTTATCCCTAGTTCATGGTAGGAGGGATTTGATACTGCCTGTGCATTTTTTCTCTTCTTTTCAGAATGGTGCCGTTCAGCACAACTCTACACATATTGTTGAACGGTCTTTGCGGACACTGACAATGCTGGTGAAAGTGGGGAGGTGCCTATTCCAGGAGGATTAAAGTGGAAAGAAGGCACTGACACATGCAAACTGTTCAGTGGGGCATAGTCCTTAATAAGTACGCTGCTGGACATGTTTAAGGTTTCTATTAAACAGTTGCGTGATAAAATATTCAACACAAAAAAGCCTGCCACTCCAATCCCTTGTAACGTGCACATGTGCCACCCTTTTTGCTGAAGCATCACTCTGTACTCTTTTATCACTCCTGCTTGCACAGGGAAGGCGCCACCCAACCCAAAAGCAAAAACAATGGCGTAGAGCAATCATGACATTGTTTTCATGTAGTCAGAGGTCTTGGTTAAAGGCTCTGTTGTCAGCTTCAAGTGCAGGGTGTGCTTCAATGTCACAGCAACTAAAATTCATTCGAGCAAAATATTGGGAGGTGTTATATATACGCAGACTTCTTTTACTTTCAATTGGGGTTTTGGGGTTAGTTCCTTCCTTGCGAAAAACAAAAAAGGGTGATTTGCCGTTGTTTTGTCTTTTTCCATCATTATATCATTCATTGTTCTAAAATGTTGTATGGATCTCAGTGTTGACCTTCTTTTAGCGTTCACACCTGTACGCCTTACTTGGTGGGTGTCTTACTACTAACCTATTCATTGTTATTGTCAGAAATTTCAGGCCTCAGTTGAAGTGCGGTTGAAACAGTTTATTACACTGCTATATGTGCCTCTGGGGGGCATCTGAGCGAAAGCTTGGGAAAAACCTTAAGGTAAAGGCGCTAGAATAATGAAGGGAAAAGGGCTATGCACTCAGCCGCAAAAGAGGCCACACCAAATACATTTGGCTGATTCAAAAAGATCTTCAAACGAGTTGGGCTATCCTCTTACTGAGGTTGGAAGACTTTTTTAATTGGATTAAGCAAATTTTTAGCATGCATTCAAAGCACAAGCAAGGCGTAGGCTTCGCGGTTAGCTAGCGCGGTTTTGGAGTGCCGCGACGACCCTGGCCGGGGTGCTGGGTTCGTACGTTGTTTTTCTGCTATGTGCCCATGTCATACTGCATGTGCACCGGCAAGGGATTGTGCGGCCAGAGTGGTTTCTTTCAAGGGGTGATCCGTTGTACCCGGAGCCCTGTGGGTGTCCGGGCTCCGCCCGTGTCCGGGCCTGTGGGTGTCCGGGCTCCGGATACAACGGGGGGGGGTCCGGCTCCGGGTGTCCGGAGCCCTGCCTGAGGCACACAGATAGCTCTGAGCGTGTGCCGGGAGACCAATGCAACCTTTGCAACCGCCTTGAAACCAGCCAATACCCCTATATCAAAACCCCTACCACAAAGCAAATTTTCCTTATTTCCATCACTAAAACAATATTCACACCAACAATGTGGGCAACAAACACCTACTTATAGCCATTATATATAAATTGCCTCTTACTGCCCACACACATCACACCCGCCAACATAAACCTATGCAATTTTTTTTTGGTGGTAGATAGAACTGACGTATAATAATGAATCGTCCCGTATAATGCAACGTTCGTTTAATTTACGACTACGGAGAAGTGGATGCGTGCACGTTTTACAAGGGATACGGCCCCAGCAGGGACCTGACAGACAACAAAAAAAAAGAGGAGGGAGGGCTCAAGCAGAGGAGAAAGCAAGAGGAAGCTGCTCAAGGAGACCCAGAACCAGG
>Ga0307947_1002112_pt1 | contig 15894 bp, 22 predicted proteins | sample OrgLakmetagen232_FD_201840 | JGI IMG/M metagenome (GOLD analysis project Ga0307947, IMG submission 201840) | Saline water microbial communities from Organic Lake, Antarctica - #232 | ecosystem: Environmental > Aquatic > Non-marine Saline and Alkaline > Saline | place: Antarctica: Organic Lake...
CCAGGAAAATTCTGGAGGGGGTGTCCCAAAAAGTCGAACCCCCCCTCAACCACCCACCACCCACCCCCCCCCCCTCCTCGGATCGGTCCCATGCATATACCAATCGATAGCTTTTAATCCCAGGATTCCGAATATATAGTTTTCCGCAGGGTGGACAGGGGTGTTCCTAAAGTTATGCTTCTTGCAGCCTCCTGGGCTTAGGCATATTATACAAATGTTCCATGGCGTTTCTGAGATCAAAGTGGACTGGCCAGCCAGCGGCCTGCTAAATTTGTCCATACCACGTGCCCTTTCCAGTACTATTATCAACTCTCATCAGGAGCCGGTTTCAGGCCACCCTCTTGATCCTCATTGATTTTCCTTTTCGCGGTGGAGGAGCTTTACGGTACTCAATACCTAAGTGGCTCCATTTCCTTAATGAATGTGGGGAGTGGCTTTCACTGCCTGCGTAGTTTTTCTCTTCTTTTTTCTTTTTTTGGGTGTGCTCCTAACACTATCCAGTTTACTTTAACATGGTAATGCATTTTTTTGCCAGCGTGTGCTCATGACCCTTTACATCGCTTCACTAATTTCAGGTTCCTGTCCTTGTAAAGCAAGCATCACAATTTATTACAGATGCGATACACAGCATTCAATTTGAGTCAGCTTGCAAAAAATAGTTTCGAGAGACGAGCCATAAGGCACTGTTCCATATTCATTTGACCCAGTTGAGCCATTGTCCAACAGGAGCTAAAGTAGTCACTCACATGTATAAGCTAACATAGGAAAGGGCACAGAAAACAAATTCAACCCTTTCAGCATGATTGCAGACCTGACTTCTCACGCTGTGACAACAAGTGCCTTATAAACGCCTTTGAGGAAGAGAGGAAGCAGTGAGGGGGCGGTCGGTCAGTCAGTACGCACAGGATGGCGCAGTAGTTTACAAGTTACCTGCATGTGACAGCAAAAGCCTGTCTTAAAGGACTGGAGCAGTCAATTGGTTGACCAAAAGACTGTGCATTAATTATCATTTCCCTGAGCTGTGAAATTGTTGCACTATTGAACTACTGTAGGGTACCGTGACCAATCCGAGGTTTGAAAAAACCAATTAATAAGCCCCAATGCGAGCAATGCGAGGGGGGCAACACATAATTAATAAACACAAAGCGGGCCTATGCGAGGGCCTTCTGGCCCTACGAGCTGCACCTACATGCGTATGCACGCGCGTGTGCGCGAACGTATGCGTGCGTGCGCATGTGTGCGTGCGTGCGCGTACGTGCGTGTTTGTGTGCATATGTGTGTGTGTGCGTGCACGTATGTGTATACGTGTGAGCGTGCGTTGTGTACGTGCGTGTGTGTGTACGGTTGTGTACCTACATGCGTTCATGCATTGTGTACTTCGTGCGTGCGTATGTGTGTGTGCGTGTGTGTGCGTGTGTGCATGCGGGTACGTGTGTGTGTGTGTGTGTGTGTGTGTGTGTGTGTGTGTGTGTGTGCGCGAACGCACGTGTGCGTGCGTGCGCTTACGTGCGTGTTTGTTTGTGTGCGTGCACGTATGTGTGTATGTGCGTGCGTTGTGTACGTGCGTGCGTGCGTATACGGTTGCGTACGTACGTGTGTGCGTGCGTTGTGTACTTTTGTGTGTGTGTGTGTGTGTCCACGTGCGTACATGTATGCATGTGTGTACGTGTGTGCATGCACGTAGGTGTGTGTGTGTGTGTGTGCATGCGGGTACGTGTGCGTGCGTGCACATGTGAAGGGAGTGAAGGCGCCCTTCTCTTGGTCCTTCCTCCCCAAAAGAGGGCCAACCTCCCAAGCTGTTTGTCCACCTTGGGGGCCTTGAGGGGCGGCTTGGGAGACGGAATTCCTGGCCTGTCCCCGTTCATGCTAAAATTTAATTAATTAATTACAATGCGAGCTTCGCGAGGCCCTTGCCACTTAGATATTTAAATTGCTCCCGACACACCGCGAGGGGGTCAAATAAGTTCGCGTAGCGCGGTGATATAAGTACAGTACGGTAATAAGAACAGAGAAAGCCAGAGAAGCTGGGCAAAGACGTACAACAAAGATGACCGTTCTTATATCAGCAACCTGCAAACTTTCATTTTGACGCCTGCCCACAAAAGAATATGAATGCAAGAAGACTCACGCCATTGTGCATGCAGGCAGTTGGCATTCAATGAGATGCTTTTTCCAAAATAATCAGTGCTGTGCACATACGGCGTCAATCACAAATGGCACCGTTAATTACGGTGCTTAAATGACGTCTACGTCACATAACCGTAATTAACGGTGAAATTCATACTGACAGTGGGAAATCGTAAGTAACGGTGCGGCGTCAGGTATCAGTGGCTCAGAGTGCCAACTCAAGCTCCGATTTCCCCACAAACAACATTTGCGATTTGCAATTTGCGATATAGATTTAGATATAAAATGTCCTCCGGTAATCAGGCCAAGAGGGCTCGTGTGGCCCTGAGTCAGTCGAGCCTGGCCCGGCCTGGCCAGCTGCTGACGGTTTCCCACCGTAAATAACTAATTCCTGACGGTTTCCCACCGTAAATAACTAAATCCTGACGGTTTCCCACCGTAAATAACTGTTAAGCCGACCGTCAGACGTCAAAATTTAAAATCACCGTAAAATATGCCTGAAGATTAATTTCTGACGGTCAAAACCGTAAATTACGCCTGACCGTCAAATGACGGTTGACAACGTCAACCGTAAAGTGCACAACACTGTAAATAATGCGATGTGTGCTCCAATGATAAGATCCTAGCCTAGAGCAGCCTGTAACAAAACCCCCCTCCTACCCACCTATAAAGGGCTTCGTTCCTGAGATTGGCTGCTACTTCCGGCTCCCAGCGATCACCATTCTCCAAAAGTTTCTCTTTGTCATACAACAGCTCCTGAAAGCGCAAAAGCAGAAAGCCAACGGGTATTTTTGCAACAAATACTGAGTCTTCAGCCTTAATTAATTGGCTGTCAAGTTCATGCAAAGCTCAAATTGTCATCCAAGACCGATGCAGACAAGAGCATAAGCAAGAGCGAGCAAGAGCGAGCATAAAAGCGCATAAGAAAGAGTAACAGAGCGCAGGGGTGCGCAATAGCACGCGCGCGCAGAAGGAGAGAGAGAGAGAGAGAGAGAGAGAGAGAGAGAGAGAGAGAGAGAGAGAGGGAGAGAGAGAGAGAGAGAGAGAGAGAGAGAGAGAGAGGGAGAGAGAGAGAGAGAGAGAGAGAGAGAACTGACACAGGAATGTGCACCAGCCAGCATCGCTGCCCGTTAGCCTGTCGACCTAATAGAAGGTGAGATGAGAGGCCAGCAGCAACCAAGACAATTTTCTCCTAAAATGATCACCTCTCGTGTCTCAGTGGAGAACTCAAAGTTTGGCCCCTCCACAATGGCGTCGACCGGGCAAGCCTCTTGGCACAGGCCGCAGTAGATGCACTTGGTCATGTCAATGTCGTACCTTGCAATGTATACGAGCATTTATGCAAAGGTGCAGGAAACTGATACACACATGCGTTTGATGTGCAATATTGCATTCCCACTTGAGCATACCACAACACAATTTCCAGGAGTACGCAAAAAATGCGTAAGTATAGGGATGGAATTCTTGCCCCAAACCTTCACACACTGATGCCAAAGCACGTCCTTTAAAAGTACACGTTGTTGTAGCCCTTGTTTTTCACACACACACACACTTACACGCACACACACATACACCCACAAACCTTGTTGTCCTTCTGCTCCCATCCTCTCGCTCCTCAGCTTCAATTGTGATGGCCTGAGCTGGGCAGACCTGCGCACACCCAAGTCATTCAGTCAGATAACATACATGTTCCAACCTTTAGGTACAAAGTGCTTGTTGGGGAAATTGTGTGTCCTGACTGCACTAGCTTTATGGCTTAAACTGGCTGCTCCGTAAGAGCTCTCACCGCTTCACAGAGCTTGCAGGCAATGCAGCGCTCTTCGCCTGTAGGGTAGCGCCGCAGCACGTGCTCGCCACGGAAGCGGGGGCTGATGGCTCCTTTCTCAAAAGGGTACATGATCTGTGTTGTGTTGCGGACAGGGCAAGTGACTCTCTACAAAGAATATGGAAAGGAACAACACGCACGCATAGGCACAAGACCTACACATAGATACCGTACTAACGCGTGACCAATGCGCACCCTGATTTTTCATGAATTGTTTGAGTGCATTGCGCGGGGTTTGCGCACCCCTTTCAGTGGGAAAAGTTTGCCATTGCGCACCCCCAATTGCGCAGCAATTGAGGTGCGCAGAGCTTTCTCAAAGGCATTGCGCATTGCGCAGACCCCATTGCGCAGACCCCCAGCAGCAAGCTTGCATGGCTTTGAATTACAGGTACCAGCATTGCGCTTCATCTGTCCCGGGCGCACACGCGCGTTGCCCTTCCTGCTGTGCCCCATCTTCCTCCTGCTCTTCTCTTTCCTTGCTGCTGTGCTGCTGTCATGCTGCTGTGGTTGTACGGGAGGTGCTGTGTGCTGCTTCACAGGGCCTCTGACAGCTGGAGGTCGCCCGGGTCCCTTTCCCTTTAGCTTGCGCTGCTGCTTGGCCTTCTCATACTTCTCCTCACGCTTGCGCTTCAGCCCAGCTGCCTCAACGCTTGCATCCCGGATGGCATGCTTGGACGCTGCTGCTCGCGCGCAACATCGTCCTCCCGCTTCTCCCGCGGGATGGCGCGCACATACCTATCCATTGCCTACCCAGAATTTATAACATTAATTAATTTTGCGATTGCGCACAATTGCGCACCGGCTTTCACCGGAATAATTTCCCGCTTGCGCACCTGATTGCGCACCCCGATTTCAAGTGTAGCAAAATATTCATTGCGCGTCTCCATTGCTCCAAAAAAGATAATTAAAGCGCAATGGTCAAGCGTTGGTACGGTACGCACAGACATGTTTGCTTAAGGCGCTCACACATGCATGCAGGTGCGCACACATGCAAATAACACGCTTGCATACACTCGCACACGCATGCGCACACACACACACACACATACACACAAACACATGCGTCCAAGCATGCACGTGCACACACACACACACACACACACAAATACAAACACGCGCAGGTAAGGTATCATGCACGCAAATGCACATGTGCACCCCCCTTTGTTTTACAACGCTAATCTTTTTAACACGTAGAGGGGAGACACTACCCCTTGAATACATATCCATGAAGCCAAACGGCAGAGCACTCACCGTGACCTTCTTGTCAAAAAAAGCTCCCAGAGTGTAGGACATGCCACGCATGATGTCAGTGAGAAAGAGCACGGATGCTGAATCGTCCAGGACTGTCCGTGTGTGCGCGTGTGTGTGTGTGTGTGTGTGAGTAGAGATTTGCGTGCGTGCGAGTATGCGTGAGTGCGTCTATGCGTGCATGAACATGTGTGTGTGTGTGTGTGTGTGTGTGTGTGTGTGTGTGTGTGTGTGTGTGTGTGCGTATGTGTGCGTGCGTGCATGTGTGCTAACGTGTATTTGCGTGTGCGTGTTCAGGGGTTGGGGGATAGATCGTCAGTCAGAGGTAAGAATAGCAAGGATGAACTGATATTAGCCCTTCTTCTTACCCTCTGCCATGTTTTTGGGAGGCTTCTTGAACGTGGGGTCACTCTCCCAGTGCTCAGCGGCTTTGTCACGGTCAACTGCAAAGTGTTGAGGAGAGAGGGGAGGAAAGGGGGTACAGTTGAGTGAACCGTCACACTTGGTTTGTGTGCTCTTCATACAACGACACGATGCAGCAGCGTTCGGACTGCTTACTCTGCTTCCAAGCCCCCGACAAGCCCGGTCTGCGCTCCGTGCCCATCTGTCGGGTCAGCTCGCTGAGCGGGGCGGGCTCGAGGGCCCGAAGAGAGCTGGAGAGGGGGCCAAGGAGCCTCCCAGCCACATTACGTAACGCCATTTAAAATTATAAAATAAGTGCTTGTTTATTATGGTCACGTTGCACCGTGAAAAAATTAAAAAATCAATTCTAAAAAATAGGAAAAACACACTGGTGCTTATGAGGACGCGCGGCGTTGTTTGGCTGGCAGCGCTCCCCATATAACCTGCAAGTCTTGACTTGGGAGCGTGTTGTACACTTAGTAGAGGTGCTTAGCTACAGCTACTAGAGGGCCAGTGTTTGCTTGTTTATAAACAAACAACACCCAAGTGAAAGGACAGGTGGAGCAATTGCTCAATACACACGCACGCACACACGCAAACACACAGTGGGGGCGATTGTTAGGGTAGCGCGTCAGAATGGTGGGCAAGTCACTGAACCGCAAGGCCGCAGAGACATCAAGCACAACAGCAGGAAGAACATTTGATAGCTGTCGAGGAGCTGGTGGATATTGTGCTGGATGAGCAGCAGTCAAACCTGACTAGGCAGGCTTTTAAAGAAGCTGGGGCAAGAAGGAACACACATCTTCATCATCCTATTCTGTGGGACAGCTGAAAGCCTTCGCTGTGCTCAGATGAGCTCTCCATCTCCCCCTGGCCAACAGCTGGGCTGTAATCCTCACTGTCAGACCTTTCAGTCTGAGCTGTTTCCATGGCCCTTTTACGAGAGGACCCTTGTCCCCTCTCCGCGGCCATCATGGCGGTGTTCAAACCTACGCCGCGTCCTCACAAGCAGTTACTGAGATTGTAGTGCTAGAAGGGGGTCACGTAGGTTTGCAGGCTTGGCCGAAACCGGCTCCTGCTAAGGGTTTGTAGCAGTACTGGGAAGGCCTTTTGTGCAATAATTGGCCTAGGTTGACCCGAGCACGCGTAGAGCTTGCTTGCCTCAAGACCTCGGTCAAATGCAGTGCCTTTCCTTTGAAGAACAAACACATCTTTGCAAGGTGCTGTTGGTTTCACATCAAAAAAGATGATATGGAGAGGCAATAATGAAGGCTAACTGAAGCATGAGGTGTGCTGTGTGTGCTATTCCTGTTACGCAAAGTGGCAGGGGGCAATTGAGGGAGACTGGGAGCACCTCAGCAGCACCGCCAGCCACTAGTACAGCCACCAACCCCGGACAGCACCAACCTAAAGACCTCAACAAAACTCGGTGCGACATCCACCTCGTCAAGATCAAGTAGTGTGAGGACACCCGACCTCAAAACCAGCTGAACGCCGCAAAGGAACAGCACAAAGACCTTTGCAGCAGTCTCCAAGGAGCCTTCGTTACTCTCCACATCATCCTTTTGGGTGTGGGTGTGTGGGTGGCACCATCTACAACACTCACACTCTTATGCCTTTCAAGGAACTGGGTCTTGATTTTTGAGGAGTAAAGAAGTTTGCCTCCAAGCTCCATGTGCACTCTGTGAACTTTGCTGCTATACTTGTCCATTAAGGTTAGCATTTTCCAGTTGCGTCAAAGCCCTTTTACTTGGTTTGTTTTGAGGTTTACCTCGTTCTCTTAGGTTGAGCAGCCATTCCAGGTTGAATGCCTTTGTAATCCAAACTAAACTAAACTAAACTTATCCATACCAGACGTGCCCTTTCCAGTACTGTTATAACGGTTGATATTTGATAATTATTAACCCTCATCAGGAGCCGGTTTCAGGCCAAGCCTGCAACCCTCCTGATCCCCATATATTTTTCCTTTCCTTTTCAAGGTGGAGGAGCTTTACGGTACTCGGTACCAAAGTGACTCCTTTTCCTTAATTAATGTGGGGAGTGGTTTTCACTGCCTGCGTTGTTTTTTTCCTTTTCTTTTCACGATGTGAAGCTGATTATGGGGGCTGGCGGTGTCCATCCTCACAGTGCTCGAGTGCTCAAGAAGGCGGACGCCATGTGGCTTTGCAGAGATCTTTGGGTCGGTGCTCCAGTCTGGAAAAGGCGGATATATATTTATATACTGCGGGTTGCCTTGGTCACTCTCCCTTGGCTCCTTACTACTTTTAGAAAGAAAAAGAATAAGAAAAACTACGCAGGCAGCGAAAGCCATTCCCCACATAAAGTTAAGGAAAGTAAGCCACTCTGGTACCGAGTACCGTAAACTCCTTTACCGGCAGACAAAGAAGGCCCAGTCAGAGAGGTCCAACAGAATACCAGAAGGAGGAAAAAAGTCACAAAGAGACTGGAGTACCAGCCTCAAATAAGCAAGAGCACCAGGCACAGACATTGCAGAGCTAAGGTAAGGGTCTACAGGGATGACCAACCATCTCGGCCACTGACAATCCACAAAAACTACTGAGTCTCATAGCCAAGCCTACAGCACTGAACCTGCCGTGCTCTCCACCACACAGTCACTCGGTGCAAGCCTACAGAAAGGTTAACCAAAGTATTACTTATTAACAAAGTCAGAGAGGGACACTTGGAGATTTGTCTTTTACCTACCTGGGAATGTTATTTGATAAGCACATGAAATTACACCATGCTGCGACCCATGCTTTGAGGCCTTTTAATGCAGCTTTACGTAGAGTGAAAGAGTTTAATATTGAAAAGAGGATTTCTGACAGGCCTCATGCGAGGTTGTGGCTTTTCAAGACTTATGCGTTGTCAGCTGGCATGTATGCCAGTCAGATTTGGTCTACGCAATTTTTGAAGCATGACAAAGGTTTCAGCAACCCTTTGCAGGTCGCACACATGGCGTTTTTAAAGAGGAATTTGGGAATTAAATTTACTTCTGCAAACTGGTGTGTGCTTCAAGAATGCGCGCAGGAACCCTTGCAATTCTACTGGTTCAGGTCAGCTGTCAAATTTTGGAACAGGATGGTTGATTCTAACGTCTAACGTCTAACACAGCAATACTTTATGCGATGTAATGAAAGCAGATATTTCTTTTGGGAATTTTGATGCTTCTAATTGTTGGACTAGACAGATGAAGGATGCTTTTGGTGATTTGCAAAATGGCACTGTATACAGAAGTGACTTATTACAATGCAGGAAGCTGAATATTTCTAATTTGCGCACTATTCAGGATGAGGAACACATTTTGTTGGACTGTCCGCATGAACATCTGGTCAGACGCACACAGCAACAGCTTATCTTCCCACCTCAGTTTGAGGATGGCCCAGCTCGTTTGAGGACCTTTATGAACCAACCTGATAATTTTGGTGTTGCCTCTTTTGTAGCTAAGTGCCTAGCCCTGTTCCCTTTATTTTTCTAGCGTTTTTTGGTTTGGTTACAGGCTTTTTTCCAAGCTTCCGCTCAAATGCCCACCAGAGGCATACATAGCGATGTAACCTTACCTTACCTTACCTAATTTGCGCATAGACTTGAGATTCAGGCATCAGGCAGTTTGGAGAGAGGCACATGGTCAAGATCCTTGCTCTTGTTTAAAAAAGTCCGTGGCTTATCACAACTGGTTTGCTTTGCCTGAGAGACCGGTTTCTGATGCACGTGCACCATTTGTTTTGCCGGAGTATTTGAAGATGTCTCTGAGCAAGAATGTCATGAGGAACGTAGCTCGGTTCAGGATTCGAGGACATGGGTTGAAGTGTGAAACTGGTTTATACGGCAGGAGTCCGGACAAGAGTGCACGTGTTTGCAATTTATGTGAAAACTGGGATTATATTTAAGATGAGAAACACGTTATTTTTTCATGTATCGGTACCGAACATTTACGGCACCAGTTTATCGACTTATTTAATCATATTTATGAAGGTGATATCAAAGGCTTTGTTTTTCAACATAACTGACAATTTTATTAGTGCAGCTGTCGATCTTTTTGATTGATTTATTTGTTGGGACCTAGAGGTTGAGCAGCCATGCCAGGCTGGAGGCCTTTGAAATTAAACTAAACAAACTTGGAGTTTTGGGCACCCTATTCTGATGGCTGCCCACGAGAGCACAACAGCAAAATTCTCACTTATATATAACAAATGATGTGCACTGCCCCCCCAAAAACCTCTGGCTACTCGTTCTCCCTACAGCCTTCCCAAGTACATATCCCTAGACCTCCCACGAGATGTCATTCGCAGTGTTGCCCGCTTCAGACTGCGTGTCCACACATTTCGCTTTGAGACCGCAACATGGAACCCCAGGTCCTCCCCTACCTGTGATTTGTGTGAGGCTGATGATGTCCAGGATGAACAGCATGCTATTTTCCACTGCACACACCCCCACACGCACAGTGTATCTTCGCAGGAGATTTAAGTCCTTATTCTCAGAGGCACAGGATGTTTCAGAGTTGCAGAGGCAAGAGCACAGGATGTTTCTTTTTTGCACCAGAACAACAACAAACTCAATTTTTCAACATGAATTGACTGAAGGCCTTTTCTTGTAAACCTTGTAAGCCTTACTACTTATTACCAAACGTCATCATTTGTACACAGCTGCTTTCCGTGTAGCACTTTCCTTGTTAGCTTACATACATACTGCTATTTTCAGTTTAATCAGTTACAGTTTTCGTTTGGCTTGTTAGGTTTTACCTCGTTCTAATAGGTTGAGCAGCCAGCCCAGGCTGAATGCCTGTGTAAGTTAACTAAAGTAACTTACTAGCTTGGTGCTGCTGGTGTCTCACTGACCTGGCTCTTAAGTACAAGTGCAGATGGTACCTGGCCCAAAAGGATGATTTGGAGAGCTCTCGGAGTAAGTCTGTGCGCCCTGGCTGCTAGATGCTTAAATAGCGCTGTCAGGTAGATTTCAAAGCAGTTTGAAAGCAGCAAGTCAGGCGCACGTATTTAGTTGGTGTATAGCTGCCTAACCTTCACATGAGATTGCCCACGGCCTCATTTGTCAAATCAAACCACCACCGCAACAAAGTATATCGTCACATTAATCAATACTCATTTTAGGATGAAACCAACTGACGGCTTGTCATACAACACGCTGCTGCTACCAATCAGGCATAACAAAAGTTGTGTGTCGTTGGTGTTTTGGAGCTCGTAAAGTATGTGGAGGTAAACGCAAAAGATTATGAAAAGAATTTCAAAACGAGATGAACTACTGTGCTGTTCTTGTTTATGTGTGTAATCTTGCTGACCTGTATCGAAATCTGGCTGTTATTGCGATAACTTGGAAAATAGCAAAAACAATTCCTGGAAATTTCGAATGAGTTAAAAAACAGCCATAAAATTTTCCCGATATCAAAATCGCTCTGAAAATTAGCTTAACAGTGCCTGTTCACTGTAAGCACTGTTACTGGCTTCTCAGAGGTATGTTAGCAAGTTAGGGGGGATGAGCCTGGGCCTCTTGCCCATATGAAGGGCATCCGCATGTGGCATGACCTCTTGCCTACGGGAGGTCACCTGCCATGATCTCAAAACTGCCAGCACTAGCCCGTCATCAACTGCGGCATGGCAGGCCAACAGTGGTTGGACTGGAAGGGAATGGCAAGGGAGGGGAAGGAAAGGGACTGAGGCCCTCTGGGAAGGGAGGGGGCTTTGAGCTGTGAGGGACTGGAAAAAGGAATCCCGGTGTTTCTACCGATGCCAAAACTTTCCTGCGTTAAAATCACAAGATTCCCAATCCCGTCCCGAAATCCAAAAACAATTGTGCCTGTAAATAGAGTGCCAGGCAACAATTGGGACTTTAAACACCCGTCCATCCAAGTTGGTCGCCCCTAAACGGCAAAAAAGCAGGACCCAGGCTATAGTCTTGAAGGAAAACCACTGTGCGTTTCTCTAAGACTCAGCTCTATAGCTAGATCATTGGGGAGAAGAAGGAAACTTCACCAGCTGGATGAAAATGCTCTTCCATTCAACAACCGCTGAGCCTTTAAGACAAAAAATATTATAAGCCCAGCCCCCCACGAATGATGATAAGCCAAATAAATAGTGAGCTAGTGAAATCAACCTCAAAGTAAGAGGGTGTATAACTTTTGGACGGCACGTGTCAATTCGATTAAAATTTATATATTCGGAATCCTGGTGTCGAGAGCTATCGCTTGGTATATATATGGGTCCAATCGGAAGGGGGGGTGGTCCTGGGGGGTCCAGAGTTTTTTGGACACCCTCTCCAAAACTTTACTGGGTCACTCCTATAAAGTTTTAATACATCATTGGAATCCTCTGTTCAAGCCCAGTCAATTGGGACCCTTTTTAGGCAAATTGGGTTTAGGGGGGGTCTGCGGACATGTCCAAAGTCAGAGGCACACGCGCTCGGGTGCAGGCCGCGGGGTGAGTCAAGCCAATGGAGCAGCAATTCATCCCAAATTTACAGGATTGTGCCAGCATGAGATAGTCAGCGGAATTCTGAAGAAATGGAAGCAATGTGGGACTGTGCAAGCCAGTTATGGGTGCCTGGTAGGTCAAGTGTGCACGGGCGTCTATATCTCAGTTTTTGCCTCATAACTCTGCAACACTTCAGATTCAGGTCTTGATGAGTATGCAGATGGATGCCTATTTAAGAAAGGAGCAGATTGGTACCCTTTTTGTTTGGGTGGGGGCACTGGAAGGGGGGTTGGGGGGGGGGAGTCCCTCAGGGGTGTCCACCCCAAAAAATATACGTGTCATCCAAAAACAAACCTCCTGCTCAAAGTATCAGATTCTGCTTGGGCCTGTAATCCGCCCTAGCTTCAAAAATGAAATGTACGTTTATCACGTGATACTTGTTTGCTTTTGAAAAGCTCACTGCAGAATGCCTATGTACCTAAATGCAAGTCCAGGATCTAAAAACTAAGGGACAATGCTGACCTAATATTTCCTATTTGGCATTAAGCTTGCACTGAATATGATATATCCGTCACGTTTTCTCACAGCTTTTCAGCTAAGGTAGTGATGACGAGGCACAATGCAACAGGCGACTCATCAGCACCCACACGTACAAGTGCACTACGATGGCATAAACAAACAGCAAGAGGCGGCCTGTGCGCCTTTTTAATCGAGCCTTAAAAATAGGCAGGACCCTCATAACCAGTTTCTTGAAGGCGACGGCTATCCTACCAGCATCTCGGCTCAGTTTCCCTGTCGAACAGTTGCGTACCCAGTGCTGTAGCTGGTCAATGCCATCTTGCTGGCAAGCATCACCTCCTATGTAGAGGCCAACAGCCCTGCATTCAATTTAACCGTAACAGTTGTTAAGTACCAATCAGCAGCGATCCAAAATTTTAGGTATTTTTTCCCCTTCCCAGTGTGTCACCTTTGCTGCTCATCCCAATTGGCAAGCTTACCTCTCTCTCAACATTCCTTCCCTGCTACCCCATCCTCCTCAAAAATGACCCAGTAACTGATTAATTTCTTTTCCATATGCAAAATAGGTGAACAAAGATCAAAACGTGCACGCATTAGAGGATTAGAAGCAGTCACTAAGGACATGCACACCTGCCGTTGCTGTTATCATCCCAGCTGTTCTGACTTACCCCTTAACAGGTTGTGACGGCCCCCTTGACTCGCTGATTATGATGCGAGCTTGCTGCAGCTCACGTTCAAGCATGAGAATGTGGGCTGCCTTGTCTGATGCCAAACGCTGCACAAGATGTGAGAGTGGAACAGCGGCAAATAGGAAGCTGTATCACGAGCTAGAAAAAGGACCAGTAAGGAAGGGGGTGGCTGTTGGAGTGGAGCACAGCGGAGGAGCTGAACAGTGGTTTACAGAACGTTTCAAAAAGTCCTGAGGAAAGACTTTTTTTGCATTTGGCCTACCTCACACTGAGTCTGCTTTTGCCACAGCAATTCAGTGGTGTCACGCAGCTGTGCTTCCAGCTCAGCTGCTGGGGCCTGGAAAACAGGAACAGAGCAAGATTGCGTCAATGAGCATCTGACACGAACCCTATCTTCACTATTATACTGGCGATTGGCAAGAAAACGGCACACTGATTGACATGTGCTTCTGTTTACAACTGCCAGCAAGCACCGGTGACGCTAACACCTGTGTATACCTCCTCCTACCCCACACAACGCGAGATTGTATCATGCCAAAGAGACCACTCAGCGTGAGTCACAAAACAAAATGAAGGAAAGCAGGCAATACTGACCTTTTGAACCAGCTCTTGCATATGATGTTTAATTGCTTGCACCTCATCCATAGCCTGCTCAGCTGTTTTGTGTGCTTGCTTTTCACTCTTCTCCAGCGCGTAGCATCTGCTAGAGAGTTCAGCCTGCAGTGGATGGCAATGCCATGCATCAGAGCCACGGAACCCGTGCCATATGTTCATATGTTGCATAATTGCAAACCCCACTGCAACTGCATGATTGCGAAGCCTCTCATTAATGCCAAATTGTAAAGCCACAGGGCAGAGCTACAGATGTTCACCTGCATTTGCGAGGAATGAGATGCACTGCTTTGGGGGTCTTGCTGTGTGTTGTGGGAAGTGTGAGTGGGAGGCTCTGCCTGAAGTAGTCTCATCTCAGCCTGTAGCAGGGCATGCTCATCCTGGAGTGCTGTAAGCAAAAAATTGCGGCAAAATGAATTCAGAGGCAAGTAATGATAAGAGAGGGTTGGGACCCATGGATCAAAACGATGCGCAGGCTGGTTGCTGCGCCTACACTCATGAAATTTGATCTGCTATTGCAAACGTGGTACCAAAAGGATTTCAAAAGGAGCAGAAATATAGCAAGCAATTGATAAAGCAAAGGTGGCATTATTCTCCTAGTACCGATCCCTTGTAAATGACCAAATGCCCTTCCTTGTCACATACACCCATTTTGAGGGCCCGTATCTTCATGTTGTAAGAGCACGCCCTCACTCACCAGCTGCAGCAGCTCGCATGTCCTCCAGAGCATGCTGCGTCTCAGCAAGAGCAGTCCCTGCAGATTCCAGGTTTGCTTCCTGCTCTCGCTCACGGGCTTGAGCCTTTGCTGCAGCCTTTGCCGCCATCCTTCGTTCCTGCTCCTGCCGTGCATCGGCCTGCTCTAGCTGTAGCTTGAGTGCTGGAAGTAGTGGGTGGGTGGTTGGTAATGCAAGGCTGTTGCACAGAGCTAGTTGTGTACTATATATAGAAAGAGTATTCCTTGATGCTTCTCTTCGCGCTTCTTCAAAACAAACGTTCTCTTTCTCTATACACTTTCTCTTCTACAAACATCTGTTTCATGTTTCCTCTAGCTTCTATTTCTTTTGTTTGGCCAGGTGTGGTTTCAGACTTTTACCAAGCTTCTGCTGAGATGCCCTTTGAGGCATATTTAGTGATGTAACCTTACCATATATGGAAAGAGTAAGATGCGCAGGTCCCGGATGCTGGCATGCCCAAACATTTTTTGTGGGGAACGTGCTCTACTTTGGAGCTGATCAGACTTGCTTACAAGCAGAATCGACAATGTGAAAGGGGATCTTGCATTGTGGTAGGGAAAAGCCGGAACCTTTTTTATTGAAGGTAAAAAGAATCCGATACCAATCAGCCTAAACTCCAACAGAAAAGTGTGCTTGTACTCCTTGTATTGTAGAGCTACTAGTGCATTGCGATTTCTATTAATTGCGGGATGCCCAAATAATGAGCACAATTCATTTGCAATTATTTGGGATTCTCGAGGCCAGCCAGATCACGTTATTTGCAAGTTTTAGGCATTTCTGTGCTCTGTTCTCTATTAAAACATTAAAACCATTATCAATTAAGGGAACTTATAATTCCTGGTGTCGCCTACATTTGTTCTTAGTTATGCGTATTGAACATTGCGAGGCGCCCAAATAAATAATCACTTACTCATTATACTACCAGTAGCACTACAGTGCTTACAATAAGCACTAGACTAATAATATCTCAGGGTGCACAACATATATGTATGGCTGGCAGAAATCATGGGAGCTGGACAAGGACCACTGAAGTCAGGGCCCCTAAACAACTATGCTCTTTGCTTCTTCACAGCAAACTCATTCGCAAAACATAAGCTAAGAAAGCGGTTGGCAACTTAGCAAATTACACCCACCCACTAACTCAGGACGCAGCGCAAGGGTACAGGCTAAGATGAATAAAGAGTAAGAGCAGGGATGGGTCATACGGCGTAGGCGTATTATACGTCGTATCGTATTTATCACGTATATATCCGTATTTTTCGAATTGCTCCGTATAATACGATTTTGGGCACTTGACGAATTTTGCAGCCACAAGC